>Ga0335077_10001908_pt1 | contig 24852 bp, 25 predicted proteins | sample Lox_Sample_31_FD_207151 | JGI IMG/M metagenome (GOLD analysis project Ga0335077, IMG submission 207151) | Soil microbial communities from Loxahatchee National Wildlife Refuge, Florida, United States - Lox_Sample_3.1 | ecosystem: Environmental > Terrestrial > Soil > Wetlands | place: USA... | reverse complement strand
TGCGACGCAGCGGCCGGCGACCGGTAGCAGCTACCGATACGAAACTGCAACACGGGGTAACGAGCTGACCGCGCATCCGGCTCTCTACAGCCGAAAACCCGCCGTTACACATACGTGCAGTACCTGCTACCGGTCGTCCTCAGCCGACGAGGGTCAGCCGCCAGTCGGGGCGGTGCTCGCCGTCGAGCGAGAAGACGAGGATCCGCTGCCACTGGCCGAGACAGAGCGCACCCTCGGAGACGGGAACCTGCTCCGAGCGCGGCCCGAGCAGCATCGCCAGCAGCCGCTCGCGCGCCTGCGTCGACGCGGGAACGAGGCGCTCGAGCAGGCACTCGAGATCCTCGAAGAAGCCGGTCTCACGCTCCTGCACGCGCACGAGAGACATGCCGTGCGTCGCGTGGAGGTACGCGATCCCGGAGTCGACGCCCGACTCGGCGACCTCGCGCGACACGTCGTTCGTGATGTCCATCACGGCGAGCGAGGGAAGCGCCGCGGCGATCGAATAGGGAACCTCGATGCTCGTCATGCGCGTGCGACCTCCTTCGGGAGCCTGAAATGGACGTCCTCCTTCGCGACCTCGATCTCCTCGGGCAACGCGTAGCCGGCCTCGGCCAGCCGCGCCGCGGTCGCCCGCACGAGCTCTTCGGGCGTGGAGGCGCCCGCGGTCAGCCCGATCGTCTCGTGACCGTCGAGCAGCTTCGGGTCGAGCCTGCTCTCGCCGTCGACGAGCGTCGCCTCGGCGCCCGCTGCCTGCGCGACCTCGACGAGCCGCTGCGCGTTCGAGCTCGTCTCCGACCCGATCACGAGGACGAGCGTCGCGCCCTGCGCGACCATCGCCTTCACCGCGTCCTGCCGGTTCTGCGTCGCGTAGCAGATGTCGTCGGCGTGCGGCCGCCGCAGATCGCCGAGATGGTCCTCGAGCGCGTCGACGATCGGCGCCACGTCGTCGAGCGAGAGCGTCGTCTGCGTGATCACGGCGACGGGCTTGTCGGTGACGAGCTCGCGCGCCTGCTCGGGCGACTCGATCACGACCGTCGACTCGGGGCGCTCGCCCATCGTCCCGATCACCTCGACATGGTTCTCGTGACCGACGAGCGCGACGAGATGGCCGCTGTCGGCGTAGCGCCGCGCCTCGGCGTGCACCTTGTTCACGAGCGGGCACGTCGCGTCCACGATCCGCAAGCCGCGCCTCTGCGCCGTCTCCTTCACGGACGGAGCGACCCCGTGGGCGGAGAGGACGCAGATCTCGCCCTCCGGAATCTCCGACTCGTCCTCGACGAAGACGGCGCCGAGCGCCTCGAGCCGCCGGACGACGTGCTCGTTGTGGACGATCTGGTGGCGCACGTAGACGGGCGGGCCGTGCTGCTCGAGCAGCCGCTCGACGATCTCGATCGCGCGATCGACGCCGGCGCAGAACGAGCGCGGAGCGGCAAGGAGGACGCGGCCCCTCACGCCACCGCCTCCTGCAGCGCGCGCAGCGCGCGCAGCGCGTCGCGCATCGAGCGGAGCGCGTCGCCGCGGCGCGAGACGATCCAGCGCGCGAGGCCGAGGACGTCGGTTCGGCCATCCTCGTGAACGGTGCGATCGACGCCTTCCACCATGCTCGCGGCATCGTCCGAGATCGCCCGGACGACCCCGGCCAGCCGGCCGCTGCGGGCGAGAGCGCCGCTCTCCATGTCGACGGCGTCGGCTCCGCTCGCGGCGCGCAGGCGGGCGCGCTCGGCTGCGTCGTGGACGAGGACGTCGCCGCCCAGGACGACGCCGTCGCGCGCGCCCCGCACCCCGAGCCCGGGCCCCTCCCAGAGGACGGCGCCCGTCTCGTCGACGACGCGCGTCGCGTCCAGCACGTCGCCGACGCGGAGCTCGCCCAGCGAGCCGGCGAGCCCGAACGAGACGACGTGCCCGTCCGGCACGCCGTTCGCGACGCGCACGCCGACGCGCGCCGCGTGCAGGCCGGCCCGGCGCGCCACCCGCTCCTCGGCGGTCGTCGCGCACGCGAACGTCAGCCCGTCAGCGTCCATGCCAGGCTCCGCACCGTCTCCTTCAGGCTCCTCGACGCCTCGTACGCGGCCGACGGCTCGAAGCCGCAGTGGATCCCGCAGTGCTCGCAGCGCGGGTCGTTGCCGGGGCCGTACGCCTCCCACTCCATCCCCTCGAGCAGCGCCTCGTAGGTCGGGAAGATGCCGTCCGTGAGCAGGTAGCACGGGCCCTTCCAGCCGTACGGGTTGCGTGTGATCGAGCCCCACGGCGCGCACTCGAGCCGGCGATCGCCGGTGAGGAAGTCCTGGTAGATCGGCGAGGCGATCCAGCGATAGCCGCCTTTGCGCGTGGCGGCGCGGATGGCGCGGAACTTCTCCTCGTGCTCTTCCCGCGTCATCGTGAGCGCCGGGTCGATCTGGGAGTACTGGTAGCCGGGCGCGATCATCATCCCGTCGATGCCGACCTCGTGCGTGAGGTAGCGCATCATCTCGATCACGTCCTCGACCTCGGTCTCCTTGAAGATGGTCGTGTTCGTCGTGACGCGGAAGCCGCGCGCGCGCGCCGTGCGGATCGCGTCGACCGCGATCTCCCAGAGGCCCGGGTAGTCGCAGACGTAGTCGTGGATCTCGCTCATGCCGTCGAGATGGACGACGAAGCTGAGGCGGTTCGACGGCTCGAACCAGTCGAGGCACTGCTCGAGCCGGAGCGCGTTCGTGCAGAGCTCGATCGTCTTGCGCAGCTCGAGGACGCCGGCGACGACCTCCTCGATGCCCTTGTAGACGAGCGGCTCGCCGCCGCAGATCGAGACGACCGGCGCCGGACACTGGACGGCCGCGTCGATGCACTCCTCGACCGAGAGCCGCGCGCGGTTCGACTCGTACTCGCGGATCTTCCCGCACCCGATGCAGGCGATGTTGCACGCGAGCGTCGGCTCGAGCATGAGGACGAGCGGATACCGCTCGCCTTTCCGCTGCTGGGACGCGACGTACTTGCCGATCTCGACCGTCGATTGGAGCGGAAACTTCATTCACCAAGCCTTTCTCTCAGCCGTCCGAGGGCAAACAGGGGGAACGTGATGCGGTAGAGGTGGTACCGGATCATGAAATCGAGCGGGAATCCCGTCCCCGTGAAGTGCTCCTCCTCCCAGTCGCCGTCGGCGCGCTGCGCGGCGCACAGATAGTCTGCCGCCCTGCGGGCGCCGGAATCTTCAGCGTTTCCTGCGGCCACGTACGCGAGCAATGCCCACGCGGTCTGCGAGGCCGTTGCGAACTCGCCGCGCCCGCGCCACTTCGCGTCGGCGTAGGAGCGGATGTCCTCGCCGAAGCCGCCGTCCTCGCGCTGCACCGAGTCGAGCCAGGCGACCGCGCGCCGCATCGCCGGATGGTCGTGCGGGAGCCCGCACGCCTCGAGCCCGGGCAGCGCCGCGCCGGTGCCGTAGAGATGGTTCACGCCCCAGCGCCCGAACCACGAGCCGTCGGCCTCCTGCTCGGCGAGCAGCCAGTCGACGCCCCGCCCCGCCGCATCGCCGTGGACGCCGAGCGTGCCGAACGTCTCGAGCGTGTGCCCGGTCACGTCGGCGGTCGGCTCGTCGGTCACCTTGCCGAAGTCGCAGAACGGGATCTTGTAGAGCCACATCGCGCTGTTGTCGACGTCGAAGGCGCCCCAGCCGCCGTCGCGCGACTGCATCCCCGCGAGCCAGCCGATGCCGCGCTCGATCGCGTCGCCGCCGATGCCGAGCTCGTGGAGCGCGAGCGCGACGACCGCGGTGTCGTCGACGTCGGGGTAGAGGTCGTTCTCGAACTCGAACGCCCAGCCGCCGGCGGCGACGTCGGGACGGCGGATCGCCCAGTCGCCTCTCGCCGTGACCTCCTCGCCGAGGAGGTAGCCGCCGGCCTTCGCGAGGGCGGGATGGTCGGACGAGAAGCCGCACGCGCGCAGGGCGAGCGCGGCGAGCGCCGTGTCCCAGACCGGAGACTGGCAGGCCTCGGGGCGGAGCCGGTCGCCGTCGTCGACCATGAAGCCCTGCCAGCCGGCGACCGCCTTGCCGAGGGTCGGGTCGTCGAGCCCGTGACCGAGCGCTGCGAGCGCGACGATCCCCCACACCCACGGCGGCTGGATCCCGCCCCACGAGCCGTCGGCCTCCTGGCGCTCGCGGATCCAGCGCTCGGCGACCGTCAGCGCACGGCGACGCACGGCGGTCGGCCGCCTCGGCGGGCGAGTCCGGCCCGGAATCGCGCCGATCGAGCGCAGGTCGACCTCCGCCGGCCGGACGGGGCGCAGCGACTGCGCCACGGCGAGCGCCACGAACGTCTGGCGCGCCCAGCACGAGAAGTCGTAGATCGAGAACGGCGACGTCGGCGGCAGCAGGACGAGCTCGGGCGGGATGGGCACCATCCGCTGCCACGGCCACTGGCCGAGGAGCGCCATGAAGCACTTCGTGAAGAGGCGGCTCCTCGGGATCCCGCCTTCACCCCGGATGTACGCGAGCGCCTTCGGCCCCGGGTCGACGCCGGCGAGCCGGCACGCCGCGTACGCTTCGATCGAGGTCGAGAGGTCGGGCGGCCCGTCGAACCAGATCGACCACGTACCGTCCTCGCGCATCCGCGCCACGAGCTCGTTCGCGATCCGCCGGTCGAGCTCGGGCGTGCGCAGGCCGAGGAAGTGGTTCCAGAACAGGTGCTGCGCCGTCATCGTCGCATTCGACTCGAGCTCGCCGACCCAGATCCCGTCGGGTCGCTGGAGCTCGAGCAGGCGGCGCGTGCCGCGCTCGATCGCGGCGTCGAGGCGGGTCAGCTCTTCCGTCGCGGTCACGCGGTTACTTTGGCGGAAGCGGCCCTCAAGATGTGCTGAGCCGCCCGGCGGCCGCTGCGGATCGCGCTCTCCATCGTCACCGGCCAGCCGGTGTCCGTCCACGCCCCAGCCCGTGCGACGTCCGGCCGTGACGTCTCGACGGCGGGCCGTACGACACCCGGGCGCAGCGCGACCGTCGCATACGGCTCGCGGCTGACGCGCGACCAGAGGAGCTCCGCCTCGCCGAGCCGGCCGACGAGCTGCCCCGCGATCCGGTCGACCAGCTCGCGCCCGCGCACGTCGAGCAGCTCGGGGACGCCGCTCGCCACGACGGTGAGGTACTGGCCGCGCTCGGGCTGGTGCCCGGTGAGCGCGCCGCGGTCGAAGACCCAGTGCGCGTCGGACGAGAGGAATGCGGCGAGCGGCCACCGCAGCAGCTCGCGATCGAGCCAGAGGTGGACGCTTACGATCGGCGAGTCCTCGAGCGCAGGCTCCGGCTCGCCGAGGAGGCGCGCGCTCTCGCGCGGCGGCACGGCGACGACGACGGCATCGGCGTCGAGCTCCTCGAGCGAGCCGACCCGCGTGTCGGTGCGGACGCTCCCGCCCGCCGCCTCGAGCGCGCGGCCGGCGGCGTCGCCGTGCATCCAGCCGAGCGGCTTGAGCGGAAGGACGAGGTCGCTGTTCTCGCGCGGGCCGAGCAGCGCGGTGCGGACGGTGAAGAGGCCGGCCTCTGCGTCCGCCTCGTCGGCCGGCAGGTTGAGCGCGGGCCGGACGAACACGTCCCAGAAGCATTCGACGGATTCGCTCGTCTCTCCGAGTCGCCTGAGCAGCCTTCCGAAGGTCTCGTTCGGCTGCGCCCGGGCGGAGCGCAGTCGCAGGAGAGTGGCCGGGATCCTGACACGCGCCCGGAGCGGAAGATGGCCGTAGCCGAGCACACCGGCCAGGCTCGGTCTGATCTCCGCCGCTCTCCCGTCCTCGCCGATCACCGGCAGTGCGAGCCGCCGGCGCAGGACGGAGCCGCCCTCCCCCACGCGATCGAGGAAGCGGAGGTACTCGACGAAGCAGCCGAGAGCGATGTGCTGCCCGTTGTCCGGCGGCGGCTGCGGGTCGCCCTCCCGCTCGGGCAGGGTCTGGACGGCGCCGCCCAGCGTCGGGCGCGCCTCGAGCAGCGTCACGTCCTGCCCGGCGTCGACGAGGTCGAGGGCGGCGGCGAGACCGGCCAGCCCGCCACCGACCACCGCGACCCTCACGGCAGCAACCCTCGTGCGACGACGGCGAGCTTGCGCGGCGTCGAGAGCCGGGTCTGGGCGCCGAAGACGTCGAAGCCGCGCGCCTCGATCTCCTCGAGCGTCGCCCGGTAGAGGCCGGCGAAGGTGCCGACGCAGAGGGCGCTGCGGCGATCGAGCGTCTCGAGCAGCCCGAGCCCTTCCTCGAGGTGCGCCCGGGCCCGCGCCGCCTGGAACGCCATCAGCGCCCGCCACGCGGGGGTGACGCGGCCGTGCGCGATGTCGTCCTCGACGATGCCGTACGACGCGAGCTCGTCCTGCGGCAGGTAGATGCGGCCGAGCCGCCAGTCCTCGGCGACGTCACGGACGATGTTGATGAGCTGGAGCGCGATGCCGAGCGTCCGTGCGCGCTCGACGTCGGCGCTGCCGTAGACGGCGATGCAGGCGACGCCGACCGCGCCCGCGACCTTCTCGCAATAGCCGCGCAGGTCGTCGAAGGTCCCGTAGGTCTTCCGGTCGAGATCCTGCAGGCCGCCGTCGACGAGCAGGGACAGCGGCTCGCGCGGGATGCCGAACCGCTCGCGCGCGTCGGCGAGCGCGACCATCACGGGACGGTCGCTCCCGTCGAGCTCGGCGCGGAGCGCCTCGAGCCGTGCCCGCTTCTCGTCCGGTGGGAGCTCCCCGTCGGCGAGGTCGTCGACCTCGCGGGCGAACGCGTAGACGGCGGCGATCGCCCGCCGCTTCGGGCGCGGGAGCACCATGATCCCGTAGGCGAAGTTCTTCGCCTCGCGGCGCGTGACGCGCTCGACCTCCGCGTACGCCGCCTCGACGGACGACGTGCTCATCTGACGAGGACGAGAGCCGCCTCACGGGCGAGCCGCGCCCTCGACGGCTTCGGGCGCTGCGTGAACACGTCCCAGCCGGCCGCCTCGAGCGCGTCGAGCGCGGCGAGCCCGCCGCGCGCGAAGAGCGCGACCGCGCGGCCGAGCCGCCCGCCGATGCGGGCGCGCAGCACCTCCCCGGCCGCGAGCAGCTCGGCCGCCCGCGCCGATTCGAAGGCGAGTAGCGCGCGCAGCTCGTCGCTCGGCCGGTCGAGCGACGGGTCGCCGAAGCGGCGCCGGTCCTCCGCGGGCAGGTAGATCCGGCCCAGCTCGAGGTCGCGTGGGACGTCCTGGAGGAAGTTCACGAGCTGCAGCCCGGTGCACACGTCGTCGCTCGCCGCGACGAGCTCCGCGTCGTCGAGCCGGCGCAGCACAGCGAGGACGAGCCTGCCGCAGGGGTCGGCCGAGTGGACGCAGTAGTGCTTCAGGTCGGCCCACGTCTCGTACTCCGAGATCCGCTGGTCCATCCGGTTCGCCTCGATCAGGCGGAGGAACGGCTCGCGCGGCAGGTCGAACTCCCGGATCGTCGGCTCGACGTTCCGCAGCACCGGCCAGGTCGCCTCGCCGGCGAACGCCGCCTCCACCTCCCGCTCTAGCTCGTCGAGGGCGGCGAGGCGGTCGCCTTCGTATGCGTCGCCGAGCTCGTCGACGAGCCGCGCATAGCAGTAGAGCGCGCGCACGTGCCCGCGCAGCGGGCGCGGGAAGAGCACGGAGCCGACGGGGAAGTTCTCCCCGGCGGCACGCGCTGCGACCTCGGCGACCTCCATGGCGTCATTCTCACAGCCGCCGGAGTTACCCGGTCGTCGCCGTCTCGCCCGAGGTGGTCGTGGACGTCGTGGGATAGGTCGGGTAGTAGCCGGGCGCGTAGCCGTACGTGCCGCTGCCGCTGACGTACGTCCCGCTGTAGCTCGTCGGCGTCGGGAAATTCTCGACCTTGAACGGCGCGACCGCGGGCGCCATGAAGTCGTGCCAGATCTCCGCCGGAAGCGTCCCGCCGAACATCTCGGGCACGCCCTCGATGTCGTACATCGGGATCTCCGCCTTGGGATAGCCGATCCAGACACACGTGGCGAGCTGCGGCACGAAGCCGCAGAACCAGGCGTCCTGGTAGTTCTCCGCCGTCCCGGTCTTGCCGGCGGCGGGCCGGTCGAGCGCCGCGGCGGTGCCGGTGCCGTGCTGGATCACGCCCTCGAGCGCCTGGATCAGGAGCGCATCCTCGTTCGGCGTCAGGACCTCGTCGCCCGTCGTGTCGATCGTTCCGATCACGCGTCCGTTCGGCGCGCGCACGGATTTGATCGCCTGCGGCGCGTGGTGGACCCCGCCGCCCGCGATGGTCGCGTACACGTCGGTGAGCTCGAGCGGGGTGAAGCCGACCGCGCCGAGCGTGATCGCACAACGCTGCGGCAGGTTGCGGCCGGTGCTCGTGATCCCCATCCTGTGCGCCATCGCCACGACGTTGGCCACGCCGACCTTCGCGATCAGCTGCGCGAAGATCGTGTTCACGGAGAACGCCGTCGCGTCGAAGAGGTTCATCGTCCCCTCCGACTCGTCGGCGTTGTTGTGGACGTCCCACGGGCCGCCGTTCGTCTGGCACTGCGGATCGGTGATGTAGAGCTCGGACGGCCCGTAGAAGCTCGAGTACAGCGAGTCGCCCTGGCTCAGCGCGGTTGCGAGCGTGATCGGCTTGAACGCGCTCCCGGTCGAGCGGTGCCCCTGCGTCGCGAGGTTGAACTGCATCTTCCGGTGGTTCGGAAGGTAGTTGACCATCGCCCGCACCGCGCCCGTGCGCGGGTCGATCGCGACGACCGCGGCCGCCGGGTCGCTGGGCGTCTTCAGCACGGTCCGGGCCGCCTGGAGCGCGAGGCGTTGCAGGCGCGGGTCGAGCGTCGTCTGCGCGTCGAGCCCTCCGGCCGCGACCTCGTGCTGGCCGAAGCGCTCCGCGAGCTGCTGGGTCGCCCAGCCGGAGAAGTTCGGCTCGCGCTGCGCCGTGTAGAGCGTCCCCGGGTGGAGCCCGAGCGGCTTCTCGCGGGAGAGCAGGTAGCGCGCTCGCGAGATGTAGCCGCTCCGCCACATCGCCGCGAGCACCTCGTTCCGCCGGCCCAGCGCGAGCCGTGGGTCGACGAGGGGGTCGTAGTTCGTCGGCGCCTGCGGGAGCCCGGCGAGGAGCGCCGCCTGCGGCAGGGTCAGCTTCTCCGCGGTCGTGGAGAAGTACGTCTGCGCCCCGGCCTGCGCGCCGTAGGCATGGCGGCCGTAGAACACCTCGTTCAGGTATGCGGCGAGGATCTGCTTCCGCGTCATGCGCTGGAAGAGCTTCTCGGCGAGGCACGCCTCCCGGAGCTTGCGCGCGAACGTCCGCTGCGGGTTGCCGATGTAGAGGTTGCGGACGAGCTCCTGCGTGATCGTCGAGCCGCCCTGGACGATCTTGCCCTGGGAGACGTCCTCGTAGAGCGCGCGGATGATCCCGTGATAGTCGAGGGCGCCGTGCTGCCAGAAGCGGCTGTCCTCGATCGCGACGGTGGCCTCGGGCAGCCACGGCGACATCTGGTCGAGCTCGACGGGCTGGCGGTTCGTCGACGACGGGACGACGCCGAGCAGGCTGCCGTCGGCGTTGTAGAGGAAGGAGTTCTCGCCGAGCGAGAGCGGGCTCAGGTCGTCGAGGCTGCACCCCGAGGCGAGGAGCCGCGGGCCCGTGAACGCGACCGCGGCGAGAACGAGCGCTAGTACGACGGCCAGGACGAGCGCGGAGAAGCGCAGCAGGCTGCGCGTGTGCCGCGCCCGCCGGCGCAGGCGGGCGTGACGCACGGCGAGGAGCCGCTCGAGCTCGGGGTCGAGACGGGGCGGCCGCATCCGGCGGCCGTTCGGCCCATTCCCGTGACGACCGCGATCGTCTCCCACGTGCGCCAATTCTGCTCCTTCGCCGCGATTCCGAAAACCGTCAGGCGGCACCGACGAGGAGGCGGACCGCGAGCGCGACGAGGGCGAGCGCGAGCGCCTGCTCGATGTGCTTGCCGTGGATTCTTCGCGACAGAAGCGCCCCTGCCTGCGCGCCGACCACGACGCCGGCCGAGATCGCGAGCGCGCGTCTCACGCCCGTCCCGCCGGCGAAGCTCCCTGCTGCGATGTGCGTGATCGTCCCGACGCCGGCCATCCAGGCGAGGACGTAGTGGGAGGTCGCGGTCGCGACGTGGGTCGGGAAGCCGAGCGCGCGGACGAGCAGCGGGACGTGGATGACGCCGCCGCCGATCCCGAGGAAGCTGGAGACGAAGCCGACGCCGAGGCTGTAGAGCGCGCCGCGCCAGATCGGGACGTCGTACTCGTAGACAAGCCCTTCCCGGTCGCGGAGCAGCCGGCGCCTGATGCCTCGCTTCGGCGGCTGCGGCCGCATGCGCTCGCCCGAGAGCAGCCACGCGGCGAGCACGGCGAGCACGACGCCCATCAGTACGTCGAACAGCCGCCGGGAGACGACGCCGGTGAGGAGCGCGCCGCCGACAGCGCCTGGGATCGTCGCCGCCGCGAACAGCGAGCCGCTCCGCACGTCCACCCGCCGCTGGCGCAGGTACGCCGTCGAGCCGGAGGCGGCGTTGAAGAAGACGGCCGTGAGGCTGATCGACGTGATCGTCTCGGCCGAAGTGTGGGGATAGAGCAGCAGCAGGATCGGCGTGAGGACGAAGCCGCCGCCGGCGCCGACGACCGTGCCGAAGGCGCCGACCGCAATGCCGAGCAGCACGAGGAGCACGGCCGTCTCGGCGTCGAAGTGCACTCCTCAGCCCACGCCGGCCCGGAGGCGGTAGAGCACGTGCTGCCGCAGCCAGTTGCCCGGCGCCACGCGTGGATGGTCGAAGTCGTCGGCCGGATCGTGCGTCATCCCGAGCCGTTGCATGACGCGGATCGACGGCTCGTTCACCTGCGAGGTGAAGGAGACGATCTCGTCGAGCCCGAGCTCTTCGAACCCGAACGCGAGGGCGGCGCGGCCCGCCTCGGTGGCATAGCCCTGTCCCCAGTGCGCGCGATCGAGCCGCCAGCCGACCTCGACCGCCGGGGTGAACCGCGCCTCGAAGCTCGGACGCGAGAGGCCGACGAAGCCGACGAACGGCGCGCCGCCGGCGACCTCGACGGCCCAGAGCCCCCAGCCCGCCTCGTCGATGTGCGTACGCGCCCGCTCGGCGAGCGCGTCGCTCTCCTCGCGAGGGAGCGGCGCGGGAAAGAAACGCATCGTCTCGGGGTCGGCGTTGAGCGCCGCGAACGGGTCGAGGTCGGCGTCTCGCCACTGCCTGAGGAGGAGGCGCTCCGTCCGCAGCTCGACCACGCCGCGATCGTACTCGCGCGCCATCGAGCGTGAGGACGGCGAGCCCGCGCGAGCGGAACGTTTGCCGGTCGTCGCGGCCGCGCGGCGCCGAGGCGTCCTTCGAAGGGAACGCCCGTCCGCACGTCCTCAAGGGAAGGCCGTGGACCCGGATCGTGCCCCGTGGCCACTCCGCGGGACGGAGAGCGAGCCACATCGCGGGAATCGGCATCTCGATCGAGCCGCCGGGTTGATCGATCCATACGGGGAAGAGGAGGCGCTCGTAGCCCCGCCGCCGCGCATAAGAGCGGCAACAGCTCCTGCTCGCGGAAGAGCTATGGCCCGATCGGGGCCCCATCCGCTCCTCGAGGGCCCGCAGCCGATCCATCAGCTCCCAGGAGAGTCCCCGGCCGCGCATGCTCTCGTGAACGATGAGCGCCCCAACCCCCACCACCTCGAACCCCCGCAGCGCGATCTCTCGGCTGGGCCAGTCTTACCGACCCTGACGGAGTGCGGTAGGGCAGGGCCTCGCAGTCAGGGGCCTGCCCCACCCGCGCTGTTCGCTACGAGATGGTCTCGTGAACTGGGAACTCCTTGATGTCCGGCGGACCTTGCATCTGAATTCCGGAGGCTGCAATGCCTTCCTGAATCCGGCTCTGAAAAGCATCGAAGTCCGCTCGCGACTCCCAGAAGTCGATGACTCCCCAACCGCCCTCGATCGGGCCGGACGCGTGATACAGCATCCCTTCGGGAGGCGTACGATCGGGATTGATGTGGTCGTGCGCTGCATCGAACTGTTCCTGGGTGACCCCCGGAAGCTTGATACGGATGCCAACAGCCACAGCGGCTCCTCTCCTTTCGTGACGGGGCTAACCGACACTACGACAGACGAACCCGTCATGCAGGACACAGGACCGTGGCTTGGGCCAGCGTTCGGGAATGACCCCTGACGCGAGCTCGCAGCCCCTCTAGGAGGCGGAATCCTCTTCGACTAGCCGGATCGCCTGAGCGACTTTCGGGTTCGTATCTCTGAGAGCCTCGATCTGCTCTCGGCACTCCGCGCTGCCAAGGGCCTTGCTGAGTGGCCCATCGCCGATCATCCAAAGGATCTTGTCGTCCATCGGTACACGGTCGATCAAAGTCACTAGGAGCCGGAAATGCTGCTCGTCGGTCAGATGATCGGTGCAGAAGCGCTTCGCGTACCGCTTCTGGATCGACCGCCACGACACGACTATCGGCGAATCCGCGTCGCTTCGAGAGACTTGCGGTCGCCTGGGACAGCGTTCCGGAATTACCCCCGGGCGCTAGGCGAGGGTTTCGTAGGATCGACAGCTAATGAGCAACGGCTGTCTGTCGGGAGGTGCGAGGCGAGGTCGCGCTTCCAAGTGGCTTGCTCTGGCAGGATGACCATGCGGTCGTCTTTCATCTTCCTCCACCGAAGGTAACCCGAGGCCCTATCTCGGCCCATTGCATGGTTGTCACTCGACGGCACATCGATCACTTCGACGAGCTGACGCAGGCTGAGGCAACCTCGGTCGCACTGGCGTCCGCTGCCGTCGCGGGTGCGCTTCGTAAGGAAGCGGCGGAGCGTGTCCATATCGCGGTCGTCGGCCTGGCGGGTGATCACTTCCACCAGCATGTGTTTCTCGCTATCCGGGAGCGACTGCGGCGGCTCCGAGGCCTCTCTCTTTCGTCGCGGGGGCAGGAACGCGCGAGCTTGACCCGCTTTCATCCCGAGCATAGGATCGGCCGATCTAGCTCTAAGACCGATCCGGTCTGTAGCTTCCGGCGTGGGGCCTAGCACTGCGGCGATCGCGCCAGGAGGACGAACGGGAGATGGCAGGGAAACGGCTCATCGCATTTGCGGCGCTCGCCGCCGGACTCGTCATGGCCGCGGTCGCGCTCGCGGCTTCGGGCCCAGACCAGACGGCCCCGGCGCTGACCCTCTCGGCTCCCGTCGGCGGCAGCACGCTCTCGGGGACGACCACCCTCTCGGCGGCCGTCTCGGACGACGTCGGGATCGCGAGCGTGCAGTTCAAGCTGGACGGCTCGCCGCTTGGAGCCGCCATCACGACCGCCCCCTACCAGGAGACGTGGGACACGACCACCGCGTCGAACGCGACCCACACCATCACGGCCGTGGCGACCGACACCTCGGGGAACTCGGCGACCGTGAACACTACGATCACCGTCTTGAACGCCGCCCCGCCGCCCCCGCCGCCGGGCACGATCTCGGTCACCAAGGTGTTCGAGGGCTCCGACACCGACCGCCAGACCCACACATTCAACCTGACCGCGCCGGTGCCTGCCGGCGACACGCTGATCCTGGCGAACGTCTCCACCGTGGACGCGAAGGACGGCACCGGTGGCATCGTGACCCCGAACGGCGTCACGGATTCCGCCGGCGACGTGTGGCACCAGGACGGCGTCTCGGAGTCGGGGACATCGTTCGAGACGGTCGAGGTCTGGAGCACGACCGTCGCGACGGGGCTTCCTGCCGGGGCGGCCGTGTACGTCCAGGGCTATTCGCGCGGCCTTACGTGCGAGCTCGCGATCTTCGCCGTCTCCGGCCTCGCCGGACCGGACAAGACGGCCGCCGCCGACGGCACCTACTCGAGCACGCAGGCGACCCCGTTTGTGACGACGTCGCAGGCGCACGAGCTGCTCGTCGGCGTGCACGGCCAGTCGAGCGCCTCCGCGCCCTGGTGGACGCCCGAGTCCGTGACGCCCGCGTGGACGAAGTGGACCGACCGCTTCGACGGCGGCAACATCGGCCGGGGGATCGCGGTCGAGATCCGCGAGGTCACGTCGATCGGCTCCTACCGGGCCGCCGGCAAGGCGAAGTCCGCCGTAACCGGCAACAACCTGCTCGTCACGTACCGGGCCGCCGGCTGATCCGACCCCCCCCCTCGCGCGCGACCGCCCTTTCGGGGGCGCAGCGGTGGACGGCTTCGCGCAGAATGCTCGCGTGCGGGGTCTTGCGGTCGCAGCGCTCCGTGCGTCGCGTTCGTCGTGCTGCCTGTGGCGGCCGGCCGTCCCGGGCTTGGAGCGGTCACGCGTCTGTCGTCCAATGCGATAGGCGGTGTGGACTTCGGTGACCGCAAGGCCGCCACAGTGGCGGCGCTGAGTCGGATCCTCGGACCGCCCACGCGTAGGTTGGTGAGTGACGCCTGCCGCTCCCGCTACAGCGAGATTAAGTGGAACCAGTTCTATGCGGAGCTTCGCAGCAGCAACCGATTCTCGGGCTACCGCTACATGCGATCTGAAGGCCGATCCTTCCTATCGCAAGCGCCACTACGCGCGGCTGGCTTGATTAACAGGCCAATCAATGGGCTGGGCGAGCGTCCCTCACCCTGAAGCCGGCGGGCGACGAGCGAGCGGGCGCGAGTCGTCCGCGAGCTTTCCTTAGACTCCCGCCGTGGCCCACAGCTTCGGGACGCTCGACGAGCTCGGCGAGGGATACGGCTTCCGGAAGGTGCGGCGCGCGCTCGGCGTCGAGGCGTTCGGCGTGAACGCCGTCGTGATGCCGCCGGGCTACGAGGGCTTCGAGCACTACCACGATGTCCAGGACGAGCTCTACCTCGTCCACAGCGGGACGGCGCGCTTCGAGGTCGACGGCGAGGTGCGCGAGCTCGGCCCCGGCGGCCTCTGCCACGTCGAGTCGACGACCAAGCGCAAGTTCTCGAACGCGGGCGACGACGATCTCATCATGTTCGTCGTCGGCGGCAAGGGCGGCTACGTCGACCGCGACGGGCATCTCGTGCACGACGAAGACCTCCCGCGACGCCAGGCGTTCACGTCCGGAGGAGGCGCGTCGTGAACGGCCTGATGATGGACTTCCAGCTGACGCTGCCGCCGCTGCTGCGCCGAGCCGAGACGTACTTCCCGACGAAGGAGGTCGTCACCCGGCTGCCCGACAAGAGCTTCCACCGCTACACGTACGCCGACTTCGGCCGGCGCGCGCGGCAGCTCGCGGTCGCGCTGGACGAGCTCGGGCTCGAGCGCGGCGACCGGGTCGCGACCCTCTGCTGGAACCACTACCAGCATCTCGAGGCGTACTTCGGCATCCCGTGCGGCGGCTTCGTCCTCCACACGCTCAACCTGCGGCTGCACCCGAGCGACCTCGGCTACATCGCGAACCACGCCGGCGATCGGGCCGTCATCGTCGACCGCTCGCTCGTGCCGCTGCTCGAGTCGTTCCGCGCGGAGACGCAGATCGAGCACGTGTTCGTCGTCGAGGACTCGTACGAGGAGCTGCTCGCCGGCGCCGACCCGGATGCGTGGAGCGACCCCGAGCTAGACGAGGACGAGGCCGCGGCGATGTGCTACACGTCGGGCACCACCGGGCAGCCGAAGGGCGTCCTCTACTCGCACCGCTCGACCGTGCTGCACGCCCTCGGTGTCGCGGCCGGCAACCCGCTCGGCCTCGGCATCTCGGAACGGGACACGATCCTGCCCGTCGTGCCGATGTTCCACGCGAACGCGTGGGGCTACCCGTACCTCGCGGCCATGATCGGCGCGAAGCAGGTCTATCCCGGGCCGCACCTCGACCCCGAGTCGCTGCTCGACGACTTCGTGCAGGAGCGGGTGACGTGGACGGCCGGCGTCCCGACGATCTGGCTCGGGATCCTGCGGCTGCTCGACGAGAACCCCGGCCGCTGGGACCTGTCGGAGATGAAGGGCATGCTCGTCGGCGGCTCGGCGGCGCCGCGCTCGATGATCGCCGGCTTCAAGCAGCGGCACGGGCTCGTCGTCGTCCACGGCTGGGGGATGACCGAGACGTCGCCGGTCGCGTCGGTCGCCTCGCTCCCGGGCGAGCTCGGCGAGACCGACGAGGAGACGCAGTTCGACTACATCGCGCTGCAGGGCCTGCCGCTCCCGTTCGTCGAGTGGCGCGCCCGCGACGAGAACGGGAACGACGTGCCCTCGGACGGCCAGGCGATGGGCGAGCTCGAGGTGCGCGGGCCGTGGGTCGCGGCGTCCTACTACGAGTCGCCCGAGTCGGCGGGACGCTGGACGGAGGACGGCTGGTTCCGGACCGGCGACATCGTCTCGCTCGACCCGAAGGGCTTCATCAAGATCCAGGATCGCTCGAAGGACGTGATCAAGTCGGGCGGCGAGTGGATCTCGTCCGTCGCGCTCGAGAACCAGCTGATCGCGCACGAGGCGGTCGCGGAAGCGGCCGTGATCGCGATTCCCGACGAGAAGTGGCAGGAACGGCCGCTCGCCGTCGTCGTGCTCGCGCCCGGCCGCGAGGCGACGGCGGAGGAGCTGCGCGAGTTCCTCGCCCCGCACTTCGCGAGCTGGTGGCTGCCCGACCGGTTCGAGTTCGTGGACGAGATCCCGAAGACGAGCGTCGGCAAGTTCCGCAAGACCGCGCTGCGGGAGCAGTTCGCCGGCGTGCCGGCCCCGTCGTCGTCCTGAGCACCGCGCTCGTCACCGGCGCAGCCTCGGGCATCGGTCGCGCGCTCGTCGAGTTGCTCGAGCGCGAGGGCTGGGAGGTCACGGCGCTCGATCTGCGCGACGGCTTCGACGTCGGCGATCCGCGCGCGTGGGAGTCCGTCGGCCCGGTCGACCTCGCCTTCCTCAACGCCGGCGTCTCGACCGGCGTGAGCGATCTCACCGAGGTCTCGGACGAGGCGTACCGGCGGATCCGCGGCGCGAACCTCGACGGCGTCGTCTACGGCACGCGCCGCCTCGCCGCGGTCATGCGGCCGGGCTCGGCGATCGTCGCCACCGCGTCGCTCGCGGGGCTCACGGCGATGGAGGGCGACTCCCTCTACACGGCGACGAAGCACGCCGTCGTCGGCTTCGTCCGCGCGGTCGCGCCGCAGCTCGCGGAGCGCGGAATCCGGATCAGCGCGATCGCGCCCGGCTTCGCCGACACGCCGATCCTGGAGGGCGAGCTGCGGAGCGGCCTCGAGGTCGCCGGCTTCCCGCTGCTGACGGCGGAGGAGGTCGCGGCCGCGGCGCTCGCCGCCGCGCGGGGCGAGCCGGGAGCGGTGTGGGTCGTCCAGCCCGGCCGCGAGCCGCTCGCCTTCCGCTTCCCGAACGTCCCGGGCCCGCGCACGCCGGAGGGCGAGCGCCTATCCGGGTAGACCCTGCGGTCGCACGCGCGGATAGCCGACGGGCAGGACGAACGTCCCCTTGGCCGTCCGGTAGAAGACCTGCCAGTTGTAGTAGCCGTAGAACGCGCGCGCATTCGTGCGCATCTCGCGCGCGTAGGACTCGACCGCGACGACGTACGAGTGGCTCGGGTTGTAGTGGAGGAGCGCCTCGCCGATGTCTCCGCGACCGCCGTTGGCGGCGAGGAAGCGCGCAGCGGCCATGATCGAATCGTGCGGGCTCTCGATGCTTCCCTGCCCGTACTCGGCCCACGTGGCCGGCATGAACTGCATCGGGCCCCTCGCGCCGGCCGGGCTGCGGCCGTGGATCCGCCCCATGCGCGTCTCGACGAGCTCGATCGCGGCCAGGTATCGCCAGGCGACCCCGTATCGCGCCTGCGCCTGCTCGAAGTACCGGAGGAGGACGCTCGGCGGCGGCGGGGACAGGATGCGCCAGCGCGGGAAGCGATGCTCCGCGGGCAGGATCCGGCCCAGCTCGTCCCCGGCGCGGAGCGCTGCCGCCGTCGCCGTACGGGCGGGCGCCGAGAGCTGCGTCAGCGTCGGCAGGCGTAGCCGTCGATGCTCGGCGAGCTCCTCGAGCGCGAGCTGCTGCGCCCGGGACGCCTTCGCCACGCTCACCGCGGACGCCGACGAGTCGTCGATCGTCGCCTGCGCGCTGTCGATCTCGGCCGCGAGGGCGGCCGGCTCGCTCACGGCCCTCGCGCCCTGGCTCCCGCCGCAGCCGACGAGGACCGCCGCGAGAGCCAGCACGCAGATCGCGGCCGGCCTGAGCCTCACGCTAGGAGAACGTCCAGCCCTCGCCTTCGGCGAAGGCCTTGAGGATCCGGCGGCTGACGACCATCCGGTGCACCTCGTCGGGGCCGTCGTAGATGCGGCCGCCGCGCGCCATCTGCGACATCGCGGCGAGCGGCGTCTCGTTCGTCAGGCCGAGCGCTCCGTGCACCTGGATCGCCCGGTCGATCACGTCGTTGAGGACGCGCGCCGCGTAGAACTTGATCAGCGAGATCTCGACGCGAGCCTCGTCGCCACGGTCGATCTTGTGCGCGGCGTCGAGCGTCAGGAGGCGGCACGCATAGATCTCGGCGGCCGAGTCGGCGATCCAGTTCTGAACGGTCTGCTTCTCGGCGAGCGGCCCGCCGAACGCCTCGCGCTCGAGCGCCCGGGCGCACATGAGCTCGAACGCGCGCTCCATCTGGCCGAGCCAGCGCATCACGTGGTGGATGCGACCCGGCCCGAGCCGGGCCTGCGCGATCTTGAACCCCGCGCCGCGCTCGCCGAGCAGGTTCGCCGCGGGCACGCGGACGCTCGTGTAGCGCACCTCGCAGTGCGTCGACCAGCCGCGGCCGCGATGGCCCATCACGGGGACGGCCGCGATCTCGATCCCCGGCGCATCCGCAGGGACGACGATCTGGCTCATCCGGCCGTGCGGCTTCTCGTCGGGATCGGTCACGGCCATCACGATCCCGAAGCCTGCGCCCTCGGCGCCCGAGGAGAACCACTTGCGGCCGTCGATCACCCACTCGTCGCCGTCGAGGACGGCCGTCGTCTGCAGCCCGGTCGGATCGGCGCCCGAGACGTCGGGCTCGGTCATCGAGAAGAACGAGCGCACGTCGCCGGCGACGAGTGGACGCAGCCAGCGCTCCTTCTGCTCGTTGCTGCCGAACATGAGCAGGATCTCGGCGTTGCCGGCGTCGGGCGCCTGGCAGCCGAAGACGTACTGGCCCCAGACGGTGCGGCCGATCACCTCGTTCAGGAGCGCATAGGCGAGGAAGCCGCGGCCGGTGCCGCCGGCCTCCGGCCCGATGTGCGGCGCCCACAGCCCCTCGGCCTTCGCCTTCGCGCGCAGCTCGGCGACGAGGGCGTCCGCCTCCTCGTCCTCACTCGACAGCGCGTCCTCGTTCGGGAAGACGTGCGCGTCCATGAAGGCGCGGTAGCGCTCGCGCAGCTCCGCGATCTCCGGCGTGAGCTCCACCTCCACGGTCGTCACCCGTTTAGCATCGCACGCGTGAACGCGCGCGACCTGTTCGACCTGAGCGGGAAGACGGCGATCGTCACCGGCGGCGGGAGCGGCATCGGCCGCCAGATGGCGCAGGCGCTCGCCGAGGCCGGCGCGAGCCTCGTCCTCTGCGCGCGGAAGGTCGAGCGCTGCGAGCAGGCCGCGGCCGAGCTCGAGCAGCTCGGCGTGAAGGCGCTCGCGCTCCCGTGCGATGTGCGCGACCCCGAGCAGGTGCAGGCGGTCGTCGACCGGACGCGCAACGAGCTCGGCGCGATCGACGTCCTCGTCAACAACGCCGGCACGGTCTGGGGGGCGCCGCCGGAGGACTATCCGCTCGAGGGCTGGCAGAAGGTCGTCGACGTCAACCTGACCGGCGTCTTCCTCTTCGCCCAGGCGGCCGGCCGGGTGATGATCGAGTCGGGCGGCGGGAAGATCGTCAACATCGCCTCGGTCGCGGGCCTCGGCGGCGCGCCGCCGGAGGTGATGAACGCGATCGCCTACAACGCGACGAAGGGCGGCGTCATCTCCTTCACGCGCGACCTCGCCTGCAAGTGGGCGCGGCACGGCATCAACGTGAACGCGATCGCGCCGGGCTGGTTCCCGAGCGACATGTCGAACTTCGTCATCGAGGCGAACCCGGAGGTCGTCGAGCACATCCCCCTGCGCCGCTTCGGCGGCCCCGACGACCTGAAGGGCGCGATCCTCTTTCTCGCCTCCGCCGCGTCCGACTACGTGACCGGGCACACGCTCGTCGTCGACGGCGGCGAGTCGGCGTGGTGACGTGGGCGGACGAGCTGCGCGAGCGGCTCGGCGCCCGTGACGTCGGCACGCCCTGGCTGCTCGCGGGCGGGGCTTCGAAGGAGGCCTGGGCCGTCGACGTCGACGGCCGGCCGCTTCTCGTCCGCCGCGCCGGCGGCGGCGTCATCCACGCCGACACGCTCTCGCTCGAGCACGAGTTCCGCGTGCTCGAGGTCGCGCACGCCGCGGGCGTCCGCGTCCCCGCTCCGGTGGCGTACCTCGGCGAGCTCGACGGTCGCGAGGCGTTCGCGATGGGGCGTGTGGAGGGCGAGACGATCGGCCGCCGGATCGTGCGGCGGCCGGAGCTCGCGGCCGCGCGCGAGGCGCTGCCGCTCGAGATGGCGGACGAGCTCACGAAGGTGCACGCGATCGAGCGCGGGGCGCTGCCGTTCCTGCGCGAGCGCGACGTCCTCGACCAGTTCGAGCGCGAGCTCGACTCGGTCGGCGAGCCGCATCCCGCGATCGAGCTCGGGCTCTGGTGGCTCCGCGCGCACCGCCCCGAGCCGCTCGAGGCGACCGTCTGCCACGGCGACTTCCGGCTCGGCAACCTCGTCGTCTCCGAGCACGGGCTCGAGTCCGTCCTCGACTGGGAGTTCGCCCACGTCGGCGACCCGCGCGAGGACGTCGCCTGGCCGATCGTGCGCGCGTGGCGCTTCGGCGTCGACGAGCTGCGGCTCGGCGGCGTCGGCGAGGTCGAGCCGTACCTCGAGCGCTACGCCGAGCTGACGGGACGTGAGATTCCCGTCGCCGACCTGCACTGGTGGGAGGTGCTCGGCAACGTGAAGTGGGCGACCGGCGCGCTGACCCAGTCGCGGCGGCACCTCAACGGGCAGGAGCGGAGCGTCGAGCTCGCCGTCCTCGGCCGCCTCGCGGCGGAGATGGAGTACGAGCTGCTCGACCTGCTGGAGCGCGCGTCATGACAGATCGCCCGATCGCGGCGGAGCTCGTCGAGGCGGTGCGCGAGTTCCTCGAGCGCGAGGTGCTGCCCGTGGTCGAGGACGGAAGACTCCGCTTCCGCACGCTCGTCGCGATCAACGGCCTCGGGATCGCGCAGCGGGAGCTCGAGTCGGCGGAGGAGGACGTCCTCTCCGCCGAGCAGGCGGCCGAGCTCGCGGGCCGGATCCGCTCCGGCGACGTCCCGGACGGCGCGCTCGCGCTGCTCAAGCGCGACGTGGCGGCGAAGCTCCGGATCTCGAACCCGGGCTACCTCGAGCGCTACCGCTAGGAGCTTCTCGACGTCTGCGCCGTCAGGCGGGCGACGGCCCGCGCCGCGACCCGCAGGTCGCGGCGGTTCCGCACCAGCACGAACGCGAGGGCGAGCGGCAGCACGACGGCGAGCACCGAGCCGAGCGCCGTGGTGCCGAGGCCGACGTACTTGAGGCCGGAAGCGAAGATGACCACGGTGATCGCCGGCCGGATGTAGCGGTCGGGCGCGCGGGACGAGAGCGTGGAGCCGACGAGCACCGCCGGCACGGAGCCGATCACGAGCGACGTCGTGACGCCGAAGTCGACGTGCCCGAAAAGGAGCGCGCCGGCGGCGGCGGCGAGCGTGAGCGGGACGGCCTGGGCGAGGTCGGTTCCGACGAGCTGCTTCGCGCTGATGGCGGGGTAGACGAAGAGCAGGAGCACGATCATCAGCGAGCCTGCGCCGACGGACGTCATCCCGACGACGAGCCCGCCGAGCACGCCGATGGCGAGCGTCGGCAGCGGCCTCGCCGTCAGCTCCTGGATGTGCGCGAGCCGCGCCTGCCCGCTCCGGCTGTCGAGGTAGTAGCGAAAGACCATCGCGGCGGCACCCACGAGGAGCGCGATGCCGAGCGCCCGTTCCACGTTCGTCTGCGCCGCCTTCGGGCCGCCGAGCAGGTGGAGCAGGTACGTGCCGGCGAAGGCCGCGGGCACCGAGCCGAGCACCATCCAGCGGAGCAGTCCGCGGTGCACGGTGCCGCGGCGGAAGTGGACCGCCGCTCCGAACGGCCGCATGAACAAGGCCGCGACGAGGTCGCTCGAGATCGCCGCCGACGGCTGCACGCCGAAGAGCAGGATGAGCATCGGCGTCATCAGCGCGCCGCCGCCCGCGCCGGTCATGCCGACGAGGAGGCCGATCACGGCGCTGCCGAGGATGATCGTCAGGCTGACGTGCACGGTGGGTGAGGCTAGCAGATTCCTCACCTAAGACATAAACAAACCCGCCTAAGTGTACGGACGGCCTCGCTAGTGCGGGTCCCAGGCTCCCTCTCGTCTCGTCAGGGCCGTGACGGCCGCTGGCAGCGTTCCGGCCGCGACGTCGGCGACGGTCACGTGCTCGAGCACCTCGCGCAGATTGACGCGCACGGCGATCCAGACGTCACGCAGCGACTCCGCCGGCCCCTCGTACGAGACGCCCTCCGGCCGTTCGCCGCGCACGCCCATGAGCGGCCCCTCGACCGCCCGGATCACGCTCGCCAGCGAGACGGCGTCGGCGGGCTTCGCGAGGTGGTAGCCGCCGGCGGGCCCGCGCTTGCTGCGCACGATCTCGGCGCTGCGGAGCTGCACGAGGATGTTCTTCAGGAACGAGACCGGGATGTCCTGGGCCTGCGCGAGCTCCTCGACCCTGCGCGGCGGGCCGTCGCCGGTCGCCGCGAGCTCCGCGAGGGCGCGCAGCGCGTAGTCCGTCTTCGCGGAGACCTGCATCCGCCTAGGCGAGCTTCTTCCCCGGGTTGAGGAGGTTCTTCGGGTCGAACGCCGCCTTGACCGCCGCGTGCAGCTCGAGCGCGCGCGGCTCCCGGTAGCGGCGGAGCTTGCCGCCTTTCAGCAGGCCGATCCCGTGCTCGCCGGTGATCGAGCCGCCGAGCCGTTCGGCGAGGTCGAACAGCTCGTCGCACGCCTCCCACGCACGCGCGAGCTCGGCCTCATTCCCGGGCTCGAGCAGGAAGGTCGAGTGGAGGTTGCCGTCGCCGGCGTGGCCGAAGCTGAGCGCCGTGAGGTCGTGTCGGCGGCCGATCTCGATCGTCTCCTCGACCGCCTCGGCCAGCCGGTCGAGAGGCACGGCGATGTCGTCGCTCAGCACCATGCCGCGGCGGGCGATGACCGCGAACGCGAGGCCGGCGCGCCAGCGCCAGAGCGCCTCGAGCTCGGGCGCCGTGTCGGGCGTGTGGACGCCGAGCGCGTCCTCCGAGAGCGTTTCGACGAGCTCGGCGCGCATCCGTTCGGCCTCGTCGGCGGCTCCGTCCGCCTCGGCGATCGTCATGAAGCCGGCGCCGCCCGGCATCCCCGGCTCGTATGCGGCCGCGGCCGACGCGAGCGTCTCGGCGTCGAGGTACTCGATCGCCGCCGCGCGGATCCCGTTCCCGAGCACGCGCACGATCGCCTCGCAGCCGGAGCGCGAGTCGCGATGGAAGGCGACGACGGGCAGGACACGCTCCGGCGCCGGAATGAGGGAGAGCCACGCGGCGGTGACGATCCCGAGCGTCCCCTCCGAGCCGACGAGCAGGCTCTTGAGGTCGTAGCTCGCGACGTCCTTGCGGACGGCGCCGCCGAAGGTCACGAGCTCGCCGGGCGGGAGCGCGACCTCGAGCCCGGTCGCCCACCTCCCGGTCGCGCCGTACTTGAACGCGTGCGGCCCGGCGGCGTTCGTCGCGATGTTGCCGCCGATCTGGGACAGCTCGGCCGCGCCGGGGTCGGGAGCGAAGAGGAGGCCGTTCTCGCGCGCCGTCCGGTGCACGGTCGCCGTCGGAACGCCGGCCTCCACGGTCATCCGCCAGAGCTCGGGCTCGACCGAGCGCACGCGGTCGAGCCGCTCGAGCCCGATCACGACGCCGCCGCCGGCGACCGCGCCGCCCGCGAGCCCGGTGCCGCCGCCGCGCGGCGTGACGGGCACGTCGTGCTCGTAGCACCAGGCGAGCGTGGCAGCGACCGCCTCGGCGCTCGAAGGGAAGACGACCGCATCCGCCTCCCCCGGCAGCAGCGTCATGTCCGTGACGAGGCTCGCGTTCGGCGGGACGACCGCGTCGGCGCCGGCGACCTTCGCGAGCTCCTGCTCCAGTGAGGCCACCGGCATCAGTGGAGCCGCTCGACGAGCATCGCCATCCCCTGCCCGCCGCCGACGCACATCGTCTCGAGGCCGATCGTCCCGTCGATCGTCTCGAGGTCGTTCAGGAGCGTGCACATGATCCGCGCCCCGGTCATGCCGTACGGGTGGCCGAGTGCGATCGCGCCGCCGTGCGGGTTGAGCTTCTCGCCGAACGGATCGATCCCGAGCTCGCGGCAGACCGGCAGCACCTGCGCCGCGAACGCCTCGTTCAGCTCGACGACGTCGACGTCGCCGATCGTCATCCCGGCGCGCGCGAGCGCCTTGCGGACGGCCTCGATCGGCCCCACGCCCATGATCTCCGGCTCGAGCGCCGAGACAGCGGAGGCGAGGATCCGCGCCCGCGGCTGCACGCGGAGCTCCCGCGCCCGCTCCTCGCTCGCGACGACGACCGCGGCCGCGCCGTCGTTGAGCGGGCACGAGTTGCCGGCCGTGACCTTGCCGCCGGGCAGGAAGGCCGGCTCGAGGCTCGCGAGCTTCTCGAGCGTCGACTCGCGGCGCGGCCCGTCGTCGCGCGCGACGCCGTCGTACGGCGTCACCTCGCGGTCGAAGAAGCCGGAGTCCTGGGCCGCCACGGCGCGCTCCTGCGAGCGCTGGGCGTAGCGGTCCATGTCCTCGCGCGCGACGTCGAAGCGGTCGGCGACGTTCTCGGCCGTGAGGCCCATCGGGATGTACGCGTTCGCGATCGCGTCGTCCCCGCCGAGGAGC
>Ga0335077_10001907_pt1 | contig 24857 bp, 22 predicted proteins | sample Lox_Sample_31_FD_207151 | JGI IMG/M metagenome (GOLD analysis project Ga0335077, IMG submission 207151) | Soil microbial communities from Loxahatchee National Wildlife Refuge, Florida, United States - Lox_Sample_3.1 | ecosystem: Environmental > Terrestrial > Soil > Wetlands | place: USA... | reverse complement strand
GTCCGTGATGCTGGCACTGAATTCGTCTATTCCTATTGTGGACGGGCAGCGCCGTCAGACGCAGATTGCGAACTTTGGCACGATGTTGACGTTCGGTCGCTACTTCCATGAGCTATTCATGCGGAAGGTAGTGGATGCTGGCGTGCCATCGCCTTTGGAGGGCGCGCCACTCAGTCCACGAGAGAAAGAGTGTTTGACCCTCGCCGCAAACGGACTAACGACGGAGGATATCGCTCAGCGACTCGGAATCAAACCCCGGACCGCCCAATTTCACTTCGACTCTATCCGAACAAAACTAGCAGTAGCCACGCGGAACGAAGCGATCGCGCGAGCGGTGAACCAAAGGCTGATTCGCGTGACCCGATAGGGTATAGGGAGTCGCAGCAGCTAGCTCGTACTATACCCCCTACAACCTCCTCCACACGCCCTCCACCAGCCCCTCGATCGGCTTGAAGGTCGCCTTGTAGGCCATCTTTCGGCTCTGCGCGATCCAGTAGCCCAGGTAGAGATAGGGAAGCCCGAGCTCGAGGCAGCGCTGCAGCTGCCAGAGTACGTTGTACGTGCCATAGCTAGCACCCTCGACCGCCGGATCGTAGAAGGTGTACACCGAAGACAGCCCGTCGTGGAGCCGATCGACGAGGCTCACCATCCGCAGCCTGCCTTCCTCGCGGAACTCGAAGAGATCGGTGGTGACGTTGCTGTGCAGCAGGAAGTGCTGATACTGCTCGCGGCTGTCCTGGTCCATGCCCCCGCCGGGATGGCGATGACGCTGGTACTTGAGGTAGAGCGCGTAGTGCTCGATGTCGAAGGCAAGGTCGCGCTGCGCGGCGGTTAGGACGCCGTGCTTGCGCAGCGAGCGTCGCTGCGCCCGGGTCGGCGCGAAAGTCGCCACGGGCACGCGCACAGGCACGCACTCGCGGCAGTGGTCGCAGTAGGGGCGATAGGTGAACGCGCCGCTGCGCCGGAAGCCCAGACGCACCAGCTCGCCGTAGACCCGGGTGTCGATCAGGTGGCTTGGCGTGGCGACCTGCGAGCGCGCGGCCCGGTCGGGCAGATAGCTGCACGGATACGGTGCGGTCGCGTAGAACTGCAGCGCCGCCAGCGGCATGTCGTTGAGCTTGGTCATGGCTCGTCCGGTGCCGAAGCCGCGATCTGAGCCCAGTTTCGCGTCGGCGCCGGAGAGTGTACCAATCGCGCGAGCAGGCCCGCAAAAGAGCGGCGGCTGATGGGCCGCCCTCCGAAGCGCGTCAGATGGTCGGTCTCCTGCTGGCAGTCGACGAGCGGCATGTCCGCGTGCTTGAGCATCGCGACCAGCTTGACGAGCGCCACCTTCGACGCTTCGCTCTCCCGCGCGAACATCGATTCGCCGTAGAACATGCGCCCGATCGCGACCCCGTAGAGTCCGCCGACGAGCGCGCCGTCGCGCCACGACTCGACGGAATGCGCATAGCCCTGCTCGTGCAGCGCCGTGTACGCGTCGATCACCTGCGGCGTGATCCAGGTCCCGCTCTGGCCGGGACGCGGCCCGGCGCAGCCGGCCACGACCTGCGCGAACGCGGTGTCGACGCGGATCTCGAATCGCTGCTGGCGCACGACTTTGCGCAGGGAGCGCGGGAGCACGAACTCCTCGACGAAGAGCACCATCCGCGGATTGGGGCTCCACCACAGGATGGGCTGCCCGCCGTTGTACCAGGGAAAGATTCCGTGCCGATACGCATCGATCAGGCGCTCGGCGGAAAGATCGCCCCCTGCCGCCAGCAACCCGTTGGGGTCGTCGAGCGCGGCCTCGATCGGCGGGAACAGCGAGCTCGTGCGCAGCCAGGGGACCACAGCGGGATTTTGCCGTCGGCGGAGGCGCGGTACAAGATGACGACCGCGCCGCCTTCGGCCGTCTTCCCGCGGTGGCCAGCCGCCGCGCCGCCGGGCGATAATCAGCGACGGAGGCATCCCACATGAGCGAACCACGCCGCTGCGGCTGGGCCGGCACCGATCCTCGCATGATCGCCTACCACGACCGGGAATGGGGCGTGCCCGTTCACGACGACCGGCTGTTGTTCGAGTTCCTCATCCTCGAAGGGGCGCAGGCCGGTCTCTCCTGGTCGACGATCCTCAACAAGCGCGAGGCCTATCGCGAGGCGTTCGCCGGTTTCGATCCAGCCAAGGTCGCTCGCTTCGACAGCCGCCGGATCGAGCACCTGCTCGCCAATCCGGGCATCGTGCGCAACCGTCTCAAGATCGAATCGACGATCGCCAACGCGCGCGCAACCCTCGAGGTGCAGCGCGAGATGGGCAGCCTCGAGCGCTTCGTCTGGAGCTTCGTGGGCGGCACGCCGAAGGTCAACCGCCGCCGTTCGCCCAAGGACGTGCCGGCGGCGACGCCCGAATCGGACGCCCTGTCCGCGGCACTCAAGCAGCGCGGCTTCCGCTTCGTCGGCTCGACGATCTGCTACGCGTTCATGCAGGCCACGGGGCTCGTCGACGACCATGTCGCGAGCTGCTTCCGGCGCGCGGCGCCGCGCTGACGCAGGCGCCGCTCGCGGCAGCCGGGATACATTCCTGTAATTCATGCAAGACATGCGAAAGCGCCGTTTGTAGCGGGCCGCAGGGCCGCCGATAATCCGCTCTCGAATCGGCCTCCGGTTGCGCACCGGGCGAAATGGCCGATGCATGAGAACGGAGAATGCATGAATCCCCTGACCCTGCTGGCTGGCCCGGCGATGCTGCTCACTGCCGCCGTGGCCTGGGGCGGACTGTTCCTGGTCGCCCAGGTTGCGCTTCCGGTGCTCGACCCCTTCCATCTGACCGCGATCCGCTACGTCGTCACGGCAATCGTCTTCGTCGCCTTGCTCGTGTACGCGGAGGGGCCCGCCGCACTCAAGCTTGAGGGACGCGGACTGCGCGCCGCGCTGCTGGGCACCGTGGGCTTCGCGGGGCTGGGGTTGTTCGTATTCCTGGGACTGGAACGCTCGCGCCCCGAGCACGGCGCGATCATCATGGCCACCCAGCCGCTGGTCGCCGCGGTCGTGGCGTGGCTGCTCAGGGGAGTGCGCCCGGCGCGAGCCACGCTCGGTTCGCTGGTCGTCGCGCTGGCTGGCGTGCTGCTGGTCGTGACCAAGGGTCGCTTCGACGGCATCCTCTCGAACGGCACGGGCTTCGGCGACCTCCTGATGTTTCTCGGCGCGGCGAGCTGGGTGGTCTATTCGCTGGGCGCGGCCGATTTCCCGACCTGGTCGCCGCTGCGCTATACGGCGCTTACCTGCCTGCTCAGTCTGCCCGCGATCCTCGGCCTGACCGTCGCCGCGACCGCGACCGGCTACGTTTCCACGCCGACCGCCGCCGACGTGGCATCTGTCGGCTGGCAGCTTGCATACCTGATCGGCATCGCTTCCGTGCTCGGCGTGCTCGCCTGGAACGCGGGCAACAAGCGGGTCGGGGTCACCAACGGGATGTTGTTCATCAATTTCGTCCCCGTCACGGTGTTCGCGATCCGCATCGCGCAGGGACACCACTTTCGCCCGGTCGAGTTCGTCGGAGCGATGCTGGTGATCGGTGCGCTGATCGCCAACAACCTGGTCGCGAGACGCGCAGCAGCGCCCGCGCAGCCGGTGCCCACGAAGCCGGCTCGAGCTACGTTGAACGCCCGGGCCGCGAACCCGGCCGGTTGTCGCTAGGCTGACGCGAAGCGTTTCGCGCCGCGATCGATGATGCGCGCCTCGTCGTTACGGACGCGTCGCGAAGTCCCGGGCGAGCGCTAGAGCGCCTTGCGCAGAGCCTCTCCGTCGGGGCTTCCGAGGCCGGTACACGGATCCCAGCCGACTTTCGCCTGGTATGCGCCGTTGTTCCCCTGGACGATGTCGTGAAAGCCCTTGATCGAAGCAGGCGCGTAGAGTTTCGCGTGCAGGAAGCCGAGGCGCGCGCCCTTCCCCTGGTTGAGCCGCGCGACAAGCCCGGCCCACAACGGCGCCACCGCGCTCGTGCCGCCGACGACGCTCGCGGAACCGTCGACGAGGATCTTGTAGCCGGTCGCGCTGTCGCCGTTGCCGGCGACGTCAGGAACGCCGCGCCCCGTCTTGCCGCCCGGGTTCGCGGACTTGGGAACCCCGGCCTTCTTCTGGTAGTCCGGCAGCTTGAATGTCTCGCTCACGCCGCCGCCCGTCGCCCAGCCGTCGTTCGAGTTCCACACCGTTTCGCTCGCGATCGCACCACCCTTCGCTTCCAGATGCGTGCCGCCGCAGGCGAGCACGTGGGGGCTCGATGCCGGGAAATCGACCTGCGCGCGCTTGGTCGGCGGGTCTGTGTCCGCGGAGCCGTGATCGCCCGCCGCCGCGCAGATCGTGATGCCCAGCGCCGCCGCATCGACGCAGGCCGCGTCGTAGTCCTGGAGCGACTGCAGCGTCGAATCCTTCTCCGGCGATCCCCAGCTCAGCGATACGACCGAAGGCTTGCGCAGATTGTCGTGAACGGCGGCGTAGAGCGCGTTGATGAACCCGGCGTCGGTGTTCGGCGCGAAGTACACGACGATGCGCGCGCCTGGCGCAACGGCGCCAGCGATCTCGATGTCGAGCACGACTTCTCCGTCGGCGCTGTCGGGATTGCCGGTCGGCGCGTTGTGCGCCCCGCCGACGGAGACGGCGACCACGCTCGGCGTCTTGACGCCCAGCTTGGAGAAGTACTTGTCCAGATCGGCCGCGCGGTAACCGCCGCCGAATTCGAGGATCGCGATGGTCTGGCCGGTTCCGTCGGTTCCTTTGGGAAAGTTGTACAGTGCGGCCACTTCGAGCGCGGTGAACGCCTTGGCGGTGGCGTGCGGATGGAACCTGCCCTGGCGCGGGGCGAAGCGGAAATACGGACGCACGCGCGGCCGGTCGTCCAGCCCGAACACGCCCTCGACGCTCCCCGCCAGCTCGGAGGGAACCGTGATCGGCCCGGTGCGGATGCGGTAGGTGAGCTTGCCCATGGTGTAGCGCTTGAGCCGGGTCCCGAACGCGCTCTGCATCGCCGCCACCGTGCCCGCGAGATCGACGGCCCGCTGCGCGAGGCTGACCCGCAGCACGTCGAGGCCGTGCGCGTGCGCGAACGCCTCGACCTTGGCCACGTCGGCCGGGTCCGCGCCGTGCAGATCGCGGAAGCGGTCGTAGTCGAGCGCCTTGAAGGGCTTGCCCTCGGAGGGCGGCGCGAGCAAGGACTTCCGCCGGAGGCGCAGCGTCACGGTGAGCTGCTCGTCCTTTCTCGCCGGACCGACGTACCTACCTTCTTCGAAGCGCGCCTTCGCGCTTCCGGCGATTTCGATGCGGCGTGGCTTGCGCTTGGCCATGCAGAGCTCCCTCGCGTCGGGCGTGGCCAGTCAAGTAAACAAGACCCGCGGCGGAATTGCAATGCGCCGTGGTCAAGAAAAAGCCGCCTCGGCCTTCACGCCGAGGCGGCTTCACTCGCGCGAGAGTCAGCGCGCTTGAATCCGCGCTCTCTCCGCGCTTTTAGTCCCAGTGGCCCGCTTCGAAGCGCCAGTGGTCGCCGTTGCGGACCCACTGGTCGTGATTCCAGTGGTGCCCCGGGCGGTCGTGGATATAGCGGCCCTTGGTCCAGACGTGATGACCGTGGTCCCAGCGCCAGTAGCCCGGCGCCCACACGTAGCCCGCTCGCGGCGGAGGCACCTGCTCCACGCGGTCGGGCGGCGGCGCCACGGTGACATCGAGATCGACGTGGGCAGCCTGAGCGAAGCCCGCCACGCTGCCCACGCTGATGGCGAGCAGTGCGCCGACGAGCGCTTTGCGTACGTTCATGTGTAACCTCCTGGATGAAGGGTTTGCGGAGCCCGCGCGCCGGCTTGGCGCCGGCGCCCTCGGACACTCGTTCAGGATCGACTGGATGCCCGCCGCGCGGTTCGACCTGCGCGATGCTAGGACATCGAAACAGAGCGCCGCTTACAGCGTGATCGGAGCCCGTCCGACAGGCGCTCCGATCACACGCGCGGTAGCCGGTACAATGAAGTCAAAAGGCGCATGACGATCCCGTCCGCAACGCTTTCCCGCATGAAGCAGCTCGCGCGCGAGGCCGCGAAGCGCGCCTACGCGCCCTACAGCGCGTTCCCGGTCGGTGCGGCGGTGCTCGGCGACAGCGGCGCAATCCACGTCGGCGCGAACGTGGAGAATGCGTCGTACGGCCTGTCCATGTGTGCCGAGCGCAGTGCGGTGTTCCGTGCGATCGCGGAGGGCGAGCGGCGCATCCGCGCGATCTGCGTCTACACCCCGACGCCGGCGCCGTCGTCGCCCTGCGGCGCATGCCGGCAGGTGATCCTCGAATTCGGGCCCGATGCCTTGATCCTGTGTTGCACCGATGACGAGGGCAACGAGTTGAGCTACGCGATTCGCGATCTCCTGCCCGACGCGTTCCGCCTCGCGAAGTGAGTCTCGCGCGCGGAGCTGGCCGCCCGATGCGCGGATCGGCGTCGAGGGCGCCGGACGAGCCCGCCGCTTTCGCAGCCCGGCGCCCGAGACGCGCTGTGCGACAATTGGCCGGGCCAGGATAACCGATCGGTTGAACACGCGGGGAGGACACAGCGATGGGGACACAGGACAAGACGGCGATCGTGACCGGCGCGGGGACAGGCATCGGCAAGGGTGTCGCGCTGGCGCTCCTCGGCGAAGGCTACCGCGTCGCATTCGCGGGGCGGCGCAAGGAGCCGCTCGAGGCCGCGATCGCGGAAGCCGGGGCGAATGCCGCGCGAGGGCTCGCCGTCCCCACCGACGTCAGCGACCCGGCGGCCGTCAAGGCGCTCTTCGCGCGCGCCAAGGCGGCGTTCGGCCGGCTCGATCTGCTGTTCAACAACGCGGGCGTCGGCGCGCCCGGCGTCGATCTCGACGAGCTCAGCTTCGAGCAGTGGAAGAAGGTCGTCGACATCAACCTGACGGGCTCGTTCCTGTGCACGCAGGAGGCCTTCCGCATGATGAAAGATCAGGTGCCCCGAGGCGGCCGCATCATCAACAACGGCTCGATCTCCGCGCACGCGCCGCGGCCCAATTCCGCGCCGTATACCGCGACCAAGCACGCGATCACGGGACTGACGAAATCGACCTCGCTCGACGGCCGCAAGTACGATATCGCCTGCGGCCAGATCGACATCGGCAACGCCGCGACCGACCTCGCGGCGCGCATGGCAAAGGGCGTTCCCCAGGCCAACGGCGCCGTCGCCGTCGAGCCGCTGATGGACGTGCAGCACGTCGCGCGCGCCGTCTGCTACATGGCGAGCCTGCCGCTCGACGCCAACGTGCAGTTCCTCACCGTGATGGCGACCAAGATGCCCTTCGTCGGGCGTGGCTGAAGGAAGCGGGTCGCCTCGCCGCGGCCGGCGAGATGCGCGCCAGCGCGACGGGAAGCGGCGCGCGGCGTCGCGCACCGCGGGCGCGGGTTTCCGGCTTACTGGCCGTGGTCGCTCGCGGGCCCGATCGGGCACTGGGGCGCGACGCCCCACGAGTTCCCGCAGTACTGCAGGCGCACCCGCTGCTCGCAAGCGATGCGGTCGAACAGAGCCTCGTGCGCGCAGCGCGACAAGCCCTCGTTCAACGCCTGCATGGGATCGGGCCGCGGAGCCTCCACCGCGCGTGGCGCCGGCGCCGGCGGCCGCACGACGGGCGCCGGTTCCGGAGCGGGCGCTGGCGCAGCAGCGACCGGCAACGCCGGCTCGACGTGTGGCGCGAACCTCCTCGGTTTGGCGGGAGCGAGCTTCGCGGGCTCGCTCATCGGCCGTTCGGGTGCGACCTGCTCGATGTCCGCAGGCGGCGGCGCCGGCATCGTGACCGCGGGAACCTCCACGGCGGCAACGCCGTCCTCCGCAGGATGGCCCCGGCTTGCGACGGTGCGCCACAGCAGGAGCGCGATCGCCGCGACGACGAGCAACCCGACGGCGAGCCACAGCGCTCCGAGCTTTCTCGGGACGCTCGTCAGCGGCAATGCCGCCGCGGGCGCCGCCTGCGGGGCTGCCCGCTCGACCTTGGAGTCGTTGGCCGCGCGCCGGCGCGGCTTGGGTGCGAAGCGCGGCTCCGCGACGCTGGGCGCGCCGACGGCGGCGAGCAGCGGCTGGGTAACCGTCTGGGCGAACGCGCGCTTGCGCGCGGCGGCGCAATCGCGGCATATCTTTGCCCCGGGCGGGCAGTCGCGCCCGCAGATCCTGCACTTCATCGGATCCCTTCTCGTCCCGATAGCGACCCGGCCAGGTGCCTGATTCCTCGGCCAATCTCTATGATAACGTCATAGAGGCAAGGACGGCGTGCGGCGTAGCACACAAGATCGAAGCAAGCCCTGTGCCGTGGTGAGCTAGCGGGGGAACGCCGCGATCCGGCGCGCTTCGCCGGTGAGCTCGAGGATGTGCAAGCCGGTATTGGCTCGATCCACGATGTAGATGTAGCCGCGGTCGTCGACTTCGACGTTGTTCGTCTGGATCGCGACCTTGCAGCGGTCCGCGCTCCCGATCCTGACGCAACGCTTATCGGTCCTGTCGGTGATCGCCGGGATGAAATAGGCGATCTCGCGCGGATGGTAGGGGTCGCGCACGTCGACGGCGCGTACCCCGGCATTGAAATGCGCGAGGAACAGAATCCGCTTGTAGTAGACCAGCGTGAAGCTCTCGTTGGACGAATGGGTGCCGAACCGCCCGCCGCGCGCAGAAGTCGGCGCTCGCCTCGGGCACCGTGAACGTCGCCACTCCCATCGGCCGCGACTCGGCGGTGATGTCCGCGATCCAGAGCATCTGCCGCGCTTCCTGGCATTCGTTGACCAGCGATTCATCGACGACAGCGAGGAAATCGCGCGTCGCGCCTTCCCGATCGTGGGTGAACTCCGCGACTTCCATGCCGAGCATGGGGAACGCAGTGTGCGCGCCGGCGTTCGGCGGCAGCACCAGCCGGCCGACCTCCGGATACGCGAGGTTCGCCGGCGTGGGCTCGGCGGGTCCCTCGAGCAGCTTCTTGCGATCGACGATCTGGACCATGCCGGCCTTGTTGGTGCCATAGCCGAAGTAGATGCGATTGCGCGACGGCCCCGTCGAGATCGGACCATGCAGCTCGACGGGCACGTCGCCGGTCGCTCCGGGCTGCTGCCCGGCGAGGCCGAAGTCTCGGATGAAGCGCGGATGCGCGGGATCGCTCAGGTCGTAGACCTGCGTCATGCGCCGCGTGCGCCACCCCGGAGCGCCGGACACGAGGTAGGCGATGCCGGTGTCGCACTCCCACCAGTTCTTGTGCGTGCCCTGCAGCGGGCCGATGCGCGTCAGCAGGCGCGGGTGTGCGGGATCGCCGACGTCCCAGATCTCGTGATAGGAGTTGCCGAAAGTGCGCAGCAGATAGAACGTCGCCGGGTCACCGTGGGGCAGCTCCCTCCCGGGGCACACGCGCACCATCTGCCCGCCGCCGCTTTCGCCGAGCCCCTCCTCACCCGGAAGATGCGCGATGAGGCGCGGCGCGCGCGGGTCGGTCACATCCAGGATCGAGGTGCCGTTGAACTCCGCGTTGCCGGTCAGCGCGTTCGTCGGCTTGGGCACGCTCTCGGTTCCTCCGTGGTGACCGACGTACAGGAACCAGCGGCCGTTCTGCTCGCGCACGGTCGGCTGATAGGCGCTGCGCCCCTGGAGATCGTCGAAGCCGACGAGCGCCATGTCCTTCGCTTCCGGCGGATCGCCGAGCCCGGGAGCCGCGGACGCCGAGGTCGCGGCGAGCGCGCCGAACGCGAGCAGGCCGAGTACGATGGAGGCGGAGAAGATCACGGGCGTGGGTATGTCAGGAGGGAAAGTGCCGTGGCGCCCGGGGCTCGACGCGGAACGCGCCGACGCGCAGCACGCTCTACTGGCCGCGGTCGCGCGGCGTTGCTTCCGGACACTGCGGCACCTGGCCCCAGTAGCCCTGGCAGTACTGATTCCGCGTGCGCAGCTCGCAGCCAAAGCGCTTGAAGAAGTCCTCGCGGGCGCAGCGGCTCAGCGCGTCGGCGTACATCTGCCAATGATCGGGCTGCGCGGGCGCGGGCGCCGCAGCGGCGGCCACCTGGGGCGCCTTGGGGGGAGCCTTCGGCACGGGTGCCGGCGTCGGCGGGGCTTCGGTCGCGGTCGCGTCGGACTTCGGCGGCTGCTTGGGCTGCGCTCGCGATGGCTTCGGAGGCGTCGCCGGCGTCCCCGGCAGCCCGTCGGACGCCGCCGCGCTGGCGGGGGCCTCCTGCGGCGGAGCCGGTGCCGGCGTCGGCTCGGGTGCAGCTGCGGCGGCCGGTGCGCTGACGTCCTTCGCGGGCTCCGGCGCGGGCGGTGTCGCGACGGGCGCCTCCGCTGGCTTGGCGGGCTCGGCCACAGCGACCGCTTCACGCTTGCCTCCGCCGTAGAGCGCGCGATAGCCGAGGAACCCGATCGCGATCAGGACGGCGACGGCGACCGCGCCGATGATAAGCGGCGTCTTGTTCTGCGCCGGCTTCATGCCGGCAGGCTCGGACGGCGGGATCGGCGGCGGAGGCACCGATGGGGCAACCTCCGCCGCTGCCGGCGCGGCAGCTGCGGCGACGGGCAGGGGCTCGGCCCGGACAGGCGCGGGCGCCGGCGTGGGCGCCGGGCGCGGGGGCGCCGCCGGCGAGAGGAGCGGCGCCGAGCCGATCGCCGTAGCCGAGGCGGCGCTCGCCGCCATCGCCGCGGAAGCGGGCGCCGCAACGGGGCTGAGCAGCACGCCGCAATGCACGCAGAACTTCGCAGTGGGCTGATTCTCGTTGCCGCAGGCGGCGCACTTCATCGAGGCTTCCTCCAGGGAATGTCTCGCCGGGCTTCCAGGCGGAAGCGCGCACGGGCGACGGGGCGAACGGCCGGCGGGGCCGACCTGTTCCGTGCAGCGCGCACTATTATGGACCGATCGTCGCTCGGCTGCCAGACAAGGGCGGGCTCCGCGCCGCCCGACGCTCTTCACGCCCACCCCGGTTGAATGCCAACATAGCGCCCGGCCACTTGCTCGCGCCGCTGGGACTTCGCCTCGAGGCTCCATGTCCGACCCGGTGTCACCGACCACGCCGCTGCCGGCCACCGACGCCGACGGCCGGCTGCTGCTGAGCGCCGACCAGGCGCGGGCGCTGCTGCGCCAGTGCTGCGCACAGTTCCAGTCCGGGCTGGTGGAAGTGCTCGCCGGCTCGCTCGACGGCACGAACGACCTCTTCGAGCAGAACAGCTTCGTCAACGACACGGAGATCCTAGACTTCCGCAACAAGCGCGGAGAGTGGCTCAACCGTTTCGCGCAGACCTACAAGGAGCTCTTCGAGAAGCGGCTCTCCGGCAACCGGCGGCGCGGCCGGCGGCCCGACGCCGACCGCTCGCTCGCCTCCTTGCGCGTGCTCAACGCGTTCGACCAGGAAAAACAGGCGACGCTCGTTGCCGCGGCCGAAATGCTGAGAAGCCTTACCCGGCGCGAGGTCGACGCGCTCGACCTGCGGGTCGGCGTGCTGCTCGGCGAGAAGTTCACGCGCGACATCGACAACCCCTTCGCCCCCGATCACGTCCTCGACGCGATGGGAATGACGGCGCGCGCCCTGCTGCCCAACCCGCGCGTCTGGCGTCCGCTGATGGAGCGGCTGCTCTCCGATCTCACGCCGGCGGCCACGAAGCTCTACATCCGCCTCAACCGTCTGCTCGCCGACCACCACGTGCTGCCGGAGATCAAGGCGGAGCTGCGGGCGCGCAGCGACTTGCGGCCGGAGGACGACGGCGATCTCCTGCCGGTGTTCATGCAGCTGGTCAAGGAAGTCGCCCCGCCCGACCTCTCGCTCGACGTCGTCGTGCCGGGCGCTTCGCCTCCGGCCGACTCGTCGCTGCCGATGTCGAGCGCGCTCGCCGCCGTGGTCGCCGCGCCCCCCGCCGAGGCCAATCCCTACATCGCCGAGCTCGCGCGCGCCGAGTCGAGCGCCCCCGCGGCCCCGTCGGCGTCGGGCCTGCCGCAACTCGATCCGATGCTCGCGCTGGGGTCGATCTCGACCGTCGTGGCCGCGCTCGATCGCTGGCAGCTTCGCGATCCCGGTCTTGCGCTCGGCGGCGCCGTCGAAAGCGAGGCGGCCGCCGCGGCGGATCTTCCGCTCAATCGCATTCCCTGGATCCGCTCCGCCGTGGCGCAACAGGTGGTCAACCCGGCCGACCTGATCACGCTCGACGTGATCGCGCTGCTGTTCGACTACATCTTTCGCGATTCGTCGATCCCGCATTCGCTGCGCGAGCTGTTCGCGCGCCTGGAAGTCCCGATCCTCAAGTCCGCCCTCCTCGACCGCAGCTTCTTCTCGGACAAGAAGCACCCGGCGCGCAAGCTCCTCGATCACCTCGCGGCGGCAGCCGTGGGCGCGACCGGAGACGACGCTTACGCGGCGGCGCTGGAGCGGGTCGCCACGGCGCTGATCGACGGAATCTGTCGCGAGTTCAAGGTCGATGCGGCGGTCTTCTCCGCCGCCGATGCGAGGCTCCAGGCCTTCGTCGAGGCCGAGCAGCGCAACGCCGCGGAGATCTTCGACCGGAACATCGCCGCCGCGCTCGCGGCCGAACAGGGCGAGGCCGAGCGCTCCGAGGTAAGCGCGCTGGTTCGCGACAAGTTGACGGGGATCAACGTGCCTTTCGAGGTACGCGGCTTCGCCGAGACCGTCTGGTGCGACTACCTCACCCTCGTGCGCCGGCGCGACGGAGCCGAGAGCGTCCCCTGGAGCGATGCGCTGCGGGTGCTCGACGAGCTCCTCTGGAGCATCACCGCGAAGGAGCGCAACGCGCAGAAGGCGCGGCTCACCAAGATGGTTCCCAAGCTGATCCGCGATCTGCGTGCGGGGGGCGCTGCGGTGCAGGTGCGCGACGATCGCCTGCAGCCCTTCCTCGACGCGGTCTACAAGCTGCACATGGCGGCGATCAAGCCCAAGCCGAAGAGCCCGGCCAAGCCCGCCGCACCGGCGCCGGCGGCGGCGAAGGCTCCGGAGGCTCCGGAGGTGTCCGACGCGGAAGCCGGCGCGCCGGACTCGACCCCGCTCGGCAACGTGCACGACTTCGTCGGCGAGATGGTGGTCGGCACCTGGGTCGAGTTCGACCGCGACCAGACGACCGTGAGCGCCCGGCTCTCGTGGGTGAGCCCGCTCCATACCAAGTACGTCTTCACGACCCGCACGCGCGGGCAGGCGCTGGTGGTCTCGCCGGAAGAGCTGGCCTGGCAACTGAGCGAGGGCACCGCGCGGCTGATCGTCGAGCCGGTGGCGCTCTTCGACCGCGCGGTGAGCTCGGCGCTCGACGAGCTGGCCACGCAGAAGCCGGCCGCGGCGGCCTGACGCATCCGCCCGCTCGTGCATCCTGCGGGGGTCGTTGACGGGGCACCGGGAGCCCGGGAGAATCGCTCGCGCCCGAGCCCCGGAGGAAATTCATGACCCCGTTCTACGAGCTGTGGCTTCCGATCCTGGTTTCCGCCATCGTCGTGCACATCGCGAGCTCGATCATCCACATGGTCCTGTCGGCATGGCACAGGAACGACTTCGACAAGCTCGCGAACGAAGACCGGGTGATGGAGGCGTTGCGCGCTTTGTCGATTCCCCCCGGCGACTACGTGATGCCGCGCCCAGACGGCCCGCAGGACCTCAAGTCGCCCGCCTACCTCGAGAAGCGCGCTCGCGGGCCGGTGGCGTTCATGACGGTCCTGCCCGGCGGGGCGTTCAACATGGGCAAGCCGCTCGCGCTGTGGTTCGGCTTCTGCCTCGTCGTCGGCGCCTTCGCCGGCTACGTCGCCTGCTCGGCGCTGCCGCCGGGGACGATCTACGCGAAAGTCTTCCAGATCGTCGGGACGACTGCGTTCGTCGGCTACACGCTCGCCGCGTGGCCGACGTCGATCTGGTACGGGCGCCGGTGGGGCACGACGATCCGCCTGACCCTCGACGGCCTGGTCTACGCGCTCCTCACCGGCGGGGTCTTCGGCTGGCTCTGGCCCCAATGAAGGGCCCGAGCGAGAGCTCCCAGGTCTCGGCCACGAGCTTCTTGCCGAAGCTCTCGTGCGTCGCCTCCCCGATGCGGCGGAAGCCCGCGGCAGCGTACAGGTGCCGGGCGGCGTGGAGATCGCTCTGCGTCCATAGCGTGAGCTTCCGATAACCGGCGCGGCGCGCGAAGCCGATGCACTCCTCGATCAAGCGCCGGCCGATGCCGAGCCCGCGCGCCTTCGGCTCGACCAGCAGCAGGCGCAGCTTCGCCACCCGCGGGCTCTTGCGGACCAGGAACACGGAGCCGACCGGCTCGCCGTCACGCTCGGCGATCCAGCAGCGCTCGCAGCGCGGATCGAAGCGCTCCACGAACTGCGCGGCGATCTCCGCGACCAGGGCTTCGAACCGCTCGTCGTAGCCGTACTCCGCGGCGTAGAGCGCGCCGTGGCGGTGGACCACCCAGCCCATGTCGCCCGGCAGAGGGGGCCGCAGCACGTACGACGCCGCGGTCCTCGACGCCCCTGCATCGAGCAGCTCGGCGATGGCTCGCATCGAGCCGACCAGCCGAGCCTGGGACGGCGCCGGCAGTGCCTTCAGCATCGTCGCCATCTCGTCGTGCGAGCGCCGTTCGAGCCCGGCGAAGAAGCGCCTCCCGCGCGGCGAAAGCGCGAGCGCCTTGCGCCGGGCGTCGCCCGGGACGATGCGCTTGCGCACGAGCCCCTGCTGCTCGAAGCCTCGCAGGATCCGGCTCAGATGGCCCTCGTCGAGCGTGAGCTTCGCGGCCAGCACGCCCGCCGTGGGCGGCTCGCCCTCCGGCCAGTGCTCAAGCTCGTAGAGCACGCGCACGCCGGTCAGCCTGAACGGCCCCCCGAGAAGATGCTCGCTCAGCACGCCGATGCGCTGGGTGTAGAAGCGGTTGAAGGCGCGCACGGCGTTCACGCGCTCCTCGAGACCGGCGTCGGCTTTCATTCGCTTCGGAACCCGTCTCCCTGTCGGAAATCGATGCTAGTGTCATCTATTTAGCTGCGTTTGTCAACTATATGGCGGCAGCAACACCGGTGCGGGCCGCGGCTCGATCTCCTTCAGCCGATGTGCTTGCGCAGGAACGCGAGCGTGCGCTCGCGAGCGAGCCTGGCCGACGCCGCGTCGTAGCTCTTGCGCTGGTCGCAGTTGAAGCCGTGCTCGGCGTCGTAGACGAAGATCTGCGCTTCCGGGTGCGCCTTCGCGAGCTCCCGCACGCCGGCGACCGGGATCGCCGTGTCGCGCTCGCCGAAGTGGCCCATGACCGGACACTTCGGCTGCTCCTTGCCGGCGTCGACGATCCCGCCGCCGTAGTAGGGCACGGCGCAGGCGAAGCCCGGCAGGCGCGCGGCGCTCATCCAGGCGACGAAGCCGCCCCAGCAGTAGCCGATGACGCCTACCCGCCCCGCGTCAGCGACCGCGTCGCGCGCCGCCGCGACGTCGGAGAGCGCCGCATCGGTCGCGGCCTTGCCCTTGAGCTCCCGCCCCTGCGCCACGTCTTCTGCGGTGTAGCCCAGCTCGACATTGCGCTGATAGCGGTCGAAGAGAGCCGGCGCGATCGCCGCATACCCGTCCGCCGCGAACCCGTCGCACAGCCCGCGGATATGACTGTTCACGCCGAAGATCTCCTGCACCACCACCAGTCCGCCGCGGGCTTTGCCATCGGGCGGATCGGCGCGGTAGCCGGAGAGCTGGAATCCGTCCGCGGTGTTCAGCTGCAGCCATTGCCCCATCGTCCGCTCCTCCCTCGAAACAGGCTCGACGCGCATTATGCACCGGCCGCCGCGGGCGGGCCCTATGGGATAATTCGAGCGATCATCGCGTCGCGGAGGCCGGCAATGAAAGAGGACAGGCTCGAGACGCTCGTCCGCAAGCTCCTTCTCGAGCTCGGCGAGGATCCGGCTCGCGAAGGGCTGGTGCGCACCCCTCACCGCGTCGCCGAGGCGCTGCGCTTCCTCACTTCGGGCTACAGGACCGATTCCCGGAAGCTCATCAACGGCGCGATCTTCACGCAGCGGACCAACAGCATGGTCATCTGCAAGAACATCGAGGTCTACAGCCTCTGCGAGCACCACATGCTGCCGTTCTTCGGCCGCTGCCATATCGGCTACATCCCCAGCGGCCGCGTGTTCGGAGTCTCCAAGCTCGCGCGCATGGTCGACATGTACGCGCGCCGGCTGCAGCTCCAGGAGCGTCTTACCGAGCAGATCTCCGAGGAGATCATGAGTGCGATCGACGCCGTGGGCGTCGGGGTGATGATCGAGGCTCAGCACCTGTGCATGATGATGCGCGGCGTCGAGAAGCAGAACTCGGTCATGGTGACCTCTTCGGTTCTCGGCACGTTTCGCGAGTCGACGGCCACGCGCGAAGAGTTTCTTGCCCTGGTCGGGCCGCGGCGGCCGTAGAGCGGGCGCGCGCGGCGGCATCGCGGCTTTCATGAGCGCCGGTCGCGAGGCAGCTTCCGGTCGGACAGGCGCTCCGCCGGTCGACGCGCTGATCGCGGAATCGCAGCACCTGGTGCGCACGGGCGCGGCGCGGCGTGCGCTCGCGCCTGCCCGCGAGGCCCTGGCGCGCGCCGAGCGCGCCGGCGACGCGGCGCGTTCCGCCGCGGCCGCCGAAGCCCTGGCCGAAGCGCACTACGCGCTCTCGGCTTACCCCGAGGCGCTGGCGCAGTACTTCACCGCGCTGGAGCGCTGGCGCGGCCTGCACGATCGCGACAGCGAGGTGCGATGCCTGCATCGCATCGCCTCGGTCGACATCTACATCGGCGACTACGCGCTCGCCATGGGTCGCCTGGAGCAGGCGCTGCAGCTCCTGCAGGGCAGCTCCGACGGAGCGGCGGTCGCGTCGGTCTACCATCGGCTGGGCATGGTCTACGCGCGCCTCGGCGATCTGCCGCGCGCGCGAGAGTTCTACGAGGCCGCGCTGGAAAAGCGGCGCCGGCTCGACGACAAGGCGGCAGTCGCGGCCAGCCTAAACAGCCTCGGGGTATTGTTCCTGCGCCTGGGGCAGCAGCGTCCCGAAGGCGGCGACCTGGAGCGCGCCCGGCAGGTCTTCGAGGAGGCCGTCTCGCTCGCCGAGGACGCGGGCGACGTCCACCTGAAGGCGCTGGCGATGGGCAACGTGGGCAGCGCGGTCGCAGAGCTCGGCGAGCTCGAGCGCGCGCTCGCGCTCTTCGACGTGCAGCGCCGCGAGCTCCACGCCATGGGCTCGCGCTACGATGAAGCGCTCTGCCTCACCAACATGGGCGAAGCGCTGCGCCGCCTGGGGCGATGCCAGGAGGCGCTTTCGCCGCTGCGCGAGGCGCTGCGGATGGGCGAGGAGCTCAAGTCGAAGGAGCGGATGATGCGGGCCTGGCACGAGCTCTCGCAATGCCAGGAGGCGCTCGGCGACACCACCTCCGCCCTCGAAAGCTTCAAGCACTATCACCGGCTCGACCACGCGCTGCATTCGGAGGAAGCCGAGAACAAGGCGCGCAACCTGGTCGTGCAGCTCGCGGTCAAGAAGGTCCGCGACGAGGCCGACGGCTATCGCGCGGAGCGCGACGAGCTCGCCGCGGCCAACGTGCTTCTCCGGGCCGAAGCCGAGGAGGACCCGCTCACCGGGCTCGCCAACCGGCGCCATCTCGATGCCATCCTCGAGCGCGTGTTCAACCAGGCGATCGACGAGAACCGCTCGCTGTGCTTCGCCGTCGCGGACATCGACCATTTCAAGTCGATCAACGACCGGCACTCGCACGCTGTCGGTGACGAGGTGCTGCGCGGCGTGGCCCGCATCCTGCGCTCCGCGTGCCGGCCGAGCGACGTCGCGGGCCGCTACGGCGGCGAGGAGTTCGTGCTGGTGCTGCTCGACATGCCCTCCGACGTCGCGTTCGGCGTGTGCGAGCGGCTGCGCGCGGCGGTCGCGAGCCACGCGTGGGAGACCCTGCGGCCCGGACTGGCCGTGACGATCAGCATCGGGGTCGCGAACCGCGCCGATTTCACGAGCAGCGCCGCCATGCTCGCCGCCGCCGACGCCCGGCTGTACGACGCGAAGCGCGCCGGCCGCAACTGCGTGCGCTGAACCCGCGGGCATGCAGGACTTCGCGCGCATCGTCGCGCTCACCGCGCCGCTGTTCTTCCTGGTGCTCGTCGGCTACGCCATGACGCGCTGGGGCGGCTGGTCCGCCGCCGTCGCCGACGCGCTCACGCGGTTCGTGTTCTGCGTCGCGGTCCCGGCGCTCCTGTTCCGATTGATGAGCGACTTCTCGCGACTGCCTCCGGTCGACGCGCGCCTGCTCATCGCCTACTTCGGCGCCTGCCTCGCGATCTTCGTCGCTGGCCGCGTGATAGCCGCGCGCGTGTTCCGGCTCGACGGCGTGGCGCAGTCGGTGTTCGCCCTGGGCGGCATCTTCTCCAACAACGTGCTCCTCGGCCTGCCGCTCGCGCGCGTCACGCTCGGCGAGCGATCGCTGCCGGCGATCTCGCTGGTGCTGGTGTTCAACTCGCTCACGCTGTGGACGCTCGCCACCGTCTCGGTTGAATGGGCGCGTCAGCGCGAGGTCTCGCCGGGCGCCTACTTCCAGGCGGCGAAGGCGGTGCTCGCCAACCCGATCGTGGCGAGCATTCTTGTCGGGACGCTGTGGGGGCTCGCCGCGGTGCCGCTGCCCGGCGTCATCGATCGGACGCTCGCGCTCGTCAGCGACGCCGCGGTCCCGCTGTCGCTGATCGCGCTCGGGATGGGGCTCGCGCAGTTCGGCATCCGCGAAGGCTGGCGAGTGAGCGCGGCGATCACCGTCATGAAGCTCGCGGGCCAGCCGCTCGTCGTGTGGCTGCTGGCCCGGGCGCTGTCGCTGCCGCCGCTGGAGACGCAGGCCATCGTGCTGCTCGCGACGCTGCCCGTCGGCGCGAACGTCTATCTCATGTCGCGCCAGTTCGGCGCTCTGGGCGGTCCGGTCGCATCGAGCCTGCTGTTCTCGACTGCGCTCGCCGCCGTGACCACGCCGCTCGCGCTCGCGCTGCTGGGCCCGGTACCGTAGGGCGCTCGCGCGGGGCGTCGAGTCAGCGCCCGCGGGCCGCCCGCCATACGGCGAAGCGCTCGAGCGTGCCGTCGTCGGTGGGCGGATAGAGGCCCATGATCGAGCGCCCGCCCTCGAGCACCTCCTCGGCGACGAAGTCCTCGAATGCGGTCATCTCGACGGCTTCGTCGGCGAGCTCGTCGGCGAGCTGCGCAGGGAGCACCACGACGCCCTCGGCGTCGCCCACCACGACGTCGCCCGGGAACACCGGCGCGTCGCCGCAGCCGATCGGCACGTCGATGTCGATCGCCTGATGCAAGGTGAGGTTGGTCGGCGATGCTGGCCGGCGGTGGTAGGCGGGAATCGCGAGCTTGGCGATCTCGGGCGAGTCCCGGAAGCCGCCGTCGGTGACGATGCCGGCCGCGCCGCGTTTCATGAGCCGCGCGACCAGGATCCCGCCGGCGGAGGCGGCGCGCGCGTCCTTGCGGCTGTCGATCACCATCACGCTCCCCGGCGGGCACTCCTCGATCGCCTTGCGCTGGGGATGTCCGCGATCCTTGAACACCGTGATCGGGTTCAGATCCTCGCGCGCAGGAATGTAGCGCAGCGTGAAGGCTTCGCCGACCATGTTGCCGAGACTCGCGTTGAGCGGCCGCACGTCCTGGATGAACTGGTTGCGGAAGCCGCGCTTGAAGAGCGCGGTGGTCAGCGTCGCGACGCTGACCGTCTTCAGCTTCTCCCGGGTGTCGTCGCGCATCTCAGCTCCCGGGGAGATCGGCCACGGTCGGCAGGTAGTAGTCCGTCCACGCCTTCGGCATCGTCTTGAGCGTGCCGATCTTGTACAGGTGCGCCGCGAACTTCATCGTCCCCTGCGGCGCCGCGATCCAGTCCATCATCCCCGGCTGCTTGAGCATCTCCAGCAGCTCCTCGGTGCTCGTCTTGTCGCGCGTCACCTCGCGGTAGATCTCGACGGCCGCGCGCCGATCCGTCTTGATGAGCTCGATCGCCTGCAGCGAGGCCGTCTTGATCGCCGCGATGATCCTGGGGTTCTCCTCGGCGAACTTCGTCGTCGTGAAGAACTGGGACTGGGTCAGCGGGCCGCCGATGACCTCCGGCGAGGTGAGGACGACGTGCGCGCCTTTCACCGTCTTGAGTTCGATGTAGGCGAAGGGCGGCGCCGAGAAATGACTGGTGATCTCGTGCTGAGGATTCGCGAGCGCGATCGCCGCGTCCGGGTGCCCGAGCTGCACGGTGTTCGCGTCGAGCTTCGTCGTCTGATCCGGGCCGAAAACCTTCTCGCAGGCCATTTGCAGCAGGATCGCCTGAGTCGAGACCTTGACGGTGGGCACCGCGATGCGGTCGTTGGGGCCGAAGTCCTTCAGCGCCCTGACGCCGGGGTTGCGCGTGATCAGCGTCAGCGGCAGCGCCGAATTTGCGACGATGCCCTTCACACCGCCCCGGGTGCGGTCCCAGAGCAGCAGCAGGTTGCCCACGCCCGTGTTCACGACGTCGACGCTGCCGGCGAGCAGCGCGTCGGTCTGGCTGCCGCCGCCGGAGAGGGATGCCCAGTTGACCTTGAGGTTCGCGATGCCGAGCCGCGCCGCCTCCTTCTCGATGAGGCGCTGCTTCTCCATGACGTGGGAGGGCAGATAGATGATGCCCGGCTGGCGCGTGATGCTGATCTCGGTTTTCTCCTCGCACCGGGCCGCCGTGGGCAGGGCGAGCCCCGTGCAGACGACCGCGATCGCAGCGCAGCTCTGAAAGCGCTTCACGTTCTTGTCCCCTCTTAGGCGGCGGTCGCCAACTATACAAGATCGGATGCCGTCCGACGCGCGCATCGAGCGCGGCCGACATCGGGTTCGGACGCGCGCCGACTGCGGTGCGGCCTCGCGCAACGGACAATCGCGGTGTGAAGGCGACCAGGCTCGCGCTGCTGCTGGCATCCCTGACCGCCATCGGGATGGCGCAGGAAGCGCGCGCGGACCCGAAGACCGTCTGCACGATCACCGTCAACTCCTCCGACGAGAGAGAAGCCTTCCGGCGCAGCCTCCCGGCGGACAAGTACCGCTTCGTGGAACTCGTCGAACGAGGCCGTCCGGACTGGCTAGCCTCGGCCTGCCGCCAGCGAATCCGCTGCGACGTGCTGGTCATCTCGGGGCACTACGACGGGCGCGACGAGTTCTACTCCGATCGGCCGGGCGCGACCGCGTTCCTTCCGGTCGAAGAGATGGAACGTGCTTCGTGCACGCCGTCGTGCTCCGGCCTGTTCTCGCAGCTGAAGGAGGTCTATCTCTTCGGCTGCAACACGCTCAACCCCGACGCGCTGAAGCGCCTGTCCGGAGAAGTGCCCCGCAGTCTCGTTCGCGAGGGACGCTCGCCGGCCGAAGCGGCACGGCTGACGCGCTCGCTCGCCTCGCTGCACGGCGGCAGCAGCCGCGACCGGATGCGGCTCATCTTCGACCACGTGCCCGTGATCTACGGCTTTTCGGCCAAGGCACCCGTCGGCCCGGTCGCGGGGTCGATGCTGGGGAGCTATTTCCGCGCCGGCGGAGCTGCGGACGTCGCGAGCGGCCGACTGAGCAGCCGGCTGCTCGAGCACTTCGCCTCGAGCTCGATGGCGGTCGCGAGCGGGCTCGCCGCGACGGAGCCTCTCGCCGCCCTGCGCGACGACGTATGCCGGTTTTCCGACGACGCTCTCGCGCCCGAGCAGAAGCTCGCCTTCATTCACAGCCTGCTCGATCGCGACATGGCGGAAGTGCGTCCCTTTCTCGATCGCATCGAGCGGTATGCGAGTGCGCTGCCGGGAGCCGGTGAAGCGACGCCGGCGGTCTCGCAGGAGCTCGTCGAGATCGCCCACGACGAGTCCGCCCGGTCGCGCTTCCTCGCCTTCGCTCGCGACGCCGACCAGCCGTCGGTGCGCGCGCGCATGATCGCGCTGGCGCAGCGCCTGGGGTGGCTCTCGCCCGAGGAGGAGCGTGCGCAGCTCACGACGCTGCTGCGCGAACGCCTGGAGGGAAACGTGAGCCCTGCCGACGTCGAGCTCGCCTGCGGGCTCGACGATGACCACGCGCTCGACGCCGAGCTCCCGGCCCTGGCGGCGGCCTCGCCCCCGGTCCGAAGCGTCGGACAGGCAGCCATGCTCGCCTGCCTCAACAGCGCCGACGCGCGCCGTCAGGTGCTCCCGGCCGTCGTCAGTCCCCGCGACGACGACTTCGAAATCGCGCAGGTGCTCCTGCGGCACCGTCCGCTCGACGATGCGGGCGAAGCGCGCACGATCACGGCCGCGATCGCCGACGCGGGCGATGCGCGAGTCCAGGTCCGCGCGCTGAGCGCGCTCGCCGGCCAGCATCTTTCCGATCCGCGGAGCCTGGAAGAGCTGACCCGGCTGTATCCGGTGGCGCAGACGCCCGGCGTGCAGGTCGCGATCGCGGGCGTGCTGCTGCGCTCGGACTACGATTCGATCGCGTCGCCGGAAGTCGTGCAGACGCTGCGCGAGAGCCGTCTCAGGAGCGGCTCGGATCCCGACGTCGTCGACGTGCTGATTCGCCGCCTGGAAGCCCAGTAGCCGTCGACCGTCGGCTGGCGCTTCCCGCGCCGTCCGCCGTGCGATACTAGCGCGCCCCGCTGGCATCGCATCCGGTCGTCAGTGTCCCTCTTCCTCCGATTCGCGCTCCTGGCCTTCGCCCTGGCCGCGAGCGCCGCCGGCGAGGCGCGCGCCGAGCGCAAGACCGTGTGCACGATCACCATCAACTCGGACGACGAGAGGGAAACGCTTCGGCGCAATCTGCCCGAGGACGAGTATCGCTTCGTCGAGCTGGTCGAGCGCGGCCATCCCGACTGGTTCGCCTCTGCCTGCCGCAGCGGCCTGCACTGCGACGTTCTCGTGGTCTCCGGGCACTTCGACGACGGCACCGAGTTCTATTCGGACCGGCCGGGCGCCCGCGAGTCGCTCCCGGTCGCGACCCTGGAGCAGGCGGCGTGCAGCGCTTCGTGCTCCGGCCTCTTCGCCGGGCTCAAGGAGGTCTATCTCTTCGGCTGCAATACGCTGGAACCGGCGCCTTCGAGGCTCGCCTCCGCGGAGATCGCCCGCAGCCTCGTGCGCTCGGGGCATTCGGCGGCCGACGCCGATCGGCTGTCGCGCGAGCTCGCCGAGTTGCACGCGGAAAGCAACCGCGACCGGATGCGGCACATCTTCAAGGATGTCCCGGTGATCTACGGGTTCTCCGCCAAGGCACCGCTCGGCGCACGCGCCGGACCTGCGCTGGAGCGCTACTTCCGCTCGGGCCCGGACGACAGCTTCGGCACCGGTCGCACGAGCGCGAGGCTTCTCGCCACCCTCGCCCCGGCCTCGCTGACTGCGACCCGCGGTGTGAGCGATTCGGACCCGGACGCCGGCGTGCGCGGCGACATGTGCCAGCTCGTCGACGAGGCTCCCGGCTCGGCGCACCGGATCGAGTTCGTCCATCGGCTGCTCGGCCGCGAGATGGCCGAGGTGCGCATGCTGCTCGACCGCGTCGAGGCGGCCGTGGCTTCGCTGTCGGAGGCGGACCGCGCCCGGCCGGAGGTCTCGACGGCGCTGGCAGAGATCGCCCGCGACGCCGATGCGCGGGCACGCTATCTCGCATTCGCGCGCGACGCCGACGAGGCATCGACGCGCGCTCGCATGACGCGGCTCGCCGGAGCGCTCGGCTGGCTGTCCCCCGCCGAGGTGCGCGCCGAGCTGCAGTCGATGTTCGCCGCGCGCCTGGCGGCGAACGACCTGGGTGTCGCCGATGTCGACCTCGCGTGCTCGCTCAACGAGGACGGCTCGCTCGACCTCGCGTCCGGTCGCGCGGTCGCCGGTCACGTGCCGCCGAGCAACGTCGCCTCCGCTGCGGTGCTGGCGTGTCTGGGCGACGCCGCGGCTCGCCCGCGCGTGCTGCACGCGCTCGCCGCCGGCGACGGCCCGGAAGTCGCGATCGCCCAGACGTATCTGCGTCATCGGCCGATCGCCGACGCGGCGGAGCTTCGGGAGGTCGCGGCGGCGGTTCTGCATATGAAGATGGCCGAGGCCCAGGCCCGAGCGCTGGACGCGCTTTCCGGGTATCGCTTCTCGGACCCCGAGACGCTGCTCGGGCTCACCGAGCTGTTCGCGCTCGCCCGATCGATCGACGTTCAGCGCGCCGTCGCCGGCGTGCTCATCCGCTCCGACTACAGGGCCATCTCGACCCCCGCCCTCGCCCGCAAGCTGCAGGCGCAGCGGCTCAAGTCGCCGGACGGCGCCGACGTCATCGACGTCCTGATCCGCCGTCTCGCCTCCTGAACCGACGCTGACTTGGTCGCTCCATGGCGAGCGTCCTTACAGGGTCGCGCCTACTGTAAGCTCGCAGCCCTCCCCCCTGACTAACGCTGCAATCGGGCCCGGGCGCTTCGCGGGAGCCCGATGTGCCAAGGCGACAGCGATCGAGGGAGTGACCATGCAAAAGGGCAGGACGGCGCTGGTGACCGGCTCGACCAGCGGGATCGGACTGGGGATCGCGCGGCTGTTCGCGCACCAGGGCGCGAACATCGTGTTGAACGGCTTCGGCGACGCTGCCGAGATCGAGGCGCTGCAGGGCGGCCTCGCCCGCGAGCACGGCGTCGAGCTGTGCTACGACGGCGCCGATCTCGCGCAGCCCGCGCAGATCGAGGCGATGATGACGCGCGCGCTCGCGCGGTTCGGCACCATCGACATCCTCGTCAACAATGCCGGCATCCAGCACGTCGCGCCGGTCGACGAATTCCCGCCGGACAAGTGGAACCCGATCCTCGCGATCAATCTCACGGCAGCCTTCCACACCATGCGCCTCGCCCTGCCGGCAATGCGCAAGAAGGGCTGGGGACGCGTGATCAACGTTGCCTCCGCGCACGCCCTCGTCGCGAGCCCGTA
>Ga0335077_10001906_pt1 | contig 24860 bp, 23 predicted proteins | sample Lox_Sample_31_FD_207151 | JGI IMG/M metagenome (GOLD analysis project Ga0335077, IMG submission 207151) | Soil microbial communities from Loxahatchee National Wildlife Refuge, Florida, United States - Lox_Sample_3.1 | ecosystem: Environmental > Terrestrial > Soil > Wetlands | place: USA... | reverse complement strand
CAGCCGGATAGGACCGCCAACGGTTTTGGGATCAGCCGCAAATTCCGCGACCCAGAATTCGTGGCTGAGGATGATGGAGCAGGTGTCGGGGGCTTCGTCGTCGCGGGTGAAGGCGCGGCCATATTGGGGAGAGATGCCGAGGACCTGGAAGAATTCGGCGGAAACGTGAGGGCCATGAATAGTGCGAGGCTTACCGGTGCCGGGAGGAGTGAACTTGCGATTCGAGCTCCAGGAATAGGTGGCGATTGGATCGAGGGATTGCGAACGAGCGCGCCAATCGAAGAAATCGAGATAGGAGGTTTCAGTGGGAGAGCCGGCCTGGTCCGGCGCGCCAGCCGAGCTGTGAGCGGGGAATTGGAGAGTCCGGATGGTGACGAGCTGATCTGGGGCAGGAAAGGGTAGGGGCCGGAGGAGAACGCCGTGAACGAGACTGAAGATGGCGGTGGCAGCGGCGATTCCGAGAGCAAGAGTGAGGGCAGCAAGGATGTGGAAGGGGAGGTTGGTTCGGAGTTGGCGAGCAGCGAATTTGAGATCGTGAAGCATGCGGGCTGGGTCTCAGCATAGGGGAAGAAACGCGGAAATAGAAAATAGAAAATCGTGGTCCGTGGTTCGTGATCCGCGAAGACAAACCGGGAAAAAGTGGAATCGGGCTTAGTGGTGGTCGGGTTTTTCGGTGGTGCCGGCGGATTCTTTGAGGTAGGCGTCGGAGAGAGTGTGCTTGGCGGTGGAGATGGGGAGCAGGGTGGGGTAGAACTGCACGAAGGTGGTGTCCACGGCGGCATGCTGCTGGTGGCAGGAGTAACAAGAGGCGGTGGTGGGGAAGATCTTGCCGAGTTTGCCGTCGTCGAAGCCGAAGAAAGCCCATTTGCCGGGGAAGCGGGATTCATCTTTGACGTGGATTTCGAGACCCATGACCGACGTGCCTTGGTATTGTCCGGCCTTGTTGATGGAACCTTTGGATTCGGCGCCGCGGGCTTCGAGGACGAAGATGGTTTTGTCCGGCCAGGTGCCGGTTTGCAGGAAGGATCGGTAGGCCTCGGGATTCACGAAGACGTTGTCGAACATGTGGTGGTCCATGTTCATGGCGGGGTTATAAGACATGTCAAAGCCAGTGGAGAGGTAGACCCATTCGCGGTAATTCTCGGGGAAGCGGAGTTCGCCGGCGTCGGTGTAGGACGGGACGTTGGAGTTGGATGCGGTTTGCGGAGCGTTGGCGGCGGGCGAAGTCAAGGGGTGCGACGCTACCGCCACAAGTAAAGTGACAAGACCTATGAGAGCGAGCAACGGTTTGGTGTTCATGGGATGAGATTCTGCTACGGGAGGCGGGAAATTGCCAAGACCACTGGCTGCAGGAAACGGTCGATTGGCTGCAAAAGGGAGGACGGGCGTGACGTGGGAGGGTAAGATGCACCGGATGGAGGACGTGGGAGAGCGATGACGGGAAAATACAAATGGTATTGGATCGCGGTGTTCTGGCTGGCGATCGGCGTGTTCGATGCGACGGACACGGTGGTGCTGATGCGGTCGGAAGGGATGCACCACGCGTGGTGGCAACTGTTTGCCTCGCTGGGGCTCTCGTGGATGTCTTGGGCGGCGGCGACGCCGGTAATTCTGTGGATGGGACAGAAATACCCGTTGAAGGCGCGGTCCGCGGGGAACTGGCTGCGGCATGCGGCGGCGTATCTGGTGATTGGGGCGTGTGCGTCGGCTTGGGCCGCGCTGCTGGAGATCTGGCTGAATCCGTGGATGCCGGGGACGACGCCGGATCCGTTTCTGGTGATGTGGCCGCGGAAATTTTATGGGCAGCTGCTGTCGGCGTTTTTGCTCTATGGAACGATTCTGCTGGTCGGGTGGCTGCTGGAATCGCGGGAGCGGATGGCGCGGAAGGAGATGGAAGCCGCGCGTCTGAGTGAGCAGCTGACGAAGGCGCAATTGAGCGCGTTGCGGCAACAGATCGAACCGCACTTTTTGTTCAACACGCTGAATACGATTGCGGGGTTGGTGCGCGAGGGGAGAAACGACACGGCCGTCGACATGATTGCGGGACTGAGCGAACTGCTGCGACATGCGCTGAAGACCTCTGCCACACAAAAAATGGCGCTGGGAGAAGAGCTGGAGATCCTGGAGAAGTACCTGGAGATCGAGAAGGCGCGGTTCGCCGACCGGCTGACGGTGAAGGTTGAGGTGCCGGTGGAGCTGCGGCAGGCGCGAGTGCCAAGTCTGATCCTGCAGCCAATTGTGGAGAATGCGGTGAAACACGGGATCGCACAGCGGGTGCAGGGCGGAACGATCGCGATTGGGGCGGAGCGGAGGAATGGGAGTCTGCGGCTGAGCGTGTACAACGACGGGCCGGGATTTTCGAAGGAGCGGGAAACGCCGAGCGGGATCGGATTGGAAAATGTAAGAGAGCGGCTGGGAAGTCTGTATGGGAGTAAGGGCGAGTTGCACGTGGAGAATGAAGGAACGGGAGTGCGGGTGACCATCGCGATGCCGTGGGAAGGGAATTAGAGAAGAGGTGGGTGGCGTCAGATCGTAAGAGCCGACCCTAGCGAACCTCTCTTCCCAGGCCAGAGCAAGCGGGTGAGGCACAGTCAAGTTCTTTTGATCGAGACGTAACAAAAAGGTATTGATGGCAGAGAGGGAGAAAATTCGGACGCTGGTGGTGGACGATGAGCCGCTGGCGCGGAGCAACCTGAAGGTGCTGCTGCGCAAGGATGCGGAGGTGGAGTTGGTGGGTGAGTGCGCGTCGGGGAAAGAGGCGCTAGAGGAGATTCGGAGGAAGAAGCCGGAACTAGTGTTTCTGGATGTGCAGATGCCGGAGTGGGACGGGTTCGACGTGCTGGAACGATTGGGAGGGAACGTACCGGCGGCGCTGGTGTTTGTTACCGCCTACGATCAGTATGCGCTGAAGGCATTCGAGGCGGGCGCGCTGGATTATCTGCTGAAGCCGTTTACGAATGCCCGGTTCGAGACGACGCTGGTGCGGGCGAAGGAAAGGGTCGTCCAGGGGAGAAGCACAGCGAGAACGATGGAGCGGCTGGCGATCAAGAGTGGCGGGGAAGTGCTGTTCTTGAATGTGGAAGAAATCGATTGGGTGGAAGCGGCAGATTATTACGTGTGCCTACACGTAGGCGGGCGGACGCACATGTTGCGGCGGAGTATGGCCGAGGTAGAAGAGGAGTGGAAGGCCAAGGACTTTTGGCGGATACACCGGTCGGCGATTGTGAACCTGAGACGCGTAGGGCGGTTGGAGAATGGCGCGGATGGTGGGAGCGAGGTGGTTTTGAATGATGGGACACGATTGGCGTTGAGCCGGAGATACCGCCGGGAATTGCATGAGCGGCTGGGGTTGGCGCGGTCGCGGCGGCCCGAAGAGCCAGGAATGGGCGAAGAAGAGTAGAAGAGTGTGTAATATTACGTAAAGTGTGATTTAAGTCACTGTGGGTCGCGTCGGCAATCAGCACACTAGCGAAACGCACGACGATTCAAGATCATCACCCCCCTTCCCGACCGTGCAAATCCGATGCTCAGGAGAATGAGTGTGAAGAGTACACCGAAGTCTTCAGGATGGACGCGCCGAACGATCGAACGCGCGATTTCGTTATGGAGCCTAATTCAAATCACGAGAGAGGCTCGTGAGGTGGAATTGCGTTCACCCGCGAGGCGGTGCCCGGAGTGTGGGGAACGAGTGGAGGTGGTGGTAATACCTGGAGATATGTGCGGGAGTTGCTGGTCGAAGCGGGTGATTGCGAACTGGCGCGTGGTGCCGGCGAAGATGGCGGTGGTGCGTGTGAGCGCAACGCAAAGAATGCGGAGAAGAGGGAAACGGTAGAGACAGAGGCAAGCCTACGACCTGGAACGTGAGTGGATGGCGTGGTGTGGCTGGTGGTGCGGGTATACCGCCGTGGTGCTCGATTCGGAAGCGAAAATTCTATTCACAATTGAGCGGAGATAAAGCGCCGCACACCGCGACGGCGTGCTGAAGAAACGTTGGTGTCTATGAACGTGTGGATGGAACTACGAATTACGGTAGCGACGCCGGGCCTGAAGGAAAGAGATACGGGAGGAAAGAGGGGACGGATTGGGATATGCTCGGGCGGAATTTCGGGAGGAAGGGCCTGGGCTCATAAGAGACGGAGAAGGGCACGACAGGAGGGAAGGAAGCCGATGCTGACGGATGCGCAGATGGGGGAATTGCGGGCGGCAGTCCGGGGGCAGGTGATCGGGCGGGGAGATGCGGAGTACGAAGCGGCGAGAAAAGTATTCAATGCAATGATCGACCGGCGGCCTGCGGTGATCGTGCGGTGCACGGGAGCGGTTGACGTGATGGCCTGTGTGCGATTCGCGCGAGAGAGGGGATTGGTGGTGTCCGTGCGAAGCGGCGGACACGGGATAGCGGGGTTGGCAGTTTGCGACGACGGATTAGTGATTGATTTGTCGCGGATGAAGACGATGCGAATCGATGCGCAGCGGAGAGTGGCGCGCTGCGATCCCGGATTAACGCTAGCGGAATTCGATCGCGAGACGGAAGCGTTCGGTCTGGCGACGACGATGGGAACGATCTCGATGACGGGGATCACGGGCCTGACGTTGGGTGGCGGACTGGGCTGGCTAATGGGGAAACACGGCCTGGCCTGCGACAACCTGATCTCAGCAGATGTGGTGACAGCAGACGGGAAATTGCTAGTGGCGAGTGAAGAGGAAAACGCGGATTTGTTCTGGGCGCTGCGAGGAGGAAGCGGGAATTTCGGGGTGGTGACGTCGATGGAATTCCGACTGTATGAGCAGGGACCGGTATTTGCGGGACTGGTGGCGCACGCGATGGGGGACTGCGCTGCGGCACTCGGGTTCCTGCGAGATTTTGCCGGAAGCGCACCGGATGAGTTGGCGTTGATGGGGGCGGTGCTGACGCTGCCCGATGGAGTGACGATCACGGGTCTGGCGGGTTGCTACAGCGGTGACGTGAAGACAGGAGAGCGAGTGCTGAAGCCGCTTCGGTCGTTTGGCAAGCCTCTGGCGGATCAATTCCAGGTGATGCCGTATATAGTGTTTCAGAAGGCGATTGACTGGTGGGCAGAGCCGGGGAAACAGCACTACTGGCGATCAGGGTTTCTGAAAGAGCTGCCGGACAGCACGGTGGGAGTGATGGCGAAATACGGCGCGAACAAGACCGTGAAGAGATGCGGGTTCGGCGTGGAGTTTTTGGGAGGAGCGGCCTCGAGGGTTGCGACGGACGCAACAGCGTTTGCGCACCGGAAGGCCAAGTACAATTTTCTTTTGCTGGGGAGTTGGGACGAGGCTTCCGAGCATGCGGCGGGAATGAAGTGGGTGAATGATTTTTGGGAAGAGATGAAGCCGTCGATTCGGGAAGGCGCGTACGTGAACTATCTGGGAGCCGACGAGCCGGCGGAGCGGGTGAGAGGTGCGTATGGAGCGAATTACGCGCGGCTGCAAGCGGTGAAGGCAAAATACGATCCGGAGAATTTTTTCCGAATGAACCAGAATATCCGGGCAAATAAGGGAGCCTGAAGATTCGTGCTGTCATGCCACGGGTGTTCCATTCAAAAACAGAGCGGCCCTAGAGTGTCTGGGGGAGGGTGTGGGTACCCGGCGGAATCAGGGGATCAAATCAGATGGCAAGAGCGGCGAGCTGGGATTGTAGGCCAGCGGCATCCCAGTTTTGCCAGGCTTCGGCGAAGCGGCCGTTTTCGACGCGACAGATGGAAGTGCCGGAGATCTGCAGCGGTTTGCCGGATTCTGCGTGGCGAAACGTGGCGGACCAGTGGAGGCAGACGTGATTGCCTTCGGCGACACAGACCACGGGAGTGATGCGGAAGTCAGAGAATTGGGAGCGGAGCGAATCGTAGAAGGGGAAGAATTCCTTGGGGCCGTGGAAATGGTTGACGCCGTCGTGGAGAATGGCGTCGTTGGGGAAGAGTTCGAGGATGGTGTCGCGGCGGCCTTGGTTCCAGACTTCCTCGAACCAGCGGAGGATGAGCATTTTGTTTTGTTCGGGAGTGGAGATGGGTAGAGAGGTGGACGACATGGTGCCCCTCCGTGAAAGTATCGCGGGAGTATACAGAAAAAGGGTATCGACCGGATAGAGAGAAGTTTCCCGGAAGCCGGCCATGCCCGGATGGAGGAAGTGGACGCGGAAGTGGAGTCGAGACGCAGTGGTTGAGATCCTTAGTTGCAAACGACGCTCCTCAGGATGACAAGTGTTCTGGAAGGGGTAACAAGAGTTGAGAGCGAGATGAACTCCTTTTTCAAGAAGAACACCCGAAAGTGGATTCGTTGGTGGCCGCCGATGCTGGGGGCGGGAATACGGGTGACGCGATTCGATGAGGACTGGCGGGCGGTAGATGTGGAGATCCCGCTTCGGTGGTGGAACCGGAATTACGTGGGGACGCAGTATGGCGGGTCGCTGTATTCGATGACCGATCCGTTTTACATGGTGATGCTGATTGAGAATCTGGGAAGCGGATACGTGGTGTGGGACAAGAGCGCGACGATTCGGTTTCGCAAGCCGGGACGCGGGAAGGTGCGGGCGGAGTTCCGGTTGAGCGAAGAGGTGATTGCTGAGATTCGAGCGGCGGTGGAACGCGAAGGAAAGATCGAGCGGGAGTTTGCGGTGAATGTGACGGATGAGGGTGGAGATGTGGTGGCGGAGGTGATGAAGCTGTTGCACGTGAGGAAGAAGGAAAGAGCAAAAGCGGAATCGTAGAGAGTGAAAGCGTAAGAAGAAGCTCTTTGGGTGGTAAAGACAGGACCGAGGTTTTATTTGGGGAGAGTTGGAGTCTAAACCCGCACGCTTGCAAACCAAAGGGTGCGGCACCCGGCAGAAAAGTCGAGGAGTGGGGCGCGCTCGCCGCGCGGCGCGCCACAGGGCTAAAGCCCCGACGCTACACAGCCCCGTCAGGATTCGAAGGTCCAGCGGCCGCCGGCCATAGTGCGCTCGACGGGAATGGTGACGAGAGTGGAAGGGTCTTCCTTGAAGGGATCGCGGGCGAGAATGAGGAGGTCGGCTAGTTTTCCGATTTCCAGAGAACCTTTGATGGTTTCCTCGTAGGAGGCGTAGGCGCCGTTGATGGTGCCGACGCGGATGGCTTCTTCGATGGTAATTTTCTGCTTTGGCCCCCAGACGTTGCCCTTGGTATCAGTGCGCGTGACTTCGGATTGCAGCGCCATCATGGGAATAAATTCGCCCGGAGGATAGTCGGAAGCCTGCGTGGCGCGGATGCCGGCATCGAGGAAAGAGCGGAGGGCGAACATGTTGTTGAGGCGATCCTGACCGTAGAAGCGCATCTTTTCGCCGTGATAGTAGACGTAAGTGGAGAAGGGAGTAGGGATAGCGCCGAGAGCCTTAATGCGGGCGACGAGATTATCGTTGACGACAGTGCAGTGCTCGAGGCGGAAGCGCGGATCCTTGCGGGGAGATTCGCGCTGGAGTCGTTCGTAGACCGTGAGAGTGGTACCGATGCCGACGTCGCCATTGGCGTGCGTGCCGATTTGCCAGCCAGCGAGATGCGCTTTGCGGCCCCAGGTGTAGAGTTCGTCTTCGGTCATGACCACGATGCCGTAATCGTTGGGGCGACCCTCGTAGGGAGTGGAGAGGCGCGCGGTGCGTTCGGAGATGGAGCCGTCAGCGATCATTTTCATGGCGCCAACGCGAACCCAATCGTCACCGAGTCCGGTGCGAACGCCGGCGGCGATCATGGAATCGATGAAGCGGTAGCCGATGAAACAGTACGCGCGATAGAGGAGATCGCCGGAATCGCGCGCGTCCTGATAGGCGAGGAGGTCGGTGGGGGTGCCAAAGGCTTCGGTGCAGGAAGTAATGCCGGCACGGGCGAGCATTTTGGAGATGAGCTTGATACCTTCGCGGTGATCGTCGCGGGTAAAGTTGGAAGGAATGACTTTGTTGAAGAAATCCTGTGCGGTTTCGGCGACGCGGCCGGAGAGTTTACCGGTGGCGGGATCGTGGCTGATAGCGCCACCAGGCGGGTCCGGCGTTTTGTCGGTGATACCGGCTTTTTGGAACGCGAGGGAATTGCAGTAGCAGGTGTGGCCGCCGCGGTGCTCGATGTGGACGGGATGATCGGGGACGGTGGCGTCGAGATCGGCGATCGAGAGTGGACGGCCATCGGAAGTTTTGGTGTCGTCGTATTTGAAGCCGAGGACCCAATCACCGGCTGGAGTTTTAGCGGCGCGTTCACGGAGAGCGGACTGAATGGCGGGGATGGAGCGAAGATCGCAATCGACCATGCGGAGGTGCATGAGACCGGCTTCGGCGGGGTGGGAGTGCGCGTCGATAAAGCCGGGGAGAACGGTTTTGGTGGAGAGGTCAATTTTTTTGGTGGTGGGAGATGCGAGGTGGAGGACGTCGTCATTGGAGCCGACGGCAATGATGCGATCACCGGAGACGGCGATGGCTTGAGCGAGGGGCTGGCGGGGATCGACGGTGTGGATGGCGGCGCTGTGGAGGATTAGGTCGGGCTTTAGTTCTTCGAGAGGGAAGAGGGAGAAGACCGCGAGCGTGCCGAGAAATTCCCGACGATTCGGAGAAGTGGACATGAATTCCTTTTAGTGACGTGAAAAGAATGGTGGGAATCGTATGACGCGCGGAGATGTGAGTCAAGAAGGTCAGTGTATAGCGATAAGAAAGTGGAATAGTTGAACAGTCAAACATTGAAAGAGTAAAAAAAGCAAAACCGGTGAAAAGTGAAACGTAGCCGGCACGAAGTTCAGAGGGTGAATTCGATGGTGGAGAGGTCGTCGCGGTACCGAGCCTTGACCATTTTGTGAGAGTGGGCCCAGTGGAGAGTGGGTAGACAGTCGGAGGGATCGGCGACAGGATCGGACATGGGCCAGGAGAGTCTGCCGGAGGCCTCGGCAGCGGCGAGGGCGTGATTGAGTTCGGTCTCGGTGGCGGGGCCGCGGGCAAGGCGCTCCGCAAGGCAAGCCCATTTCTGGAGGAGTTCGGCGGCGCGGTGGTGAGTCCAATCGGCGTGATTGCGGAAGGCGACGGCGTCGGCGGGCTCCAGAGCTTCGACGACGCGGACGAAATGGGTGGACGGAGTGGCGGAGCCGCACGGACATGCGCGGGCCCATTCTTCAGCTTCCATCAAATCGGCAAAGACTCGGATGTGAAGATCGGCGGAAGTATGCGCGTGGGCGGGGCGAACGGCGCAGTAAGGGCCCTCGACGGAGGAGGGATCGATGTGCGCGTGGGGAAAAAGGCGTTTTGCGGCCGCGAGGCAGGTGAAGTCGAAGGGCTGTGGCGACATGGGGAGCGGCCTCCTGAGCCAATGAGAGTGCGCCTGAGGACAGGATAGGTCAGACGGGCAGTGGATGGCGGAGGGAGAAAGGGGATGTGTCGGGAGAGTTAGAGCGGTAGAAGGGAGAGAAGAGCTGTGAAGCGTGCAAAGTGGAAAGTGGAAGGTTTGAGGAACTAGCGACAGGGTTGGGGCTGGCGCGGGGTTACTGGAATTGAGGGTCCTTTGGTGGTTTCGGATGCTTGGCGTGCTCTTTGCGGATTTCTTCCTTGTCTTTTTCGGTGGGGGGGTAGCTCTTGAAGCCGTCGACGATCTCGTTGCTGATTTTTTCGGGCAGTTTGTCGACGTTGAGGATTTTCTGCTGCAGGTAGAGGCGCCAGGCAAGGTCGCGGCGCTTGGCGTCGATGAGATCGATCATCAGGGAGCCATCGCGGGTGGTGGAGGTGAACCAGAGAGTGTAGGAGGTGGCCCACCAGTCGACGGTAAATTTGCTGTAGCCGCCATAGTCATCGTCGCCAGCGTAATTGAGTTGGCTGTTGCTTTCAGCGATGTAGCGGACGACGAGATCGGGATTTTGGTCGCGGCGGACTTCCGTCAGGCCGCGCTTGGTCAGTTCGCGCGCGACGGCTTGGTGGACGGTATCGCGGAGGAGGTTGGGATTGACCTGGAGCATGGTGAGATGCTCGACGCCGCCGATGTAGGTGAAGGTTTTGTACTTGGTGAAATCGAAATTGGGATTGAAGTCGACGTCGATCTTGGCAAAGGCGGAAGCGGCGCAAAGGGAGAGGAGGATGAGGGCGCCGAGTAGCCTGGTGAAGCGGACCTGGATGGGCATGCAACCTCCGATGGGTGGAGACATGATACGGCATTTTATGGGCAGTTGTCGGTGGGGGGGCAGGAAAAGAGGTGTGACGGCTGCGCTTTACGGGAAAGGGGGCATGTATAGAGGATACGAGACTGGGTAGACGTGTCGATGATGGCGCGCAGTGGTGTGGGAGTGAAAGTTGGGCTGCTGGTGGCGGCCGGGCTGGGCCTGTACGCGGCGGGGAGCGCGTTTGCGCAGCAAGCGATGACAGGAGGATTGAACGCGAAAGGCGGCGCGGCGGTTGTTTACCTCAACACGGATCCCAAGGCGGAATACGCGGGATCGGAGAGTTGCGCGACGGCGGGATGCCACGACGAGATAGGCAAGCAATATGCCGCAACTCCGATGGGACACTCGATGGTTCCGGCGAATACGCAAACGGAGTTGGCGCGCGTGCCGGAAGCGGTGACGGTGTACAGCGCGACGACGAAACGGTACTACCGGGTGTATCGGAAAGGAGATGAGCTATACCAGAGCGCGTATGTGCTGGATAAACGCGGGCATATAGCGTATGAAATCGCGCACCGGATGGACTATGTGGTGGGCGGAGGGCTGACGGGTTACAGCTATTTGTTCCGGATTGGGGACTGGTTCTTTCAGGCACCACTCTCGTTTTATACCGAACACAACACGTGGGATTTATCGCCGGGGTACAACCTGGATGACATCGGATTCACACGGCCGATTTTGACGGCGTGTTTGTCGTGTCACAACGGTCAACCGACGGGAGTAGCGAAGCGCGACGGGAAATACGCTGCGCCGTATTTCCGGTTTGGGGAGACGGCGATCAGTTGCGAGAGCTGTCACGGGCCAGGGAAGTTGCACGTGGAGGAGATGGAGATGCGGAGGGGGCAGGCGGACTTGAGCGCGGGAGAAATTGACCCGACGATCGTGAATCCGGCAAAGCTGGCGCCGAACCTGGCGGATGACTTGTGCATGGACTGTCACCAGTCCGGGGACGCGATTGTATTGATGCCAGGGAAGGATTTTCTGGATTACCGGCCGGGGAAGCCGCTGGCGGAGACCATGGTGATTTTCCGGCGGCCGTTGAAAGAGGAGCAGAGGGCGGAGGCGAACCGGTTGGAGACGGAGCCACCGGTGCGGGGAAGCCTGGAAGTGCCGATGTGGTGGAAGAATGCGTCGCTGCAGCTGAGCAAGTGCTACCAGGCGACACACGGCAAGCTGACCTGCATTACCTGCCACGTGATTCATCATCCGCCGGCCCCGGAGACGAAGATGGCGCATTACCGGAGCAAGTGTCTGAGCTGCCACACGGAGACGAGCTGCGCGAAGAGCGTGGAGGAGCGGAAGGCGATGGAGAAAGATGACGATTGCGTGGCGTGTCACATGGAGAAGAGGGCGGTGGCGGGGATCGCGCATTCGACGGACACGAAGCATCGGATCGTGAGGAAGCCGGGACAAACGTTGCCGGAAGCGGCGTTTGAGCAGCCAACGGCGGACCTGCCGGGGATGTTGTGGACGAACCGCCCACCGGACGGGCTGAAGTTGGCGCCAGTGACGATGCTGCAGGGGTATTGGAAGGTGTCGACGAAGGACCCAACGCTAAAGAAATACTGTGTGGCCCTGCTGGAGGAGTTGAGCAAGACGTCGCCGAACGATCCAGTGGTGCTGTACGGCAAAGGTGCGATGGCAATGGCGCAGAAGAAGGATTTCGAGGCGAGAGACTGTTACGAGAAGGCGCTGAAAGGCGGCTCGGAGGAGCTGATCACGTTTTTTTACTTATCGACGGCGTTGGACAACCTGGAGCATCAGGAGGAAGCGGAGCGCGTGTTGGAGCGGGGCGTGGAGGTGTATCCGTATTCGGCGGAGATGCGGGTGCGACTGGCGCGCCAGTATTTGCATGACGGGAAGACCTGGCGGGCGCGGTTAGTGGTGAATGAGTACATGAAATATTTTCCAGAAGAGCCGTCGATCCGGGCAGTGCAGCTGGAATTGCAGGCCGCGGGGATGTAAGAGAGGGGGCAGGGGTGCGGCTTGGGTTGCAAGTCATTGACTCGGGGAAGAGGCGGGGAATAGTATCGCAGACAGGTGCGCTCCAACCTGGAGTTGAATCTGTCTAAGGAGCGAACCTATGAGGTTCCGCCCTCTCGCAGTAGCAGCAACGGTTCTGTGCGCAGTTCTGGCCGGATGTTCGAGTGGCCCCACGGTATCCGAAAGCGATCAGCATTTTCTTGACGCGAAAAACAATCTGAAATCGTCGGATTTTAAGGCGGCGCTGCGGAATCTGGATGCGACGATCAAGTCGACGACAGATCCCGCCGTGAAGCAGCAAGCCTATGTGATTCGTGTGGCTTTGATGACCGCGCTCGCAGACGCGAACAAACAGATGGGCGAGGCGTACCAGGTGGGCGCGAAACAGCCGGCGGCCGCGGGGCATACGGGCGCGTTCTACAAGAATCGCAGCGATTACTACAACACGGCGCATTCGCAGTTGATGGACGCGATGCAGTCTGTGATGGATCAGCGCGGAAAGTTGGGGGACCAAGCGCTGGTGATCGAACTGACATTTCCGGGATTCACGGGAACGAACTCTGGAATCAACAACCTGAAGAACGGACAATTGATTGGCGACGCGGACCGGATGCAGGCGGAAGCGCAGGCTGATCGTAACGCGCTAGCCAAAGTGCTGACGGCAATCGCCGGGGCGAAGGATGACGTGAACAAGGGCCAGGAGATTTACGGGAAGGGAAAAGTGGAGATCGATCCACGGGTGTATTTGATCGCGTTGAGCGACAGCTTCCTGAGCACCGGCAGCATGTTCGGTCCTCGGGGGCTCAATGAGTCGGATCACCTGGCGACGGTGAATCAGGTGGTGAAGGGAAACCTGGAGGTCGCGGAGAAGTTGCTGGGCGCGAAGCCGGACAAGGATATGGAAGCGCAAGCGAAGAAGGAGATGGACCAGGCCGAGGGGAAGCCCGAGAAGAAGGGGAAGTAGAAGCGAGTTAAAACAGGAAGAGCGTTGAGCAGAGTGGAGATCCTGCGCGGAGGCGAATGCGCCGGCTGTAGGTGTGCGCGAACCAGGGCCGGAGCATGACGACTTTTCATTTTGCGAGTTGGGAAGCACCATGTATGGTCATGTATGTTGTGGTAGGCCGGAGGGGCGTATGAAGACAGGAGCAACGGAGCGGCAGAGGATACTCAGACTGGCTGGCGCGGGGATAATGGTATTGGTGGCGGTGGGCGTGGCGTACGGGTCGCAGCTGAAGTTCCAGTGGCGAAACGCGAATTACAAGGGCGGGAGCTTCAAGAACATCCTGGTGCTGGCGATCAACGGGAAGGCGGCGGCGAGGGCGGACTTTGAAGACCGCATGGTGCAGGAAATGACGCGGCCGGGAGTGATGGTGACACAGAGTTATACACTCATGCCGCGGCCGGATGCGACGCCGATCAACATGAACGATTTGCGGGGGTATGTGCAGGACAACAAGTTCGACGCGGTCGTGGCGTCGCGCATCGTGAACATGAGCCAGCACTGGAAAGAAGTGGATCCGGGAGATTTCCCGTTCGATGCGGCGTACGGGACGTTTTACGGGTATTACGCCGCGGTCGCGCCGGTGGTGTATGACCCGTCGTACATGGTGAAAGAGACGGATGTGCAGGTGGAGTCGAACTGGTACGCGACGGTGGCGCCGGACGGGCAGCTGGTGTGGAGCGGAACGACGGATACGAAGAATCCGCACTCGGAGCCGAAGGCGGTGGATGGGATCGTGAAGGTGCTGGTGGAGGCAATTGAGAAGCAGCAGTTGATCCCGGAGAAGAAGTAAGTAGGAAAGTGACGAAATAGAGAGCAAGGAAAAGGCAAGACCCACGTGCAAAGACGGCCCGTGGGGCACCTAACTCTGTGCGCGGGAGTCGCGAGTTGCCGAGTGAGGTTCGAGTAGCTAATCAAATTGCGCGATACGATCGAGACGCGACCGAGGAGTTTTACCGGGTGGGCGCCAGAGTACCGGGTGCCGACGAGTGTGAGTGTGACTACTGTAAGAATTTCGCGCTGCAGCGCGGTTCGGCATTTCCTCATGAGTTCGTGTATTTCCTCAAGGGCCTTGGGATCGACCCGCTGAAGGAATGGGAAGCTTTCGATTATGGGCTCAGTGACGGAAAGTACCGTTTGTATGGTGGCTGGTTCCTTTTCCGTGGTGAACTGGTCGGTGGTGAAGAACCGCAGCTTAATTTCGAACGGGCACCTTTCTCCTATTGGCTCACGGATAGTTTCCCGACCGGGACGCTCCCGGCGGGCGTCAAATTCTGTGCAGTGGCGTTTCTGGTGAGACTTCCCTGGATGATCGAATCGGATCCAAACTGACCTTGAATTTTCGTCCCTTTGTATACGTAGAGGTATAATTCCGCGTCTATGACGATACAGGTGGGGACGAAGCTGGGGCCGTACGAGGTGGTGGGAACGATCGGCGCGGGCGGGATGGGCGAGGTGTACCGCGCGCGGGACACGCGGTTGGGGCGCGACGTGGCGATTAAGGTGCTGCCGGAAGCACTGGTGAAGGGCGCGGACCGGCTGCGGCGGTTCGAGCAGGAAGCGCGAGCGGTGGCGGCGCTGAATCATCCGAACATACTGGCGATTCACGATATAGGAGAGCAGGGTGGGGTTCCGCACCTGGTGTCGGAGCTGCTTGAGGGGAGCAGTTTGCGCGCGCAACTGGAAGGTGGCGCGCTGAGCGCGAGGAAGACGACGGAATACGCGGTGCAAGTGGCGCAAGGATTGGCGGCGGCGCACGAAAAGAACGTCATCCATCGCGACTTGAAGCCGGAGAACATTTTCATCACGAAAGAAGGCCGGGCGAAGATCCTGGATTTCGGGCTGGCGAAGCGGGCGGCGAATGGAAATGGATCTGGCGGAGATGCGGCGTACCGGACGCTGACGAGTTTGCCAACAGAAGCAGGCGTGGTGATGGGGACGGTGGGGTACATGGCGCCGGAGCAGGTTCGCGGCGCGGGAGTGGATTCGCGCACGGACATTTTCGCGTTTGGCGCGGTGCTGTACGAGATGGTTTCGGGGAAGCGGGCGTTTCAGCGGGATACGGCGGCGGAGACGATGACGGCGATCTTGAAAGAGGATCCGCCGGAACTGGATGTCACGCTGCATCCGGTGGCGCCGGGGCTGGAACGGATCGTGCGGCGGTGCCTGGAGAAGCAGCCGGAGCAGCGGTTCCAGTCAGCGAAGGACCTGGCGTTTGCGCTGGATGCACTAAGCGGAACATCGAGTTCGAAGGCCATGGCCGCGGCGGAAGCGGCGGACCGGAAGAGTCCGGCGGGGAGCTGGAAGGGGATTGCGGCGGGAGTGCTGGTGGGAATGACACTGATGGGCGGGATTGCATGGCTGCTGAAGCCGAGGCCAGCAGTGGTGCCGACGTTCACGAGGCTGTCGTTTGAGCAGGGCACGGTGATTCGGGGGAGATTGGCGGCGGACGGAACCACGGTGGTGTATAGCGCGCTGCTGGCGAACGGCGTGCCGGAAACGTACTTCATTCGCGACGAATATCCGGAATCGGTGCCGGCAGGATTGAATGGAGCGCTGCTGCTGTCGCTATCGAAGCAAGGGCAGATGGCGGTGCTGGTGAAGCCGAGATATTTTGCGCATTACCATTTTACAGGGACGCTGGCGATCGCGCCAATGGGTGGGGGAGCGCCGCGGGAGACATTGGAAAACGTGATGGATGCGGACTGGTCGCCGGACGGGAAAGAGATGGCAGTGATCGCGCGGGACCCGCAAAGCGGAAAGTGCCGGCTGGAATATCCGGTGGGGAAGGTGTTGTGGGAAGGAATGAATTGGATCAGCAACTTGCGGTTCTCGCCGAACGGAGAGCACGTGGTGTTTTTCCGACACCCGCCGAACTCGGATGATCGTGGAGACCTGATGTTGATGGACCGAGCGGGGAAAATGCGGGCGCTGGAAGAAGGATGGTCGTCGCTGGAAGAGATGGCGTGGGCACCATCGGGAAAAGAGGTGTGGTTCTCCGGGGTGGAGGCAGGAAGCGAGAGCTGCATTCGCGCGGTGAGTCTGGAGGGCAAGCACCGGACGGTGTATTGCGGGACAACGTCGACGCGGATTCACGATATTGCAGCGAGCGGGAGGGCGCTGGTGTCGGCGGACGAGGGCCGCATCGGAATGATGCTATTGGAGCACGGGACGAAGACCGAGCGGGACGTGACGTGGCTGGACAATGACTACAACCCGCGATTGACGCGCGATGGGAGCACGATGTTGTTCACAGACCAGTCAGTACACGCGGGAAAAAGCTATTCGGTGTATGTGCGGAAGACGGACGGATCGGCGGCGGTACGGATCGGGGGAGGAGGATACGGGACGGATATCAGTCCGGATGGGAAGTGGGCGCTGGTGGTGCTGGGAGATGACCCGGAGGGGCGTGTGCAGGTGGTGCCAGTTGGACCGGGAGAACCAAAGGCGCTGAAGTGGGAAGGGTTTCACCCGATCTGGGCGTGGTGGTTTCCGGACGGGAAAAGGATTCTGTTGGTGGCAATTCAGGGGGAGCAGGCGCCAAAGAACTACGTGACGGACATCGATGGAACAACACCGAAGGCTTTTCCCGGGTCCCGGGGAGCGGTGTTCGGGTTGAAAGTGGCGGAGGATGGGCAAAGATTCTTCACGCAGACGGAAGCGGAGCCTGCGACTGCGTCGTTCGCGGACGAAAAGACAACGCCGATTCCCGGACTAAGGAAGGGAGAATTCCCGATTGAATGGGCGGCGGATGGGAAGCACGTGTTCACCGAAACGAGAGACGCGACGGGATTGAGCGTGGCAAAGGTGGAGATCGCGACGGGGAAGCGGGAAGAGTGGATGCAATGGAGCCCGAAGTCGCAGGTGGGGCTGGCGCCGTGGAAAGCGGCGGTATCGATTACGCCGGATGGACGATGGATGACGTTCACGTACGGGACGCAGTTCGGGCAGTTTTACCGGAGCGACACGCTGAGGTAACGAGTCGAAGGATAGAACAATTCAGAGCACAAAGATGAAACCGTGAAGAATGAAATGTGTGCAGTGACTTGGAGTGAAGCGCAGAAAATTCCGACGGGGGAGGCAGCGCCGGTTTCAGAAGCCGCGGCAGTAGAATACGAATAGCAGGCCCTGGCGCGAAACACTGTAGGGCGAATTCCGTAGGACAAAAAGCTCGGCAGATGTAGAAATTGCCTGCGCAACGGAATGTGTGTCTCTTACGGCGCTACGGAAGTGGTTGGGGCGGAGAGAGTTGCGATTTTTGGCCAGAGGATGGCATGCCGGTTGCAGTTTCGAATGGCGAAAGTTCACGCCAGGAGGACTGTGGCATGGAAACAAGAATCAGGCAGATAAGAAGAGCAGGGCTGGCTATTGCGGGAAGTGTCTTCTGGCTGGCCGCTTCGGCAAATGCACAATCCACGCCAGCCCAAAATCCCACCCAGAGTGATCAACGGGCGATGGAGGATCGGGACCGCGACAGTGCCACGCGACAAGAACTCGCGCGCTTTGATCAGTTCCTCGATAGCCACCGGGAAACAGCAGAGCAGTGGCGGAAAGACCCGTCACTCGCGAACGATGCGCAATTCCTGAAAAATCACCCGGCACTGCAATCGTATCTGCAGGAGCACCCAGGAATCAGCGAGCAGTTAAGGAGTGACCCGAACGCGTTCATGAGGGAGGAAGCGCGGTATGACCGGCGCGAAGATAGCCTGAACCGCGGGTATCGGGAGAACGACCGGGCGCGCACAGAGAGACAGCAAGAGCTGCAGTGGTTTGACCGGTTCTTGGACAGCCACCGGGAAACAGCAGAGCAGTTGCGGAAAGACCCGGCGCTGGCGAACGACCCGGGATTCCTGAAGAATCACCCGGAACTGCAAAGCCACCTGAAAGACCACCCGGCGGTGCGTGACGACTTGGCGAGGAACGCGGACGCGTTCATGCACGACGAGATGCGCTTTGACCGGCGTGAATCCAGTGACCTGACGGCGGGTAACGATCGAGATGGCGGGCGCGAGTGGTCGCGCTACGAAGGTCGAGAGGCGGCGGGCGATCAAGGGCAAAGGGATGCTGGGCGAGGCGACGAAGCGCTGCAGAATCGCTCGGCCAACTTCAGCGCGTTCTTAGATAAACACTCGGCGATCGCGCAGCAGCTCTCCAACAATCCATCGCTCGCGAACGACAAAGCCTATTTGCAGAGCCATCCGGAACTACAGACCTACCTGAACACGCATCCAGCGGTGCGGGACGAACTGATGCAGAATCCACAAGGATTCCTGAAGGCGGCTCAGCAATACGGCAATGGAACAACGAACAAACCGACTACGGCGCCACCGGCCACGGCGCCTCCAGCCACAGCGAATCAACCCAAACACTAAGCGGTTCCCGGAAGACTGGGGAGGCTCGGAGGAGCTTCCCCAGTGGACCGAGACAAATTTGAGATGGGCACGACCACGTCGTGTCTCTCCGAATCTCGGGAAGGAACGCGGCCGGTAGAAGAAGGATGCTGGATTGCGTTCGAGCAGGAGGAGATATGAGAGTAAAGAGTGCCGTGGCGCTTGCGGTGCTAGTGGTGGGAGCGAGCGGAATGAACGCGGGCGCGAAGAAGAAGAGTCCGCCGAACCGCGCGATTCTGGAGAAGATGGAGGCAGTGCCGTGCGGGGCTAAGCAGAAAGGCCTGGCGGGATTAGGGTCATTCTGGGCGTCGGTGGGAGTGACGCACATCAATTCCGATGAGAAGTTGTGCCCGCAATATTTGGTTCGCACCGATGATATGGACTACCGAGTGCGCCCAGAGGACTTGAAGCATCCAGAAGTCTTGCCGATTGGCCACGAAGTGGTCTTCAAGATCGAGAAAGATCACATGCTCATGGGCGTTCCGGAAGGCGATAAGAGCGGCAAGAAGATGAGGAAATATGAAGTTGTAGCGATGGATCAGGCCAAGCCGGTGAACGAGTCGGCGCGGTCAGAGAACCAGTAAATCGAAAAAACAAAACGTGAGTTACCGGCAACCGGAGGTTTCCGCAAATGCGGAAGGAAGCCTCCGGCTTTTTTGTGCGCCGCGAAGCTGATGGGGGTTGATCTAGCTTGCGAAGCGCTGGGCGGAGCGGGCTTTGGCTTTGGCGGCTTCCTCATCGCGATTTTTGGGAGGGGCGGTGGTTTCGAGGGATTGGAGGAGTTGGAGGGATATCGCGGCGATCTGGTCGATGGCGTTCTGGAAGGCGGGTTCATTGGCTTTGGAAGGCTTGTGGAAGCCGGTGATTTTGCGGACGAATTGGAGCGAGGCGGCGCGGACTTCGTCGGGAGTGACCGGCGGGTCGAAGTTATAAAGAGTTTTGATGTTGCGGCACATGGGGAAACTCCTGTTCGGGGCTGAGATTTCAGTATATAAAGATGCGCGGGGAAGGCGAATGGTGAAAGGAGGTCGGGGATGAAACGACCGTGGGCGGTGACGGCGGTCGGGATTTTGTTTATTGCCGCGGGCGCGGTGGGATTCGTGTACCACGCGCAGGAGTGGCCGATCGACCGGTGGATGATGTTGATTGAGTTGATTCGTGTGGTGGCGGTGGTGGGTGGGGTATTTTTGTTGCTGGGACGGGGGTGGGCGCGGTGGCTGGTGCTGGGGTGGATGGCGTTCCACGTGGTGGTGAGCGCGTTCCATCCATGGCAGGAATTTGCGGTTCATCTGGTATTGCTGCTGGTGATTGGATTTGTGCTGCTGACGCCGGGTTCGACGTATTTCCGGCCGGCAAAACCTTGAGTTGTGTGGTGAAACGCCAGCCGGTTGTCCCTCAAGGTCAATGTCGGCGATGGGCTCCGCGCCGGGGGGAAGCGGCTACTCGAGGATGATGGGGACGTAGAGGAGTTTTCCGTCGCGTTGAATCTGGAGGACGATGGGCGTGCCGGGCGAAGTGGCTTTCACGGCTTCCTGCAAGCGAGCGAGAGTGGTCATGGGCCTGGTATTCAGGCTGCGGATGACATCGCCAGGGAGCAGGGGCACATCGGTGCCGGCGCCAGTGGCGCGAGCTGTGACGACAATGCCGTAAGGGTCGCGCAGTCCGCGGACCAGGGAAGCGGTTTTCTTATCGATTTCGACGCCGATGATTCCGAGGCCCGGGACAAGATTTTTCTCCGGATCGGCGAGAGCCGTGAGCTGATCGAAATCCTGAGATTCTTCGATGGGTGCGACCTTGAAGACTTCGTGATTGCCGCCGCGCTGAACTTCCACTTCTACTTTTTCTGACGAATCGCGCAAGAGGAATTGATAGTTGACGGAGGGAAGATTGTCGGCGGGCTGACCGTCGACAGAGACGAGAATGTCGCCGACCATGAGGCCGGCGGCTTCCGCGGGACCGCCCGGAAGAACGTCGGAAATGATGACGCCATAATTTCGAGGGAGATTGAGCGCGGTGGCCATCGAGGGCGTGATAGTCTGCAGGCCAACGCCGATTTCCTGACGGCGCAGATGGCCGAACTCCTTGAGCTGGCGGAACACGGTTCTGACGGTGGCACAGGGGATAGCGAAACCGAGTCCTTCATTGCCGCCGGACTGCGACAGGATGAAGGTGTTCACGCCCACGACTTCGCCGTTCATGTTGACGAGGGGACCGCCGGAATTGCCGGGGTTGATGGGCGCGTCGGTTTGCAAATAGATGAGCGGAGAATCGGGATCAAGCTGGCGGGAGACGGCGGAAATCACGCCGTGGGAAATGGAGTTGCGCAAACCTTCAGGGCTGCCAAACGCGAAGACGGCGTGACCCTGGCGGACGTCCTTGTAAGTGGCGAGGGGAAGAGCGGGAAGCTTGTTGGGGACGTCGATTTTGAGGAGAGCGAGATCTTTTTCGCGAGCGACACCGATGATTTTTGCGGGGACAACTTCGATGCGCGAAGAGAGCGCGGTGGAGAGCGAACCGCCAGGTTGTGCCGGCGGCAGGATGACCTGAACGCGCTGGGCGCCGTTGACGACGTGGCCATTGGTGATGATGTAGCCGTCGGGCTCGATGACGAAGCCGGAACCACTGGCGCTCTGGCGGCCAAGCACGACGGCAGCGCTGCCGCGATCGGCGTCCTGAAGCGGCGCATAGGCGGTGACGACGATCTGAACCACGCTGGGCGAAACTTTTTTGATGAGCGAATCCATGGCGGCGTCGAAGGAATTGGCGGCGCTAGCGGGAGATGTTTGAGCGAGAGACAGGCGAGGCAGCGCAAGCGGACTGAACAGGATTAGCAGAGTGACAAGCAGTGAGCGGGGAATGGAGAGTTTGCGCTGACGGAGGACAAGTTTCATGGCGCGCACCTTTTCTATCGGGCGTGAGCGGAATCGACGGACAGGGCGGAAAGAACTGGAGGCGCGAGTTTAGCTGAAAAGGGGTGGAGTGTAACCAGAAGATTTCTTGACCCGGAGTAAGAGCCGGCACCCTTCGAGACTCAGGACAAGCACGATGATAGTGCTTGATTGTATTGATTCAAGCACAGCGCTTTGCGGCTTAACGACGACGCCGATCGGGAGATCGGCGTTCCCGGAAAAGCAAACCAGGATCCAGCGTTAGAAACCACCCTTCGAGGCTCAGAGGTAAGAAGCCAACGCTACAGGGAAGAACCAAGAGAACGGAGTGATGGGCGCTCCTCAGGATGCAGTTTTTTTGTCCCGTAGCGCAGCGGTGGAGGGTGGACCGATTGGGAAGGAATTAAGCTTGAAGCGGCGGATTTTGCCGGTGGCGGTGCGGGGGAGTTCGGGGACGAATTCGAAGCGGCGGGGGCGTTTGTAGTTGGGGAGGCGCGTGGTGACGAAGTTGAGGAGATTGGAGACGAGGGCGTCGTCGCCGGTGAAGCCGGGGCGGAGAACGATGAAAGCGACGGGCTTGGTGAGGTGGTCCTTGTCTTTGTGTGCGACGACGGCGACTTCGGCGACGGCTTGGTGTTCGAGGAGAACGTTTTCGATTTCGGAAGGGCTGAGCCAGACGCCGGAAACTTTGAGCATATCGTCGGCGCGACCGGCAAACCAGAAATAGCCATCGGCATCCTGATAGTAGCGATCGCCGGTGGAAATCCAATGGCCCTTGATGATTTGTTTGGTGCGTTCGTGGCGATTCCAGTATGCGGCGCAGGCGGCATCGCTCTTGAGCCAGAGGATGCCGTGTTCGCCGGTGGGGACAGGATTGCCGTGTTCATCGAGGATTTTGGCTTCGTAGCCGGGAACGACGCGGCCGGTAGAGCCGTGACGGACTTCGCCGGGAACGTTAGAAATGAAGATGTGAAGAGCTTCGGTGGAGCCGATGCCGTCGAGGATTTCGAAGCCGAAGCGCTGGGTGAAACGTTCGCAGAGAGCGGCGGGGAGCGCTTCACCGGCGGAAATGCCAAGACGAATGCTGGAGAGATCGAATTCGCCGGAATCGCGGCGATGATCGATGAGGGCGGCGTAGTTGGATGGCATGGAGAAGAAGAGCGTGGGGCGATGGCGTTCGATGATGGAAAAAACATTCTGGGGCGAGGGAGGTCCGGGGAGAAGGATGGAAGTGCCGCCGACGGCGAGAGGGAAGTAGAGGCCGTTACCGAGGCCGTAGGCGAAGAAGAGTTTGGCGGCGGAGAAGAAACGATCGGATTCCCGGGTGTTGAGAATGCCGCGGGCGTAGTGTTCGGTGGCGTCGACCATATCGTGCTGGAGGTGGACGCAGCCTTTGGGAAATCCGGTGCTGCCGGAAGAGTAGAGCCAGAAGGCGGAGTCGTCTTTACAAGTGGGGGCGGGGGAGAGATTGGGGGAGTGGGAGGCGAGGAGCTCGGCGAAGGAAAGCGCGGGTGGTTGAGCGTTGCCGATGACGATGAGTGATTCGAGGAAGTCCAGGCGCTCGCGCGGGATTTGAAGAATGAGGTGGGCGAGCGATTCGCTGACGACGGCGACGCGGGCGCGAGTATCGTTGAGGAGGAATTCGTATTCGTTGGAGCGGAGAAGGGTGTTGATGGGAACGGGGATGGCGCCGATTTTGATGGCGCCGAAGAAGCAGTAAGCGAATTCCGGGATGTCGGGTAGGAGAAGGAAGACGCGCTCTTCCATGCGGACGGAAAGCGCGTGGCGAAGGGCGTTGCCGAAACGATTGACGCGTTCGGCGAGTTGGGCATAGCTGATGCGGTCGTCGCCACATTCGATGGCGATGCGGGCGGCGCGGGCTTCGCGAAGATGGCGGTCGACGAAGTAGTCGGCGGCGTTGAAACGCGGTTGATCCTGTCCGTAGGCGGCGGGCACGGAAAGAGAGTGTAACGCAGGTGGGAGCGGGAGAAAAATGACGAGCGGGGGAGCTGCAGAAGAAAACCCAAAAACGAAAGTCGCAACGAGCGTTCGACTCGGCGAACCTTCCGGTAAGCCCGTCACCCAGGAGTTTGTGAAATCGATTCACACAAGCCGACTTGTCGGTACCGATCCGTTTTTAGGGAAGAGTTGCCGACGATTCGTCCGGAAGTACTACTCCGGTGCGATGGTTGAAGGCGCAACCGCTTTGCCTTTCCGGATCATCAGGATGCCGACGGTGATCATCCCGATAGCGAGCGGGAAGCTGGAGGCGAAGGCTTCGGGACCCAAGCCAGCGGGGTTGTAGAAGCCCATGAGATCAACATGGTGCACAAACATCGTCGGGACGAAAGCGAAACATGCCAGCGCGCAAATGTAGGCGACCCAGCTTGACCATGGGGGAAGAGCCCGGCTTGCCACGGCAGCGTAACCGGCAAGAGCCATCATCATGCCCATCAGGAAGAGGGCCACGGCGCCGCACATCAGGAGCATGCTTTCAAACATGGTGCGAATGCTTACTCCGTTAGCGGGGATGGTGAGGGCGTCGACGACCGTCGCGGCCTGCAGCGAATCGGCGACCAGCGTAAGCGTGACATAAACCAGGCCCACGCCGAACACGAGAGTACCAAGCCACTCCTGCTGCGGGTCCGAGCGGCCGATGAGGCAGCGGAAGCCGGCGAGGAAAATCATAATCAGCCCGAGGATGATGAAGTCGAGGAAAACGCAAGTCATGATGTTCGTGGCATTGCGAGCGGTAAACTCGGCGATCTTCACCGGATCCGTGACGCCGGGAAATGCGCCGCGCACAAAGTAAAATGGGAACTCGATGAGAAAAACGGCGATGCTGGCCACAGCGCCCAGGCCGGCCCAGTGGTAAATCTTTAAATCGTTCATGATTGTCGCTCCCCTCTTGTGTAAGGCGCACTAGTGTGTGAAAGGTGTTGCGTCAGCCTCTTTGATCCCTGCCGCACATGCTTGACGATGGCGTGTACAAAGGCCTCTCGTGAACAGGCGACCGATACCATAGCGCCAGGGTTCGGAATTCGTCTGTGCTCGGAGTCACCCTCTGCCGTTCAATAAATGCAGGCGGAGCTGAGACAGACTTGTCTGCCAATGCCTGTGATAGGTGGCAACGATTTGTGACCTTGGTCGTGCCACGGGCAAGGCGGAAGTTACGGTTCGTCGGTCGGATTGGTACCGGCAAACGCTAGTACTTTACCGGATGCGCGCTTCTCGCCGAGGAGTGAACGGGGGCGAGGAGCTCCTTGCGCGTCCGGTAAAGCCGTTTGGAGGTGGCCGTCCGCGGTTGCGGCGGACGCGGGCCTTATGCAAATTCAATTGTGGGAAGAGACGGTTTTGAGGTTTGCCACGGCTGCGCTGTGGAGCATGACCTGTCACACCGCGGACCCAGAAAATGGCTACGGTGAAACCGTGTTGTGAAAACTGTCGTTG
>Ga0335077_10001905_pt1 | contig 24860 bp, 26 predicted proteins | sample Lox_Sample_31_FD_207151 | JGI IMG/M metagenome (GOLD analysis project Ga0335077, IMG submission 207151) | Soil microbial communities from Loxahatchee National Wildlife Refuge, Florida, United States - Lox_Sample_3.1 | ecosystem: Environmental > Terrestrial > Soil > Wetlands | place: USA... | reverse complement strand
CCGCGGCCGGCAACCTCGTCGTCGCGTATCCACGGGCCGGGGGAGGGATCGCCCGCTACGCGTTCGTTCGACGGGACTCGGTGATCATCACGATGCCGACCGGCGACAGCCAGGTCCAGCTCTTCGGACGCACGGCATTCGTCACCATCACCTGGGTCGCGAGCGACAGCGGCTCTCAGCTCACCGCAAAGGTGGATTCGCTGGTTCCTGACAGCGGACTCAGCGGCTTTACGCCGTTCCTTGACAGCGCTCGGGCGGCGCGGTGGACCGCGTTGCGGGACCCGAGGGGACGGCTGCTGCACCTCCAGGGGGGAGTTCCATCCCTTGTCGCAGACCAACTCCGAGACCAACTGGAACTGCTGTTCCCGACGCTCCCCGCGGCGGGGGCGCGACCCGGAGAGAGTTGGACCGATTCCAGCACCGGACCCGCCCGGGTCGGGGCGTTCGCGGCCACCGAGTCGGGCACCATCACGGCCCACGCCGAGCCCGCGGACACGGTCCCAGGCACGTTACCGATCCTGGTGGGGCGGGTACGCACCGCGACCGGCCAGGGGGTTCAGTTCGGCCAGCAGATCACTCTGCAGGCCTCCGGCACCGACACGCTCACCTACCACATCACGCCTGACGGCAGGGTGGTTTCTGTCGTCGGAGCGCGAGCAACGCGGCTGGTGGTGACAATCCCTAGTGTCGGGCAGTCGGTACCGGCGCGGGAGCGGACTTTCCTCGGGATGACGCTCCTTCGCTGATCGCCGCGGATGCGTCGATTCCTCAAGTGGCTCGCAATCGGCGCCGCTGTCTTCGCCGCCTGGCTGCTGGCGGTCTGGCCGCCACCCTACTGGTATCGCACGCATTGGCCGCGCGAGACCGCGTTCATGTCTCGCCCCCTGCCGATCCCCGCCACGGCCAAGGCCCTCGCCCGGGGCCGACTGTACCACCCCGTCCCCCTCGATTCCATCGCGCCCGCGATGCGTGACGCTGCCATGATCGGGGAGGACGATCGCTTCATGCTGCACAGCGGGATCGACTACGTGGCCCTAGCGCAGGCGCTGGGCTACACCCGGCAGACGTTTGACTGGCGCAATCCACGTGAACGCCGTGAATTACTGGGCCTGCTCCCCGCCGCCTGGAAGAACCGGGACCGACTGCGCGGCGCCAGCACGATCACCCAGCAGCTCGCCAAGAACCTGTACCTCTCGCCGTCCAGAAACCCGCTCCGCAAGCTCAAGGAAGCCGTGATCGCCTGGCGCCTCGAGGCCGTGCTTGGCAAGCGACGGATCATGGAACTGTACCTCAACACCGTCGAACTGGGCGATAATGTGTGGGGTGTCGATGCCGCAAGCGAGCTGTACTTCGGGCACCGCGCGAGGTCACTCTCCGACGAGGAGGCGGCGGCGCTCGCGGGGACGCTGCCGTTTCCACTCTACTCGAACCCCGATCGCCGACCGGGGCGGATGCACTGGCGGCAGGATCTCATTCTCCGCCGGATGCACGGAGAGCAGGTGGAGGTCCCGAGGCCGGAGGAAGAAGGAGCCAGCGGCCTGCCGGCGGACTCGGCCGTGACCACCATCCCCGATTCGACGGCGCTCGATTCGCTGGTCCCGGTGATGCCAGACTCGTTGACACCGGACTCGAGCCGGTCGCCACCCAGTGCGCGAGGCGACACGGCGTCCGGACCACCGACCCCCGCGGGAACGGACTCCACACGCGCCGGTGAAGCCGCCCCACCGGAGGACAGATGGTGATCGCCTCCCGGTCTCTCGGACGGCAAGGGCTCCGGGTTTCGGCCGAAGGGCTCGGATGCATGGGGATGTCCGAGTTCTATTCCGGCCGGGATGACGTGGAGTCCCTCGCGACGATCCATCGCGCGCTCGAGCTCGGCGTGACGTTCCTCGACACGGCAGACATGTACGGTCCCTATGTCAACGAGGAGCTCCTAGGCCGGGCGATTCGAGGGCGGCGAGACGCCGTGGTGCTCGCCACCAAGTTTGGAATCGTCCGCGATCCCAGCGATCCGACCCGACGCGGGGTCTCGGGAAAGCCGGCGTACGTGCGAGACTCCTGTGAGGGATCTCTTCGGCGGCTCGGAGTGGAAGTAATCGACCTCTACTACCAGCACCGGGTAGATCCTGAGATCCCGATCGAGGACACGGTCGGCGCCATGGGGGAACTGGTGCGTGAAGGCAAGGTGCGCTATCTCGGTTTGTCGGAGGCTGGCCCGACGACGATCCGCCGCGCCCATGCCGTCCATCCCATCTCCGCCCTGCAGACCGAATACTCGCTGTGGAGCAGGGACCCGGAAGACCAGATCCTTCGGGTGTGCCGCGAACTGGGGATAGGGTTCGTAGCCTACAGCCCCCTCGGGCGGGGTTTCCTGACGGGGCGCTTCAGGAACCTCGACGACCTACAGCCGGACGACTACCGGCGCCGTTCGCCGCGGTTTCAGGGAGAGAACTTCGCAAGCAACCTGGAGCTCGTGGCCCGCATCGAGGAGCTCGCGAGGCGCAAGGCCTGCACCCCCTCCCAACTCGCCTTGGCCTGGGTACTCGCCCAGGGAGACGATATCGTTCCGATCCCGGGAACGAAGCGCCGGCGCTACCTGGAGGAGAACGTGGCGGCGCTGTCGATCTCGCTTTCCCGCGAAGAGCTGGCAGCGATCGACGCGGCAGCTCCCCGAGGAGTGGCACGGGGCGAGCGATACCCGGAAGCGATGATGCGTCTGCTGGGCCGTTGATCCGGGCTAGAGGATCCGCTTACCGAACGCCGACTGAAGGAGCTCGACCGCGAAGCGGGCCGAGGCGTTTCGATCGTCCAGAATGGGGTTGACCTCCACGATCTCGAGGGAGGTCATGATCCCCGCTTCACACAGCGATTCCATGACGAAATGCGCCTCCCGGTAGTCGAGGCCACCTTTCACGGGGGTGCCCACCCCTGGCGCGAGGCTCGGATCCACCGCATCCAGATCGAAGCTCACGTGCACGAAATCGGTCCCGTGCGTGACGTTCTCGATCGCCTGTTCCATCACCCCGTGGATGCCGATCCGATCGATGTCGGCCATGGTGAACACCTGGACGCCAAGCCGGCGAAGGTGAGCCCGTTCGCCCTCATCGACGCTGCGTATTCCCACCAGAGCCACGTTGCCGGGATCCACCTTACGAAAGCCCCCACCGACGGCGCCGAGCGAGGCGGGTGCCAGGCCGAGCAAGGCCGCGAGGGGCATCCCGTGAACGTTCCCCGATGGAGAGGTGCGCGGGGTATTGATATCGCTGTGGGCATCGACCCACACTATCCCGACCTTGCGCCCCCGGCGGCGTGCATGGGCAGCCACTCCAGACACGGTGCCGACGGCGATCGAATGGTCGCCGCCGAGCACGAGAGGGAAGTGTCCGCGCCGCACTACCCGCTGGACCTCTTCAGCCAGGCGGCGATTCACCCGCATGATCTCCTTGAGGAACCGCGCGTGCGGGTCACCAATGGCGAGCCGCTCGATGCTGCTGATTGGCAGGTCGCCCTGGTCGATCACCCGTCGACCGAGCGCCTGAAGCTGTGGGACCAGACCGGCGATCCGGATAGCCGAGGGGCCCATGTCGACGCCCCGGCGCCCGGCGCCAAGGTCCATCGGCACGCCGATGACGTGAATGGTCCTGCTCTGGGTGAGCTTGTTCATGCAGGTACCGGGGCTGGCCGGGCCTTGACCGCGCCTCGGAACGGCCCTGGCGTCAGTCCACGAGGCGGAGCGGCATCACGAGCGTGAGGTAGGACGCCGGATCATTCCACCCGACCGGCTCGCAGGTGGCGGCGCGCTCGGGCCCCTTGAAGGTGAGACGCACCTCGTCGGTGGGCATGAACTTCATGACCTCGAGGAGATAGGCGGCATTGAAGCCGATCTCGAGGCTCTCGCCTTCGTATCCCACCGACATTTCCTCCTGGGCCTCCCCCAGGTCCGGGGTCTGGACCGACAGCTTGCAGGACCCGCTGGCGAGCCCCATCCGGATGCGATGGGTCTGGTCGCTGGCCACGATGCTCATCCGGCGGAGCGCGGACGCCAAGGCCGCCTTGTCCGCGGTCATCACCTTGTCGTTTTCGCGCGGGATGACCTGTTCGTAGTTGGGATAGGGCCCTTCGATCAGGCGGGTAAAGACCTGCGTGGTCGCCGAGCGGAAGCCCAGGTGGTTGTCGCTCCGGGCAATCTCCAGCTCGTCCTGGTCGGCAAAGAGCCGCCTGATCTGGTCGAGCGCCTTGGGGGGCACGATGAGGTCGGCCTGCCCCTTGCCGATTCCGGCCGTCACCGGAACGTCCATGCGCGCCAGCCGATGCCCGTTGGTCGCGACCATGCGCATTCGTTCCGGGCGCAGTTCCCAGAGAACTCCATTCAGGATGGGACGGCTTTCTTCGGTGCTGGCCGCAAACGCGACGTGGGACACAAGCTTCTGGACATCTCCTGCCCGGGACCGCCAGGCGCTCTCGAACTTCACGGCCGGGAAGGCCGGAAACTCTTCCCGCGGAAGACCGAGCAACCTGAACTTTGAGCGACCGCACTCGATCGTGGCTCGCTGCTCGCCGGTGCTGGTGAGACGAATGGCCGCACTCGGCAACTCGCGCACGATGTCGGCGAGCTTCTTGGCCGGCAGAGTGATCGCGCCTTCCTGATCGACCGACGCCGGCACAGTAGTGCTGACAGCTATATCGAGATCCGTCCCGGACAGCCGCAGTCCGTCGGCACTGGCCTCGAGCAGCACGTTCGAGAGCACCGGGAGAGTAGTCTTGGTGGGAATCGAGGCGCTGACCGCCTGCAGTCCTTCCTGGAACTGCTCTCGCGTGATGGTGAACTTCATCCCATTCCTCGGCGGTGCAAGAAAGAACTAATGCTTCTGTGTTTATCTAAGTTAGTCGTAGTAATAGGGGATCTGGAAATGTGGACGGGTGGCATAACTCCAGCCCATCACAGCAGTTCGAAGGTGTGCCCCTGTGGACCTCGTGTTGAGGGCGGGGATTCGGTGGGGGTGACCGCCGCCGATTCCCCAACTGTCGACATCTCCCACATCTCGCGTGGGTAACTACTGTGCAATCAGCTCGGTCCGGGCGCTCTCGATCCGGTCCCGGAAGCTGCGATCCCGCGACATCTGGCGCTGCACCTTGTCCACGCTGTGAATCACGGTGGAGTGGTCGCGACCGCCAAAGGCCTGCCCGATCTCGATCAGCTGCATCTGGAGGATATCCCGCGCCAGGTACATCGCGATCTGCCGCGGGATGACCAGGGTCTTGATCCGGGCCTTGGACCGCAGCTGCTCGGCGGTGACGCCCCAACGGCGGGCGACGACGTCCTGAATGCGATCGATGGTCGGCAGAGTCTTCGGCGTCGAGGGGAGGTCCTCTCCCGGCCGGATCTTGTCCGCCAGCGCCTCCCGCGCGAGCTCGATCGAGACCTCGCGGTGCTTCAGGGAGGCATAAAGCAGCAGCTTGATGATGCAGCCTTCCAGCTCGCGGACATTGGACCGGACGTGTTCCGCAATGAAGCGAAGCACGTCGTCGGGGATGGTCATTTCCAGGTGATCCTGCTCCTGCTTCTTGCGCAGAATCGCGATCCGATGCTCGAGATCGGGCTGACCGATGTCGGCCACCATACCCCATTCGAAGCGACTTACCAGGCGCGCTTCGAGACCGGGGATCTCCTTGGGTGGCCGGTCGGAGGTGAGGACGATCTGCTTGCCGGCCTCATACAGCGCATTGAAGGTGTGGAAGAACTCTTCCTGCGTTGCTTCCTTGCCTTCGAGGAAGTGCACGTCGTCGACCAGGAACAGGTCGATGTCGTGGCGGTAGCGCTTGCGCAGCTCCGGCATGGTGCGGCGGGAGATGCCCTCGATCACCTCGTTGATGAACTGCTCGGCGCTTACGTAGAGCACCCGGGTGCCGGGGCTCTGCCGGAGCATGGCGTGTGCGATGGCCTGCATCAGGTGGGTCTTCCCCAACCCGGTGGCGCCATAGATGAAGAGCGGGTTGTAGGTCTTACCCGGCGCCTCGACCGCCGCATGCGCGGCTGCGGCAGCGAGCTGGTTGGACTTGCCGATGACGAAGGTGTCGAAGGTGTAGCGCTCGTTGAGCGGCTGGTTACTCGGGTTGGCCTGCGGCTGACCGCCCTGACCGCCTGCGGGCGGGCTCACGAAGAAGTCCATCTGCGGCCGGCGCTGGCGATCCTCCTGCACGCGGAAGGTCACGGCTACCGGCTTGCCCACGACGGCTTCAGCCAGCCGCGACAGCAACGCGCCGTGATTGGTTTCGTTCCACTTGGCGGCGAATTCGTCAGGGGCAGCAACGAGCAGCCGGTCGTCCTCAAGGGCGACGGCTTCGGTTGGCTCGAGCCAGGCACGAACCACTTTGTCGGGAAGCTGGCGGCTAGCCTCGTCGAGGATGCGCTTCCAGACGTCTTTGGCGGACTGCTGCATGCAGCGTCAGGATGGGTAGGGCGTTTGCAAGGGCAGCCGATTGTACGGAACGGATGTGGAAAAGTCAACCTTGACCTTGGCGGACGGCCCCGGGTAACTTTGCCGCCTCATTGGAAGGGGATCTTCAGGATGAATCCATCGTATCGTCCGCGGAACAAGCGTCGCATTGCCAAGCATGGCTTCCGGGCACGGATGGCCAGTCGCTGGGGGCGTGAGACGCTGTCGCGCCGGCGGAAGAAGGGCCGGAAGCGGCTGACGGTGCGTACCGGCTCAAAGCACGGGAGCCGCTGACGGCACAGCAAGGGCGGCCGCGGTCAAGCCGCCTCGCGGGCCGGGCGGACCGCACCCGCGTACTGGAGTTGGGCCGACGGCGGCGATCAGGCTGCCTGGAGTGCATCTGGATGGACAACGGGTCGGGCCACCCACGGATGGGACTGATTGTTCCGAGATTCCAGTCCACCGCGGTGGCCCGCAATCGTTTGCGGCGGCGTCTCGGTGAGATCTGGCGGCGCGAGGTGCAGGGGCGACAGGGTGGAGTCGACCTGTTGATCCGCGCCCGCCGCGAGGCTTACGGGGCGAGTTTCGCCGAGCTGCGCGAAGATCTGCTGACATGGCTCAAGGCGCCATGAGCGGTCCGGGCACGGCGAGCCTCGGGCAGACGCAGGCGACGCGGCCGCTCTTTCCCCGGCCCGAGACTGCCGCAGGATGGGCGGTGGTCCCGCTCACGTGGCTCTTCATCGCGTTCATCCGCTTCTACCAGAAGTTCGTCTCACCTGGCCTCCCGCCGAGCTGTCGTTTCGAGCCGAGTTGCTCGGCGTACGCGCTCGAGGCGGTGCAGCGTTACGGTGCGTTCAAGGGTGCGTGGCTCGGCCTCCGCCGCCTCGTCCGGTGCCACCCGTGGCATCCGGGCGGGCATGATCCGGTTCCCTGACTCCGGCCTCACGACAAGCCATGGATCGTCGAGTCATCTGGGCGATAGCGCTAATGATGGTCATAGCTATCGCGCCTTCTTTCTTCTTCAAACCGCCGAAGCCCAAGCTGGCGCTGCCTCCTGTGGGCGCGGACACCTCCGGGTTGGTGCCGCAACCGGCCGCCAGTCCCGAATCGTTGCGCGCCGGGCCGGCCGCGCCTGGGGCTCAGGCGGCACCGCCGGCCGCTCCCTCCGCTCCAGCCGAAACCCTGCTGGTGACGAGCCCGCTCTATCAGTACGCGGTTTCCACCCGAGGCGGGGCGATCGTTCAGGCAACGCTCTCCCACTACGAGGCTCTCGACCCGGCCGACAAGGGGAAGCCGGTGCGGCTGGTGCCGGACTCGAGCGCGCTCCAGACGTTTTCCATTCTGGTTGGAACGGACACGCTGCGGCTTGGGGATTGGAACTTCACCCCATCGGCCCATGCGCTGACGGTGAACGCCCCCTCCACGCTCACCCTCACCTCGTCACGGGGCGGGGTGACGGTCACGCTCCGCTACACATTCCGTCCTGATGACTATCAGATCGATGTCCACGGCGAGGCCGCGGGACTCGGCCCCGTGGGCGGACATCTCCTGGTCGGGATGGGCGATGGTCTGCGGCAGACCGAGTCTGACTCGGCGGCTAACTACTATGCGTACGCCGTGGTGACCAAGACGGATCAATCCCATTCCATGCCCTTCTCGAAGCTCAAGCCGGATGAGCCGCCCACTACGCTTGATGGACCGTTCGACTGGGCGGCGGTCAAGTCGAAGTATTTCGTGGCGGCGGTGCTGGCTACGGATTCCGGCTCGGTGCCGGTCAGTGGCGTCACGGCGCACGCTCGGCCCGGAAAGCCACGGGTGACGCGCGCCGATGTCACCTTCGGCATGTCGATTCCCGTGGCAGGGAGCTTTGCCTACCGGCTCTACGTCGGGCCGATGGAGTACCCGCGGCTTCGCGCCATCGGACACGATTTCTACGACATCAATCCCTACGGATGGCCCGGCTTCCGCACCCTGATCCGGCCGATCGCGGTCGGGGCGCGGTGGCTTCTGGTGTGGATGCACCAACACTTCGCGATGGCGTACGGGATGGTCCTCATCGTGTTCGGGATCGCGATCAGGATCGTGCTGTGGCCGCTCAACCAGAAGGGGATGCGGGCCGGCATCAAGATGCAGGCGATTCAGCCGGAGATGCAGGACATCCAGGCGCGCTACAAGGAAGATCCCCAGCGGCTACAGCAGGAGATGATCGGGCTTTACAAGCGGGAGGGGGTCAACCCCTTCAGCGGATGCTGGCCGATGCTCCTACCCTACCCGGTGCTCTTGGCACTGTTCTTCGTGCTGTCGAACACGATCGAGCTCCGCGGGCAGTCCTTCCTCTGGCTTCAGGATCTCTCGCTCAAGGATCCGTTCTACATCATTCCGGTACTCATGGGCGTGTCGATGTTCGCGGTGAGCCGGGTCGGCATGATCGGGGTGCCGCCCAATCCTCAGTCGCGCATGATGCTCTATTTCCTGCCGGTGATGATGACGGTTCTGTTCGCGAACTTCGCGAGCGGGCTCAACCTGTACTACTTTGTCCAGAACGTAGTGAGCATCCCGCAGCAGTGGTACCTGGCGAAGGAGCGGGCCAAGGCGAGGGCCGCCATGGCTCCGCCACCGGCGCCCGTCAAGAAGAAGAAGTAGCGACCGCGCGGCGCCGGGCATGATGCGCCAATCCCTGCTGTCCGATCCCATCGTGGCCCTGGCAACGCCGGCCGGGCGATCGGCCCTGGCCGTTATCCGGCTGTCGGGCCGCGGCGCGTTCGAGGTCGCGGCGCGAGTGATTCCCACGTTTCGCGCCGAGCCACCCCGCGAAGCCCGTCTGGCACGTTTCACCGATCCCAACGGCGAGCTGATCGACCGCGGGCTCTATCTCGTCTTTGTGGGCCCCAGGAGCGAGACCGGGGAAGATGTCGTGGAGTTCCAGTGTCATGGCGGGCTGGCCGTCCCGGCGCGACTTCTCGCGGCGATTGAGGCCGCGGGCGCCCGTGCGGCCCGGCCAGGCGAGTTCACGCGGCGCGCCGTCCTGAACGGCAAGCTGGACCTCCTCCAGGCGGAAGGCCTGGGCGATCTGGTGGACGCCGAAGTGCCCGCCCAGGCCCGGGCCGCGCTACTGCAGCTCGAGGGGGGCCTGTCGCGGCGGATTGCCAGGCTTCGGCAGGGGATGGTCGATCTGCTCGCTCTGCTCGCCTACGACGTCGACTTTCCGGACGAGGACGAGGGGCCGGTGAGCCGGGAGCGACTGGAGGAGGCGCGTGCCAGGGTCGCGGGGGAGATCCAGCGCCTGCTGGCCACGGCTCCGCTGGCGGAACGGGTCAAGCGCGGAGCCCTGGTGGTGCTCGCGGGGCCGCCCAATGCGGGGAAGTCGTCGCTTTTCAACGCCCTGCTCGGAAGTGAGCGTGCGCTGGTCACGGAGCTCCCCGGAACGACGCGCGACGCGATCGAGGCGCCGGCTGACTTCCAAGGCTGGCCGATCCGTCTGGTCGACACCGCGGGTCTGGGCGAAGCAGCGGATCGGATCGACGCCTTGGGACAGGCGATGAGCCGGAAATACCTGGACGCTGCGGATCTGGTTCTGCTGTGCCATGAAGGGGACGGTGGTGTGGCCGCTCCCGTGGTGCCGCAGGAGATCGGGTCGCGGTTCCTTCTGGTGCGGACCAAGGCCGACCTGGGCCGAAGCGGGAGCGGCCTTCCCGTCTCCGCGCTCACCGGGGAAGGGCTGGACGACCTGCGCCAGGAAGTGGCAGAGCACCTGTTCCGGTCCGGGGCGGCCCTGGTGGACCTGGAGCCGGCCCTCACCCGTGAGCGCCACCGGGTGGCCCTGGCCTCCGCCGCAACGGCGCTGGCTGGAGCGGAACCCCACCTTCGTGGGGACGGTGACGCGGTGCTGGCTGCGCACTATGTGCAGGAAGCGGTGCGCGCTCTGGATGTCCTGGTCGGGTCGGTCGATATCGATGAGATTCTGGACCGCGTCTTCGCCAGCTTTTGCGTCGGCAAGTAGCTGACACGTATCTTCGGTTCCGATGCACCTCTCCGCGCTTTATCTGTATCCGGTCAAGTCGTGCGCCGGCATCGCGGTGGACGAGTGGGATGTGGACGCCCTGGGGTTCCGATACGATCGCCGCTGGATGGTGGCGACCCCGCGGGGCCAGTTCCTCACTCAGCGTGAGCTGCCAGCTCTGGCGCGGGTGAAGGTCCGGATCGCTCCCCCGCATCTCCGGGTCACCGCTCCGGGGCGCCCCGAGCTGATCACGCCGCTCGAGCCCCTCGGCGGGCGGCCCATTGCCGTGAACGTGTGGCGGGATGCCGTACGGGCGATCGCCCCGGACCACCAAGCGGACAGCTGGTTTTCGGACTACCTGGGTTACGAGGTCATCTTCGCCTACATGCCGGAGGATGTCATTCGCGAAGTCGACCGGCACTACGCTCCGGACGGCGGGCGGACCGGGTTCGCCGACGGGTTTCCATTCCTCCTGATCGGGGAGGCCTCGCTCGCCCACCTCAATGCACGGCTGGAGCGGCCGCTCCCCATTAACCGGTTCCGGCCCAATCTGGTCGTCTCGGGTAGTGCGCCGTTCGGGGAGGACGGGTGGAAGCGTCTCAGGGTCGGCGGGATTCCGATGGCAGTCGTGAAGCCCTGCGCGCGGTGCGTGGTGACCACCACGGACCAGGAGACGCTCGAGCGAGGCAAGGAGCCGCTCCGGACGCTGGCGACATTCCGGAAGCGGGGCGACGCGGTGCTATTCGGGCAGAACGTGGTGCATTACGGGGTGGGGAGGCTTGCGACGGGCATGCCGGTGGAGATCGAGGCCTGAATGCCCGCCACCCTCCTCGGTGTCCCCTTCGACGGCGCCTCGTCCTTTCAGCGTGGCGCCGCGCTCGCACCCGCCGCCATCCGGGCCGCGTTCCATTCTCCGTCCACGAACACCTGGAACGAGGACGTCACCGACACCACTTCGCTGTTTCTGGATGCGGGCGACCTGGCGATTGACGGGGTCACAGATCCGCGGGACAGCATCACGGAAAGTGTGGCCGAGCTGCTCCAGCAGGGCACCACGCCCATCCTCCTCGGCGGTGACCACTCGATCACGTGGCCCATTGTCCGGGCGATCCGGGCCCGCGCTGAGCGGCTGACGATCCTGCACCTGGATGCGCACCCGGATCTGTATCATTCCTTCGATGGTGATCGGCTCTCTCACGCATCGCCCTTCGCCCGCATCATGGAGGAGAAGCTTGCCAACCACTTGGTACAGATAGGGGTCCGGACCATGAATGGGCACCAGCGGGATCAGGCCCGCCGCTTTGGCGTCGAAGTGGTCCCGATGCGGTCCGGCCTCGAGGCGATGGTCACCGCCGCGCGGCGGCTCGATGGGCCAGTCTTCCTCTCACTGGATCTCGATGTGCTCGACCCGGCCTTTGCCCCCGGCGTCAGCCATGCCGAGCCGGGAGGCCTCACAACGCGGGAGGTGATCGGGATCATTCAGGCGATTCCGCGCGGCCGGCTGGTGGGAGCGGATCTCGTGGAGCTCAATCCGGCCAATGACCTGCGGGATCTGACGGCGCGAGTGGCTGTGAAGCTGCTGAAGGAGATCGTGGCGCGGGTCTAGGACTCGGTCTTGTGGGTGCCGTCACAGAAGGGTTTGGTCTTCGAGCGTCCACAGCCGCAGAATTTGACGACACCGGGAGTCTTCTGCACGGGGATCGGCACCTCGTTGCCGTCCTCGTCGCGGACGATTACAGGGCCCTCGACGTGAATCGGGCCACGCTTCTTGAAGACGACGCGGCGGGGCTCGCTCATGCGGACTGGATGCCGCGCGCCTGATCCTCCGCGACCTGGAATTCCTGGGCGGAGGCGCGGAGCGCCGGCCCGATCCCGCGTTCCTGAACGAGCGCTTCCGTCATGCGGTAGCCGAGGTAGTAGCCCGATCGCTCGGGGAGCACCCGGCCGCTCACCAGCCGGGCCGAGGGGCTCATGCCGCCGGAGAGATAGCGCAGGCGGAGGCCGATGCCGCGGCCCTCGAGCTCGGGCTCGACGACCCGGCGCAGAAAGGCCTCCAGTTCGCGCAGTCGCCGGTACTGACGGCGAGGGTAGCCGAAATAGTTGGCGGGATCGAGCCCCGGTGCCACGGCCTGGGCGGCGTGCACCGCGAGCCCTTCGTTCACGAGCAACTCGCGCAGCGTGGCCCGGCTTCCCGTGACCCAATAGTCGTAATAGCCGCCCTGATCGGCGACCAGGCGGCGGAGCTCGCTCTGGCTCGTGGGCGACGTGTAGCGCACCGTATGCGCCAGCTCGTGCCCGACCCAGAGCGGGATCAACTCGGGCGGCAGCCCCATTCCGTACGTCTCCGGGTTGGCGCGGCCGGTGAAGTGCTCGAGACAGATGAAGGCAACGCCGCGGCCGCCTACGACCAGCTCGCCCGCGTTGGCGCCGCCCATTCCCACCATCAGGTAGATGTCGGTAGGCCGGTCCACCTGAAGCAGGTCTTCGGCCTGTGCAATGGCATCTTCCACGATCCCTTCGACGTCCGTGGACTCGAGAAGATCGTGAAGGTCTGATCGATCAGCATTGAGAGCGTGCGCGATCACCGCTTTCGCCTGAGGACTTTCCAGGTCCAGCACAAAATTGTGCCAGTAGGCAGCGAGAACCGCGCGGTGGGCGGAGAGGTAGTGCTCGAACGCCGCCTCGCGATCGGGGGCCTGAAGGACAGCGAGGAATTCGGGAACGAGATTGATCAGCACGGCCCGGAATATCGGAAGTTCAGTACTCGGCGCAAGCCCTCTTGCGCATGGCGACAGGGCTGCTCAGCGCGTTGCTGACTCGACAGTGCTGCCGAGAATTTCAGAAGACGTCAGTGGACCGTCAGCAAACGGCAGCTGTGGTGATGACGGGGCGGTGATGCTCGGGTTCAGGGCCATGACGGCGCGACTCCAAAATGTCCCTTCCGCGACGCGTGCCAGCCCCCCGGTGTCGGCGCCTGAGTGTCAGGCTTCGAGCCGCGCGATCGCTCGCTTCAGGTTGATCCTGGCCTGGCTCTCGAAACGCTTTAAGAAGCTCGGTGTGGAGTAGATCCTCGGTCTCTCGAGGAAGCCTGCGAGTACCCGATGGCGGCCCTCCCGATACTCCGTGGCAGGAACCCAGGCATACTCCTGCCGAATCTGCTGATCGTACTCGTCAAAGCGGGTGGCAGGCGCACCGAGAATTGCAAGGTCGATGTCCACCATCAACGCTTCCGGCCCCGGCTGCGGCGCGGTTAGATGGCGAGTGGCGAGGATGAGCTCTTGTACCCGGGCCGCGGTTGGTCCGCCGTGGCCCGCCTGCCTGAGTGCCTCGATTGCCCAAGCCGCGCTCCGGGCTTCATTGTCCGAGGCGTGGCTATCGTACACCGAGTCATGAAACCACAGGGCGATGGCCACTTCGCCGCGCGTTTCGTCGGCGAGGGCCGAGGCGTCGAGTTGGTTGAGGCACTCCTCGAGGTGCTGCAAGGTGTGATAGAATCGCAATGGGTCGCGGTACGCATCCAGCAGGCTGTCGAGCGTGTCCGGATCCGGGAGGGTGGGGCCCAGCGCTTTCCAGTCGGCCGTCCACCGCTCGGCAAAGTTCACGCGACCCGCGACCGCGTGGCGGTCGTCAGTTGATCTCTCGTTGCTTCCGCTTGCTGACCTCGTCGAGGAAACGGCGCTCCTCGGGAGTCAGGCTTGCAATCCCCTTGGCACTGATCTTGTCGAGCACCCGGTCTACTTCATTCGCGACCGGGTCCGATCCGGGACGCGAGGCGATGCTGCGGCTGGCGGGGCCGGTGCGAGGCTCAGCGTCACGGCCTGCAACGGTCTGCGGGACCATCATGACCCGCTCGGGCTGCTGGCGCGGAAGGGGGCTCGGCCGACGCCGGGAGAGCGCCTGCGCTTTGAAGAAGATCCACCCGGCGAGCATCCCGCCCACGTGCGCGTCCCGGGCAATCCCGTCGGAGCCGAGTCGCGCCAGGATCAGGTTGAGCAGGGCGAGGCCGATCACCAAGGTCCGGGCCCGAATGGGGACGGGAATCGGGAAAAAGAGGATTTCGGCATCCGGCCAGTACATGGCGAAGGCGACCGCGACGCCCAGTACCGCACCGGACGCTCCGATGACCGGGGCCTGCGCCGCGAACAGGGATAGGAGAAGGCAGAACAGCGCGGCGCCGACGCCGCAATAGAGGTAATAGAAAAGGAAGGTCCGGGAGCCCATCCGGCTCTCGACCGCGGTCCCGAACAGGTAGAGCCCCAGCATGTTCGTCCCGAGGTGGAGGACCCCCCCGTGAACGAAGAGGTAGGTCAGGGCGCCCCAGGGGTGGGTGGCAAATCCCACCGGATTCATGGCCAGAGCGTCACGAATACCGTGGGAGGTGAAGATGGTTTCCAGCAGCAACTGTATCGCCGCCGTGACCGCAATCAGGCGGGCGACCCAGGGGGTCAGACGGGGAAAGGTCGGGTTGCTGAAGGACATGAGGCGCTCAACTACCTGAAACCCTAAGGGTTTCCCTGATGTTCCCGTCCCCCCGTTCCCTGCGGGGTGCGGCATATCCGGTCACAAAGCTCCGCAAACTCGATGCCCATGGCCCGGGCCGATTGCGGGAGCAGGCTTGTGGCTGTCATTCCCGGAAGGGTATTGGCTTCTAAACAGAGCAACCGTTCGTCCGGTGTCAAGCGAAAGTCGATCCGCGAGTACCCACCCAGCTTGAGGGCCCGATGGGCTTCTAGGCCGAGTCGCTGGCACTCCTGAGTCACCCGCGGGTCGAGCGGGGCGGGGAAGATCTCCTCCGACATGCCAGGGGTGTACTTGCACTCGTAGTCGAAGATCTCGTGTTGAGGGATAATCTCCCCCACGGCCAGCGCCCGGTCCTCGAGTATGCCGACGGTGAGCTCCCGGCCTGGAATAAAGGCTTCCACCATCACCTCATCGTCAAATTCTCCGGCGAACCATAGCGCCCGTTCGAAGTCTTCCGGTCGCTTGACGATCGTCAGGCCAACGGTCGAGCCCTGTTTCGAAGGCTTCACGACCATCGGCCAACCCAGCTCGCTGCCTGCCTTGCCGGCGCTCACCGGTGCCATGAGCCACCTCGGCGTCGGGACGCCGGCATCGCGGAACAGGCGCTTGGAGGCGTCCTTGTCCATAGCGATTCCGCTGGCAATCGGCCCGCTGCCGGTATAGGGGATCCCGATCGTCTCGAGAATTGCCTGGATTGTCCCATCCTCGCCACGCCCGCCATGAAGCGCCAGGAAGGCAACGTCCGCGTCCCGGACCTCCGCGAGGTTGCCGAGCCCGCCAAGAAGGAACTGGCGCTCCGCATTGTCGAGCGCGGCGACGGAAGGCCAGGTGGTCCCGACTTTGCCCTGGAGATGATCGTTCTCGCGGGCGGAGGAAACCAGGCCAGTCACCGTGTCGACCACGGCCACGTGGTGGTGGCAGGCGCGTAACGCAGGCACGATCTGCCGGGCCGACGCCAGTGCGACATCACGCTCAGCTGACGCGCCGCCCGTCAGAACAGTGACGTTGATGCTGAACCCCTGAGGCGGATGCCGAATCGTAGCGCGATTCGGGGTCGAGGTGAAGCCGGGGCGGCCGTGACGCTAGCGGCTGCCGATCAGTTGCTGGAGCACGTCGTATCGGCTCACGATCCCGATGAGCTTGCCGTCTTTCTGCACCAGAGCCGCCGGACTCTCCCTGGTGAGAATCGGGGCGAGGCGGTCCGTCTGGGTCAGCGCATCCACGACTGGGAAGGGGGTGTCCATGACCTCGCGCACCGGCCGGTCGAGGAGGGCGGGTTGGGCGAGGGCCCGGGTCATGAGGGTGTTCTCCACGAGCCCCCCCACGCACTGGCCCGCCTCGAGCACGGGAATCTGGCTCACCCCCCAGGTGCTCATGAGGTTGAGCGCCTGACGGACGGCCGCCGCAGGCGCGACGCTCACCAGCGCCGGCGCATTGGCGGCCCGACGCTGCAGCAACTGTTCAGCCGTGATGCGAGGCGCGTCCAACAGCTGGTTCTCCTGCATCCACTCATCGCTGAACAGCTTTGAGAGGTAGCGCTCGCCCGTGTCACACAGGATGGTCACGACGCAGGCGGCAGGGTCATCAAGTTCGCGCGCGATCTCGATCGCGAGCGCGACGTTGAGGCCGGCCGACCCGCCGACCAGCATCCCCTCCTCGCGGGCCAGCCGCCGGGCCATGGCGAAGGCCTCCCGATCGGGGACTTGGCGGAACTCATCGATGTAGTCGAACCAGATTGTCCCGGGGATCTTGTCGCCGCCGATGCCTTCCACCTTGTACGGGTAGCCCTCTCCCAGGGTCCGGGTGCGCGCGTAGCTGGTGTACTGTGAACCCTGGGGATCGCCGGCGATGATCCTGATCTTCGCGTTCTTCTCCTTCAGGAACTTGCCGGTGCCGCTTACCGTGCCGCCCGTTCCCGCGCCTCCAACGAAATGGGTTACACGCCCTTCCGTCTGCGTCCAGATTTCGGGGCCCGTGGTTTCGTAGTGGGCCTGGGGGTTCACGGGGTTGTAGAACTGATCCGCGAGGATCGCCCCAGGAGTCTCCCGGGCGATCTGCCTGGCCTTGTTCACGTAGTTGTCGGGATGATCCGGCGGGACGGCGGTGGGCGTGATGACGACTTCAGCGCCGTAGGCCTTGAGCAGGCGCACCTTCTCCTGGGACATCTTGTCCGGCATGGTGAAGATGCACCGGTAGCCCTTGAGGGCGGCCGCCAGGGCCAGACCCACGCCGGTGTTACCACTGGTCCCCTCCACCACGACCCCGCCGGGCTTGAGCGCGCCGCGACGCTCGGCGTCTTCGATGATCCGGAGCCCGATGCGGTCCTTGACCGAGCCGCCCGGGTTGGCGTATTCGGCCTTTCCGTACACCGGAGTGCGGAGCCCCGCACCGACTCGTTGCAACCGGATCAACGGGGTCCAGCCGATGGTCTCGAGGACGGAGTGATAGGCCTTGGAATGGGGCGGTGTCACGGGGACGTCCCTCCGGCCTCGGGGTGACGGAAGTGAATCGGTTGCAGGAACGACGCAGCGATCGCGACGCCATTCCGGAGTGCGGGCGCGAAGTGAAACTGACCGACCGCGGACAGTGCCGCCGAATCGAGCGCCGGGTACCCCGAGGACTCGGCCAGTTCGGTGGAATCGAGGTCCACGCGACCACTCTCGTCGACGAACAACCGCAGCACCACCTTTCCTTCAATGCCGCGCGCCAGCAGGGCCTGCGGGTAGACCACGGGCGATGATGGGTTGATCATCACGGGCGGGTCGTCATTGTGGTGCGCGGTCTGCGAGGGGAGGCGGACCGTGTTGGGATCCGGCCGTGAACACGCCAGGCCGAGGAGCAGAAGAGGGGCCGCAAGGATGCGGCCGCGGGGCAGACTCATTTGATGTATCCGATGAGCATCAGGATTCCCACCCCGACCGCCGTGATGAGCAGCCAGTGAAGGAGGCTCTTGGTGAGCTTGATCAGGAGCAGCGTTCCGGCCCCGACGATGAACCCGACGGCGGCGTGGTGGGTAGCGACACTGGGAGTATTGCCCTGGGCGAGCGAGGCAGCCCCGATGGCAAGCCCGAGGAGCGCCGCGATCAGCAGAGCCTTGCCGATTCTGATCACGACGATCACCGCCAGGACAAGCAGCCCGGCGGCCGCGGCCGTCACCAGGTTTAGCTGACCCAGGGCATTCGGGAGCGCGGGCATCGACCGGTCAGGCGTCGGTAAGGCGTTTGAGTTCGGCCAGGCGGTTCAGCGCCTCTATCGGGGTCAGGCGGTCGAGATCGAGACCCCGGAGCTCCTCGATGACCGGGTGCGGCGGGAGGCCCGCGAACAGACCGAGCTGAGCCGGGTCCTCCGGGGCCAGCTGCCCGGGCACCACGCGATGATCGGCCTCGAGGGTGTGCAGCACCTCACGGGCTCGTCGCACGATTTCGGCGGGCAGCCCAGCGAGCTGCGCGACATGGATTCCGTAGCTCCGATCGGTGCCACCCGCCTCGAGCCGATGAAGGAAGACCACGCGATCGCCCGCTTCGTGCACCGCGACATTGAGGTTCCGCGCGTGCGCGAGCGTCTCCGGGAGCTGCATCAGCTCGTGGTAGTGCGTCGCGAACATCGTCCGACAGCCCACGGAGTCGTGCAGGTGCTCCGTGACGGCCCAGGCGATAGCCACACCATCGTAGGTCGAGGTGCCGCGACCGATCTCGTCCAGGAGCACGAGGCTACGCCGGGTCGCATTGTGCAGGATGGCACTGGTCTCGCTCATCTCCACCATGAAAGTGGACTGGCCCCTCGCCAGGTTGTCGCTCGCCCCCACCCGCGTGAACAGCCGGTCGACCACCCCGATCTCGGCCGCTTCGGCGGGGACAAAACTTCCCATCTGCGCGAGGATCACGCACAGGCCGATCTGGCGGAGGATGGTGCTCTTCCCTGCCATGTTGGGGCCCGTGACCAGGAGGACACGTTCCGCGGGATCGAACCGCACGTCGTTCGGAATGAACGATTCGCGCGGCATCAAGCGCTCGATGACGGCGTGCCGTGACTGTCGGAGGGTGAGGGAAAGTCCATCGTGGATGGCGGGCCTGATGTACCGGTGGTGAGCCGCCGTTTCGGCGAGGGACCCCCAGACATCGAGGCGAGCCAGGGCGGCGGCGGTGCGCTGCACCCGGGGCGCCGCCGCGCCCACCGCGTCGCGCAGACCGGAAAACAGCTCGGCCTCCCGAGCGGCGATCCGCTCTTCGGCGCCGAGTACGCGTTCCTCATAGGTCTTGAGCTCCGGGGTGACGTAGCGCTCGGCACCGCTGAGCGTCTGGCGCCGCTCGTAGTCTGGCGGGACCTTTTCGGCGTGCGCGTGGGTTATCTCGAGGTAATAGCCGAAGACCTTGTTGTAGCCCACCTTGAGCGAGGGGATGCCGGTGCGTTCGCGCTCCCGCTGCTGCAGGGTGGCGATGTACTGCTTTCCCCCGTCGCGGAGGTCCCTCAGCTCGTCGAGATGGGGATCAAACCCCGGACGAATCACGTCGCCGTCCGCGAGCACGGCGGGGGGCCGGTCCGCGAGGGCACGCGCGAGCTGCTCCGTCACATCGATGAGAAGATCGAAGTCCTCTACCACCTCCTGAAGCCCGCGGCTCTGGTCGCGTCGGCCGAGTCCGGTCAAGGCCTCCAGCACATCCGGGAGTCGCTGGAAGGAGTCCCGGAGGGCGCCCAGCTCGCGCGGTGTGGCCCTCCCCGCGGCGGCGCGGCCGGCCAGCCGCTCGAGGTCGCGCACCCCGTCCAGCGCCTCCCGGATCCGGGCGCGGCTCCGCTCGTCATCCACCAGGACCTGCACGGCGTCGAGCCGTTCGTCGATCGCGGCTGGCTCCCGGAGCGGCGCAAGCAGCCACTGACGCAGCAGACGAGCCCCCATCGGCGTCATGGTCGAGTCCAGCGCTTCGAAGAGTGTGGTGCCCCTGGCGCCGGCCCGGAGCGGCTCGCACAGCTCCAGATTCCGCCGGGTCATCTCGTCGATCCAGAGATGGCGATTCGAACGGTGCACCGTGGGGCGGCGAAGGTGGGGAATGCCGCCCGGTTGCAGCTCCATGATATAGCGGAGCAACGCGCCGGCGGCTCCCACGGCGGCCTGGTCTTCCGGGCCGAGCCCGAGGCCATCGAGACTGGCCAGGCCGAAGCGCCGGGACAGGTCGGTGCGAGCCAGCTCCGGGTCGAACTCCCAGCGTTCACGCGAGGTGCGGAGCACGCCATCCTCGAGGTGGATGGTCCCGTCGGGGGGGAGGACCAGCTCCGCCGGGGTGAGGCGGCCCACGGCCTCGTCCAGTTCCGCAGGGGCCACGCTCTCCATCAGGAACTCGCCGGTGGAGAGGTCGATCGCGGCAAGCCCGGACGTCGTGTCGTGAGCAGCGGCCGGGAGCACCGCGACGAGAAAATTGTTCCGTACACCGGGCAGGCAGTTCTCCTCCAGCACCGCTCCCGGCGTGATGGTCTCGATCACCTCCCGGCGGACGATGCCCTTGGCCAGCTTGGGATCCTCGACCTGCTCGCAGATTGCCACGCGATGACCCGCGGCAATGAGTTGCCGCAGGTAGTCCGAGGCTGCCTTGACGGGGACGCCAGCGAGGGGGACGCCATCGCCGCGGGAGGTGAGGGTGATACCGAGAATGCGGGCACCCAGCTCTGCGTCTTCGAAGAACATCTCGTAGAAGTCGCCCATGCGAAAGAAGAGAATCGCGTCCTGATGACGCGACTTGATCTCCCGATACTGCTGCATGAGCGGCGTCCCGGCCGCATCGGCTGCCCGGCCGGTCACGGTTCCTTCACCACGAATGGCGTCCTGCCCAACTTCTTGCGCATCTGTGCGGCAGCCGCCAGCGCCTTTGTCCGGTCAGCGTACGGCCCCGCCCGGACCTTGAACAGGCCGTCCTCCTGCACGATGTAGGGCTCGAAGCCGGCGCTCTTGAGATCCTGAGAGAGTTTGTCAGCCCCGGTCTGACTGTTCACGGCCCCGATCTGCACCCCGAACCCCGTGCGTGCAGGTGGCGGAGGGGGCGCCGGAGCAGTCGGGCTTGGCGGCTGTGCGGCGGTCGACTCGGGCGCCACGGGCGGGGAGGCGGTGCAGCGGCCGTTGAGGTAGTCGAGCCGATTCTTGAGTTCCACGTCGGTGCCCGCCCGTTCGATGCCGGCGGCGAGCCAGGCGCAGGCCTCCGGGCTCCGCTTGAGGTCGAACAGGGAGCGTGCCGCCCATTCCGAGGCAGGCGCGATGAGGGGCGAGTCGGGGTAGTCGCTGCGCACCCGGTTGAGCTCGCGGACCACGCCGTCGAAGTTGCCCGCGGCATAGTCGAGCAGGGCGAGACGGAACAGCGCGTTGTCCGCCCAGGAGGAGTTGGCGTACTCCACCGCGACCCGGGTGTAGTTTCGCCGCATTTCCTCCACGCTTCGGGATACGAGGCCCATAGTGTAGAGAATCTGCGGATACAGGGTATCGGTCGGCGTCGTCTGCTGGAGCAGACCGTTCACGATCGAGCGCGCCGAGTCCGTGGCGCCTTCCTGTGCGATGCGAAGGGCGTTGACCAGCCGGGGATCGCTCTGGGCTGCGAGTGCCCCGGGTCCACCCACCAGGGTCAGGAACAGGGCAACCGATGCGGCTGAAGCTCTGGGCAAGGCCATCAGGGTGACTCCGAGGGTACACTCACTATCGTCGGACCGTACGGGGCGCTGTCGCGTCGACCCCGCCCGTGACGCCAGGAGGCGAGGCGGAGCACCAGGTTGGTGATCGTTCCCGCCTCGTCGGTAAGGCGGGTGCCCTTAAGCGCCATGTCCGCCTCCAGGGTGGCGCGGAGCGCCCGGCGCAGTCGGGCGGCCGGCCAGGCATCCACGACTTCGGCCCAGGCGCGGGTCACGACCTTCCAGTCGCCCAGACCGAACGGTCTCACCTGGCGCAGCCGGTCGAAGAGCGCCCGCTCCAGCGCCGTTCCCCGCGAGCCGTTGTCGTAATGGGCCCGGGCCAGGCGAAGCCCCACCAGGGTCGTGCCCAGTACGGCCACCATCTTGACGCCAGACATGCCGGCCTGTTCCAGGACTCGACGCCCCAAGCCGAGGGCGCCGGCGGCGTCGTCGGCGATAACGGTTTGCACCCAGTCCTCAAGGGTCTCCCCGTGTCGAACGCCGACCAGCTCACCGACTCGGTCCCGCGTAATCGGCCCCTCGTCGGGGAGCGCCGCCAGCTTCTCGAGCTCCGATCGTAAGGCGCCGAGTTCGTAATCGGTGGCCGCGGCGAGATGCTCCGCGGCCCCGTCGCCGAAGGTGAACCCGAGCCGCTTGGCGTGGTACGCCAGCCAGCGCGCCACGCGGTCCGGGGCCAGCGGCTCGAACGCGACGGCATAGCCGCGGGAGGCGATCTTCTCGTCTGGCTGCCCATTCCGCGCGCGATCGTCGCCGGGCGCGTTCTCCACGAGGACCAGGATCGTCTCCGTGGCAGGATGCTCCAGGTACTTCTCCAGCACCTCCCGTGGCCCGGCCTTCCGCTGCCAGGTCTCGACATCCCGGATCACAACCACCCGGCGGTCCGCCATCATGGGCAGGGTGTTCACCAGCGTATGGAGGTCCTCGGGCGTGAGCGTCTGCGCGCTCCGCTGATCGAGGTTGAAGTCGCGCTGCTCTGGCGGGAGGGCTCGATCGATCACCGCCCGGACTGCCTCATCCTTGAGCACCTCTTCGGTCCCGAACAGGTAGTAGACCGGGGCCAGATCGCCCTTGGCAAGCGCTCGGAGCAGGTCGTCGTGACTGTGGCGCGGCATGGGGGGAAAGTAAAGCCCCCGGGGGCCCGTCGTCAGCCATCGACTCCGTGCGGCGGCGGGGGTGTCCTGATGGAGGAAGAAAGGCCGGCGGCCGACAGCGGTCAGTCTTGGGAAGGGTACGGGGCGAACCTGGGCACCGGAACGTTCAGCGCCCCACCCCGCTCCTGACCGCTATCGGCTGCCGGCGGAAGGTTGGCGCGCCTTGGGTGGAGGCGGCGGAATCCGAGTGAAGACTACGAACGGAATGCCCGGCTCGAGCTTGGGCTGCGCGATGACCATCGGCTGCACCTCGGCCGCGACCGGCGGAGGGAGCACCGTCCACTCCTTGAGCGAAAGCCCGACCAAGGCGAGCAGGAAACCCGCGGCGATCGTGGCTACCCAGGGCGAAACCGGGGGCGGCAGCGGCTCCGCCACCAGATCGGCCAGCCGGATCCGCTGGGCAAGCCGTTCCATGAACCCCGGCGACGGCTCGAGGCGCCCGACGCGCAGCACGGCCACCCCCTCCCGCACGGCACGCTCGAAGGCGGCGCACCGGGGGCAGGTCTCCATGTGGTCATCCATGCGGGCGGCCAACTCCGGGTCGTGGCCGTCGCGATAGTCGGAGAACCGATGGCGGAATTCCCGACAGTTCATCGTTGATCCTGCAACTTGGTGTCTAGGAAGTTGTCAGCGCGCCAGACCAACTCTCCTGGTACTACAGCGCGGTGGGTCGAAAAGTTCCTGCCAGAGCTGGTGTTACTCGAGGCGGGGTTCAATGATCTCGGCGAAGCTCTGCCGGGCGCGGTTCAGGCGGCTTTTCACCGTGCCCAAATTGCAGTGCATGATCTCGGCGATCTCCTCGTAACTCTTGCCCTCGAGCTCCCGGAGGACGAAGACCTCGCGGTGATGGGCGGAGAGCCGTGCGACCGCCTCGTCGACCAGTGCCTTCAGATGGCGCCGCTCGAAGAGATCGTCCGGTCGAGTCTCCGAATCCTCGAAATCCACCGGACGCTGCTCCTCACCCTCGCGGGCTCGGACCTGGTCGAACGAAATCAACGGCGACCGGCTCAGGTTCCGGAGCTCGTTCTTGGCCAGGTTGGACGCGATGGTGTAGATCCAGGTGGAGAACTTCCGGCTTCGGTCGAACCGACCCAGGTGGCGATAGACCCTCAGAAAGGTCTCCTGGACCAGGTCCTCCGCGCGGGCGCGGTCGCCGATCATCCGGTAGATGAAGTTCAGCAGCCTGACCTGGTAGCGGGTGACAATCTGCCCGAAGGCCAGTGGATCACCCTGCAGGTGGGCTTCGATGAGCGTGTTGATCTCGGGCGGGGCCGCCGCCTCCCGCTCCGGCTTGCCTGACGTTAACGCTGACTTGAGCAACCGGATCAGCGTCATGGTCTCCCTCCTCCCCCGCCCAGGCGGAACGTCCGGGCGTACATCAAGGCTACCAGGGTCTTCGCGTCCTGAATGACCCCCCGCTCCATCATCTCCATGACGTCCGACCACGCCTTGAGATGTACTTCGAGGAACTCGTCCGCCTCACGGCGGGGCGTTCCGTCCCGGAGCCCTCTGGCAAGGAAGAGGTGGATGCGCTCGTCGGTGAACCCCGGAGTGGTGTAGATCGTGGTCAGCGGGCTGATCTCACTGGCCCGCATCCCGGTCTCCTCGGCCAGTTCCCGCCGGGCGCAGGCTTCGGGCGTCTCCCCCGGATCGAGACGGCCGGCGGGAATCTCCCAGATGAAGTCGTCTGCCGCGTGCCGGAACTGGCGGAGCAGCACCACTCGCGGCTCCGGGGCACCAGGATCGTCCAGGAGGGGGAGGACCGCCGCGGCCCCGGGGTGTCGGATCATCTCCAACTGGCCGATCGAGCCGTCCGGGAACCTTACGGTATCCAGGTCGAGATTCAGGACTCGACCTAGATACCGGCGCTCGGCGGCGATCAGCGGCATTGCGTGAACATGGCGGCGACGCCGGCGTTGGACAAGTGGAATCTGAGCGCCACTCTGTCCCGCGGCTCCCGCGAAGAGTGCAACCCTCAGCGGCTGATGGGCTTCCCCTCCACCGTCTACGGTCCGGAGGAAGCGCCGGATTCGGCGGCCGCTCTCAGCTGAGGCCGAGAAGGACGATGGGGATCTTCCACGCCTC
>Ga0335077_10001903_pt1 | contig 24863 bp, 27 predicted proteins | sample Lox_Sample_31_FD_207151 | JGI IMG/M metagenome (GOLD analysis project Ga0335077, IMG submission 207151) | Soil microbial communities from Loxahatchee National Wildlife Refuge, Florida, United States - Lox_Sample_3.1 | ecosystem: Environmental > Terrestrial > Soil > Wetlands | place: USA... | reverse complement strand
CCATCCAGCAATTCTGGTCGCGATGGTTGTGGACGGAACTCGCTTGGCCGACTTCCCAGCAGATGGCCATCAATTCGTAGCGAGGCGTGCGGTCGATGAGGTTGCGGGTGTAATGCTGGCGGTCCCAGGTTAGGTAAGGAGCGAGCGAGTCGGAGTCGACCGGATTCTTTTCAAGGAATTCGCGCAGAGGTTCGGTCGGGATGAACGCGGACTCGGGAAACGTGCGCAATTCTTCGACGAGTTTCTCGATGGCAACCGCTTTAACAGAAGTAATCATCGCCGCACAGGGGATAGAGTATAGCGCAGGATCAAGGGGTGGGTTCCGATCCGGTTCACGGCTCCCTTCCTGCACCCAGAATTTCTTTGCTCTCAGTCTGAGCAACTGCGGGATACGCCGCCACACGACGCCGCCGTAGATCGCTCGGCAATTCCGATTTCAGCAGCCACAGACCTGCAAGGGCAGCGGCTATCCAAGTGATCGAAACCAGCGCAAGCTGAAGCAAATCGGCGACACGCCTTCCGTGTGCCGCAGAGGAAAGTGGCTCCGCTTTGGCGACTTCAAAGCTGATGACTCCGGCAACCATGGCAACCACGGCCGCTTTTCCTAACTCGTTCCAGCGGAGTTCCCGGAGGGGCACGAGTTGTCGATAATTCAAGAGGGCGGCTAAGGCGATTAGGTTGAGACCGATTCCTATGTCCGACGCCCAGGCTAAGCCGACAACCCCGAAGGCGTGGAACAAAAAGGAGTAAATCGGCAGTGATAGCACCGTGATCAAGCTGACTGCAATCATCGGGGTCAGTGTGTCGCCGGCTGCATAGAAAGCCCGGGCATACAGTGCCTGCGCCGACCAGAGCACCAAAGAAGCCGAGAACCAGAAGAAGTAGACGGCCGTTGGCTGCGCATCAGACGGCAGGAACCTGCCGCGTCTGTAAACCAGGTCGATCAGCGGCAGGGCAACCGCCATCATCCAGGTTGTAGCCAGCAGCGCGGCAGCGGAAACCCGGTAAACCGAATCGTTGACCGTGGCGGCAAATTCCTGCAGCTTCTTCTCATTGAACAGCCGCGCAAAAAAGGGCAGTGATGCCTGCCCGGTGGCTTGCCCCAGGACCGCGATCGGCACCGCAAAAAGACGTTTGGCATAGTTAAGCCTGGTGATGTCGCCAACTCCCTTAGCGGCATAATGCCGCAGAATCCAGTCGTCAGCCGTCACCAAGGAAACGCCTAGCATCAGCGGCACTGATAGTTTGACCCATTCACGAAACGCGGGATTCGAAGTATCGAACGAGGGTCGGTAGCCAGTCCCAATTCTTGCCGCCCCAATCGCACTCGCCAGAAAAGGACCCGCAAAACTGCCAATTAGCGCCCCATATGCCAACGACGCAATTCCCAGATGCCGCCCACCGATCACACCGCCAAGAATAATGAACAGGTTGTAGATGAGCGGCCCAAATGCCGGAAACAGAAACAGTCGATGCGAAAGCAGAACTGCCGAAACCACTCCCCCTACGTAAAAAAAGATCTGCGCTGGAAGCAAAATCCGCGTCAGGTGAACCGTCAACGCGATTTTGTCAGGAGGGAAATCCTTGACGTACCAGCGGAGAAATTGTGGCGTGAAAATCTCGGCCACAATTGTGCCCACAATCATGACAGCGGTCATGACGGTGATAATGACCGAGAACGTCTTCTCAGCCTCCGTATCGCGTTTTTCTGCCAGGAACCTCGTATAGATCGCGATGAACGTGATCGACGCCGAGCCGCCGGCCACGATGTAGTTCAGGAAATCCGGAAGGGTAAATGCGGTGACGTATGCATCCGTCGAACCGGCCGCACCGTATGCCCATGCGATATAGGCATCCCTCACGTATCCGATCACGCGCGAGGCCATCACCGCCGTAATCAGCAGCAGAGTCGCCGAGAATGCGGTGTGCTGGTGCGATGGGCGGAAGAAGCGCAGCAGTTTCGTCATCGGGACCCGAGTCGAGTCTCAATCTTAACGGAATCGCAAGTTGCTGGTGTTGACCGAACGGAATCGCCCCGGTTTAACAACAACCGGAAGTGGTGATCGCAAAGTCGTGTAATGAGCATCCCTGCCCGCGGCCCAAATGATCAACCTTGATCTCGCGACGTTCGACGAAAGACTCAGCTCGGCCTGAACCGGGATGCCGTGCAGATGCGATAATGCGACAGTGACCAACGCCGCTCTCAGCACACGTTCTGCCGTTTTGCGCCGTTCCTTTCGCAAGGAATTTCCCATCGCCGTTCGCGGAGAAGGCGTCTACGTGTGGGACTCCGCAGGGAACAAATACCTGGACCTGTCGGGATCGGCTGCCGTGAACCTGATCGGACACGGCGTGCAGGAAATCTCTGCGGCGATGGCAGAACAAGCGGCCAAACTGGAGTTCGTACATACCAGCCAGTTCACAACTCCCGTGGCGGAAGAGTACGCAGAGGAACTGCTGCATTTTGCGGGCAAGCATTTTGGGGGTGGCGCGGTTTATTTCACCTGCGGAGGATCAGAGTCGGTGGAAGCCGCCCTGAAACTCGCGCGGCAATACCAGGTGGAAGTTGGGCAGCCGCGCCGTTACCAGATGCTGAGCCGGACGCAGAGTTATCACGGTTCGACCCTGGGTGCCTTATCGGTCTCGGGAAACAAGCGCCGGCGGGAGATTTACGTGCCCATGGTCCGAGAGTTCCCGCACATCGGCATGCCGTACTGTTATCGTTGCGCCTTCGATTGTTCCGACGGATGCCGCAACTGCGGACAGCGGTATGCGGCCGAACTCAAGGAAGCCATCGACCCCTCCGAAGATGCTGCTGCCTTCATCTTTGAGCCCGTGAGTGGGGCGACACTTGGCGCCGTCGTTCCTCCGCCGGGATATTTGCAGTCGATCTCGGAAATCTGCCGTCGTGCCGGTGTGCTGCTCATCGCGGATGAGGTCATGACCGGAATGGGCCGCACGGGCCGTAACTTCGCGGCCGAACATTGGGACGTCAAGCCGGACATCCTGGTCACCGCGAAGGGTCTTTCGAGCGGATACGCTCCGCTGGGCGCGGTTATCGCCAGCAAGAAAGTCGTTGATGCGATCGCGAGTGCATCGGGCGCATTTCTTCACGGATTCACCTACAATGCACACCCGATCTCGCTCGCTGCCGGACGGGCGGTTCTCCGTTATCTGTGCAAGCACAACTTGGTGGAAGCCGCCGATTCCAGTCGCCGCGGGACGCCTGCTGCCATTTTCAAAGAAGGCCTCGAGAGTCTTCGTGGTGAGAAGACGGTCGGAGACGTGCGCGGCATCGGCCTGCTCCGGGCGGTCGAATTCGTCGCCGAAAAGTCAACGAAGCGGCCGTTCCCACCGGCCGACAGTTTTTCCGCCCGAGTCGGTGCGGCCGCTCTGAAGCGGGGCCTGCTCGTTTACCCGATGCAGGGGAGCGTCGACGGGACCGCTGGCGATCACATCCTTCTGGCGCCGCCAGCCGTGATTAGCGAAGGGCAGGTCTCCTGGTCAGTGGAACAGTTACGTTGCGCCATCCGAGAAGCCTAAACGGGCAGCGCTATATATCGCTCCGTCCTCATCCGATCCTCACTCGAGGATTGCGTCTCCCTAGAGATGAAGCCCCCTCCGCCCGCATTTTCAATAACTTGCGGTTCGACCATCGATTGATCCTCGCTGCATTGTTGTCGGCTTCGTAAAGGAAGAAATTCGACAATGGCAGGCAAGGGAAGCGTCACTGGAGGCACCTATGGCCACTTCTGGATCGCACACGATGACAGAATTCTGCGAGCAGGTAAATCCGCGAATATTGCTGGAGATTCGGCGCAAGCGACCAACTTACGACATGCGCCGCGTACAAGAAAGTTGGACGGCCACCGCCGAAAAACGCGTGTTGTTGTGGTTGGCTGTCCAGACGCCCTCATGGATCGGTCCTGACCATCTCACCGTGCTCGGATTAGCGGCGCAGACCGGAGCTGGAGTGTGCTACGCACTGGCTGCCCGATACCGCTATGCGCTGCTCGGAGTTATCGCATGCCTGGTTCTCAACTGGTTTGGGGACTCGCTGGACGGCACTCTGGCTCGGTTCCGTCAGTGTCAGCGGCCGAGGTACGGATTCTACGTCGACCACATGGTGGACAGTTTCGGTGCACTCGCGCTGATGGGCGGTCTTGCCCTGTCTGGATACATGCATCCATGGATCGCAATCGGATTGCTGGTTGCGTTTCTTACTCTCTCAATCCAGTCCTATCTGGCGACGCACGCGTTGGGGGAGTTTCGCCTGTCGTTCTGGCGCTTCGGTCCGACGGAGTTACGCATTCTGCTCGCGATCGGAAATCTGGCGTTGCTGTGGAAGCCGGTGGTCAATTTTCTCGGCGCAAGATACCGCCTGTTCGACGTCGGTGGCGCGATTGGCCTGGCGGGCATGGGCTTGATGCTCGTATTCTTCACCGCCCAGAACACGGTGCGCCTTTATCGTGAAGAAAGGATTTCGCGATGAGCGCGGGATCGCGGCCGTTTGCCTTCCGGCCGAAGCTGGTGCGATGGCTCAAGTTCAATTTCGTCGGCGGAATCGGCATCGGCGTGCAGTTCGCTGCATTGTTCCTGCTGAAGAGCGTGCTGAACTTCGACTATATGTTTGCGACGGCGCTCGCGGTAGAAGCCGCAGTCGTGCACAACTTCGTCTGGCATGAGCAGTTCACCTGGGCTGATCGAGTAACGATGGACCGGGTGCAGCCGTCGTGGCCCCGGTCGCTTGCAAGATTCGGCCGTTTCAATCTCACCACGGGAGCGGTTTCAATCCTCGGCAATCTCGCGCTGATGCGAGTAATGGTCGGCGAAGGGCACCTAAATTATCTATTGGCCAGCGGGATTGCTATTGCTCTATGTTCCATCGCGAACTTTCTCGTGAGCGACGGATGGGTGTTCGAAGGATGAGGGGTTCGATAGGGAGTGCATTCGGAGGTTGCAACAGCGATTGATAATCGCCGCCGCAAGTATCCAGTCTGCAGATCTGTCTCCAGTTACCAACGATAGCTGGCTACCATCTGCTTCCCGGTGTCCAATTCAAGTGTGAGATTGCTAAGGTTCGTGACGCGAGCCTTGCTGCCTATCGTACTGACCGCATTTATCTTCGTGGCTGGTATCTCAGTTTATCTTCGGATTGAACAATACAAGTTTCGGAGACAAGCGGAGCGTCTGCTGTCGGACTTGCGTGAGTTGGAACTGAAAAAGGCGAGTGCCGCGGAGGTGAAGGTCGTCCTAACGATGTGGGGTTTTAAGGAATGGGGGGAAGAGCCAGATCAGCCAGGGCACCGCTGCACCGATGACACCTGCCTCTACCGTTTTGAGCTCGTGCCGAACACTCGCCAAGGTCATCTCGCGGACCCTTTCCTTTCGGCACTCGAGGCTCGCCCTCTCGAGTGGCTCGGATTGCGTCTCACTGTCGTTCACGCGTGGGTACAAATACGAAAGAAGACACTCACCTCTGTTTCATTTTCTGTTTGGACACTGGGACGAGGGTGCGACGGAAGGGGCCGACTTGAATGCACACTGATGGGTTATGCGGACACCGGAGTACGTAGGAGCGGGTGGAGTTCGCACCAGCAACCAGATGCCAAACTAAGACAGTCACTGTTGCATCCCAACTACGTCGTCGGGGCCTTTTCGGAGTGGGAGAATGCCGACCCAGGGGGATCTCCTACGGTGATCGTCTGGGCGGAATTATCCCCGGATGCGAATTCCTCGGACGTCTCCCGCTTAATGCAGTTTGATCTGAGCTGTCTGACGAGACTCCTTTCCTGCAGAGAGCGTGATCTGATGCCTGCTGTCTGGGCGCAATCGGTTGAGGACGTCCGTCAGTCGCCGAAAGTCCTGACATGCACGCCGGAGTTATCGAAGCGCGCGGCGCTACTCGCGGATGCAATCGCTGTTGTCCGCCCAAGAACGGTCGAACTAAGCCCTTCGCCCTCCAACCGTCGGTCGCCGCAACTCCGGGACCTCGAAATCATCAATGTGATCAAGAAGCCGGACAAGCACGCACCTCAACTGACAAACGTTCATGTCGATAAACCGGAAATGATGACCACCGCGGATGCTGGGTCTCCTCTCCGAGCAGGGCAGGAATATGTGTTCCTTCTGCAGGTTCACAACACTCCTGAGGTAGGCTGGATCGCACTCTACCCCTGTGGAGCTCTGAGCTTGAACGACGCCAGTCTGGCGATGGCGCGGGAGGCGGCTACTAACGGAGTAGACTGAAGGTTCGATAGTTGAAGTAAGCACGCGGTTACTTCATTGACCTAGATCACTGGTCCAATCCGAACTCGCTGCAATCCAAACAACCTACTTGATCCCCAACTTCGCCAGATGCTCGACTGGCCTGGCAAGTACGGCTTTGTCCTCGCGGGCGACGATTGGCCTTTGCAGCAGCTCGGGATGCGCGGCCATCACCTGCAACAGTTGCTGGTTGTCCAGGTTCTTTCCTGCCACGAGTTCCCGATAGGCGGGCTCGTTGCTGCGGAGTGCGTCGTGCGGTGTCAGTCCGGCGCGTTTTAGCAGTTTCTTCAATTCATCCGCCGACAATGGATGCTCGATGTAGTTGACGCTCACATAGTCCACGCCTCGTTCAGTCAAGACCCGCTTGACCTCGCGACATGTGCTTCAGGTCGGCTTTTCGTAAAGAGTGACTGCAGTCTTCCTTTTCATGGGTTGCTTCTGCGATTCGAAAGCTTAGATCACAATGGGTGAATCATAGCGCCGCCCTTTGGCCGGCTGTCGGGCGCGTCTCGCCCGCAGGTTGGAATCACCCGCGCAAGGGCAGTTTTAGCTCCGGGGACGAGATGTCCCCGCCACAGCCGGCGGGACGCCGGCACTACATTACGAGATCTTCACCACAACCTTCCCATAATTCTTGCCCTCTTCCAGCAGCTTGTAGGCCTCGACGGCTCGGTCAAACGGCAGTACATGGCCGATCTGCGGGGTCAGCTTCCCTTGCGAGATCCACTCCGAGAGCTGCTTCCATGCAGGTTCCATAATGTCGCTCTTCTGCGACAGATATGTCAGCCAGAGTCCCTGCACGCTGGCTGACTTTGCATACATGGCCCGCAAGTCGATCTGCGGAGCCTTTCCCGTTGCCGTGCCGTATTGGATAACGCGTCCGAAATCGCGCAGGCAACGCAGGCTTCGGGCAGTGTGCTCCCCGCCGAGCATCTCGAAAACTGCATCTACGCCTTCCCCGCGCGTCAGGTTCTTCACTACCTCTTCATATTCGTTGCGCTTGTAGTTGATGGGATGCTGCAGACCAAGTTCTTTAGCCTTTGCCAGCTTTTCATCCGAGGAGGAGGTACCGTATATCTCGACTCCAAGCACGCGCCCGATTTGCACCGCCGCCGTGCCGACACCTCCTGCCACCGCGTGAATCAGAACGCGCCGAGTACGTTTTACCCCACCTTCAGGATTGACGACGTATGGAGGCGGATTGCCCGGGGTCATCCCAGCCTGCCAGTATCCGAGGTAGGCTGTGAAGTAGTTCACAGGGAAGGCCGCCGCTTGGTCGAAGGTCCAGCGCTCGGGCATGGGCCAGAGCAGATTCGGATAGGCAGTCGTTTTGTCGGCAAATGCGCCCCACTGGGTGTATCCCATAACGCGCCGGCCCGTGTCTTCCTCAACGCCTGCAAATTCCCGACCGGCCACCAAGGGCGGTGGTGGAGTTCCGGGGTAGCCGCCTTTCGCTGTCATGAAGTCGGCGAAATTCAAGCCCCCAGCCTGGACACTAACGATGGTTTGACCCGGCTTGGGAGCAGGCTCCGGCACGTCCTGAATCGCAAGCGCGCCAGGACCGGCGAAGCTGGTGATTACAAGCGCTTTCATAAGGAAAGTTTAGCAGGAGCGTTCCGGATCTTGAGGCTCAGCGAACAATGGGGAGTCCGACCGGGCCAGTACCCATGGCACGATTAGGCGTTCCCCAATGCATAACCCAGAGGTATATACTTCAGGCGTTAGCTGTACTGTTCTTCCGGTCTGCCCCAATACGGACCGGAACGGGTGCGTTTTCATCCCCTAATCTCACGCACCCGGATGGAAAGGCCAACCCGCCGGGGGCGACGAGGGATGGCTCGGGTGCATCGTCCGGTAGCACAGGGAAAGTGCATCCGCGGGGAGGTACACCGTGGATATCATCTTGGTACGTCTTCTTTTTGTAGTCGTTGTTGCTGTTACCTGCTTTGCCATTGGACCTTTCGGACTTTCCCCAATCAAAGATGCCGGTGTCGGAGCAGCAATCGGCGCAGGCATCGTCCTGTTCGAATGGAAGCTCCGCACGGTCAGCCTGAAGAGACTTATCGGAGCCGCCATCGGCAGCATTCTGGGAATCTGCGGCGCTTACCTGTTCGCCCTGGTCATCCGCAGCAGCGTACCTCAGGGGCACACGCAGAGTTTTCTCCAGATCCTGGTCATGCTGTTGATGGCATACGTTGGCCTGATTGTCGGGGCCAACAAGGGAGACCTCCTGAATCTGTCTGCCCTGGGGGGGATCTTTGGTGGTGAGAAGCAAAGCAAGAAGAGCTACAAGATTCTGGATACGAGCGTCATCATCGACGGTCGTATTGCCGACATTGCGGAGACCGGGTTCCTGGACGGCGTCATCGTCACGCCGCAATTCGTGTTGCGGGAGCTGCAACTTGTTGCCGATTCCGCCGATTCCTTGAAGCGCAATCGCGGCCGAAGAGGGCTCGACATTCTGCAGCGGCTGCAGAAGGTTGCCAACCTGCAGATTCAGATCGTGGAAGACGACTTTCCGGCGATCCGCGAAGTCGACCTCAAACTGATTGAGCTGGCCAAGATGTATGAAGGCAAAATCATCACCAACGACTTCAATCTGAACAAAGTCGCGCAACTTCAGGGAGTTGAGGTTCTGAACATCAACGAACTGGCGAATTCGCTGAAGCCAATCGTGCTGCCCGGTGAGACTATGCGCGTCTTCATCCTCAAAGAAGGGAAGGAATACAACCAGGGCGTCGCTTATCTGGATGATGGGACGATGGTCGTGGTCGACAACGCGCGCAAGATGATTGGGAAAACGATTGACGTTTCCGTGACCTCGGTGCTGCAAACGACCGCGGGTAAGATGATATTTGGCAAATGGGATGAACGCGCCGCCTATTCCCGGCAGGTAGTTCCTGTTCCAGCAAGTCCGACTGCGGTTCCAGTCGTGCCCACAACGGGCACCGTAGTTACGAGCCCAACGGTGGATACAAAGACTGGACCGGCTTGAGGCCGAGTTGCTGACGCAGCTGTTTAGTTATAAGCACATTCTTAAATGCATCATCTGCCATTTGAATAAGCCGCTATCGCGCCCGTATACTTACAGCCCGCCATGAAGGTCCTCGTTATCATTCCTGCCGCCGGTCTTGGGACGCGCATGGCGCCTGTGTCGACCGCCAAGGATCCAAGACCGCATCCTTCCAAGCAATTTACCGAACTGGCCGGAACGCCGATCCTGGTCCACACGCTGCGCAGGTTTGCAGCGGTGAACGAGGTTAGCGAGATCTGGATTGCCTTGCGCGAAAATGAAATCGAAGGCTTCCGCGAGCGGCTGCGGCACGAGTTGGCCGAGCTGCTGAAGAAGAAGATTGAGCTGGTCGCAGGGGGCGAGCATCGGCAGCAATCGGTTGAGCATGCGCTGAATGCGATTACAGCCGCGCCTGATGACATCGTGCTAGTGCATGACGCGGTGCGTCCGTTGGTTACCAGCGAGATCATCTATGAAGTGATCGAAGCCGTGAAGAAGTACGGCGCTGCCATTGCCGGCCTTCCTGCAGTCGATACGGTGAAACAGGTGGAGCGCACCGCGGAAGGCGCGATCATTAAAGCCACGATTCCCCGCGCCAGCGTAGTTCTGGCACAAACTCCGCAGGGATTCCGCTACAAGGTGATCAAGAAGATCTTCGACGAGGCCACCGCCGATGGATTCATGGGAACCGATGAAGCATCGCTGGCCGAGCGAGCTGGTTGCGAAGTCGCGGTGGTGATGGGCTCGCCAAGGAATATCAAGATTACAAATCCCGGAGATATGGAACTAGCGGCGTTCTATCTGAACCATTGAGGCCCACGCCGACTACGATATGCCAACAACGAACAATCAGAAACAAACGATCCGAATTGGCCACGGGTTCGACTCGCATGAGTTTCGGCCCGGCATACCGCTCAAGATCGGCGGTATTGCCCTTGAGCACGATAAGGGCCTCGGCGGCCACTCTGATGGAGACGTTCTGCTGCATGCGATCACGGACGCACTGCTAGGCGCCATTGCTGCACCCGACATCGGAGCGCTGTTCCCACCTTCTGACTCGAAGTGGAAGGGCGCGGACTCGGTCATCTTTCTGCAAGAGGCACTGAAGAGAGTACGCGACGGCGGATATGTGGTCGCCAACGTTGATGCCAGCCTCATCCTGACTGCTCCGAAGATCGGTCCGCACGCCGCAGCGATTCGCATGCGGGTAGCGGAGTTACTTGGCATTCGATCGGACTGCGTTGGCCTCAAGGCGAAGACCCCGGAAGGGTTGGGCACAGACGGAACCGCGATTGCCCACGTCGTATTGCTACTGGAGAGAACGCATAGGCAAGGACGCCTTGACAGAAGCAGAAGACCATGATCACGCGCAATTTCGTCGCTGCCCTCATACTGCCCACTGTCGCCATGGTAGCGCCAGAAGCCCAGAAATCCGGAACCCAGACTTATTCGAACGTGGGGTACAACAAGGAGGGTGGCGACCTACTCGGGTTCGAACTGAAACTGACGACGGATGGCAGTCAAGCTAAGGGAGAGTTGAAGATCTAGGAAGGAGGCTGCGCCGCGCCAATCCCACTGTCTGGCTCCGTGAGTGGAACAAAACTGGTTCTTGCGGGTGCGAGCGAAGGGTACGGAAAGGTCGACCTGTTCGGTTTTGTTCGAGATGGTGCGCTGGACGCAACGATTCGGTTGGAAAAAGGAGAAGGGGAAAAAGCTCGCACTGCTAATCGCTATCCCCTGCGCACCTGCGACTCCTGGATCAGTGCGCGGAACAGCGATCTAGAACTCTCTTCTTCCCCAATCGACCGCTCCGGGTGCCACTGCACCGCGAGGACAAAATGATCGGGCAAAGTACCTTCCAACGCTTCAATGATTCCATCATTCGGGCAGCGAGCGACGATGAGGAGCCCTTCTCCAATCGTGCCAGCGGATTGATGATGCGAAGAGTTTACCGGCACGACTAGCGCATTGCCCTCAGGGGCTAAAGCCCCGCCTCTTTCCCGACTCTCATCGGCACGGCTTAACCCGTGCCCTTCCCGGTTCTGGTGATCCCCGACAATTTGCGCGAGCTTCGAACTCGGATTGATCGAAACCGTGTGGGCGACCGCCACACTCCTTCCCGCTCGGTGGTTTACCTTCGTGCGAGTTTCTTTCGGGAGGAACTCCGGGATGTGCTGGATCAACGAGCCTCCTCGAAAAACGTTCATGCTCTGCAGGCCGTAACAGATACCGAGCACGGGTTTGCCTTGTGCATAGGCATGTTCCAGCAGGAAGTCATCCACCTCTTCACGGCGAAGGTCGGCGGCGGCAGTGTGCGCTGACTTTTCTTGTCGAAATCTCATCGGGTCGATATCTGCCTTGCTGCCGGGCAGAAGCACGCCATGGCAGCTTTCTGCCAAGGACCGCAGTGCTGCGGGTGTAAGGTCGAACGGAATACGAACTGGTTCTCCACCGGCGAGCGATACGGCGCGCTCGTATTGGGGAATAGCGCGCTCGCTGTATTCGCGATCGGTCGAGTGCGGCCGAGGGATGGCAATGCGAGGAGGCATTCGCTAGCCCATTTTCTCGATCGCTGAGAGCGCCTTGATCTGTCGATAGTGGCGGATTTCCATGACCAGGGATAGCACAAGTATGATCGCGCCGGCTACGCAGGCGATAGGGAGAGCAATCATGCGGTAGGCGATTCGCATGTCGGGATGGATTCCGCGCAGGGAGGACATGATCATCGTTCCGAAAATGCCAACCGGCAAGCTCACGGCGAAAGAGATTGCCGCACCAATGAAGGTTGCGAGAAGGACGCGCAGCGGGATGCCATACCAATGGGGCGAACGGCGTGCTTGCGACCTGGACACCTGCGCCTCCTTAAGCCCGGCGCTTGTAGAGGATTGCAAATTCGAATCCGCTGTTCGGGGGGAATAGTTCGGCAACCTTGCGCAGGCGTTCTGCCAAAGCCGAAGGCGCGAGCAGTGGATAATCGCGCTCACGCAGATCGTAGTAATCGACGTCGAGATACAGCGAGAGCAGATAAATCGAAATCGTGTCGGAAAAAGTGGCGTCCAGATACTCGTTCTTATAGCGCTCCGCGTCTGGTCCGTTTGCAGTGGCTAGCTTGCGGGTTTCCCAGGCATCGAGCGATGTTTCGCCCCGAACTCCGCCCTCGACCTGGCTCCAAGCCAGCTCGGCGAACTCGCGCGATACACCGGCGCGCTCGACCAGCGCGTGCCCTACGTTGATGTAGAACTCGAATGCCACCGAGAACTTGTCGTCCATCAGGCGGGTGGAGATGAAGACGCATTGCGAATCGCCGAGGTTCAGATTGCGGTGACAGACCGCGTTCTCGCTGAGCGCGACATCGTAACGATCAGCAATGAGTGTTTCGTCGCCTTGGCTCACCGTGAGCGGAACGAAGTAATAGGCTTTACGCTCGAGGGCTGTGGCGATGCGCGTGGGAACCGTGGCAACCATGCGTTCCAGGTCAAAAGAGTTAACGGCGATCTCGCCGGCACTGGCATAACAGACACCATTCGGAGCCTGCGAAACCGGGGTCTGCCGGACGACATCTGCTGGGTTGCGGGTGATTGCTGGAGCGGCCTGAGACATCCAACTTATTCTACACACAAGCACGCTTAGGACACCGTTTGAGCCTTCGATCCAGGCTCAGTTGCACTCAGGATTTCACTATGCTTAGAGAATTCCTGCCGGTCGGACGGCAACCGGGGGACAGAATCGCGCGATCTGCGTCGCAGTCGCGGGACAGCCGAGGCGGCTGTCCCTACGTAGGCTCGACCCTTGGACTCTGCTTACTTGCTTGAGAGTACAAACTCAACGCTCGCGGCGCTGTTTGCGCTCACCGTCACCGATTTCTCCCAAGTCTTTGGCGGGTCGAAAACCGGCCGCTGGACGCTGTGCTCTGTCAGTACATCGTAGGCCTGTTCCTTGCCGGTCAATTTCCAACCCTCGTGCCAAGCAACGATCTGGTACGTGCCGGGCGGGACGTTGGTGAATTGGAAGCGTCCGCTCTCGTCGGTCACCGCGTAGTACGGGTGTGGCACGACGAACATTTCCGCGTTCATCCAGACGTGGCCGCCGTTGCAGCGCAGATTGACCAGGCCGGGACTCTGCACGGTACGCGAAGTCACACGACCGGGAAAAGGAAAAGGAAGATTAAAGGTCGCTGCGCCATCCATGTGAATCGTGTGCAGGGTGGCATCGGAGCTCATCATGTCGACGGTACCGCCCTGGGGTACAAGGAGAACATGCGGGATGTACCGGCATCTCTTCTGGTCCAGGTGGCGGCGTTGCTCGGGTAGGTCCATCGCTTTCCCGGCAGAGATATTCTTCAAATAGACTACGGTGTTAGCTACTCCACCCTGCGGGCCAACGATCAGACGTTCCAGGTCGGTGGTCTTTTGGGAGTCGGGATCGCAGATCTGCGTATCTTTCGTGATCGGGAATTCCGCCGCACGCGGAACTGGTCCGGACCACTTGACAGTGCCGGAGATCGTGCCTCCGTCGCTAACGGTGATGACTTTGTATTCCTGAGCGATCGCCGCCGTAACGGCGAACATCAAACAGAAAAACGTATTGTATGCAATTGTCCGGCGCATACTCTTCCCCTTGTCGCTCGAGTTCAGCCAAGCCGGCCCCTCGAGTTGAGATTTGGCCGTGCTCCTGCTCACATTGCCTTACTTCCCAACTTGTGGGACTCAAGCTGCACAGGGGCCCAACATCAGGTGCAGCCTATGTGATTGCAGGACTTACTGTTTCCAACGGGGAGGCCGTCTTGCCCGTCCAACGGGTGATGGCGGTTTGTGATTGAAATCACATTAAGGTTGCGCCTTGTACAAAAATCAGTCGAGATTACCAAGGTGGTAGTACGAGAGGGGGCGCCCTGGCCGGTTCGAACGGAACGCGGAGCGCCTTCGTCTGGAACAGGCATTTCAGGCGGGAAAGCCCTTACAATCATTCGTCCATGAATGTGACCGTACGATCGTTCGCGAAGATTAACCTAGGCCTACGCATCGGCCCGGCACGGGGGGATGGCTTTCACGAGCTCCTGACCGTATACCAGACGATCGGTCTGCATGACGTACTCCACGTGAATGTAGGTCGCGGCAGCGGGATTGAGATTCGGTGTGCCGATCCCCGGGTTCCGCACGATGAATCGAACACCTGTTTTCGTATTGCGGATCGTGCGATGGCCGCGTTGGGTGCCAAGGGGCGCGTTGTCATCGAGATCGAGAAGCACTTGCCGGTGCAGGGAGGGCTGGGCGGTGCTTCGGCCAACGCAGTGGCGACCTTGGTAGGTCTGGAGCGAGCGCTGCGGAAAAAGCTGCTCCAGCCGGAGAGGCTGCAAATCGCCGCTGAGATCGGATCGGACCTGCCGCTATTTCTGGTTGGCGGTACGGTTTTGGGCGTGGGACGAGGGGAGATGGCTTTCCCGCTACCGGACTTTCCGGCGACGCCATGTGTGGTGGTGACTCCCGAGATTGGAGTCTCGACTCCGAAGGCGTTTGCGGAGTGGGATCAGAGGATGGAAGCTTCCAGTCCAAAATTGACGCGATCTGGTGGGTCCGATAGAATGGGTGAGCTTAGTTGCAGCTTATCGGCGTGGCTGAGCGAGATGTACTCCAGTGCTCCCTCGAGTTTCACGGAAAGAGGGGGCCGGGCCGGGAACCCGCTTCTCCGGCTTGACCGGGCTGGGATCAAGAACGACTTCGAGCAAGTCGTATTTCCGGAGTATCCCAAGCTAGGCGAGTCTAAAGGCGCGTTGTTACGCGCGGGCGCGAAGTATGCGTCACTCTCGGGTTCCGGGTCGGCGCTGTATGGATTGTTTGCGTCGCGACAGGCGGCGGTTTCGGCGGCCACTAGGCTTCGAAGGTCCGGCTGGGCGGCACAGGCAACGACTACGCTTACTCGGGCGGTTTACTGGCGGCGACTGTACGGGACTTAAGGTTTGTGGTCGGGGCGCTCGCCCTTTGGGCCTCGCAGGACGGACGAAGGCGTCCGTCCCGACATGATTCGGTGGGCTTTGGCGGGGTGAATTTTTGATTGTTGAAATCGTGTTGTTGAATGAGAATAGAGTCCCCCGCTTGGGGGTTCAATCGACAATCACCTTCATCAATCAACAATGGGTTACTGGGCCGTCGACTAATGGTAGGTCAAGTGCCTTTGGAGCACTTTGTCTAGGTTCGAATCCTAGCGGCCCAGCCAAGAACGCAGTTCTCAGTAGAACTGGCCACGAGCGCAAATGCTGAGAACTGGGAACTGAGAACTCAAATGGCCACTTTAGTCACGCCGACCGGCAAAGCTGAGAAAGTTGAGAAGAAGAGTCCGCCAGTGCCCGAGGAGAAACCGGAACGGAAACCGCGGCCGCGGACGGACGACAAGTTCAAGATTTTCAGCGGCACCGCGAATGAGGCTTTGGCCGATGAAGTCTGCCACTTTCTCGGTATGCAACGCGGCCAGGCGCAGGTGACGCGGTTTGCCGATGGCGAGTGCTACGTTCAGATCCAGGAGAACGTGCGCGGGGCCGACGTTTTCGTGATGCAGCCGACCTGCCGGGCAACAGACCCGCACACTGGCCGGACGGCGAGCGTCGATGAGCACTTGATCGAGCTGATGCTGATCATCGATGCGCTGAAACGCGCATCGGCCCGGCGGATCACTGCGGTGATTCCGTACTTCGGGTATGCGAGGCAGGACCGCAAAGATAAGCCGCGGAGTCCGATCTCGTCGAAACTGGTGGCCGATCTTCTGACGACGGCAGGGGCGCACCGGGCACTGATTGTGGATTTGCATACGCCGCAGTTGCAGGGATTTTTTAACATCCCGGTGGATCATCTGTTCGCTTCGCCGGTGCTGGTGGATCATTTCCGCAAGCTGGCGTTACCGAACCTGACGGTGGTTTCACCGGATGCGGGCGGCGTAGAGCGTGCGCGCTTCTTCGCCAAGAAAGTGGACGCAGCGCTGGCGATCGTCGACAAGCGGCGCGTCGAAATGAATGTGGCCGAGATCATGAACGTGATCGGCGACGTTCACGGACGGACCTGCTTGATCATCGACGATTTGATCGACACAGCGGGAACGCTGGTAAAGACCGCGGCAGCGCTGATGGAAAACGGCGCGACTTGTGTGTACGCGTGCGCGTCGCATGCGGTGCTGTCGGGCCCGGCGGTGACGAACATACAGAATTCGGTGATCAAGGAAGTTGTGGTGACGAATACGATCCCGCTGAATGTTGAAGCCGAGGCGGCGAGAACGGAAAAGGGCGGAAAGATTCACGTTCTTTCGATCGCGGGACTGATTGGCCGTGCGATTCAGGCTAATCACGAAGAGACTTCGGTAAGTAAGTTGTTCACGTAATGCGTGGCTAGCTATTGCTTCGCGTTCTCTGCGGCCGTTCTCGGCGAACTCTGCGGTAAAGCATTACCGCTGAGCGTGCAGACGGGCGCGGAGATGGCTGAGACTACAAAGGCAATTAAGGAACATTTTTATGGCGACTGCATTGGAAACCAACGTATTAGAAGCGCAGCCCAGGAAGCCGGGCACGAAAAACGAAGCCCGGCGCGTGCGGCGCGACGGGAAGATTCCGGCCGTGGTGTACGGAGCGGGCAAGGATTCGCTGCCAGTCAGCGTCGATCCCCGCGTGGTAACACGGATCCTGAACTCGGAGACCGGCCACAACACGATTTTCGATCTGACGCTCGATGGCGAGAAGACAAAGGCTATGATCGTCGACTGGCAGTACGAGCCCATCAAAGGGCGGCTGCTGCACATCGACCTGAAGCGCATCGCTCTGGACAAAGTGCTGAGGGTTAGCGTGCCCATCGAACTGATGGGCGAAGCAGAAGGGGTCAAGACGCAGGGCGGCATCCTCGAGCAGATGCTCCGCGAAGTCGAGATCGAGTGCTTGCCGGCAGATATCCCGAGCCACATCGATGTGGATGTGAGCCACCTGACATTCGGCAAAGTGCTGCGCGTTTCGGACCTGCCACACTCGGTCAAGATCAAATTCCTGACCGACGAGAATCAGCCAGTGGCGCACGTGACCTCGGTGAAGGAAGAAGTGACGGTCACGCCTGAGGCGGCGGCAGCGGAAGCGGCTGCTGCTCCGGCTGAGCCCGAGGTCATCAAGAAGGGCAAGCAGGAGACTGAGGAAGAGGGCGCCGAGGCTGCTCCAGAGAAAGCTGAGAAGAAAGAAAAGAAGTAACGTAGCTGAGCTGCGCTCGGCGGACCGGCGAGGCGCCTGTCCCCATATGCTCTTTCTAACTGCCGTACGGATGGTGGCGTGAAACTGATCGTGGGTCTCGGCAATCCCGGAATCGAATATCAGTTCACGCCGCATAACCTGGGGTTCCTGGCGATTGATCGGATTGCGGGGAACCTGGGAGTGGAAGTGAGGAACCGGCAGTGCCGGGCCTTGACGGCACGGACGGTGATCGCCGATCACATGGTGCTGCTGGCCAAGCCCGAAACGTTCATGAATCTGAGCGGGCTGGCGGTCCGAGAATTGTTGCGCGAGTACGAGGCAAGTCCGGAATCAGACCTGGTCGTCATCCAGGACGAGCTGGACTTCCCGCTGGGAACGCTGCGGATTCATACCCGCCGTAGTTCGGCCGGGCACAACGGCATCGAGTCGATCATCGGTGCGCTTGGTACGCAGGATTTTCTTAGGATCCGGATTGGTGTCGCCCCGGATCGGAAAGTCGAAGACGGCGCAGCGTACCTGCTGGCTCCGATGAAGAAGAAAGAACTGGAAATTGTCGATGGAATGCTCGATACCGCAGCCGAAGCTGTGAAGGCGATTTTGAAAGATGGTCCGGCCGCAGCGATGAACAGATTCAATCGCAAGGAGACGGACGAGAAAGATTAGCCACGGATCCACACGGACCCACACGGATTAAGAAAAGTTCATTGCGTATCCGTGGAAATCAGTGAAATCCGCGGCCGAGTTTGGAGAACAGAATGAATCGTACCTATGAGCTGATGTTCATCGTCCGACCCGATATGACGGACGAGGATCTGGACAAACTGATATCGACGCTGCAGTCGGCCGTGCCGGCATCGCTTGGCACCGTAAAGAGTGTTGAGAAAATGGGTAAGCGACGGCTGGCCTACACTGTGCGGCGCTTCAATGACGGCATTTATGTGTTGATGATCGTCGAGGGTGGCGGAGCGGCGATTCACGAACTGGAGCGTCGTTTGCGCGTGACTGAGCCGGTCATCAAGTTCCTCACCGTACGGGTTGACGAGGAGCAGAAACGCCTGGAGAAGATCAAGAAGCTCCGTGACGCGAAAAAGAAGGTCAGCGGACAACCGGCCCCGAGCGCAGAAGAGGGCGCGGCGGTTCCGGCGGCGGAGACTCCAGCTAGCGCATAACCGCGAGTGGTCAGTGGCCGGTGGTCAGTGACTAGTTGCGGAGAACGTTGAGATTTTTTGCTGGCCACTGATCACTGGCCACTGAGTTCAGAGGAGAGTTATGGCAGACGAGACGAGAGCACCAGAACCAGCGGCGTCGAGTGAAAGGCCGCGGAGTGAAGGCGGAAGGCCGGGCGGAGACCGTCCGCGATTCGGCGGTCCGGGACGTGGTCCGGGCGGGCCGGGGCGTGAAGGCGGCCCCGGCGGACGCAAGTTCTTCCGGCGTAAGAAGGTCTGCAAGTTCTGCGTCGAGAAGATCGAAGACATCAACTATAAGGACTACCGGCTGCTCGGGCAGTTTGTAGCCGAGAGCGGCAAAATCGTGCCGCGCCGTTTGACGGGCGTATGTGCGCCGCACCAGCACCGGCTGTCATCGGCAATCAAGCAGGCGCGCAATATTGCCCTGCTGCCGTTTGCGGGAAGAGCGAGTTAAAGAGGCTTTCAGCTGTCAGCCGTCAGCGCTCAGCTTTGTTGTGCTGAGGCGAGGAGTTTGGCTGAAAGCTCAAAAGATTGGAGCCATCATGGAAGTCATTCTCAAAGAAGACGTTGCGAAATTGGGGTCGCGTGGCGACGTGGTGAAGGTCGCCGAAGGGTACGGGCGGAATTTCCTTCTGCCTCGCAAGCTGGCTATTGAGGCCAATGAGGGCAACAAGGCCGTCATCGCGCAGATGAAGGCTGCCTCAGTGCGACGTTCAGCCAAGGAAAAGGCTCAGGCCGAGGAACTCGCGAAGCAGTTCGATGGCGTGTCGGTTACGTTCACACGCAAGTCGGGCGAGCATGATCAGCTGTTCGGATCCGTCACTTCGAGCGACCTGGCCGACGGATTGGCCAAGAAGGGCTTTAATGTCGATCGCCGCAAGATCCAACTGCACGAACCGCTGAAGACCTTGGGCGAGTTCACCGTTCCGGTGAAGCTGCACAAGGACGTGACCGCGCATTTGAAGGTCGTGATCGAGAAGGAAGCGGCGGCAGAGTAGCGGAAAGATTCCGGCCCGGGTCGCTCGCCCGGGGTGTTTGATTCGTGCCAGGCCAACTCTTCACGACGAGCGACTTTAGCGATCGGCGTCGTGGTTGTGCTTTTCCTCGCCTAGTTTCCCTGGCAACAGGCCGCGTTGACCCCATCAGACTATCGAGGAAACTCGGCCGGAGTTCCATCCTTCATTCACCGCCGAAAATACCCGTGCTGGAGTTTGGATTCTCGGGCGCTGCAGCAGTTGACGGCGGAGATGCGGTATTCGCGAAGCTCCGACGGGCCTCTACATACCTCGGATTGCCAGGAAGTTAGCGAACCGCCTCAATCCCGGGGCATTTTTTGTGCCAAAGGATGAGAACTGTATTGTTCGGAGGCTGTTTTGTCTTCCCTGGGCGATTCCTAAATGGTTCTTGCAGAACCACCTAGATGCTCCACAAAATCCCTGTAAGCCCTATAATTTCTGCTCACGGTTCTGAGAACTCTCCGTCTATTCCTGTGCAAGCCCGGGAGACATTAAAGCCGGGCCGTAGAGGAAGCAGCGGAAAATGCCGGCCGGTGTATGGGCAGTACCATTTTCGGTTGGCGGACGGGCCCACTCGAAACAGAGTGAGTTAAGAGAGAGAGTCAGCGGTAACCAGAACCCCACGCGGGGTTACATGGCTGGGCTAGATCGCCAAGCGCAAGATCGGCGCATCGACGACACGATGTTGATCCGGGAGGCACAGCGCGGAAACCGCGCCGCCTTCGAGGAACTTGTGCGCCATTACGATCAGGCCGTGTTGCGACTGGCCCTGCATCTTACCGGAACTGAACACGACGCCCAGGACGTGTATCAGGACGCCTTTCTCAAGGCGTACAAGAATATCGGCAGCTTCCGGTTCGAATGTTCCTTCTATACATGGATCTACCGGATCGTGACGAACCTGTGTCTCGATCACCTGCGCAAGAAAAACGTGCGCAAGGAAGACGCGCCAGTCGCCAAAGATCCTGACGGCGGTGAATATGACCTGCTCGATCAGGTGGCCGATGGGCGCGCCGGAGCGAATCCGGAGCGCGATTTGATGCGGCGGCAACTGGGTGCGCGGATCGCCGGAGCTCTCGAGAAACTCACGCCACGCGAGCGGATGGTGTTCGAGTTGAAGCATTATCACGGGATGAAGCTGAGAACCGTGGGTGAGATCTTGCATACGACGGAAGAGACCGCCAAGAATACCCTCTTCCGGGCCACGCAGAAGTTGCGAGGTGCGCTGGCGGATATGAGGTGATCGTGTAGGGACCGACGCATTCGTCCGTCCCGCCGAGCGAAGCCCGGCGTTCGAGAGACTGGTTGAAGGTGAGCTTATGAAGTGTGAATGGGTTCGAGAAAATATCGTGCTTCACGTTTATGGCGAACTGGCCGATGATGCCCGCCATGAACTGGAGCAGCACATCGCCCGATGCGCGGATTGCGCACTCGAGTTGAGGGCAGAGCAGAACTTTCACGAACTGCTCTCGAAGGATCGCGCCGAGGAGCCCTCGCCGAACCTGCTGGCGTCCTCGCGAATGCGGCTGCAGGAGTCGCTGGAGACCGCCCAACAAGGGCGCTGGTGGCACCGCCTGGCATTTGATCCCGCACACTGGCTGAGGCAAATCCGGTTCTCTCCGGCACTGGCTTCGGCCATTTTAATTGTCGGATTTGCGGGCGGAATGTTGACCGCCTATCGTGTCATCCCGCGCAGTGGACAGGGCCAGTTAGTCGGGCAGAACCAGCAACAGGAAGCGCCAACTCAAGCCGCCATTACAGGCATCGATTCCATTACCCCAGTTCCCGGAACGAACGAAGTCACCATCAAGTACAACACCGTTTCCTCGCAACAGTACCAGGGCCCGGTCAACGATCAACAAGTCCAGCAGCTTTTGCTCTATGCCGCCCGCAACAATTTCAACTCTGGCGTGCGCGTGGATTCCGTGGACCTGCTGGCGCAGCGTTCCAGTGACTTACAGGTGCGCGAGGCATTAATCTACGCGTTGCAAAACGACACCAATCCAGGCGTACGGCTGAAGTCTCTGGATGCGCTGGGCAATTACGTCAAAACTGATACCAACGTGCGCGACGCCGTTTTGCGTGCGCTGGTCAACGATTCGAATCAAGGTGTGAGGATCGAAGCGCTGCGCCTGATCGAGCCGGTGAAGGCCGATGGTAGCGTACGCGGAGTTCTGATGGCACTCGCGAGCAAAGATGAGAGCACATACATCAAGTCCCAGGCAAGGACGATCCTCGCGCAGCTGCCGGAGATCGATTAAGAAGCGGTGCGTTCGGTCGTAGGTCTCAGGCGTGAGGGAGAATTCAAGGTCTGGATCTAAACCCGAGACCTGAATTTCAAGTCGTCTTATAGAGACGCAGAAGTGAGGTGGTTCATTTGAAGAAAGCGCCACAAGTCGTAGGGCTGGCGGTTGTGCTGGCCCTGACTGCGCCGCTGAGCTTTGTATCAAGCCAGGCGCAGGAAACAAAGATGTCCCGCGAAGGCGGATTCTGGGCACAGGAAGTAACGGGATCGCTGGCTACGGTGAAGAACTTGAGAGTCAAGGTAGACATGGGCTCGGTGGTGGTGCGGGGCGGGCAACAGCAAGGTATCAATTATGTCGTTCATACGCGATTTGGAAATTCTTCTGAGCAGGACGCCCGCAAGCAGTTCGAACAGTACAAAGTCACTGCGTACGTAAAAGGCGATACTGCCTGGATCACTGGAGACTGGCAGGGAGGACATCACCCGCGGCATTTCTCCGGCGAATTTTCGGTGATGGTTCCTCGCGAGATGGCGCTGGTGAAACTGGAAACTGAGGGCGGCAATGTTGACGCGACCAGTTTGTCTGGCCGTGTGGAGGCGAGCACCGGCGGAGGCAGCATCAAAGTGGACGACATCGGCGGAGGCGTGGCAGCCGATACAGGCGGTGGCTCAATTGAGGTTGGATCTGTCAGTGGAGATTTGGGCCTGCATACCGGTGGGGGATCCATCGAGGTTCGGCAGGCCAACGGGAAGGTGACAGCTGAAACCGGCGGCGGCAGCGTAGAGATTCAATCGTGCGCACAGGGCGCGGTGATTGAGACCGGCGGCAGCAGCATCTCCGTGCGGAATTGCAATGGCAAGGTGAGGGCATCGACTGGTGGTGGCAGCGTCGATCTCAGCGATATCGGTGGTCCCGTCGAGATTGAGACCGGAGGAGGCAGCATTCGGCTCACCTCGGCCAAAGGACATGTTCATGCCGAAACCGGCGGTGGGGGGATCGAGCTCTATGGCGTTCCCTCGGCTTCGGCCCAGACGGGCGCTGGCGGAATCACCGTCAAGATGGTGAATACCGGCGGAGAACGACGGGATTCGGATCTGGAGACTGGAGCTGGCGACATTACCGTCTACATCGCGCCAGATGTTGCGATCAATGTTCGTGCCAGCGTCGACATGGGCAATGGACATCGCATCTCGTCTGATTTTCCCGATATTCATATCAGCAGCGAGGGCGGAGATTGGGGCCCGAAGACCCTCATGGCGGAAGGGAAGCTCAATGGCGGCGGCCCCTGGCTGAAGGTTCATACATCGACGGGCGATATCTGCCTGAAGAAAGCAGGTCACTGAGCGCCCATTGCGACGAGATAGCTCCTGTAGTACAGGTATTCGGCTAGTCGCTGAGAGAAGCAACAGACAGGTTTGAATCGAGGAGTGAAGATGCGCAGATACCTTGTGTACAGCGTCCTTTGTTTGCCGTTGCTTCTCGGGTTGTCCAATGCCTCGCAGGAAGGGTCGCTTGATCAGAACGCGTCTCAACCTTGGGTATTCTCGAGCGAAGACAGCGGCACCAATTCTTATCTGGGTGTCGATATCGCCGATGTCACCAAAGAGCGCTTGGACGCCCTCAAGCTGAAAGAGGAAAAGGGTGTCGAGGTCACGATGGTCGACCAGGATGCTCCTGCAGGCAAGGCGGGGATCAAGGAGCATGACGTCATCCTGAGCATGAATGGGACCCCCATTGAGAGTGGTGCCCAGCTGCGCCGGATGATTCATGAGACTCCCCCTGGCCGTACGGTCACACTGGGCCTGAGCCGAGACGGCCAGTCGCTGGAGTTGAAGGTACCGCTCGCCGACAAGCACAAAGAGATGGCTTCGTGGCCGAAGCCGGGTGACATGCACGTGAATATTCCTCCCATTCATGTGCCCGACATCGACATCCCAGCAATGAACATGGTGGTGGTGACTTCGTCCGCGCGCAGCGGTTTGATGGTCGAGAACATCACCCCTCAACTGGGAGAGTTCTTCGGCGTGAAAGACGGCAATGGCGTGCTGGTGCGCTCGGTGGAGAAAGGCAGCCGCGCTGAGAAGGCTGGATTCCGTGCTGGAGACGTGATCGTAAAGGTGAATAATCAGCCGGTCCATGACACCAGCGACTTCTCTCATGCGGTCAAGTCCCGTAGCGGCAACACCGTTCCAGTTGGTGTCATGCGCGACAAGAAGGAACAGACGCTTAACCTGACGCTGCCGGCGAAAAAGGAACAGAGTGACCTGCTGGACGAAGAGGGATTTGAGTTGGGTCCGCTGATCGAGGCTGAATCCGAGCTCAAGATTAGCGAGTTGCGCGACCAACTGGCGCAGCTGCGGCCGCAGATGGAGCTCGCCGTTGAGAATTCGCGCCGCGCCGCCGAGCAGTTCAAAGGAGAGCTCTGCAGCGAGCAGAGGGAACTCCGCAGGCAAGCTGAAAGGCAGAAGCAGCAGATCGAGAGAGAAATGCGGAAGCTGGAACGGGAACTGCAGCACATGCGGGTAGATCTGATCTAGTCAGGCTGCCGCCCGCCCCAAAAGAAAGGTCTATCCAAGACAATTACTTGCCGTTTGAGGCCGCATTTGCGGAATTGGTAACGCAGACGCGATTCCGCCCCGCTTGCTTCGCGAGATACAGTCCACTGTCTGCCGCCCTCACCAATTCGTCACGATTTCTGCCGTGGAGCGGAAAGGCAGCCACACCCGCACTGATCGTGATGGCTCGCGGCACACCCGGGAACTGCCACTTTTCAATGGTCTTGCGGAGCTTATCGGCGACGGCAAATGCCTGCTCGACATTGGTCTGCGTCAACAGAAGTGCGAACTCCTCACCGCCGTAACGGCACACAATGTCAATCTTGCGCAGCTGCTGGTGGAAGATCGACGAAACCTGGCGCAGCAC
>Ga0335077_10001901_pt1 | contig 24885 bp, 22 predicted proteins | sample Lox_Sample_31_FD_207151 | JGI IMG/M metagenome (GOLD analysis project Ga0335077, IMG submission 207151) | Soil microbial communities from Loxahatchee National Wildlife Refuge, Florida, United States - Lox_Sample_3.1 | ecosystem: Environmental > Terrestrial > Soil > Wetlands | place: USA... | reverse complement strand
ACCTGCATCCGGTAGACGGCGTCTTTGCGCATCGCTCGAATGTAGCGGACGTCGGAGGTGCAAAGCGACGCGGCTCAATGGACGACAGCCTAGAGACCGGGGCGCCGCGGTGGGGAGCAGGAGCGTGGTGGTCCAGCGGCTCTCGGGAGCGTTGCGCCGGTCTGCCGCGCGTCAGGCGCGCGCGGACTCCACAGGGATTCGAACACTACACCCACAGCAAAGCTAACGTGACGCCGTCACTCACCAATTTAAACGAAGTTCCTGTGCCGCAAGCGTTTTCTCCCCATCGCGCAGTGGACGCAAATCGACGTGGCGAGACCCCCGTGGACCAAACCCGGGGAGCAATGGGGGAGCAAGCGTCAACTCGCACTTGGTGGGCGATCGCGCGTCGTGACATCCGAATTAGCAGTGCGCGAGCGCTCGAGCCCGAGGGCTGACGAGCTGGTGAAGTCTGCCAGGGTAGGTGCGGCATCTGGCGCGTCCGGAATCCCCGTAGCCACGCTCACTCAACTCGAAGGCTCGCCCGGCGGGGGCCCCGGGTGTTACGATTCTTCCGGAGTCCTCGCCATGACGACCGACCGCATCGAGTTCAACCCCGCCGTCCTCCAGGGCAAGCCGGTGGTGCGTGGCACGCGCATTCCGGTCGAGGGAATCCTTCGCAAGCTGTCCGAGGGCGCGACGGAGACCGACCTTCTCGACGCTTACCCCCGCCTCACGCGCGACGACATTCAGGCCGTGCTTCGCTATGCCGCCGACTCGGTTGCCCATGAGGTGATCGTGCTCCCGCACGCAGAGTAGCGACCTCAGTGCGTTTCCTAGCCGACGAGAACCTCGACTTCGTGGTCGTTCGGAGCCTCCGGTCCGCCGGCCACGACGTTCGTGCGCTCGCTGAGGAGACAGCCCGGACGGTGGACACCGAGGTCATCGCTCTAGCCGCACGCGAGAGGCGCATCCTCCTCACCGAGGACAAGGACTTCGGCTGGCTCGCCTTCGTCGCTGGGGCTGGCAACGAAGGAGTTATCTTGGTCCGGTTCCCTGGCACGGCGCGAAAGAGGCTCGGGCCAGCAGTCCTGGAACTTGTAGCTTCGCAAGGCGATGCACTGCACGCCAGCTTCACGGTCCTGCAACCCGGGCATGCCCGGATCACTCGCGGGCCTCCCGGGACTCCGCCAAAGTAACGCGGTGAGTCCCCTGCGTTGAGTCTTGGTGGCGGTAGGCTTCTCACTGGACTACCCGATCCGCTCGCTTCAGGACCGCTGGCGGGATGGTGACGCCAATGTCCCGCGCCGTCTTGAGGTTGATGATGAGTTCGTAAGGGATGACCCTCTCGACGGGCAGGTCACCCGGTCGAGCCCCCTTGAGGATCTTGTCGACGTACGTCCCCGACCGGCGGATCGCATCCACCTGCCTCGTTCCGTAGGCGACGAGACCCCCGGCCTTAACCCGCGACGGGGCAAAAAGGGTGGGGAGCCGGGCCCCAGCGGCCAGCTCCGCGATCTTTCCCGCGTAGACCCCAACGACGGGTTCCTCCAGGACCACCAGGGCATCGGCGTGACCCTCCCGGAGGATTGCGAATGCACCGGCGAGATCCGGGTTCGGCGCTGTGACTCGAAGTCGTTGAACCTGGAGGCCCAGCGCCTTCGCCTGGGCTTCGCTGGCCGTGATCAAGGCCTCCGAGACACCGCCATCGCCGAGCAGGCCCACGCATCTGATCCCGGGAAGCACTTCCCTTAAGAGTTCGAGTTGCTTCCTCGCCTGCTCCGGATCGAAGCTCGTCGTTCCCGTGAAATCACCGCCTGGCCGCTCCAGATTCGTCACCAGGCCGTCCGCGATGGGATCGACCACGACTGCGAAGACGACTGGGATTCGGGTGACGGCCTTCTTGGCGGCCCGTGCCGTGACTGCACCACCCACCGCGATGACGTCGACCTTCAAACGGACCAGCTCGGCGAGAAGACCTGGCAACCGGTCATACTGCCCTTCGGCAAACCGTGGCACGATGTCGATGTTCTGACCTTCGACGTACCCGAGCTCGGCAAGTCCCTGGCGGAACGCCTCGAAGTGGGGCGTCGAGCGGTCGAGCGGCGAGAGAAACCCCACAGTCGGTTTCTTGACGGCTTGCTGCGCGGCTGCCGGCGCCGTGGACGCTCCCACAGCGAGCAGGACGATTGCGAGGGTACCGGTTCTGGAGTTCATGGAACGTCTCCCCCGTTTCTTTTTTGAACGCATACTCTCAGCGAGGACGGCAAGCCGATCCTAAAGGGGGCGTAAGATCGAAGCTGTCAGGCCGAAAGGCTCCACCGTCTCGAGCGACGAGACTCGCTACAACCTGAACGGCGTCCTTCGAGCCCGTGGCCGGCGCCATCCCCCTCGTGGCCACCGACGGCCGCTGCCTGTCGCTGGCCGACGCCGCGGTCGAGGGAGTCGTCAGGCTGAACAAGGGCGTCATCCTTCCCAGGAAGGGCATGTTCGATGCGAGTTGGGCAGATAGGGCTCGAACGCCACGGATGTCGAGGGCACCCAGCATGGTCGTCCCGGTGCCACGGTTGCGCGGCACGCTGCCTGCCACCCGTTCGCCGCGCGGGGAGCGGGCATAGTCTCGGGTCATCCCTATGTTGCTGCCAGCCTCGTCTACGAAGACGAGCCGTCGGGGGTCGAGATTCTTCGCGAGCTCGAGGAATTTGCGCCGCCACTCCTGGATTCGCGGAGTCTCCCGTTCGGTAGCGTTTAGCGTTTTTTTTTGCGAGTGAGCTCGAGCTTCCGCAGCGTTCGCCCCATCGCCGCGCGGCTAACGCTTCGGCCCGTTCGTCGATGGAACTCCCAGGCGACTTCCTGGACCGTCAGATCGGGCTCCTCCCTCACGATCTCCCGGACGAGGTTCTCTTGCTCCGGTGCCACGCGGGGCGGCATGCCCCCACCCTGAGGCGGTTTCGGAACCAGCGAACCGGTCTCTCGCCTGAGGCGCTTCCACCGGTGCACCGTCGCTTCGCCGACCTGGAACAGCTCCGCGACCTGCTCGTCGGTCATGTCGCCGGCGTCAAACGCACCGACCACTCGCTCCCGAAGGTCCAACGAATACGCCCATCCCATGCCCCCGCCTCCCAGTCACCCTTGTCCGGGGGCAGCAGATCAAACTTCGGGGATCACGGCAAGAGGCCACCGCTATCAGGCGGCGCGGTCAGGCGCTGATAGTAGAACGTGGCAAGAGGTGGCAGATGGCCGAGCCCTACAAGAAGAACGGTCGCTGGTACGTCCGGTACAAGGACGGGCGGGGAGCCTGGCGCGACCGTGCGACGCGAGCGCAGACCAAGGGCGAAGCCCGGCGCATCCAGCTCGAGATCGACCGCAAGCATGAGCGCCAGCGGCTCGGGCTGGAGCCGCTCCCATCCGACACCCCGGAGCAGACCTTTGCGGAAGCGATGGACCTGTGGTGGTCGGAGCACGGGAAGCGCCTCCGCTCGAGCACTATCCGGCGCTTCATGGAGAAGCACCTCAGGCCGGAACTCGGGCCGCTGCCTCTGTCGAAGGTTGGCGACCGGCTCGAATCCGTCCTCAACGCCAGGGTCGGAGTGCTGGGCCCGGAGTCGCTGAACCATCTCCGCGCCGGCGTTCACCGGGTCTATGCGTTCCTCACCCGGCGTGGCGCCTGGAAGGGAGCGAACCCGGCGGTCACGGTGCCCAGGTTCAAAGTCCCGAAGCGCCTCCCGTCCTACCTTCGCCCAGAGGAAGTCCGGCTCATGCTCGCCGCGCTCGAAGCGAGGTGGCGGCCGATGTTTGCAACTGCCGTCTACCTGGGTCTCCGCCGGGGCGAGGTTCTTGCGCTGCGCAAGTCGAACGTTGACTTGGAGGCGAAGACTCTCCGCATTGGTCGCTCGCACGACTCCGACACGACGAAGGGCGGCCACGAGGACTTGCTGGCCCTCCCGGACGATCTGGTGCCTTGGCTCGCGTCGGCGGTGAAGTCCTCATCCTCCGATGTCCTCTTCCCGCGCGCGGACGGCCGGCAGCACGCGCCGGACGTGCAACTGCAGGACGTTCTCCGCCGTGCGCTGGCGCGTGCAGGACTTGTCACCGGTTACCATCACCGCTGCCGCCGGAAGGGTTGTGGCTACTCCGAACGCCAGACCTACGCCGAGCCGGGACGATGTCCCAAGTGCCAGATGCGCCTTTGGCCCGTGGCCGAGCCAAGGAAGCTCCGGTTTCACGATTTGCGTCACTCGACAGCGACGCTCCTCCTCAAGGCTGGAGTGCCGCTCGCGACCGTTCAGCGGATCCTGCGGCACACCGATCCGAAGATCACTGCCGAGGTCTACGGCCACCTCGACCTCGACGACATGCGGGCGGGATTGAATCGCCTCGACCTACGCCTGCCGCCGCCGGACTCGTCTCGGTTTGCTGCTACCCTGCTGCTGGCGCGCGGAAGCCCCCAAAGAGAAGGCCCCGGGGCCGCCGCGAAACGCGAGCAACTCCGGGGCCTTCAGATGGTCGGGGCGACTGGATTTGAACCAGCGACCACTTGCACCCCAAGCAAGTGCGCTACCAGGCTGCGCTACGCCCCGGTCTAATAGGGGAGGCGATAGGTAACACCGCGGCACGACTGGGTCAACTGCTTCCGGCCGCGCTCATCACCTCACCCAAGAGGCTACCGCCTTGAACTCTGGCGTGGCGGCCTGGTGCAGGAGGTCGAAGATCGCCGTCTCCGCCGTCGTCACCGTGGCCCCCGCCTGACTGCAGAGTTCGAGTCCCGTCCTCCGGTGCTCCTCGGTTCGGCTCGCGACTGCGTCGGCACACACGTGCACGTCGAACCCCAGGGCGACGAGGTCGCGCGCCGTCTGGAAGACACAGACGTGGCTCTCCATCCCGGCGACGACGACCTGCTTGCGGCCGGTGTTCTCGAGCGCGCGCTGGAAGGCCGGGTCCGCTCCGCAGGAGAAGTGGACCTTCTCGAGCGGCGCCGCGGGCAGGAGCTCCGCAAGCTCGGGCAGGGTCCTCCCGAGCCCCTTCGGATACTGCTCGGTGGCGAGGACGGGCATGCCGAGGGTCTTCCCTGTGTGAATGAGGGCCCGGGTGTACTTTACGAGGCGCTCGAGGACGTCTGGGGGCATGGCTGGAGTCAGCCGGTCTTGGACGTCGACCACGAGGATCACGCAGCGGTCCCGGTGGAGCTTGGGCTGGGGTGCGGACATCGGGCTTCCTCCTTCAAACGGCGTAGCCGGCGGCGCCCGCCGCGGCCGCAGCCTCGGGGTCGATGGCTACGTCGACGCAGTATACGGTCCCGGAGGCGAAGGCGCGTTCCAGCGCCGGCACCAGGTCGGCCGGGTCGTCCACATGCTCCCCCTTGCCGCCGAATGCGTCCACGACCCGGTCGTACCGGGTAGGAGCGAGCCGCGTGGCCGGGCTCCGGTCCTCCCCGTACATGCTGCGCTGCGGGATGAGGATCTGGCCCCAGGCGGCGTCGTTCCCCACCACCACGACCATGGGAAGCTTGAAGCGCACCGCGGTCTCGTAGTCGAAGCCGTTGAGGCCGAAGGCCCCGTCCCCCTGGATGACGCAGACCCGGCGATCGGGGGCGGCGAGCTTGGCGGCGATTGCGAAGGGGGCTCCCACACCCAGGCAGCCGAGGGGCCCGGGGTCGAGCCACCGCCCCGAGCCCCGGAGCGTGAGCACCTTGGCGGCGACCGCGACCACGTTGCCGCCGTCGCCCACGAAGGTCACGTCTCCGGCGCGTCCCGCCACCTCGTCCACCGCCTTGGCCAGCCGGAAGTGGTGGATGGGACGCTGGTCGCTTGCCTCGTAGGCGGCCTGGCGATCCGCCTTCGCCCGCTCGCTCGCCCGGAGCCTCTCGCCAAAGGACTTCGCCCGGGGGAGGGCGCCGACCCCGGCTTCGAGCTGCTCGAGCACGCTCCGCGAGTCGCCCACGATCCCCACCTCGATGGCACGGTTCCGGCCGATCTCGGCGCCGTCGACGTCCACCTGGATCACCCGGACCCCCGCGGCGAAGGCGGGCTCGGTCCCGTAGCCGACCCGGAAGTCGAGCGGGGTCCCGAGGACGAGCACCGCGTCGGCTTCGGCAAGGGCCTCCTTGCGGCTGTGCTGAAAGAAGGAGGGATGGCCGGGAGGCAAACATCCGCGCCCCATGCCGTTCAGAAACACCGGGATCCTGCTCCGGGTGGCGAATCGATCGAGCGCCTCGGGAGCGTCGTTCCACCAGACCGAGGACCCGGCGAGCAGGACTGGCCGCTCGGCGCGCGTGAGGATCTCGAGCGCCCGCTCCACCATGCGGGGGTCGCCCGGCGACCGGGCGGCGGTCCGGTAGCCGGTGGCGGCGTCGGCGATGGCCTCGTCGGCGCCGTTCGAGAGGACGTCCCAGGGGATCTCGAGGAAGACCGGCCCGGGCCGCCCGGTCAGGGCCACGCGAAAGGCCCTGGCGAGGAAGCTCGGGACGAGCTCCGGGGAGGGCACCCGGTCGCTCCACTTCGAGATCCCCTGAAAGAGCTGGGTCTGGGGCATCTCCTGGAGCGCCCCCCGGCCCTGCTGAAAGGTGGGGGCGGCCCCGCCCAGGAGGAGCAGAGGGACGCTCGCCGCCCAGGCGTTCGCCACCCCGGTGACGGCGTCCGTCACCCCGGGGCCGGCAGTCACCACCGCCACCCCCACCCTGCGCGTGAGGCGAGCCCAGGCGTCGGCGGCGTGGGCGGCAGCCTGCTCGTGGCGCATGTCGACGATGTGTATGCCCTCGTCGACGAGCCCGACATAGATGGGCGCGATGTGGAGGCCGGAGAGCGTGAAGACGGTGTCCACGCCCTCCTTCTTCAGCATCCGCGCTACGAGCTGCCCGCCGGTGAGGGTGCCTTCGCCCATCGGTCGACCTCCCATGCTCTGTGTAGCAATGGAAAACCCCGCGCGCCGTGGGACACGCGGGGCCATCCGACCGGGGCAAGGCCGCCTGCCGAGCGGCCGGAGACGGGACTAGCTCTTGCGGAAGCGCGACAGCTCGGCGGGCAGGTCCGCGAGCGCCGGGAAGGTCTTGTCCGCGTGAATCTTGGAGAGCTTGGCGTAGTTCTGATCCTCGGTCTCCGGACGGGCCGGATCGGGGATGCAGCAGTCGACTGGGCAAACCGCGGCACAGGCCTCCTCGTCGTGGAACCCGACGCACTCGGTGCACAGGTCCGGGTTGATGACGTAGATGTCCTCACCCTGGCTGATGGCGCCGTTCGGGCACTCAGGCTCGCAGGCGCCGCAGTTGATGCACTCTTCGGTGATGATGGTCGCCATCGGTCTTCCGTCTCCTTGACGCGTCCCTTTGGGCGTCTCGACTTGGGTGAGCCGCGTTATCCGATAGCCGCGTCGGGCAAGTCAAGGGTCCGTAAAGGTCGGACTTTCCCGACCCGGTCAGGAGGGCGGACCCTCTCCGCGGAGCCACCGCCGGTCCTCCTCGAGCTCGCGGGAGATACGAGAGAGGACGTTTGCCGCCCCCACCCCGGTGCCCGCCAGGACGAGGAGGAAGACGCCGACGAGGCGGTTCCGGCGAAGCTTCGTCATCCGGGCCGCGATCTCCCGGCGGCGGTCGAGCGCCTTCAGGTAGGCGTCGGCATGCTCGGCCTTGAAGGTGGCGACGAAGGAGGCCCCCTCGGCCACGCTCGCCGCGCCCTGCCGTTGGAACTCCCCCTCGAGCTCGCGGATCTCGCGCGTGGACGCGCCGATGGCCCAGGCGCCGGCGAGGGCGACGGGCGCGAAGAGGACGGCGTACTTGAAAGAGGCCATGCTTGACGGGAGCCGAGAGACTTGAGGATATCGCGGCGGCAAGTCCCCGCAAAACTCCGGACCCCCGCATGGCGAAGCCCTACGAGCCCCGAGACCGCTTCTACCGCCGCGCGAAGGAGCGGGGGCTCCGGGCCCGGTCCGCTTTCAAGATCGAGGAGATCCTGAAGCGACACCACCTCATCGGCGCCGGCCAGGCGGTCCTCGACCTGGGCGCCGCCCCCGGGGGCTTCCTCCAGGTGCTCGCCGAGGCGGTGGGGCCGCGCGGGGTGGCCGTCGGGGTGGACCGCGAGCCCATCCGCGCGCTTGGCAAGACCTGGGTCCGCACGGCCGTCGTCGACCTCCTCGAGTCCGACGCCCTGGAGAGGATCGAGGGTCTCCACGCCGGCCGGTTCGACCTCGTGACGAGCGACATGGCGCCGAAGACCATCGGCGTGAAGGTCACCGACGAGGCGCGGTCGCTCGAACTCGCTCGGATGGCGCTCGCCGTAGGGCGGTCGACCCTGAAGCTCGGTGGGAGCCTCGTCGTGAAGGTCTTCATGGGGGGAGACTTCCCGGCCTTCCAGGGCGAGATGCGGGCCGCCTTCGAGAAAGTGCTCGTGGCGAGGCCCGAGGCGACGCGGGAGCGGAGCTTCGAGGTCTACGTGGTCGGGAGGGGGTTCAGGGGGTAGGGGCGCGAGGAGGCGAGACCGCGCTGGCCCCGCTCTCCCGGGCCCGGGGTCAGTGGACCTTCAGCTTCGCGAAGTGGCGCTTCCCGACCTTGACGAGGTACTCCCCAGCCCCGAGCGCCGCCTGGGGGTTCGCGGCTCGCTCCCCGTTAACAGTGACGCCCCCCTGGGCGATGAGCCGCCGGGCCTCGCTGCGCGAGGAGGCGAGCCCGGCGTCGGCGAGCAGGTTCGCAAGCGGCAGGCTCTCCTGTCCGGCGAGCGCCACGCTCTTCTCCGCCACGTCGGCGGGCGTCTCCCGGCGGGTGTGGACCTGCTCGAAGTGTTCTTCGGCGCGCCGCCCGGCTTCGGCGTCGTGGAACCGGGTCACGATCTCCCGGGCCAGGGCGACCTTGGCGGCACGGGGGTGGCCGGCGCGGAGGGCGGCGATCTCGGCCGTGGTCCGCTCGGAGAGGAGCTCGTAGTAGCGCCACATGAGGTCGTCCGTCACCGACATGAGCTTGCCGAACTGCTCCTCCGGCGCATCGGCGACCCCGACGTAGTTGCCGAGGGACTTTGACATCTTGTCGCCGGCGATCTTGCCGGTGGCCGGGTCGAGCTTAGCGTCGAGCCCCTCCAGAATGGGGCCGGTGAGGACGATCTGCGGGGATAGCTCGTAGTGCTGCATGAGGGTGCGGCCCACGAGGAGGTTGAAGAGCTGGTCGGAGGAGCCGAGCTCGATGTCGCATTTCAGCGCCACCGAGTCGTACCCCTGCGCCAGGGGGTAGAGGAACTCGTGGATGCTGATGGGGGTGTTGCCGCTGTAGCGCTTCTTGAAGTCGTCCCGCTCGAGCATTCGCGCCACCGTGTAGCGGCTGGCGAGCCGGACCACTTCGGCGAAGGCCATGGGGCCCAGCCACTCGGAGTTGAAGCGGACCTCGGTGTCCTTCGGGTCCAGGATCTTGAACACCTGCTTTTTGTAGGTCTCGGCGTTCCGCAGAATCTGGTCGCGGCTGAGCGGCGGGCGGGTGGCGTTGCGCCCGGTGGGGTCGCCGATGAGGCCGGTGAAGTCTCCGATGAGGAAGACGACGGTGTGCCCGAACTGCTGGAAGCGGCGCATGCGGGAGAGGAGCACCGTGTGGCCGAGGTGGAGGTCCGGGGCGGTGGGGTCGAAGCCGGCCTTCACCCGCATGGGGACGCCGGTCGTGTACGCCCGCTCCAGCCTCTCCCGGAGCTCCTTCTCCACGTGGAGGTCGACCATGCCGCGGGTGACCTCGCGGAACTGCTCGTCGGGGGTGGCGCTCCGCAGCCTCTGGTCTCCCATCACGACTGCTCCTCGTCTCTCTCTTGCACCCGCTCGATGGAGCGTGCGCGACCGCTCGACTCGTCGATGTCCACGAGAGCCCCCTGAAGGTACACGTCCCGCCGCGCCGGCTCGAAGGAGACGGGGCGCTGCGTGAGGAAGCGCTCGAGGACGAGCTCCTTCTTCACGCCGATGACCGAGTCCCAGGGCCCGCACATCCCCACGTCGGTGATGAAGGCGGTGCCTCCGGGGAGGACGCGTGCGTCCGCGGTCTGGATGTGAGTGTGAGTCCCGAGCACCGCCGACACCTTGCCGTCGAGGAACCACCCCATGGCGTTCTTCTCGCTGGTGGCGTCGCAGTGCATGTCGACGAGGATGGCCCTCGCCCCCTGGTCCCGGAGGCTCGCGACGAGCCGCTGCGCGGTGCGAAACGGGTCGTCGAGGTCCTTCATGAAGACCCGGCCCTCCAGGTTCAGGACCCCGAGCTTCCGCCCGTCGGGAGTCTCGACCACGGCGTGGCCGCGGCCCGGGGCGCCCTCGGGGTAGTTCGCCGGGCGAAGGAGCCGGCTCCCGGGGGCGTCGAGGTAGGGGACAATCTCGCGCTTCGACCAGATGTGGTTCCCGCTGGTGAGGAGGTTCACCTCCGCGGCGAGGAGCTCGTCCGCGCCCTCGGGCGTCACCCCGGCGCCGTTCGCCACGTTCTCGGCGTTCGCCACCACGAGGTCGATCCCGTGGCGCGAGATGAGGCGCGGGACGAGCCGCTTCACGGCGCTGCGGCCGGGCTTCCCGAATACGTCGCCAAGGAAGAGGACCTTCAAGGGGGAGGGATCTCACCCCGCGCGCTGCCCCGTGTCAACGAAGAGGAGGGCGGACGGACACCACGCGCCGCTCGGTCACCACCGCGTCCAGTCGGACGTCGTGGGCCTCGCAGGGCACCCTCTCGACCATCTGGAGCTCGAACGCGAGCCCGACCCGAACCGTCCGCTCGGGGAGGAGCGCGAGGGTGGCGTCGTAGTGACCCCGGCCACGGCCGAGGCGACGCCCCTCCTCGTCGAAGGCGACTCCCGGGACGACGACGAGGTCGAGCTCCTCGAGCAGAGCGGGCGCGGCCGCGGAAGGCGGCTCCCGCGTGCCGGCCGGACCCGCTACGAGGTCCGACGGCTCGCAGCTCGCGAACCCGAGCGCGAGGCCGCTTTCCCGGAGCCGAGGCCAGGCCACTCGCTTCCCCGCTGCGCTCGCCCGGAGCGCGAGCTCCGCCGTGTCCACCTCGGCCCCCATCGGGACGTAGAGGGCGACCGCTCGGGCAGTCTTCCACGCCGGGAGGGTTTCGAGGATGTCGGCAGAGGCCCGGGAGGCCATGGCCCGCTCCGCTGGAGTGAGCGCGGACCGGGAGCGGAGGACGCGCTCCCGCAGGGCGCGTTTCGCTTCGAGCACGTCCATCCGGACCAAGAAAAGAGCCCCCCGCGCAGGCCGTGTGGCTCGGTTGCTTGGACCTGTGTTGTCACAGGTGGGGCACCCACGAACGCCTCTGCCCTTAGGCTTCTCCCTCGCTACGTGGGAGCTTGCTCATGGGCAGGGCCGGGTGCTCCTCTTTGTTCAGAGTCGGCCCAAACGACTGAAAGCCAATCACGAACCCAGCAGGGGGCAGCTCGAGAATGAAAAAGAAATATAACCACCCGGAATTACGCGGGATATGCCAAATATGCTAAGGGCCGTCCTCATCGATGTCAAGTCCGAGCGAGAAGCGGGCGTAACCCGAGGAGAATCCTCGGACCCTCAGGGAATCCGGATGGCTTCCCTCACCTTCGCGACGAGCGGCGGGATGATCCGGAGGGCCTCCTCCACGTCTTCCTCCGTGCTGCTCCACCCGAGCGACAGCCGCAAGGTTCCCCTCGCCTCCGGCGTGGAGAGGCCCATGGCGGTGAGGACGTGGGAGGGCTTCGTCGACCCCGAGGTGCAGGCGGCTCCGGCGCTCGCGCACACACCCTCGAGGTCCAAGGCCATGAGGAGAGCCTCGCCGTCCGCGTCGGGGAAGGTGATGGAGGTGGTTCCCGGAAGGCGCCTCGCCCGGGCGCCGTTCACCCGGGACCGGGGCACGGAGGCGAGGAGTCCTTCCTCGAGGCGGTTCCGAAGCGCCCTCACCCGCTCCCCCTCCTCGGGGAGCCCGGAGACGGCGGCCGATATGGCGGCGCCGAGCCCGCAGATCCCCGGCAGGTTCTCGGTACCCGCCCGCCGTCCCCGCTCCTGGTGACCGCCGAGCTGAGGCGTGAGCCGCAGGCCCGGCTTCGCCCACAGGGCACCCGTGCCCCTCGCTCCGCCGAACTTCTGGGCGGTGAACACGGCCGCGTCCACCCCGAGCTCGCCGAGGTCGAAGGGGATCTTCCCCACCGCCTGCACGGCGTCGCAGAAGAGGAGGGCGCCCTCGCGGCGGGCCGCCGCCGCCGCCTCGGCCACCGGCTGGACGACGCCCGTCTCGTTGTTCGCGAGCATGCAGCAGACGACCGCGGTTTCGGGGGAGACGGCGTTCGCGAGAACCTCCAGGTCCACGACGCCGTCCCCGTCGACGGGGACGACCTGCACCGGGGTGCCGCGCCGGGCGAGCCCGGAGGCGAGGTCGAGGACGCAGGGGTGCTCGATCGCGGTGACCACGAGCCCGCGGCGTGACTCGGGCGCCGACTCCAGGATGCCCCGGATGGCGAGGGCCGCCGCCTCGGTGGCTCCCGAGGTGAATACGAGGTCGCGGCCGTTCACGCCGAGGACCCGGGCGGCGAGCGCGCGGGCCTCGTCGATGAGTCCCCGGGCCTCCCTCCCGGCGGCGTGGACCGAGGAGGGGTTCCCGAACGCCGACAGGGAGGCCTCCACCGCGGCCACGGACTCGGGCCGCATGGGGGTGATGGCGTTGTGGTCGAGGTAGATCACACGAGCCGGCGGGGCTTCCGATGGTCCGCCCCGAACTCCTTCAGGAACGAGTGCACGATGGACTTCACGACCCGCTTCCGGGCCGGGAGCGAGAAGCCCTTCACCGGCAGGCGGGCACCGGCCATCGAGCCGTGGCCGCCGGCGGAGCCGCCCCGGGCCTCGATGACGTCCCGGATGAGCTTGCCCGCGTTCATGCGCCGGTCGCGGGTCCGGAGCGAGAAGTAGATGCTGCCCTGGAAGGATCCGAAGGCGAGCGACCACTTCACCTCTCCCATGGTGAGGAAGCGGTCGGCCACCTCGGCGACGAGGTCGGGGTAGTAGACCTTGCCGAGGTCGCAGACGACGGCGCCGTCGAAGACCTCCGCCTTCTCCACGGCGGCGTGGAAGAGGCGGAAGTAGTCCTCGGGGAGCCTCGGGTGCTCGATCTCGGAGAGCGCCTGCGGGTCGACCTGCGGGAAGAGCCACAGGTACGCCTCCACGTCGGGCCGGGTGGTCTCCCGCTCCAGGTCCCGCGTGTCCGACTTGATGCCGTAGAAGAGCGCGGTGGCGATGGGGGAGGGCACCTCGAGGCCGCTCGCCCGGAGGTAGTCGGTGATCACCGTGGAGGTGGCGCCGGCCCGGCGCCCTACGTCGGCGACGGCGGCGAGCCGGGTCTCCGGGCGGGGCGGGTGGTGATCGATGACCACGTCGGGGAAGTGAGCGGAGGGCAGCGAGTGGTTCCCCTGCTCTGGCTGAGTGTCCACCATGGCGATGAGGTCGTAATCGTCGAAGACCACCCGGGAGAGCGGCACCACCGGCAGCTTCAGCACCTTGATGAGCGCGCGGTTCTCGGCGCGGCCCACGATGCCCCCGTAGGCCACCACCGCGGCCACCCCGGCGAGGCGCTGCAGGAGCCAGGCGAGGGCGACCCCGGAGGCGAGCGAGTCCGGGTCCGGGTTGTCGTGGGTGAGGATGAGAGCCCGGTGGTGGCCCCGGGCGTGCTCGACGAGGTGGTCGAGCCTCCGCCTCACCTCGGCGGTGGACCCGGGGGCGAGGGCCACGCGGGTGCGGCGGGGGCGCGGGCGGACGGGAGCGTGGTTCTGCGAGAGGACTCGGTTCATGGTCGGATGAGGGACCGCAGCACGTCCAGGTTCTCCCGGAAGCGCATCTCGGTCTCCAGGACGCCGGGGACCTCCGCGAAGCGCGGGTCGTTCACGAGAAGGCGGAAGGGCGCGAGGCCCATCTCCCCCTTTCCGAGGTGCTCGTGGCGATCCACGCGGCACCCGAGCGGCTTCTTGCAGTCGTTCAGGTGGAAGACCTTCAGGTGCTCGAGCCCGACGATCTTGTCGAACTCCGAGAGCACCCGGTCGAAGCCCTCCTCCTCGCGGAGATCGTAGCCGGCGGCGAACGCGTGACAGGTGTCGAAGCACACCGCGACCCTCCGCCGGGCAGCCCCCGGCACGGCCTCGCGCATAGCGGCCACGTGCTCGAACCGCCAACCGATCGAGTGGCCCTGGCCCGCCGTGATCTCGACGGCCAGGCGAGCCTTTCCCTTCACCGTCTCTAGGGCCCGCTCCATCCCCTCGGCAGCGAGCGCCACGCCCTCGTCCAGGTCCGGGTTACTCCCCGGGTGGAAGACGAGAAGGGGGATGCCGAGCTTCTCGCACCGCCCGAGCTCGTCGGCGAGCGCATCCCAGGACTTCTTGCGCAGCGCGGCATCGGCCGCCGCGTGGTTCGCGAGGTAGAGGGAGTGAGCCGCCGTGGGCTTGCCGGTCCGGCGCGCCTCGGCGCGGAACCGGTCCGCCTCCTCCTCCGGGAGAGGAGGGCTCGCCCAGCCGCGCGGGTTCCGGACGAAGATCTGGAGAGCGTCGGCGGTGTCCTCGGCGGCTCGCGCAAACGCCCTCGAGACGCCGCCGGCAATTCCTTCGTGTGCGCCGAGGACCATGGGGGCTGCCCCTATACACTATCGGACAGCAGCCCGCCATGCCCGCGCCGGCCCGGCGGACAATAAACTATAGTTAAATCGATGACTTGGACGTCGGATCAGCGCGAGGCGCGCTTCGCCCGGACGGCCACGGCCTCCGAGAAGAACTTCTCGGCGTTCCCGAGGCCGTTCTCCATGGCCTCGAGCATGAGGTCGCGCAGCGCGGTCTCGGGGAGCCTCAGCGACTCGTAGTACCGCTGCCGATCCACCGAGTGGACGATGCAGGGCAAGTATCCCTTGTGGAGGAGGAGCAGGTTCGACAGGAGCCTCGCCACCTTTCCGGAGCCCTCCGTGTACGGGAACACCTGCATGAACCCGTGCTGGATCCTCGAGGCCTGGTGGAGCGGGTGGCTCTGGCGGAAGTCGGCGGTGTCCGTCGAATCGAGAAGCTTCGCGAGAAGAGCCTGGATCTTCGTAGGTTCGGCGATTTCGTGAAAGTACGCCCGGTGGAGCGGCATGTCCTTGCGGTACTCCGAGGGGCCGCGGCTCTGGATCCCGGCGTTCAGGGTCTCGTGGAGCCGCTTCACGAGCGTGACCGTGAGTTTGGGCTTCTTTGCCTGGGCTTCGGCGCGAATGGCGTTGATGGCCGCCTTGTGGTTTCGGACCTCCTGGAGTGCGCCGACCACGAGCGCGTCGGCGACGGGCGGCGCGTCGAGCGCGGCAGTGAGCTCTTGCAAGGTATAGACAACTCCCTCGAGAGCGTTCTCGTGGTAAATCCAGGAAAGATCGTACTTCTGCAGGAAATCCGTAGCGATGTCAGGGTAGTCGCGGATCCGCTCGGCGAGGTCCTGGGTGCGGTCGTCTAGGTCGAGATACCGGCTGCGCATCGGAGCCGCTCCACGTAAGTCCTTGGAACCAATTAATTTTCTCTTGTCCGCCTGAACTTTTTTCATATTTAGTCGGGAACGTTCTGGCTGGTCAACCCTATTTGCGACGCGCCTCGTCATTCCCTAGTGCATATACAGCCGTAACAGAGGGAAATCATGCGTATTCCCATTGCGGCTCTGGACGAAGAAAAAAGCTCTCGCGGGCGCGCGAGGGGGGAGATCGCACCACCCTAGGGCTTCCCCGGCGGGGTGCCCAGGTAGACGACGGCGAGGCGAGAGAGACTCGCCTACCTAACCTACCTTCGAGATCCGGACCGGGAGCTCGCGGCGCGCTTCTGGCTCCCGGAGCGCCGCCGGGCTCGAGCGACGGCCCGACTCTTCGGGCGCGGGGCGGCCTCGACGAGGCGGCGCGGCGCGCGGAAGAGCCAGCCCTCCGGGGCAGGGCGGAGCCCGCGCTGGATCCCCGAGAGCGTCTCGTAGACGCGGCGGGTCGTCGGGCCAATGCGGCCGTCGCCGACCTTCAGCTCCCGGCCGTCGTCGAAGACGTAGGCGCCGACCGCGGAGACGACGGCGGCGGTGCCAAACCCGCCCGCCTCGGTGATGGAGCCGTCCTCGACGCCCGCGAGGAAGGGGGCGAGCTCGACCCGCTCCTGGCGCGCCTCCACCCCGAGCTCGCGGGCCCCGAGCTCGAGCACCGACTCGGAGGTCACCGAGCGGAGGATGGTGTCGGTGAAGGTCGGGATGACGAGCGAGCCGTCGCGGGTGACGTGGAAGTGGTTCATGGCCCCGGCCTCCTCGACGTAGCGATCCGAAGTGTCGAGGTAGAGCACCTGGCTCGCGCCCTGCTCGTGTGCGACCTGGCCGGCCCGCAGCGAGGCGGCGTAGTTGCCGCCGGTCTTCAGGGCTCCAGTGCCTCCCGGGGCGGCGCGGTGGAACCGCTTGGTGATGAGGAGCTTCACCGGCTCCTGGAAGCCTGCCGGGTAGTAGGGGCCGCTCGGGGAGAGGAAGACGCAGTAGAGGAAGTCGGTGCTCGACTTCACGCCGAGCGCGTCCTGGGTCCCGATGAGGAAGGGGCGGATGTAGAGCGAGGCGCCCTCCTGCTCCGGGGCCCAGAGGCGCTCCACGTCGAGGAGCGCCAGGATGGCCTCCACCTGGTCGGCCTCCGGGATGACGGGCATGCACAGACCCCCGGCGGAGCGGTTCATCCGGGCGGCGTTCTTGTCGATGCGGAAGGCGTAGAGCTCCCCGTCGTCGTGGAGGAAGGCCTTCGCGCCCTCGAAGATCTCCTGGGAGTAGTGGAGCACCACGGCGCCCGGGGCGAGCGAGAGCGGCCCGTAGGGGACGATGCGCGGGTTCGTCCACTCGCCGTCCGAGTACTCCATGAGGAACATGTGGTCGGTTCGCAACTGGCCGAAGCTGAGCGGCCCGCGGGGGCGAAAGGGACTCGAGCGGCGCTGGTCGTGGGGCTTCAGTTCGTAGCGGATCTTCATTCGGTGCCTCGCGGGTAGGAGAGCCAATAAACCACCTCCGCGCCTCCTCGTCGAGGCCGCGCCCCGACCTCAGGAAGGCACCGGGAGCAGGCCCGGGGTTCACGCCTTCTCGGCCCGCCCTGGGCCGGCCTTCTCCGGAGACGTGCCCGCGGCGGCCGCTTTCCTCAGGGCGTTACGACCTGCTCGTAGGCGCTGCGGACCGCTCTCGTCACCCGGGCGTAGTCGGCGACGAGCCGTGCGCCGGGGTCCTCGCCGTAGTAGCCGAGGCGGCGCGCGAGTTGGGCGAGCGCCCGCGCTCCCCCGGGTAGGTAGTCGACCGAATAGTCGTGGACGATTCGCATCCGCATGGTGAGCCGCCGGTGGAACTCGTAGCCCGCCATGAGGTCGCGGTAGACGGAGTCGCGGACGAGACCGGCGTCCCGCAGGCGCCGGAGCGCCGTGGGGGTGGAGGGGGTGCGGATCGAGGGGACCTCGTGGCCGTGCACGAGCTGGAGGAACTGGACCGTGAACTCGATGTCGACGATCCCGCCGCGCCCCACCTTGGGATTCTTGCCCTTCGCCGCTTCCCGACCGATCTCGGTCTCCATGCGCTCTCGGATGCGAAGGATCTCGGAGGCGATGGCGGCCCGGTCCGGCACCGAGCCGTAGAGCAGGGGCTCCAGGACCTCCTGCCGGACCCGATGCCAGATGGCCTCGTCCCCGGCGACGTAGCGGGCGCGGAGGAGCGCCTGCCGCTCCCAGGTCTGGCTCATGACCTGGGGTCGATCCTGGGCGCCGAGGTGGTAGCGGGCAAACCCGTCCACGCTCGTCACCAGCGCCCCCTGGTTGCCGCTCGGCCGCAGGCGCGTGTCCGTCTTGTAGAGGAGACCCTCGCGAAGAGGCATCTGTAGGAAGGAGAGGAGGCGCTGGGCGAGCCGCGCGAAGAGGGCGTGGGTCGGTGTCCGCGACCCCTTGCCGTGCGCGGGGCCCTCCTCGCCGGGGTAGAGGAAGATGAGGTCGAGGTCGGAGTGGTAGCCGAGCTCCCGGCCCCCGAGCTTCCCCATGGCGACTATGCACAGCCGGCCCGGCGGGAGCTTCCCCTTCGCCCGGGCCTCGTCTTCGGCGAGCGCGAGCGAGCTCGAGAGCGCGTTTTCCGCGAGGTCGGAGAGCTGGTGGGAGACGGTCTCGAGCGAGATGCTTCCGGCAATGTCGGCCATGGCGACGCGGAGCACCTCCTCGTTCTTGTAGCGGCGAAGCTCGCCGAGCTTTCGCTCGATCACGTCGTCGATGGGGTCGTTCGCCCCGACGAGCGCCAGGCGGGCCGCGATCTCGTCGCGGAAGGTGGCGAGGTCCTTCACCTGGACCGCGAGGTCGTCCCGGAGAAGCTGGTCGATGAGCTCCGGGTGCCGGAGGAAGCGCTTGGAGAGGAAGTCGGAGGTGCCGAACAGGGAGATGAGCAGGCGCGCCACCCGCCGCGCGTCGCGCAGGAGTCGGAAGTGGGACTCCGGGGACATGAGGGCGGCCGCGAACTCCGCGAGGTGGGAGAGCGCCTGGTCGGGGTCGGGGCTCGCGACCACCTCGGCGAGGAGCGCAACCGCCGCCGCCGGGTCTCCCATGCGGGAGAAGGGGGTGGCCCGGCGCGCCAGCGCGTCGAGCGACGCCAGCGCCTGGTCCGGGTCGGCGAAGCCGCGGCGGAGGGCGATCTCGCGGCGCCGTTCCGCCTCCACCTGCTGGTCGGCGAGGAGCGAGAGTTCCGGGTCGAGGGGGGCGGAGTCGGTGGTCGTGCCGAGGAGCCCCCCGAAGAGCTGCGCCACCTGCTCTCGCTGCGCCGAGAGGGCCGCCTCGAAGCGGGCCGGGTCCGAGAAGCCCATGGAGCGCGAGAGGCAGAGACGCTCATGGGGGGGCGGCAGGCGGTGAGTCTGGCGGCCGTCGAGCATCTGCACCCGGTGCTCGGCCCGCCGCAAGAACAGGTAGGCGTCGGCGAGGGCGTCGCGGGCGCGGGCCGGGACGATCCCGGCGAAGAGGAGGTGGTCGAGGGCCGGCAAGACCGCTCGCTCCCGGATCCCCGGGTCCTTGAGCTTCCCGCCGTGGAGGACCTGGAGCGCGGTGACGAAGAACTCCACCTCCCGGATGCCTCCCTTGCCGAGCTTCAGGTCGTCCTTCCCCTCCGCCCCGGCGCGGGCGTCGATGCGGGCCTTCATCGCCTGGATCTCCCCGATGACGGTGAGGTCCACCAGGCGGCGCCAGATGAAGGGTTCGAGCTGGCGGATTAGCTCCTCCCCCACCGAGAGGTCGCCGGCGCCCGGCCGGGCCTTCACGAGGGCGTTCCGTTCCCAGGAGCGCCCGAACGACTGGTAGTAGATCTCGGCGGCGCGGATGCTGTTCACGATGGGTCCGTTCCGGCCGTCCGGGCGCAGGTTCAGGTCGACCCGGAAGACGAACCCGTCCTCGGTGGGCTTCGCGAGGCTCTCGGTGACGAGCTCCGCAAGCTTCGCGTAGTAGGCGAAGTGGGTGACAGACTCCGCTCCGGTGGTGTTCCCTTCGGCGCCGTAGACGTAGATGAGGTCGATGTCCGAGGAGAAGTTGAGCTCGCGCGCCCCGAGCTTCCCCATGGCGAGGGCGCAGAAGCCGGCCCCGGGCTCCCGCTCGGCCATGCCGGCCGGGGCCCCGTGGCGGGCGCGGAGGCGACGCTCGTGGAAGCGGATGGCGACGTCCAGACAGGCGGTGGCGAGCCCGGAGAGCTCGCGGGTGACCTCGCTCACCCGGGCGCGGCGGAGGTCGCGGAGCGCGATGCGGGCCGTCTCCCGGGCGGCGAAGCGGCGGAGGAGCCTGTGGAGCCCGGCTGCGTCCTCCGGGGCGAGCCGTCGCGCGGCGCGGGCGAGTACCCGGAGCGAGTCCCGCTCCGGCCGCATCCTGCCCGTCCACCGGGAGCGGGCCGCGCGCCGGAGGAGCGCGGGCTCCTTGGAGAACCACTTGTGCGCGAGGCGGGAGGCCCCGCAGAGGAGGACGAGCGCCTCGAGGAGGTCGGGGTCCGCGGGGAGATCCGCGGCGTCGAGGTACCGCTCCACGCCGGCGAGCGCGAGGTCTGGGTCGGGCGCCATCTGGGCGAGCCCGGCCACATCGGAGAGCCGGGCGCCGAGCCGCCGCTCGAGCCGGGAGAGGCGCTCCCCAGCGTCCGGGAGGCGAAAGGGGGCCGGCTCCACCCCGGGGAGGAGGGAGTTCGGGGTCACCGTAGTCCGGAGGGGGTCGGCCGGAGCCGAAGGGATGGGTCCCGGCGGTTGCCTCTCCAGGTCCCTGGGAGCGGGCGGATCGGGGCGCGCCCCGGCGGGAGCGGTCCCTCCTCGAGGGATCTGTCGGGCTCGGAGCCATGGGAGGCGGGGCGGATGCCGTGCACCCGCGCGATTCTAGCCCGGCCGCCGTGCCGCTCGGGGGCGGACGCTAGAAGGCCCGCGTCTCCCCCGGGTTCATCGTCCACACCTTGGCCTTCGACCCCTGCTTGCGGAGCGCCGCCTCGAGCTCCGCGGGAGTGCCCCGGAGGAGCGGGAAGGTGCCGAAGTGCATCGGGACGACCGCCTTGGCCCGGACGAGCCTTGCAGCGGTGGCCGCGTCCACCGGGTCCATGGTGAAGTGCCCCCCGATGCAGGCGAGCATCACGTCGATGGGGTATCGGTCGCCGACGAGCTTCATGTCGGCGGTCACCGAGGTGTCCCCCGTGTGGTACAGCGTCGGGCCTCCCCGGATGTGCAGCACGAACCCGACCGGGGAGCCGGCCGTCTCGATGGGAGAGTTCGCGTCCTTCTGGAAGGTCGAGCCGTGCACCGCGGGGACGATGGTGACCGAAAGGTCGGGGGTGAGCTCGATCGTGCCTCCCACGTTCCCGGCCGTCGTCATGGTGGCCTGCTCCTTCGGGTAGCCGGCCCCGACGAGGACCTTCACGAGGTCGAAGGTGGCGACGAGCTTGGCCCCGGTCTTCTGGCCGAGGGCCACGGCGTCCCCGACGTGGTCGAAGTGGCCGTGGGTGACGAGGATGAAGTCGAGGTGCTCCGTCTTCTGCACCGACTCCTTGTCCGGGTTAGCGGGGTTCGTGAACCACGGGTCGATGGCGAGGACCGTGCCCTGGGGCGTCTTCACCACGAAGGCGGCATGGCCCATCCAGGTGACCTCGGTCTTTCCCGGGTGGGGGGCCGGCGTGCCGGCCGCCGAGAGGACAGGCAGGGCGAGGGCGAGAAGTGCGAGGCTCTTCATTGCGGGACCTCCGGGAGCGAGAGGAGGAGATGTAGCCGCAGGCGCCCGGGTCCGCACGCACCGTCAGCGTCGCTTCACCGCGAAGGGCGAGAAGGCCTGGGCTTCCGGCATGAGCTCGATCACGTTCACGTTCACGTGGGCGGGGCGGGTCACCGCCCAGTGGATGGCGTCTGCGATGTCGTCCGCGGTGAGGGGGGCGAGCCCCTGGTAGACGGCCCGGGCCTTCTCGGCGTCCTTCAGGCGGACGAGGGAGAACTCGGTGTCGGTCATCCCCGGTTCCACCGTGGTGACGCGCACCCCCGTGCCCACGAGGTCGGCTCGCAGGTTGAGCGAGAACTGGTGGACGAAGGCCTTGCTGGCCCCGTAGACGTTCCCGCCCGGGTAGGGGTAGCTCCCCGCCACCGACCCGAGGTTCACGACGTGGCCGCGCCCCCGCTCCACCATCCCCGGAAGGAGGAGCCGGGTCACGGCGACGAGCCCGCGCGCGTTCGTCTCGATCATCTGGTCCCACTCGTCGAGGCTCGCGCGGTGCGCCGGCTCGAGGCCGAGCGCCAGGCCGGCGCTGTTCACGAGGACGTCGGGCGCGGTGAACCCCGCGGGGAGGGAGGCCACGGCGCGCTCCACCGCGGCTCGGTCGCGGACGTCGAGGGCGACGGCGTGGCTCGGGACCCCGAGCCGGCGGCCGAGCGCCTCGAGCCGGTCGGAGCGGCGACCGCAGATGACGAGCCGCGCCCCGTCGCGGGCGAAGCGGAGCGCGGTGGCCTCGCCGATCCCGGCGGTGGCCCCGGTCACGAAGACGGTGGCTTTCGAGAGATCCATGCGGCTCCATCTTGGCACGAACCGTCGACTGCCGGTGCCGTCGCGAGAAGGGCGGAGCGGGGGCGGTTGCCGAGCGGCGGGCGCTCTCTACGCCGGGAGCTGGCCGAGAGGGCCCTTGAGCCTCTGCAGGAAGTCGGCGGACGAGAGGAAGGTGAGGTGGACGGAGCCCGCCTCCAGGCGGGCTCCGCTCGGGAGCGGCGCCGGGGTTCCGACCTCGAGCGCGCGCCCGTTGAGGCGGGTTCCGTTCGACGAGCCGGCGTCCCGGACGCTCCAGCCGCCGGACTCGAGGCGCATGAGCACGAGGTGGACGCGGGACAGGGTGGCGTCGTCCACTACCACGTCGTTCTCCTGCCCACGCCCGATGGTGATGTGGGGCCGGCGCGGGTTGGCGCGCAGCGCGATGGCGAGCGACTCGCCGGTTCCCTTCGGGGGCGCCCCGGGGCCCGCCGCGAGCAGGGTGAGGCCGGTCCGCTCCGGCGGGTGCCAGGGGCCGGCCTCCCAGAGGAGCCAGTCGTAGGGATGCAGCCGCTCGAAGGTCTCGAGGTCGCTCGCCCCGAACTTCGAGCGCAGCCAGGAAAGCAGGTAGCTTGTCACGGGGCAGCCTCCCGGTCGCGTTTGAGCCCCCAGTAGTCGCGGTGAAGCTCCAGGTTCAGGGGATCGGCCGCGAGCGCCTCTTCGTACTGGGCGAGCGCGAACGAGGTGTTCCCCATGGCGTAGGCCACTCGGGCCCGGCCCCGGCACGCCTGGGCCTTTTCCGCAGCGCCAGGGCGCTCGCGCAAGAACTCCACCCGGCGCTGGTCCACGATGGCGTCGGGCAGGCCGGCGGCGATGCAGCGGGCCACGCCGAGGTGGTTGCCGTGTCGCGCGTCGTAGGCGAGCCGCTCCGCCGGGACGCCGATGACGTCGGCGGCCCGGGCTACCCGCCCGAGGAGCGGCCCCACCATGGCGGCGTGGCGAGGCGAGAGCTTCCGGTTCCGCAGGCGCTCGAGCTCCACCCGGAGGGACCGGGCCCGGCTCTGGACGTCCTTCAGCTCCGCATCCGCGGCGATTCCCAAGAACTCGTAGTGGCTCCCGGCGGAGCGAGCCTGCAGGTCCTCGAGCAGGGCGGCGGTGGCCGCCTCGTCCGGCGGGGCGGGCGCGGCCGGGGGCCCGGAGCGCTGCCCGCTCGAGAGGCCGTCGAGCGCGGAGCGGGCCTGCGGCGTCACCGCCTGGAACTGGAGGGCGAAGCCGGGGGCCATCTTCCAGGCCGCGGCCTCGGCGGCGGTCACCACCCGCACCACGTCGGCGTCGACCTCGATGCGGGCGCCGCCGTCCCTCGGGAACGCCACCTTCACCCGGGCCATGGGGGCGGGGAGAGGCGCCTCGGCCTTCACGTACGCGCCGGCGCGGGTGAGCTCGGTGGCCTCTAGGTTGCGGGGCCGGGCCTCGCCGGGCAGGTGGACCTCCACCGGCCAGGAGGCGGGGCGGGGGGGCTCCGCGGCCGGAGCGGGGGGCGCGGGCGCGGCCGGGGCGGGGGCCGGACGGGAGAGCTCCTCCCGCACCGCGAGGAGCGCGCGCCCGAACGCTTCCATGTCCGCGAAGCGGTCCTCGGGGCGCTTCGCGAGCGCCCGCAGCACGGCGGCCTCGAGCGCCGGGTGGATGGCCGGGTTCACCTCGCGCGGTGGGGGCGGCGGGTCCTTCAGGTGGGCGATGAGGAGCTGCGCGATGCTCGTGCCGGCGAAGGGGATCCGGCCGGTGGCGAGCTGGTAGGCCATGGCCCCGAGTGCGTAGACGTCGGTGCGCGCGTCGATGGCGCGGTTGTCGCACTGCTCGGGGGCCATGTACTCCGGCGTCCCCACGATCATCCCCGCGGCCGTGTGGGAGCCCGCGTCGGTGTCGCGCAGCTTGGCGATGCCGAAGTCGAGGAGCTTCACGAAGTGGTCGCGGCCGTGCCGTCGCAAGACGAAGACGTTGTCTGGCTTCAGGTCCCGGTGCACGACCCCGCGCTCGTGGGCGCAGTGCAGGGCGTCGCAGAGCTGGAGGAGGATCTCGAGCGCTGCGGACGGCGGCACCGGACCGGCGCGGAGCATGGCGGAGAGGGTTTGCCCCTCCAGGTACTCCATGACGATGTAGTACCGGTTGGGCGGCAGCATCGAGAGGTCGAAGATGCCGACGATGTTCTCGTGGCCGATGAGGTTCACGGCCCGGGCCTCGTCGTAGAACCGGCTCACCAGCGCGGCACTCGTCGCCATGGACTCGTGGAGGAACTTGATGGCCACCTTGCTGCCGATGACCGGGTGCTCGCCGAGGTAGACGGTGCCCATCCCGCCGCGCCCCAGGGGCCGCACGATGCGGAAGCTGCCCACGGTGGTGCCCACCAGCGGGTCGACCCCCTCTGCCCGCGAGTCCCGGGTGGCGGCCTGGGAGAGAGGGCGGAGGGTGACGGTGGCCCCGCTTTCGGAGCGCAGGCCGGGCCCGCAGGGCTCGAGCGCCCCGTGCGCCCGCCCGCAGAGCGGGCAAGGGCTCGTCTCCGAAGGCGATCGCTCCCGGGCGCTCACGTTCACTCCACGAGCGACGACCCTAACAGACCCGCACGAAGCATGAAATTTCGCACCGGCCCCATCATATCTCACCCCGGGTCGCCTCGCCCCTCCCCAGGGATAGGGGACTCGAAGCCGCCGTCTCGGCTCACGGGAAGGGCTCATGGACAAGAAGAAGCGGACCAGGGCCCACGGGAAAAGGGCCGGGAAGCCGGCCGCGAAGGCGCCGAGGACCCGGACGGCGAGTGGGAGGGGGAAGGGGCGGGCCCTTCCTCCGGAAGTCCTGGTACCGCAGGGAAAGGGGAGGAAGGGGAAGGTAGGGAGGCGGGCGGGCCGCCCGAGGGTGGCGGCGAGGTCCGGGCCGCGCGCCTCGCGCGAGAGGGGCCTCGTCGACCCAGAGGGATTCTTCATCGCCCGGG
>Ga0335077_10001900_pt1 | contig 24895 bp, 20 predicted proteins | sample Lox_Sample_31_FD_207151 | JGI IMG/M metagenome (GOLD analysis project Ga0335077, IMG submission 207151) | Soil microbial communities from Loxahatchee National Wildlife Refuge, Florida, United States - Lox_Sample_3.1 | ecosystem: Environmental > Terrestrial > Soil > Wetlands | place: USA... | reverse complement strand
CTACGTTCAAACGTCGTTATCGGGAATACCCGGGCGATCCAAAGTTCGTTTTCACCCGGCACACTATCTCGCCCGGGTACTCCCGATCAACGCTAAGGGTTTCACGAGACTGACGATCGCCATCAAGCGCATCCCTTTTCCGCGGCTTTCCGCGGCGCGAACGAAAACTGCAGATGATTCTGAGTCGCGAAGAAGTGAAAGCCGTATTGGAAGCGCCACGTTCACCGCGCGCTGCTGGCCGTGCTGTACGGCGGCGGAGTACGCATCGCTGCGGCACGCTTTCGCTATGCACCTGCTGGAGGCCGGAATGAACACTGGGAAAAGATCAGAAATTCGCAGGCTTGCTGCGGCTTGCTCGTATCGCGGCCACCGTTTCACTGAGCAGGAATTAGGATTGCTAGTGTTTGAGTTACAATGCTGAATTTTGTTGTAAGGCATTGTACCTTACCGCTGCGGAATTCTTGACAATTCGCGCGGACCCCGTCATCGTCATGGCATGACCCTCCAAGGAAAGACAGCGCTGATAACGGGAGGCTCGCGCGGGATCGGGCGGGCGATCGCCTGGCGGCTGGCCAGGGACGGAGCAGCAGCCGGGATCAATTACCGGGAGCGCGCTGGCGACGCGGAATCGCTGGCCGCGGACATCCGCAACGCGGGTGGCCGCGTACTGCCCGTGTGTGCCGACGTGGGCGATGCTCGCGCCGTGCGCGCCATGATCGAAAGACTCGAGGCTGAATTGGGCGCCATCGACATCCTCGTAAACAACGCCGGCGCTTTTCGAGGCGGCGATTTGGCGGACTTCGACTATTCCCAAATGGAAGGCATGCGCCGGACGAATGTAGATGGCCTGGTCAACGTCACGCGCGCCGTGACCCCGGGAATGCGGGCGCGCGGCTTTGGGCGCATCGTCAACCTGACGTCCATCGCCGCGCACGGGACCGCGATGGCCGGCACCACGTTTTACGCCGCCACCAAAGCCGCCGTCTCCGTACTCACGCGCCGCTTCGCCATGGACCTCGGCCCGCACGGCATCACCGTCAACGCCGTGGCGCCGGGTTTCATCGCCACCGAAATGGCGGCGCAAGAACGCACATCCGCGGAGGTCGCTTCGCTCTCTGAACAGTTCGCCGCCAAAGCCATGGTGCGCCGCGTGGGAACGCCTGACGACATCGCGCACGCCGTGGCGTTTCTCGTCTCACCCCAGTCCGGCTTCATCACCGGCCAGGTCCTCACCATCGATGGCGGGCGCATGGACTACATTGGGCATCCCTGATCCGGCCGGACACAGGCCGCGAAAATACGGACATCGCGTGCAATGCTCACCTTCGTGCAACCGGAACTCGAGCGTTTCCTGGGCCTCGCGGAACTCGCGCACCAGCTCTTCCGGATTATCGAGTAACGTTCGCTCCAGCGCGACGGGCCAGGCTACTCCCGGACGCAAAAAGTAGAGAAACCCTTTCGCGGGAGCCCGGCCCGTGATTCGCTCGAGTGCCAGCGCGTACAAGCGTAACTGCGGCGCATAGAACCGTGCGCGGGCGGCGGCATCACGGTTCTTCATATCGTCGGTCTTGTAATCCACTAGCACCAGCTCGCCGTTCTCTTCAAACCACAGATCAATCTGCCCGCGCAGCACGATGCCCTCGATCGCCATCACGAAATCAAATTCGCGCTCGATTCGTGTTGCCCGCGCCGCACGCCTGCCGAGGTCACTCTCATGGAATGCCTCCACCAGCTTGTGCGCTTCCGCCGTCGCCTGCTCCACCGGCTGCCCGGCCAGCAGCGCGTGGACTTGGAGCCCGAACTGGCTGGCATCCACTTCATCGCCGGGATCATCGTCTTCCGCGATGTCGAGCTTGCGCGGAGAATTTCCGCGCCACCCGAGGTATCGCTCCAGGTAATAGCGGCGCGGGCAATGGGCGAACAGCGCCACCGAGGTAACGTTCGCCGCAAAATCGTGCTGGTTACTAACGGCCGGGCGTATCGCAATTTCTATCGGGGTCTCCGTGGCTTGCTGCTGGGCGCGGTCTGGAAACTCCGGCGGTTTGTCGCTGGCGAAGACGCGCAGCGGGAAACTCTCCCCGTTCGGCGCCTGAATGGGCTCGACTTTCTGCGTCGGCATGCTCAGATCCACACCCAGAGCCTCCTCGAGCGCGGCCGCCCATTCCTTTCGCTTTCCGAAGCTTGAATACGAGAACACCAGGCGCTCTTCGGCCCGCGTCATACCCACGTAAAAGAGGCGGTTGCCTTCCTCCGTCTCCCGCCGTTTCGATTCGTCCTCAATGTTCCTGAGGAACCAATCGCGTTTCCTCTCGCCCGTGGCGGGATTCAACCACTGCGCTCCCAATCCATTTCGCGGCGAAAAAGCCAGCGAACCGGCGCCCTGCAGAATCCCCTTCTGCAGCGCGGCCAAAAACACGATGGGAAATTCCAGTCCTTTAGCGGCATGCACCGTCATGATGCGCACAGCATTCACGGCGTCTTCCGGTGGCACGTCCGTGTCTCGGGCGTCGGCATCGCGCATCCTCTGCAGTTCCTCCACGAACTCCGCGAGAGTAATCCGGGTAGACGCTTCGCGTGACAGCGCCAGGAATTTTTCAATATTTGCGGCTGTGCGGCTCCCCGGTTCGGCGGCGTATCCCGTTTCGTCCATTGCGCGCATCAGGAGACGGTCAAACCCTACAAGGTCGCGCTCCTCGCGCCACCGAAGCAACTGATCACGAAAGCGGCGAATCTTGAGCAGATCTCCATCGGTGTACGGTGCATCGGCGTGTTCGATCCTCCGCACCGCGCTCCCCAGGTTGCCGGTCAGCGCCAATCGCAGCAAGGCTTCATCGGAAACCGCGGCGAAGGGTGAACGCAGCACCCCGGCCAGGCTAATCTCGTCCCGCGGATTGTCGATCGTGCGTAGCAGATTCATGAGATCCACCACTTCGCGCGTCTCAAAGAATCCTTTGCCCTGGTTCAGCAGGTACGGAATTCCAGCCGTTTCAAAAGCGCGCGTGAACGCCGGAAGTACTTCCGAATTGCGCACAAGTACGACGATATCGCCGTAGCCCGCCCGCCCGCTTTCGAGTTCCAGCGAACCGGTGAAATCGAGAATCCGCCGCGCCACCCATTTGGCTTCCAGATCCAGTGCGGCGTCGGCGGTTTCGGCGACGCCGGCAATCACCTCAACCGAGGGTTCCGGGTTCAGCGGAAATTCCTTCGCGGCGATCAGTCGCCGTTCCTCGATCCCCGGCGCGTGATCCAGAACCGTTTCTACGGCGCGCAGAATCCCTTCCCGGCTTCGCCAGTTCTCCACCAGCTCCACCGGACGCCTTCCGTTTTGCTCTACCTCATAGCGATAGGCGCGGAACACTTCTGGATCGGCGTGCCGGAATCCGTAAATCGACTGGTTCACGTCGCCCACCGCAAAGAATGCCCCTGGAGCGCGCACCAATTTGAGCAGCTTCGCTTGCTGCCCGTTAGTGTCCTGCAGTTCGTCCATCAGGACGTGCTGGAACTGATCTCGAACGCGACGGCGAACCTCGAGGCTCTCCTCAAGCAGGCGGACCGCGAAGCCTTCCAGGTCGGAGTAATCCAGAACTCCGATCGCCCGCTTTCGCTCGCCATAGAGCTGGTCGAAGCGCTCCACCAACTCGATGAGTGTTTCGCGTTCGCGCGAATAATACTCGCTGAGAATCGTCCGGTACAATTCGGGAACGGTTTTGTCCTTGATGGCCTGCAGCCGGTTTGCAATTGCGGTGTTTTGCTTGAGCGCTCTGAGATTTGTCGGAAATTCATCGATGATTCGGAAGTGTTCCACGGTGATCGGCCCGTCGGGCAACGCTGCCAGGCGCGCGGCCGCGTCTAGAACTTCGCGCAGACGGGCGGTCTGGCTCAGGTTCCATCCCACAGGAATCTCATTGCTCACCTCAGCCAGCGCGTCCCTCAGTTCTTTGAACCCAGTTGCCCTGAGCATGACAAAACTGCGCAACTCGCCGGCTCGAGAACCCGCGCAACGCATGGCATCGTAGACGCCCGGGAGTTCTTTTGCCAGTTCCGGAGACGCTAGGCCTCGCATCAACCGCCGCGTGGCCTCGGGTTGATCCGCAAACATCTTGTCGAGCACATCGGTCGCGGTCTGGCCCTGCATGATGGTTGCCTGCCGCGCATCCAGGACGCGAAACTCCGGGTCGATTCCCGCCGCAATGGCATTCTCGCGCAGCAGCCGCGCGCAAAAGCCGTGGATGGTGGAAATATTCGCCTGTTCCAACTCGCGCCTGCGTTCCGGCATTGTGTGGAACGCCTCGGCCAGCCGCTCTTTCATGTTGCGCGCGGCTTTCTCCGTGAACGTGATGGCCAGAATGCGCTGCGGTGCGACCCCGGCTTCCACCAGCCGCCGGTAGCGCTCCACCAGCACGCGAGTCTTGCCCGACCCCGGGCCTGCAACCACACACATATCCTGGCCGGTGTGTGAGATGTCGATCGCTTCAAGCTGATGCGGCGTGAAATCCACTAAGCGCCCTCAGCAATTGCCAGTTCTGCGGCCGCGAAACGGCACACATCCCTGAAGTCGCAGTATCTGCATTTCGAAACGTCACTTGGAACGGGTTCAATCCGGCCCGACATGATTTCCTGAGCAGCGCGCAGCCCCTGTTCCGCAGCACGGGTAAGCCATTCCGGCGTGAACGGCACAATTGCTCCCGCCTTGCATGAGGCGAGCCGCTCGCCCCAGCCGCCGTATTCCACACGATCTCGGAGGCTGCAATAATACATGCCCGCCGGCCGCAGCCCCAGGGCTCGTTCTGCGGCCAGCCAGTAGAAGGGACCTTGCAGGAGACTTTCGTTTCCCGTGTACTCACTAGCCTTCTTTTTGCTGTACTTGTAGTCAATGACGAATGCACGACCATCGGCGCATTTCACCACCCGGTCGATCCGGCACCGAACGGCGAGGCCCCCATCCAGCTCGAACTGGCATGGCTGCTCGCTCTCGCTCGTGTGCCCGGCGGGCCAGGCGTCGATTTCCGCAAAGCGGCGCAAATCCGCCAGCATTCGCGAACGTAGCAGCTCAGTCTGATAGCCCGCCGGAATAAATTCGCCTTGCGCTACCTCGTGAAACACGCGCTCAAACACTTCTTCAATCGCGGCTTGCGTTGCGACCCACTGCGCGATCACCGTGTGCACGATGGTGCCGGCGACGCGGAAATCCAGGCGCTCTTCGGGATTCGCAGGCCGCCCTTCGAGTTTCAGCGTGTGCCGCCCAAAAAACTGAAAAGGGCACTGCAGATAGCTTTCAAGCGCCGTGGGCCGGACTTCCCGATGCTTGTCGGCCAGCACTGTGAACAGATCCGCTGAACGAATGCGCACTGCGACAGGCTCCAGAGGAACACTCTGCAACCGCACGGGCTTGCTGGCGGCGACCGGCTCCGTGGGCTCCAGAAACAGCGACCGCAGATTCTGCTCGCCGCGTACATCGTTTTTCGGATAGCTGAGAAACAGCGAAGCCGTTGCGCGACTCAGCGCCGATTCGAACAAAAAGTGCTCTTCCCGATCGGTATCCTCCGCTGTGCGGATTCGAATGCCGCTGTCCTTCAGGCGGCGCCGGAGAGTCTCCGGCAAGAACGGGTCCGGCGGATGATACCGGGGGAACTGCCCTTCCACCAGCCCGCACACGAATACTACGGGCAGTTCCCATTGCCGCGCCTCGTACGCGCTCAGCACGTGGACGACGTTCCGGCGCTGATCTGCGATGCGCAGCGGCGTGAGCCGGAGCACCGCCATCATCGCTTTCCAGAACTCATTCAGCGAAATTCTGGCCGCTCCCTCAAACGTACCGGCGGCCTCAGCGGCAGCCGCTTCGAAAGCATCCATCGCCCGCGCCTGCGAGCGCCCGTCGAGCGCCGCTTGATGGGTTACTCGGTCGCGCGGCTTCCCCGGTTTGTAGATGGCGCGCAGGCCACACATCCGCTCCGCCCACTCCGCTGGTTTCAGCGACAGCGAACGCCACGTGTCCAACTCCACCAGGCGATCGAGCAGCCAGCCGAGCCGCCGATCGGTGGCTGGACCTTCGGCCGCAAGTTGCCGCAGCGGTTCAAGGCCCTTGCCCGGCATTCTCTCGCGCACCTCGAAATCAAATCGGTCCATGGGCGCCGAGATCCCCGCGCCCGGCGCCAGTTTCATCGCCGTTAAAGTCTGCTCGTAATCCCAGCCGCCAAGCATCGCATCCACGATCCCCGCAAGGTATCGGATCGCCGGGTGCTCCAAAAGGACCGAGTCGAAATAAAAACGCGTCGGGATGCCGAACCGTTCGAGCGTGGCGCGCAGCAGCCCGAGATATACTTCCGGCGCGCGCACGATGATCCCCATCTCATGAAACGGTCTGCCGCCGGCCGCTTGCTCGAGGATCCTACGCGCTATCTCGTCCACTTCGCGCTCGATTCCGGGCGCCGTGAATAGTTCACGCCTGGGAAGCGCTCGCTCGCGCGCCAGCAACTGCTCTTGAAACCCCGTGGAAACGAGGCGCGCTCGCGTCCCTGTTGCGACGCCTGCTGATGGCAACGCGACCGTCACGTCCGCGTGTTTCGCAAGCGCTCTCACCGCTGCCAGTTCGGAATCGGTGAGAGAGAAGAATCCGTCGAGCCAGATCGTAGTCAGGCCGCCAACTCCCTCCTGATCGATGCGGGCGGCTGCGCGCTCGAGTCGCGTGGACCGCATCCCGAGCTGGCGCTCCTCCAGCAGCCGGTTCACTTCGGCATATACCTGAGCCAGCGCTCGCCCAAGTCCATCCGCCGGCGCGTGCCGCCGCAACGAATCCGCGTCGCAGCCGGCGGCGGAGCACTCTTCGATGGTTTTCGCCAGCCTCGCGTGAAATCCCGCGAGGTGCGCCACCTTCGCGAACTCCGGGAGATTGAGGCGCTGCACGGCTTTCTCCACCAGCACGTAAAAGAGGGAATCGGCTACCTGCGGAAGGTCAGCGGCCCACGGCTCGATAAAACGCGAAATCGTCTGGACAACCGCGGGCGAAAAGACGAACCCCTCGCGCGCCACCTGGTTGCGAAGATGCTGCGCCATGGTCGCGGTGGGTACCAGCAGGCGAACCGTGTTGTCACCTCGCCTGAGCGCCGAACGCAGCTCCTCAAGAATCGTGAACGTCTTGCCGGAACCCGCGGGCCCGGTCAGCAATTGCATTTAGAAACCAGCTTACCGCGCTGCGCCGGAATTCATTCACTGGTTGGCGCCTGGTGCGGGCCGCACTCCGCGATTCTTCCACTCGCGCAACTCGGCGAAACCCCGTGCCACCTCTGTGTTGTTGATTGCGCAGTGTCCGTCATGCTTCACGTATTGCTGTACGAACAGGCTCTGAGTGCCCATCTGTTCCACCAACCGTGCGTAAGCGTCGGGCACCCAGGGCTGCACGATCGGATCATAAGTGGTGTGGATCGCCAGCATGGGACGCGTAAGCTTGCCGGTAGGTGTGTAATGGTTGTGCGCGTATTCTCTGGCGCGCGGATCAGCGGCGTAGCGTTTCACGCCATCGTTGAGCGCGTTGTCGTCGGGCGTCCCCGTGTAAATAATGTTGCGATTGTCGAACGGGTTTCCGCCTCCGCGCTGTTCCAGGTCCATCAGCACATATGTAAAGAACACGAGCGTGTGCGCCAATTCCTTGTTGCTGCGGACGCCGGACCATCGGCGCACAACCTCCGCTTGAGTGGGTTTGGAGTCGAGCAGCAGCGTGATCTCCTGTTCGAGATCTTTGCTCATCTTGAAACTCGGCGGCACGTGGTCAGGACTTGGCAGTGCATCCGGGAAATAGTAGTCGAAGACCACCCGCAGATCCAGCGGCTCGCGATCTATATACCAGGTGGCCGCTCCCAGCGGCGCGCACAGCGGCAAGGCGCCATCGTAGACGCTGGGAAACGATTCGACCAGCACCATGGTGAGAAACCCGCCCATCGAGTGCCCGGTGACATACGTCTCTTTCGGCGCGCCGTACTTGCGGATGAAGTAGCGCCGCAGCGCCTCGGTATCCTGTACGCCTTCTTCGATGGCCCAGCCGCCCGCGACAAAGCCCGACTGGATGAACGCGTAGCCCTGGCTGACAAAAACATCGATGAACGGATTGGGCCTGTCTTCGAAAGTGCCTGGGGCATCGCTATACCCGTGGCAGTAAACCACAAGCCCACCGTTCCACTTCTCCGGCATATCGATGCGAAACTTGGCGCCATTGATCTCACCGAGTTCGGTATGACTGCCCGCAAGGCACAATCCCGGCAGCACGACGGCAAGTAGCATAGTTTTCATGGCGGATTATGTAACTATACAGCCGGGCAGATTGCCTGGATCGATCTGCTTGAATATGCTGTCTTCGTGGGTAAGGCCTGGGAGTCCAGATTCAAGGTCCGCCGCGACGGCTGGCGTTGGTTGTTTTGGATTGTGTTTCTTCTGATCCCACTCGGGATCGGACCTTGGTACGTCCGTATTCTCTGTGTTCTGTTCGCACTGTTAGTCGGATACGCCCTCCTTACCGAACACAAATAGCTTGCCGCAGACAGATCCCTTGGTCCGCACGCTCCCTACCCTCGCAGCACCGCCAGCAGCGCCTGCCTGAGATCCTTCTGCTTGTCCGCTGCCAGCTTCTCGCCACCTTCGGTCACGTAGAAAACGTCTAAGGCTTTGTGAGCCTCGGTATCAATCAACACCACTTCGATACTCGCGCCCCGCGAGGAGATCGTGGAGGCCATGTCGTACAGCAGTCCGGGCCGGTCTTCCGCCACCACCTGAATGAGCGTCGCCGACTGCGACGCCTGGTCGTCCATGTGCACCGTAGGTTCAATGCGCGCTCGCCGGCTGGGCAGCGCCATGCGCGGGCGGCTCCGCAGCAGCTCTTTCACATCGACGCGGCCCAGCACCGCGCGTTCCACGGTAGCTCTCAACCTGTCCACTTCGCTGGGATTCAGGTCCAGCGTACGCAACGGATCGGAAAATGAAAACGTGTCCAGCACCGTGCCGCGCCGGTTGGCGAAAGCTTCGGCTTTCAAGATGTTCAAACCGAAACTGGACAGCGCTCCGGCAATGGAGGCGAACAGAAATGGCCGGTCTCTGGCGACCAGAGTCAATCTGTAATTCTCACTGGCCTTCTCGACCTCCACCGCCACTCCCCGCGCATGGCTGTCCTTTTCAAGCCGCATGTGCCGCTCAATATCGATTTCCGCATGCGTGCGCAAGTAGCGCGTCGGGAAGCCTTCCAGGAACTCCGCCCTTTCCGGCGATCCCGCGCTCTCGATACGCTCTGTTTCCAGCTCGCGCGTCAGCTCGTTGTACGTCTTCAGGTAGAGCCGCCATAGCTGTTCAGCCCGCCAGGAAGTCATGGCTGAGGGATTCACCGCGCTGATATCGGCGTACGTGAGCAGTGTCAGATATTTCAGATTTTCCACCGTCCCCACTTTATGCGCGAGATACTGCGCGGTCGCCGGGTCTTCCGGATCGCGGCTGTTCATCGTCGCCGACATCTCCAGATGGCACCGGATCAGGAACGCGGCTGTCGAACGCTCCACCGCCGGCATCTGAATGCGTTCCATCGCGCCATCGGCGATGCGAACCGAAGCGTCCACATGCCCCTCTTCCCGGCTGCCCTTCCCCACGTCATGAAACAGCAATGCAAAAACCAGTACCCCCGGCTGCTCAATCTCGGCCAGCAACCCCGCGTAGGAGGTCGTCGTCGGTCCCTTGGCCGCTCGGAGCTGCGCCAGAATCTGGATGGCGACCAGCGTGTGTTCGTCCACCGTATAGCGGTGATAGAAGTCCCGGATCACCAGGCAGTCGATGTCCTCCATCTCCGGGAAAAGTGTGCTGAGGAGTCCTGTCTCATGCGCTGCACGCAAAGCGACGGCCGCGTGCGGCAACGAGAGCGCTTCGCCAATCGCTCCCCAGATGGGACGCGACACTGCAAAGTACTTACGCGTAGCGAGACGGTGCGCGGCAATGCGTTCTTCAGCCTCCAGGGACAGGCGAAAACCATGGCGCGCGACGAACTGCAGCAGCCGCAGGAGCAGGTCGGGCTCGGCCTCAATCTGCTGTGGAGCGCGGAAATAAATCCGCTCGCGCAACACTGTAAAATCGGCGTTGGAAATCCGCGAGCGGCGGTCGCGAAACTGGGCAAACAGCGAGCTGGCGCGGGCTTCCTCCGTCTCCAGAACTCGCAGCGCCGACCGGTCGATTACGCGCGCGTTCCGAAAGTACGCGCGCATCAGTGCCGCCGGCTCCTGCATGCCCAACTGCTCAGCCACGTACTCCTGCGCGTCGAAGCTCAGCACGTTGGCATCACGCTTGGCAAGCTGGTGCAGGTGAACGCGGAGCGCGAAGAGAAAGTTCCGGGCTTCGTTCAACTCCGCCATCGGCGCCGGCGGCGCCAGGGAAACGGGTCTAGTCGCCGCGATCTGCGCCAGCCACGCCATCAATTGCAGATCGCGCAGCCCGCCCGGCGCTTCCTTGATGTTGGGCTCCAGATGATGGAATGTGTCGTTGTATTGCGCGTGGCGCTCGCGCGTCATCCGGGACAAGTGGCGGGTCAGGCTGTCACGCTGGCCGTGAATGAATCGCGGAAGTTTCTCAACCAGCGAGCGATAGACGCCGGCATCTCCCGTCAGATACCGTTGATCCAGCAGGCTGACGTTCAGCTCGATGTTGCTCTCGTGAAGCTCCGCGCATTCCCCGGGCGTTCGCACCGATTGACTGACGCGCAGCCCCGCATCCCACAACTGTTGCAGAAACCCGGAAATCGGATCTTTCACGCCCGCGGCCGCTTTTTCACTCGCGAACAGCAGCAGCAGATCGACGTCCGAGTACGGAAAGAGCTGTCGCCGCCCGTAACCGCCCACCGCCAGCAAGGCAGCTCCAGCTTGTACCGTTCTGGAAAGATGCTGCGTCCAGGATTTCAGGACCAGCGCGTCGACTGCCGAGGTGCGCTCCTCGATCGCGCGCAGCGGATCAAAGAGCAGTTTCTCCGCGATCGTCATTCCGAATCCGGATGGCTTCGGCGACCTCGTAAATGAAGACTTTGCCGTCACCGATCTTGCCCGTGCGCGCCGCCCCAGTCAGCGTGCGCAATACCTCATCCAGCCGCGCATCGGCGACCACCAACTCCAGTTTCATCTTGGGCAGCAGGTCCACGTTGTATTCCTGGCCGCGGTAAACCTCTTTGTGGCCCTTCTGCCTGCCGTGCCCCCGCACCTCGGTAATGGTCATCCCGTCGATGCCAATCGCTTTGAGCGCTTCTTTGACCGGATCCAATTTGAACGGCTGAATAATAGCTTCAATTTTCTTCATCGCAACATTCCTTGAGTGTGCCAGCCTGAAAGTCTCCTCACACCTCGAAGAAGTAACCTTCTTCGCCGTGCATGCTCAAGTCCAGGCCCTCGATCTCGTGGTCTCGTTCCGCCCGCACTCCGACGACGGCATCACAGATCTTCAGGATAATCAATGTCCCCACAATGGCCAGGCCCCACGCGATCACAGTCCCAACCAACTGGTTCAACACCTGTCCGGCGTTGCCATCCACCCATCCGAGCGCCAGCGTTTTGCCCGCGGAGTCCTTGAAACTGTCATTAATGGCGCTGGTGGCAAAAACGCCGGTCAGGATCGCGCCCAGCGTGCCGCCCGCTCCGTGCACGCCGAACGCATCCAGTGAATCGTCATAGCCGAACTTGTGCTTCACCAGAGTGGCCATAAGATAGCAGACGATCCCTGCCAGGAATCCGATCAGCAGCGCCGGAAAGGGCTGCACGAAGCCCGACGCCGGCGTGATCGCCACCAGGCCGGCCACGCACCCGGAAATTGCGCCCAGCACGCTGGGCTTGCCCGTGCGAATCCATTCCGCGAACATCCAACCCAGAGCCGCGGCCGCCGCGCCGAAATGAGTAGCGACGAATGCGCTGGTGGCCAGGCCTGAAGCCGCCAGCGCACTGCCGGCATTAAAGCCGAACCAGCCGACCCAGAGCAGGCACGCGCCAATCACGCTCAGCACTACGCTGTGCGGCTTCATCTGCTCGTGCGGGTATCCCACGCGCTTGCCTAGATAGAGAGCACAAATGAGCGCTGACACCCCCGATGTGATATGCACCACTGTGCCCCCGGCGAAATCAAAGCACGGAATCTTACCGCCCAGCGCCGCGTTCAACAGCCCGCCCTTGCCCCACACCATGTGCGCCATCGGAAAGTAAACCAGCAGCGCCCACAACACCGTGAACAGCAGCATGGCGCTGAATTTCATCCGCTCGGCAAACGCGCCGGAGATCAAAGCCGGTGTGATGATGGCGAACATCAATTGGTAAACCATGAACGTCTGCTGCGGGATGGTTCCGGCATAGTCCGGATTGGGGGTGATTCCTACGCCGCGCAAAAACGCGTAGCGCAGGTCGCCAATCACCGAGCTACCCTCGGCAAATGCCAGGCTGTAGCCCACAATCGCCCAAAGCGCCGTAATCACCGCCATGAGGATGAAACTGTGCATCATCGTGCCCAGCACGTTCTTGCGGCGAACCAGCCCGCCGTAGAAGAGCGCCAGCCCCGGTCCCGTCATCATCAGCACCAGCGCTGCCGACGTCAGCATCCACGCGTTGTCGCCCGCGCTTTGCGCCGATTTAACCGCGGTGTCGAGCGCCGCCAGCCGCGCATCTATGCTTGGCGCCGTCTGCGCCATCGCGGCCATCGAAAACACGAATAGTATCAGTACCTTCATGCCTGTTTCCTTTGTCGGGTTGCAAACCGAGACAGTGTACTATTATTCCGCGAACCATCGAGCGGCGGGAATGAACGTTTCTATCAGACCGATTGAAAATTTCTATTCGCTTAACGGGCCGGCCTTGGCCTGCCACCACGCTTGCCATCCGGCTCCGCAAGTGCCATATTTTTGTACAGCGGAGGTTGTATGCGCGCTGATCAGGCACAGATATCCTGGGACGAGAAAAGCAAGCAGTGGCTCGTACGGATCACAGTTGGCGAGGAGGTGATTCGCCGTCACTCCAAGTCGGCCAAGAATGCCGACGAGCAAACGCTCCGGTCCTTGGCGGTGCAAGTGGCACAGGAAGAGGGCTACGAACTCGAGCCCGCCAAAGTCAGCGTCGGCGGATAGCCGGCCTCCTCGGACCCTCCCATCTTTGTCCCTCACGGACCCTTTTTGAGTGATAACATGGACGGTCCTGAGGAGAACCCATGAAAGCTAAGAAGGCCCTGAAGAGATTGCACAAGGTGGAGACTTTGCTGTCCACCGTCATCGATCAGTTTCCGGACAGCGCGCGGGGACTGCGTGACTTGCTGGGCTCGGCGCGATCATCCATCGTTCGCGCCAGAGAAACGGTGAACGCCCGGGTTGCCCGCGCTGCCAAGAAACCTCCCGCCAAGGCCTCCGAGTCTCACCCAGCGCGCCTGAGCGCTGAAGGCCGGAAGCGCATTTCGCTCGCTGCTAAACGCCGCTGGGCGCTGGCTAAGCAAAAGGGGATTCACGCCGTAACCGGGCGCAAACTGAGGAAGACGGCATAAACGTCCCCCCGTTTCGCTCGGAAACAATCTGTGACATAATCCGGGTGGTATGAAGCGCTGCACGTTAGCGCTGCTTTTCGCGTGTGCCGCATTGCCGGCTCAGGAGCCGGTTGCGCCGCCACCGCCGGCCCGGCAGTTCACGCCACCGGAAAATTGGTTGAACTTCAATTTTGGCAAGGTGCCGGCGCAAGGGTGGTTCCGGCTTGCCAATGTGCAGCCGCGCTACTGGACGCTGAACACGCCACCTGCATCAGACGCTTGCTCGGTTCCGCTGCTCGAGGCGCCAGTCAATCCCAACATAGACCCTAAGATCTCGGTACCCACAGGCCCCGGGGAAAACATCGACAACATGCCCATTGCCAAAGGCCTGCCGCCCTGTCCTTCCCGCGACGGGCAGCCCGAAGTCCTGTTCGTTCCCCGCACCAAATAGCGGCAAGACGACTCTACGACTGCGGCTTCCATTCCGACCTCCCAAGCCGGTAAAGCACATGTCGCCGCAGAGGATGTCCTTCCGGCAATCGCGGGTGATCGAAGTCGTCGGCCGCCTTGTGCGTCATCCCCAGTTTCTCCATCACGCGCCGCGACCGGGCGTTCGCGGGCACAGTGAAGGATACCAGTTCATCGAGCCCAACCACCTCGAAGGCATGCCGCACCATTTCCCGCGCGCCCTCGGTTGCCAGCCCCTTGCCCCAATGATCGGCGGCGAGCCGCCATCCGATCTCGACGCACGGTGTAAACGCAGCCTGAAACCACGGAACCGCCAGCCCCACAAATCCGGCAAACGAATGATCTTCGCGCAACTCGATTGCGCACAGGCCGAAACCATGTTTCCGGAAATGAGCTTCAATCCGGTCCACCAGCAGATCGCTTTCCTCACGGGACAGCGGACCCGCCATAAACTCCATAACACGAGGGTCCGCATTGAGCCGCGCAAACGGCTCCCGATCCGACTCCTGCCAGTGCCGCAATACCAGCCGCTCCGTTTGAGCCACCACCATACGGCTCTCCAGAATATCAACCGCGGCTTAGTGTCGCCGTTGTCTGGACATTTGATTTTCGAGCGGGACCGGTCTATTCATACCTCAGCGCGTCCATCGGTTCCACCCGCGAGGCTCGCCGCGCCGGTAGCAGCGCCGCCACGCACGCCACCAGCAGCAGCAACAGCGGCACGCCGATGAACGTCACGGGATCCGTCGCACTGATGCCATAAAGGAAACTGCCGGCGAGACGCCAGAGCGCTAGAGAAATGGCGAGGCCAATGACGAGCCCTATGCCCGCCAGCAGCATGCCCTGGCGCGCCACCATGCGCAGCACGCCGCTCGCGCTCGCGCCGAGCGCCATGCGGATTCCGATTTCGCGCGTGCGTCGCCGCACTGAATAGCTGAGCACGCCATACAAGCCCACCGTCGCCAGCACCAGCCCGACGGCGCCGAATACACCGAGAAGCACGGCGCTCAATTTGGGAATCAGCAGCGCCTTGCTCACATGCTCCTGCATGGTCTCAATACCGAAAACCGCCAGGTTGGGATCGAGAGTCGCTACCTGCGCGCGAACCGCGCGTGTCAACGTCCTTGGGTTAACGGTAGTCTTCACCACAATCGAGATGCCGAAGAAAGAGAACACTTCTTCCGGATGCTGTGGCAGATCGAGATAAACGATGCCGGTCGGGTCTTCGCCGAGAGTTCTCGACTTGGAGTTTTTGGCGACACCGATGATCTCCCAGACCTTGTTGTCCCCGCGGAATCTGCGGCCGAGCGGATCTTCGCCGGGAAACATTCGCTGCGCCAGCGTCTCGTTGATGATCGCAACGCGTTCCGTCCCTTCCTGCCGCCTGAAGTCGCGCCCGCGGAGCAACGGCGTACCGATGGTTTCGAAGAACCGGCGGTCCACGCTGTATACGCTGGCCTCGAATTCTTTCGCGTCGCTCTTGCCGTTATCAGGCTGGAAGCCGTTGTTAGTGCCGCCAAGGCTCAAGGGGAGGCTATCCAGGAAACTCACGGAGGTGACGCCGGGCAGCGCCGATACGCGCTCGCGTAACTCTCCTAGAAACCACCTGGTCTTGTCCGGTGAATAATGGTGCAGCTTGGGATCTACACCCATCAACAGCACGTTTTCGGGCCTCAGGCCCAGGTCGATAGAGGACGCGTTCTGAAGGCTGCGGAGGAATAGGCTGGATCCAACCAGCAGCACCAGCGAAAGAGTTACCTGGCCGGCGACAAGCAGATTGCGCATACCAAACCGGCGCGAACGGCCTACCACGCCTCCTTGCTCCTTGAGCGTGGTGACTAAATCCGGCCGGGTCGCGCGCAGCGCGGGCGCCAATCCGAACAAAACGCCGGTCAGCACGGAAAGCGCCGCTGTAAACGCCAGCACCCGCGCATCCGGGGCAAACGTAAACCCGATCGGCATAGGCAACGGTAGCTCAAACCGGGAGATCGGCCGTATCGCCGCCAGCGTCAGCAGGAATCCCACGGCTGCGCCGCCGATGGAGAGCAAGATGCTCTCAGTGAGCAACTGGCGGACGAGGCGTCCGCGGTCGGCGCCAATGGCCAGACGAATGCCGATCTCCTTCTGCCGCGCCGAAGCTCGCGCTAGCAGCAGGTTGGCCACGTTAGCGCAGGCGATGAGCAGAACCAGGCCCACCACGGTCATGAGAATCACGAAAAGACCTATGGCATACTTGGCCCCTTCTCCAAGTAGATCTCCCGATGTGCTCAGGCGGATCGGCCGTCTGTTCCTCTCGTTTTTGTGGTACGCATCGTCGAGTCGTTTCTTCACCACCTCGACGGCCGCGAGAGCCTGCTGCCGGCTCACTCCCGGTTTCAGCCGCGCATCCACATTCAGCCACTGTGCACCCCGCCTCTCGTTCAGGTGATCTTTCGACAGGTCGGGCATGATCTGGTCCACCATCGAAAGCGGCACCCAGAACTCCGGAGTGATGGCGCGAAAAGTCCCGAGGAATCCCGCCGGAGCGACACCGACGACGGTGTAGCCTTGGTTGTTGAGGATCACCGTCTTTCCCACGATGCCGCGGTCGCCTGCAAACCGCCGGCGCCACAACCCGTAGCTCAGCACAACCACCGGATTTCTACCGGGCACTTTGTCTTCTTCCGGCAGGAAGCCGCGCCCTACCGCGAGATCCACGCCAACCACGGAGAAGTAGTTTCCGCTGGCCATCTGTCCCCAGATCCGTTCGGGTTCAGCCACGCCGCCCAGGCTCGCAGGGACCAGCGGGAAGCTGGCGCAAACCCCGTCAAACACGCCCTTGGCCTGGTCCCGATAATCGATGTAGTCGGGATAGGACATCGACTCGCCTTCGTTGAAATTCACCAGCCGGGCCGGCTCTTTCACCGGCAGCGAACCCAGCAGCACTGCGTTCACGATGCTGAACACCGTCGTGTTCGCGGCAATGCCCAGCGCAATCGAGACAACCACAGCGGCCGTAAACCCTGGGCTTTTGCGAAACGAGCGCCAGGCATAAGACGCGTCCTGCCATGTTGTTTCGAGCGGTGCGAGTAGCGTACGAGATGCGGCTGGCATCAAAGCCTCCTGCTCAGATTCGAGTCTTGCTATAGGTAACGAAAGCCGCCGCTGAGAAGTTCAGTGGCGCGAAGCGTTTAAGATGGCCCGAACGCCATCCACACACAATCGTGCCGCGTGTTTTGATTCCGCGGCAAGCCCCCCTACCGCATCTTCAATTTCGATCGGCTTGATTTGAGCCATCTCTGCGCGCGTCTTCCCGGTGATCCACTCGGTCAGCGCCGACCCGGCCGCAATCGACGCCGTGCAGCCGCGCGTCTTATACTGCACTTGCGCCGCGACATCGCCTTCGAACCGCACCGAAAGCCGCAAAATATCGCCGCACACTGGATTCGAGACCTCTACAGTCACAGCCGGCGGCCCCAGCTCCCCTACGTTGCGCGGATTCTGGAAGTGATCGAGCAAGCGCTCGCTATACATGCGGTTGACTCCATTCTATCGGCGCCGCATGCCGGTATGGGAAAATCTTCGGAAGAGCATGACGACGGTCGTTGCCGCGGTCATCGAGCGCGATGGACATGTGTTGATCGGCCAGCGCAAGGCGGGCAAGTGGCACGCGCTCAAATGGGAATTTCCCGGAGGAAAAGTCGAGCCTGGGGAGACTCCCCCCACCGCCCTCCGGCGCGAGCTCGACGAGGAACTGAATATCCACGCCGATATTGGAGCGCTCATCACCGAATATGAATACGAGTATCCCGGACGCTCTCCCATCCGGCTCATGTTTTACTCGGTCTCGAAATTTGAGGGAGAAGTGGATAATCGCGTCTTCGAGGAAATCCGCTGGGAAAAGCGCGAGCGTCTTCCCGACTATGATTTCCTTGAGGGCGACGTGAATTTCGTGCGCGTATTAGCCGGCGTCCGCTGAGCCTATTTGGTGGGCGGCAGCTTCACCTGCATGCCCTGATTGCGATTCAGCTTATCGGTGAGTTCACGATCCACCAGGCTCAGTGATGCCTGGTTATGCACCCGCTGCGGAGTCACGTAGTGTAGAGTGTCGCCTTCCACCCAATAGGCGTACGCCGAGTAGATGGAGTGGTCCTTGAACGCGATCAGATAGTAACTCGTGTTCTCGTCCGCGGCGCCTTCCTCCGGCTCACGGCTTGGCGCTTCGTAGAGGTGAATTCCGCCGGATGAATCCTCGCCATACTCATGCACCACGGGGTTGGCGTGTTCCGGGATGAAATTCTGGTTGATGATCACCTGCGGCCCCTGCTGGGGTGGATAAGCCATGGGCGCGTTCGACTGGTCGGGCGCGTAGCCATATCCGTTATCCGAATAGCCTCCCACGTAGTAGCCACCCCCGTAAACCGGATACGCGTAGGGCGCCACGACCGCCGGCCGATGAAACCTGTGGAACTGCCCATTATTCAATCCGCCCACCGTCGCGCCGAGGCGGGACGCAAATGTTGTGTCGGTTATGGAGAGAGGACTTCCCGGAGGACCGCCGGTACCCGGAAACAGAACCCGGCCCGAGATGAGACCGTTCGGCGGTGGCTGGCCGGTACCGGGGAAGATCACGCGGCCAAAGCCCGATCGGGCCGCGGACGCCGGTGGCGGCGAACTGAACTGCAACCCGCTAAAACTACGATTCTGCGCTAAACCGCTCGCAGCAAATACGACTGCCAGTGCAACCGCGGCTAAAGGTTTCACGACGCGCCTCTCGACAGCTACTAGCTTACCTCAGTAGATGCCCGCGGGGCGTTGCTCGTTACTTGGACGGCGTTGTCTTGGGCGGCGCGGGCTTAGGTACCGGTACCGCGGGCTTGGCGGCAGCCGGCTGGGAGGCCGCCGGCGCAGGAGCGTTCTTATCGTACAACTCGATGATTTCTTTGGTGATATCGATCGTGTTGGATGCGAACAGTACTGGCGTCTGCGGCGAACTGATGTCTAGTACCAGGGTGTAGCCATTGTCCTTGGCGTACTTATCGATCACCGCCATGATCCGGCCTCCCAGCTCGCTCATAATCTTCTGCTCCTCTTGATCGAGCTCGCCGCGGGCATCTTCGGTATCCCGGTTGAGCGCCTTGGTCTTCTGGTCAATCTCCCGCGTAAGCTGGGTGCGCGCCTCCTCGCTCAGCGTGTTAGCCCCGCGATTGAGCTGCTCCTGGAGCTGAGCGATGTCGCTCTGGCGCTTTTCGAACTCGGTCTTTTTGGGACTGAACCGGCCTTGCAGGTCACTCGCGGCCTTCTGGCCGTCTTTGGTGCTCGCGATCGCGCTCTGAATGTTGATAACGCCGACTTTGCCGGAACTTTGAGCCGCCACCGGCAGAGCTAAGGCGAGTCCCAGCGATGCTAAACCAAACCTTGTCATGTTGACGATTGACTCCTCATCACTTCACAGTGCACGGCGATACGGCCCCTCACTTCGGCGGCGCTGGTTTGGGGGCAGGCGGCGCCGCGGGCTGGGCCACGCCAGTGGCGGCAGGCGGCTTCACCACCCCTGACGCAGGGGCGGCAGCCGGAGCGGCGGGCGGGTTCTTGTCGTATAGCTCAATAATGTCCCTGGTGATGTCGATGGTATTCGATGCATACAGCACGGGCGTCTGCGGCGAGCTGACGTCCAGAATGAGCGTATAGCCATGGTCTTTGGCGTATTTGTCGATCACCGCCATGATCCGGCCTCCCAGCTCACCCATGGCCTTCTGCTCTTCCTGATTCAGCTCCGTCTGGGCGTCTTCGGTGAAGTATTTCAGAGATTTGGTCTTTTGGTCGATCTCGCGCATCAGGTTTTGCCGCGCTTCCTCGCTCAGCGTATTGCGTCCGCGGTTGAGCTGGTCCTGCAACTGGTTCAGCTCGTTTTGACGCTTATCTACTTCGGCCTTCTTCGGGTTGAACCGCGTCTGGATCTCACCCGCCGCTTTTTTGCCGTCGTTGGTGCTGATAATCGCGCTCTGAATGTTGATCACTCCGACCTTGCCGGCCGTTTGCGCTCCCGCCGAAATGGCCAACCCCAAAAGGGACAAGACACACAATGTACTTTTCACAAACAGGCTCCTTACTAAAATCGGGCTGGCGCATACGCCCGTCCCGTTACTCTTATTCTAATGTCACGATTCAACTGGTTAAAACGTGCGCCCAATGGTGAACCGGAAGGTGTGGGCTTGCTCTGCAAACGGGTAACCCTGCCCGAACGACGCGATGGCATTGAGAAAAGTCGCGTTGTTCGGGAACATCGCACGGTCGGCAACGATGGGAGGCTGCAGCATCTGCTCCACCCGCAACGGGTTGTAGGCCCAATAAACGCGGAACGGCGCTTGTACTACTGGCAATAACACCTGCAACTCGATGCCGGTGGATGCACGCACGTTCTGAGACCCGGGCGCGAGTTTGACCTTTCCGTCGAATGCCGCTTGGGGAAACTCGGCGTTCAACTGAGCGACGCGCGCCGGATTCATTGTCAGTTCGCCGGGCAGCAGAATCCTGTTTTGGCCGATGTCGAAGAATAACGCCAATGTGACGGGGCCGAAAATCTTGATGCGGTACTCGAAATTGCCGATTAACTGCGTATCACCGCCGGGTGTAATGAGCTGATATGTCGGAATCGTCATCGTGGCGGGAATTAGCGTCTGCACACCGTTACTGACGACCTTTTGCTGCCGAGGGGTGCCGTCGTTGTTATAAATGGGGACTTGCGCGTCGCTAGCGATATAGGCAATCGGTGTGATTCCCCAAATCTCAAAACCGCGAATATCCTGCTCCCCTCCAATGAACGTTCGCGAAAACGGGGGCGCCACCTTGCCGCCGTAGCCCGTCAGCAGCGATCCCATGAAGTGGAACGCCAGAATATGACTCCGGTGCAGAGGGTTCGGATGGAAGTATTTCAGATCTATGGAGGGCCGGACGGTATTGACGTTGCCGCCCAGAAAGCTGCCGGCAAACTGCGTGGCGACGTAGACGCTCCTTCCACCGGTCGGATCGATTGGGTGATTCACCGTGTTGTAACTGTAAGACGGCGTGATGGAACTGGTCTTGATGCCGTTGCATGACCCCGATGTTCCGTTGGCCGCAGGTGTGCAGAACGAACTCGGCCCGTTGACACCCTCAAAGTTGATGTAAGTGAAGTACTGCGTGGCCGCCACGCTGGTGGTGACCAGGCTGGAATCGTCGTAGCCATAAGTGATCCCCACGCGGGCGAAGCTTCGCCGCAGCATCTTGCTCGCGGAAGCGTTGAATCCGTGGCTGTTCTGCACATAGTTGAGCAGGTTCTGCGTGCCCAACGCGCTGTATAGAGGAATGAGATTCTGACCCGTCAGGATCGAAGCCTCCCGCGCCTGGTCGTAATCAAACCGCCGCAGGTACACCAAAAAGCCCAGCTGCACCGGCTTATCCAGAAAATATGGTTCGGTGAAGCCCAGGCTCACGCTGCGCAGCCGCGTGCCGAGCTGCGAATCGAGCGACAACGTTTCTCCCAGGCCCAGGAAGTTGTTGGTGGAGTAGTTGAACCCCATGAAGCTGCCGGCGATTCCCGACACACCGCCATTCAGGCCGATCGAATTCTTCCCGCGCTCCTTGACCTTGAGCGTGATATCCACCGTGTTGTTTTGCGTGTTGCGTTGAATGGTGGCCGCCTCTTCCGCCTTGAGCACCTCGAAATAGCCGAGCTGGTTCAGGCGCAGGATGCTGAGTTCCCAAAGCCGGTTGTTGTAGATGTCGCCTTCGTCCAGCAGGATCTCGCGGCGGATGACTTTGTCTCGCGTTGTGGTGTTGCCTGAGAAGTCAATGCGCCGCACGAAGAACTGCTTGCCCTCGTCGGCGGTCAGCGTCAGATCGATCTTGTCGCTGTTGGGAATGACGTCGAAGGAAGGTTCCGGCACGAAGTCGATGTAGCCGAATTCGCCGTAGAGCTTCTTCATCTGCTCGATGCCCTTGCGCAGCTTGGCGGTCGAAAAAACATCTCCGTCGTTCATCTGGAAGACGTTCTTCTGCAAGAAATCCGTGGTGCGGAACAATTTCACACCCACGAAATTCATCTTGTCCAGATGCATTAACTGGCCTTCTTCGACCGGAATGGTGATGTCGGCGCGCTTGCCGGGCTTATTCGGTTTGATCAGCGGAATATGCATCCCCTGGCCGCCGGTGTCGCGCAGCGTCACCGTGTGGTCCAACACGCGCGCCGTGAAGTAACCCTTGTCCTGGTAGAACTGCCGGATGCGCTCCTTGTCTTCTTCCAGCTTTGAAGAATCATAGGTCTTGGAAAACATGTTTTCCAGAAACAGCCCGTGCGGTACTCCGATCGGGTGCAGGTTCTTCATCGCGCGGATTACTTGTTTATCGCTGAAGACATGATTACCCTGGATGTCAATTACGCCGACTTTGACTTTCGGGCCTTCGTTCACGTTGAAGGTGACCTCCAGCGAGGAAGGCGGGACCTGCCGGATCTCGGGTTCCACCGTCGCGAATTGCCGGCCGCGCTCAGCCAGGTACTCCTTTAAAACCACCGCGGCGTGCTGCACCTTGTTGGGGTCGTACTGCGATTCCACCGACAGCCCGACTTTCCGCTCCTTGAACCGGTCCAACACCTCCGACACCGTCACCGACTTCATGCCCGGGCCGTACTTGATCGTTCGGATCACCCTCCGCTCGGTTACCACGAAGCGCACAATTAAGCCCGTCTTGCCGGGCTCTGTCTCGAGCCGGATGTCATCGAAGCGGCCGGTATTCCAGAGCGCCATGAAATCGCGGTGCAGCGCGTCTTCGTTGTAGACGTCGCCCTTTCTCGTGATGATCAGCGCGCGGAGCGTGTCCTGCGGGACGCGCCGCGCTCCGCGAAATTCAATGGCTTCGATCACGTTGCCCGCGGCGACGGGCGGTGGCGCTTCCCGTCCCTTCGGCGTTTCGAGCTGTGGCTTGCCGGGCTGCTGCCCCGGCGGTTGTGGCGCCGGCGCCTGCGGCGCGCTTTCCGGGACCGTTTCGAATGGATTCGCCTTTTTCGGTTCCTGCTCGGGCTGCGGCGTTTTGGTTTGATCGGCTGCGGGCTTGGCCGGTTCCGCCGGCGGCGGATTCGACTGTGGCTGGGTCTGTGACCAAGCCGGTACAACCGTCAACGCAATAGAAAGACAGACTAAAGCACTGGCCAGGCGCGCACGCCTGCTAAGACTCATGTAAGAAACCGGATTCCTTTCCCGCTGCGCCCAGACAGAGACGTGAGTCTCCGGCGCACGGTTCCAACTCCATAAAAATACGCAGAGAGTAACTGACTATTCTAGCGAAAGCCCAGCGCGGCAACAACGAGGGTTGGGGTGGGCCGTTGCCGCCACACCGGGCTTGGCGAAACACACGTAACGCCTCGGAACTTCCAGCGTCAAACTGTCGTAACTGAACAGAAGGAGAACTCATGAAGAACGGCGCAGCCCTATCCCCTGCAATCCAGGTTCCCGGCTCTGCGGTTCCCGACGGGTGGCGCAGCCAGTTCGGCAAGCCCTCGGGAGTGCTTGGCCACGTGATCGGCCACCTCATGGCGTTCAAGAACAAAGAGCGCAGCTGGTGGGTCCTGCCGATGCTGGAGATTCATCAGAATGACTGCGTCCTCGAAGTCGGCTTCGGCTCGGGGATGGATATCCGGCGTGTCAGCGAAATAGCCGTGGACGGCTTCGTGGCCGGCGTGGATCACTCTCCCGTGATGTTCGAGCAGGCGCGCCGGCGTAACCGCGCTGCGATCGAGAGCGAGCGGGTCGAACTTCAACTTTGCTGCGCGTCCCGATTGCCTTACCAGGATGACTTCTTCAACAAAGTCTTCTCGATTAACGCCGCCCAGTTCTGGAGCGATCCTGCGCCCATGATGCGGGAGATGCGCCGCGTTCTGCGCCCGGGCGGCCTGGTCGCTGTGGCCGTTCAGCCGCGCTCGAAACGCGCCAAAGACGGCGCCGCTCGCGAAACCGGCCGCGCCCTCGTCGAAAATTTGCGCGCCGCCGGATTCAACGAGGTTCGCCTCGAGGCCAAGCGCATGAAGCCCGTCTCTACCGTCTGCGCCCTCGGCGTCAAGTAAAGCCCCCAAATTCCGGTAGTGGGGTCATAGCGGGGATACGCTCGGACACGTCTCACTGAGACCTTGGAAGTTGTTTCTCCATCGCGGCCCAAGTTTTCCACGGTTCGCGGTTCTCCATCTCGTGCGCCAGCGATCTTGGGTTTCGAGACTGTCGATTGTGACGTTAAAATCTAAAAGCACTCGCTTCCCACTCGGGGGTAGCTCGGGAATGCGTGCAAATACCGCTCGGTAGTTGCCTACATCAATCGGTGCCACGGTAACGCCAAAAGCGGACAGGCTTCCGTGGTTTCTGATAAACCATTTCGTTCTCTCCCAGCCGGGATTGTCGTATAACAGCGCTATGAGCGGCATGGGAGCCGTCTCTGAGGACCGGGCCTTTCCGGCCAGTAGTTCGTTATAGAGAAGCTTCGGGGCACGAACGAGATTTATCAGGAATGTGCCCGTCCAGGCGATTGCGTAGCTTATTGCGGTGAACACCGCGAGGACTCGGAGGTCGTCCCAAGTCATACGCCGCCCCAATTGTTGATAACGGGTGGCTGCGAGGGCGGTGACGAGTGGCGTGACAAATGTCCAGTTCTTGTGAATACTCCAAAACGCCGTGGTTTCGCTGAGCGCCTTACGGAGCACCAACAGAAGGTATCGGTGCGAGGACATTGCTGGACATTGTAACGATCCAAGAATGTCTCTGGGGTGCGGGCCATTTCTGGGCTAGAAAATTCGTATCCCATCTATGACCCCACTACCCAAATTCCAGCCGGCGTCTTCTGGTAAAACGGTTCGAGGAGAATCGACTTGCCTACTGACGTGATCCTGCTCGCTTCGCGCATCAAACTGCTTCTCATGGACGTGGAT
>Ga0335077_10001899_pt1 | contig 24903 bp, 19 predicted proteins | sample Lox_Sample_31_FD_207151 | JGI IMG/M metagenome (GOLD analysis project Ga0335077, IMG submission 207151) | Soil microbial communities from Loxahatchee National Wildlife Refuge, Florida, United States - Lox_Sample_3.1 | ecosystem: Environmental > Terrestrial > Soil > Wetlands | place: USA... | reverse complement strand
GCTGAAGCACTCCGCCACCCCATCCGTGTGGCTCGCCGCGGCGTAGTTGGCGTCTCCCGAATACTCCGCCCGCCAGCAGTACTTGCCCGGCGCACTGGTCGTGCTGGCGCCGCTGGTCTGATCCGAGGTGGCCACCCCGTTCACCAGCGTCTTCACCACGCCCACCTGCGACCCGCCCGACGGACACTGCCCGCCCGTCAGCTGGCTCGGGTTGCACAGGAAGAACGTCACCGTCCCCGTCGGCGTCGGCCCGCTCCCCGCCACTGTCGCCGTGTCGCTCACCAGCGTCCCCGGCGTCACGTTCGTCGCGTTCGTGCTCGACTGCGTCGTCACCGTCGACCCCGCCTGCACGCTGAAGCACTCCGCCACCCCATCCGTGTGGCTCGCGGCCGTGTAGTTGGCGTCCCCGGAGTACTCCGCCCGCCAGCAGTACTTGCCCGGCGCGCTGGTCGTGCTGGCGCCGCTGGTCTGATCCGAGGTGGCCACCCCGTTCACCAGCGTCTTCACCACGCCCACCTGCGTCCCACCCGACGGACATTGCCCGCCCGTCAGCTGGCTCGGGTTACACAGGAAGAACGTCACCGTCCCCGTCGGCGTCGGCCCGCTCCCCGCCACCGTCGCCGTATCGCTCACCAGCGTCCCCGGCGTCACGTTCGTCGCGTTTGTGCTCGACTGCGTCGTCACCGTCGACCCCGCCTGCACGCTGAAGCACTCCGCCGTCGCGTCCGTGTGGGTCGACGCCGTGTAGTTGGCGTCCCCGGAGTACTCCGCCCGCCAGCAGTACTTGCCCGGCGTCGTCGTGCCTGCCGTGCTGTCCGAGGTGGCCTGCCCGTTGCCGTCCAGCGTCTTCACCCCGCCCACCTGCGTCCCGCCCGTCGGGCACCCGCTTCCTGTCACGTCCGCCGGTCCGCACAGGAAGAACGTCACCGTTCCCGTCGGCGTCACTCCGCCGCCCGCTACCGTCGCCGTGTCACTCACCGTCGCTCCCGGCGTCACGTTCGTGGCGTTCGTGCTCGACTGCGTCGTCACCGTCGCCGTGCCGGCGTTGACCGTCGTCTCACCCGACCCGGTCGCGGAAGCGGACAAGCCTGTGACACTCGACGTGGCTCTCACGCGCCCGAGTTGAACAGTCTGCTTTCCAGCCGCAGGGTCTGCGTCGACGAGAGGCTCCTTCACCACGTTCACGAGGAAGGAGATGATGCACGTATCGTTGAGACCTGGACCCGACCCGCTGCTCCCAGACGGCCCGAGGATTACGCTACCCCCGCCCGAGTCTGGAGTGAAGATGATTTCGCCCGTCACGGGATCATTGGTGATCGTGAACGTCTGCCCTAGACAGGCCTTGCTGCCGACAGCTCCGCCCGGATTGCCCAGGTTCACCACCGAGAATACCGAGTCGCGACTGGCAACCGGGCACGGGATGGTCCCGCTATTGTCGTCGCACGAGAGTGTCTCTCTGATCCCGCCCGGCAGAACGCCATTCAGGAGGGTCAGCGTGCCGGTGTTTTCCGGAGCACTCGAGGCATTTTTTATCGAGAACAATGCTTGCACGTTGGTCTGTCCGACGCTGACCGGATTGCCCCCGTTGATCGGGCCTGGTGCCACCCCGATCCCAATCGCGGCAAATGCCGGAGCCACGCCGAGGAGCAGCATCCCCAAGACCACCGCCAATCCCGTCCCGATACTGCGCGACCTCCCTGACCGCATATGGCCCCTCCCCCCCGTTAGGTGCTGTCGGTGATCTCTGTGTTGGCGCCGCGCTCGGCCTGATCGCCGCGTCTCAGTCATTTCCGCCGGACCTGAACATCCACGACTTCACGATGTGTGGACTTCCCTTCGCGAAGCGTGGTTGGACCAACTGGCGCGGTCCGGCACGGATCGCGAAGCGACGATGTCGTCACTGGCCGACCGTCGTCTCACCGGCCCCGGACGCGGTAGCGGTCGAGGGCGTGACGTTAGACTTCGCCTTCACTCGTGCAAGCTGGATGCTCTGCTTGCCAGCGACGTTCGGGTTCCCGTCGCCGTTGGGCTCCGTGAGCACGTTCACGCGGAAAGCAATGACACACCTCTCGTTCTTGCCTGGACCCGACCCACCGCTTCCGGGTGGTCCCAAGATCACCTCCGTCCCGCCTGAATCCGGAGTGAAAATGATTTCGCCGGTCGTGGCATCGCTCGCAATGGTGAACGTCTGCCCGGCACAGGCGAGGCTACCCACGCCAGAAGCCGGCGAGTCCAGGTTCACCACCGAGAACACGGTCTCGAGTTGCGCCGTCAAGCACGGGCTGTTCGCATCGCTGTCGCACGAGAGGGTCGCCCTGATGCCAGCCCCAGGGCCATTCACCAGCGTCAGCGTGCCCGCATCCTCGGGAGCAGTCGATGTGTTCATCACGTGCAACTCCGCGGGCACATCGGTTTGCCCGACCCTGACTGGACTGCCGGCATTGATCGGGCCCGGCGCCACTCCGACGCCAACCGCAGCGAACGCTGACGCCCACGCCAGCGTGAGGATGCTCGCGACCACGCCCAAGCCCACCCCAATCCTGACTGATCCGCTTGACCGCTTGTGCATCGGCCTCTCCCTTTGTGAGTTGCTGCTCTTGATCGCCCTGTTGGTGTTGCGCTCAGCTTGACTGCTGCGCTTCACCCGATCTCCAACCCTTGTCGCAGTCATCCAGTCGGTCGCTCGATAGTCAAGGACTGAAGAGCAATCTCCGGGCCATTTCAGCGGGAGTGCAAAAGTAGCGGACTACTCAGCAATGAGCCTGATCGGGCACTCGACGGTGTCGACACGGAATTTCCACTTCTCTGCAAGCACGGTGTGCTCGTGTGTGACCCGTTCTGCATTGGCGCCCGTCCTCGGGCATCCGTGTCGCCATTGACAACGGAGCGCTGGCCGCGTCGATTCCGCCTGCTCCCCCGAACGCCCGCGCGACGTGGAGTCGCGCGTGATCGTCCTGACGTCTACGCGAACGGTCTCGCGAGCGCGTTCTGCCTCGCCGAGCACATCTCCGTTCGCGTTGGGGCTATCAGGCCTCGTTGTAATGAGCAAGCTCCAGGCCAGCTTCTCCGGGACGCGAAAGTAGCGGACTACCTTGGAGATAAGGTAGATCCGGCGATCGCGGATAACGAAACCGAATGCAACTCCTATGCAAGAATTAATCGTGATCTGTGAAACATTCTGCAGTGGCGTCTGGGTCTCCTGATTCGCTCGAGTCCATTCTCGAGGGTGTTCCTGTCTCCCTTGCTCGAACCTGCTGCGAACGCATTGACAACCGCATGCCGCCCACCTAGATTCGGGTGGCACCCTTGAACATCCTCGCCGCGTCAAGTCGCGGGTGATCTCCACGGTCTCGTAATCCAGCCGATGGCTCAGCGGAAGCGCGGCACCAGGCAGCCGGTCCCGACGGTTTCCGGACGCCAGACTCCACTTCGACGCGGTGACCCCCCGAGCAATTTCGCAGCGCGTAGCCCCGGATCCGGCCGGGTTCACAGGCTCATCCCCCTCCTGCTCGTGGCCGCCGGTTTCGCCGTCTACGCGACCAGCTTCCAGGGCGCGTTCTTCTTCGACGATCACACCGCCATCCGGGACAATCGCGACATCGGCCAGCTATGGCCGCCCTGGGCATGGCAGCCACGCGGGGAGAGCGCGGTGGCCTGGCGCCCGATCGCTGGCCTCTCGCTGGCAATCAACTACGCGCTGGGAGGGACGAGGGTTTGGGGCTATCACGCCTTCAATGTGATCGTCCACGTGCTCGCCGGTCTCGTCCTGTTCGGCGTCGTGCGTCGGACGCTCGCCGGACCGACCCTTCGGGATCGCTATGGAAACCAGGCGCCGTGGCTGGCGATGGCGATCTCCCTCGTCTGGCTCGTTCATCCCCTGCAGACGGAGAGCGTCACGTACGTCGTCCAGCGGACCGAGCTCCTGATGGGCCTGTTCTTTCTGCTCACGCTCTATGGCGTGATCCGGGGTCACGACTCGCCCCGCGCCGGCGCCTGGTACATCGGAGCGATCCTCGCGTGCGCGCTGGGCATGGGCAGCAAGGAGGTCATGGTGACGGCCCCGCTGGTCGTGCTCGCGTACGATCGTGTCTTCTTGTCGGGGTCCTTCCGGGAACTCTTCCGCTCGCGCGCCGTGGTCTATGCGGGGCTGGCCACGACCTGGCTTCCCTTCCTGTACCGGCTGCTCAGAGAAGGGGACCTCCGGTCAGAATCGGCGGGTTTCGGTCTCGGAAGCGTGACGCCATGGGACTATGCGCGGACGCAGGTCGGCGTGATTGTGCACTACCTGCGGCTGTCCTTGTGGCCGCATCCTCTGGTCGTCGACTACTACGACTGGCCGGTGGCCAAGAGCCTCCGCGATGTGGCCCCGGACGCCGTGATCATCCTGACCTTGCTGGGCGCGACCGTGTGGGCGCTGCGCCGCCAACCGGCACTGGGCTTTCTGGGCGTCTGGTTCTTCTTGATCCTGGCGCCAACCTCGAGCGTCCTGGTGCTCTTGGGGGAGTTCGCGGCCGAGCGGCGGATGTACCTTCCTCTGGCGGCCGTCGTGACCCTGGTGGTGATCTGCGCGTACGAGGCCATCGAGCGGCTCTCTGCGAGGCTGGCAGTGCGGAGCCCGTCCGCGAAGGCCGCCGAGGCCATCCTGCTCGTCACCGCCGTCCTGGCGTTGGGGTACGCCACGGTGCGTCGCAACGAGGACTATCGGAGCGAGGCGTCGATCCTGCTCGACCTCGTGTCCAAGCGACCCGACAACGCTCGCGCGCACAGCAATGTGGGCGCCGCGCTCTTCCGCCAACGGCGTCTTGCGGAGGCTCTCCATCACTTCTCCGAGGCCGTGCGTCTGAAGCCGGACTATCCGCAAGCGCGCAATAACCTGGGGGCGGTCTTGTTGGAGCAGGGGCGACTCGCGGAGGCGTCGGCCCAGTTCGCCGAGGCGCTGCGTCTGAAGCCGGACTATGCGGACGCGCACGCCAACATGGGGGCCGTCCTTCAGCGCTCGGGGCACACCGAGGAAGCCATCCCGCAATACACGGAAGCCATTCGGCTGGCGCCTACCCACGCCCTCGCGCACAGCAACCTCGGTCTCGCCCTCATGGAGCAAGGGAAGCTCGACGAGGCGGCTCGACAGTTCGAGACGGCCTTGAGCCTCGATCCGAGTCGCCAGGACACGCGGCGCGCGCTGGCCAACCTGAAGCAGGCCGCGGGCCGGACCGGACCGGCTCGCCAGTAACGCGAGACCTCCCGCCGTCACGCCGCCCGCGCTCTACGGATGGCCGGCACTGGCCGCGGCCGGGCGCTGCGCCAGTGGCTGGCCGACGAGTCCCCAGTACGGCAAGGCCACGACGAGGATCACGACGTACGCCAGGGCGGTCATCCAGAGACCGAAGCGGAGGATCTCGCCGGCCGACACGTGGCCGCGCTCGTGGATGACGAGAGCCGATGCGCTCTGGGCCGGGTAGTAGAGCACCGCGTCTCCCGTCATCATCACGACCAGCGCCGCGACGATGGGGTTCAGGCCGACCTCGCGCGCGACGGACATCGCGATCGGGATGGCGAGGGCGAGAAACCCCGAAATGTTCGGCACGACGGCGCGGAGCACGGTCGCGCCCAGCATGAGGAGCGTCACCGAAGCCAGTCCGTGCACCCGCGGCCAGGACGAACCAGGTGGCCCAGGGGCCCAATCGAGCCCCGGCAGACCTCCGACCAGCCCGTGCGCGAGCCACCCGGCCGCCCCGCTGTCAGCGAGGGCGAGCGCGAGAGAGATGGACGCGCCGATCACGAAGAAGTTCGCCCACCCGACGCCGCGATCGAGGTCGCTCCACACGAGAGGCCCGAGACCAGGCGTGAGCAGCGCCACCATGGCCAGCAGCGCGGGCAGCGCAGGATCGAGATGATGGAGGGCATCCGTGAGCCACAACGCCGAGGCGCCGAGCACCACCGCGAGCGTGCGCCATTCGCGCGGCGTGAGGCGGCCCCGCCGCTCGAGATCGACGGACGAGAGCCGGCCCGCGAACCCGCTCCGGTAGAGCTGCCACGTCAGCAGCGCGCCCGTCACCAGCAACGCGTAGTACGGGACGGCCATCAGCGCGAACCATCCCGTCCACGACATGCCGCCGATCAGGGCGGCGCTCATCACCGGGGTGATGCCGCCCGTCAGGAGCGCGGTCGAGGCGAGCCGGTTGATCGACGACAGCGCGAGCATCACGGCCTTGATGATGCCGGCGCCGGCAGGCACGCGAGCCAGGCCGAACACTTCCTCGTAGATGTGCACGAGGATCCCGGACCGCGTGGTGGCGGACGGCAGGAGGAAGGTCAGGACCGGCATCGCCAGCACGAGCTGGACGTAGACGCGCGCGGGGCTCCCGCGCGCGTGGTCGAGAACGCGCCGGGCGAGGCGCTCCGCGAGCCCGCTCTTGGCCACGGCGACTCCCATGGCCAGGACCCCGACCAGAAAGTAGGGTACGGGGTTGGCGAACCCGGCAAGCGCCTGACGAACGTTGCCGGCAGCACCGCTGAGTGCGAGGAGGGCGATTCCCAGGAACGAGGTGACCCCGGCGTCGAGCCGGCGCGTGGTCCAGAGGAGCACCGTGATGAGCGTCACGGCGAGAGCCCGTTGCCCGCGGACTGAAAGGCCGTCGAAGAGCGGCGGGAGCGCAAGGCTCCCGGTGAGTGCAACAGTGAGAACGATCAGGCCCAGGCGGGACATGCGCATCCTGGGCCTCCCCGACCAGCGACTTCCGATTTCCGGACGCGCGACGAGGCCCGGACCAGGACGATGCTACTGGCCGCCGCCGGCGTACCCCCAGTCCACCCCCGGGACCGATGCCTGGTACCTGGTCGCTCCGGTCTTCACCTGCAGGCAGAAGATCGCATACCCTCGCGGCGGCACGTCACCGACCACCTCGCCGGTCCGGCTGCTCACCTTCTGGCCGGCGCCGTCGTATCCATCGAACGTGATCAAGACGTGCCGCGCTGCCACGTCACGATCGTTGTAGACCTTCCCGCAGGCGTTCTGCCACGAGCCCCTGGTCGAGTCGAACTCCCATTCCAGCCGCAGATTGCCGGATGTCGTGGTGCCCTTGGTCTGCGCGGGGCCCTTCGTCTGCGCGGTGTCTGTGGTCTGCGCGATCACGGCGCCGACGCCGCCGACCACCACCCAGACCGCCGCCAGCGCCACCATCGACCGGCGCATCCTCGTCACCGTGTTCATCACCCCCCGGGGAAACATCCGTGAAACTCTATCACAGCATACACCGCCCGCTCGCTCTCGCCGGTGCGGGCTCCACGCGTCGATGCCTCCCATGACATGCCGGGGCGGTGTCTTGGAAGAGGGAGGCGCCTTCGAGCCGTCTCAGGCGCCACGAAGCGCCGACCAGAGCATCGCCGGCGTCAGCGGCATGTCCAGATGCGCGATACCGAAAGGACTGAGCGCATCGACCACCGCATTGACGATCGCGGGGGGCATGCCGATGCACCCGGCTTCCCCGACGCCCTTGGCGCCGAGCGGGTTGCGCGGAGACGGCGTGCAGGTCTTCTCGATGACGACGGCCGGCACCTCGTCGGCCCGAGGAATCGCGTAGTCCATCAGGGTGCCCGTGACGAGCTGCCCGTCCCGGTCGTAGACGATGGCCTCCGACAGCGCCTGGCCCAGCCCCTGCGCCAGGCTGCCGTGGAGCTGTCCCTCGGCGAGCAGAGGGTTGATCACCGTGCCCGCATCGTCCACCCAGACCAGCTGCTCGATGACGAGGCGTCCGGTCTCGGCCTCGATCCGCACGCCGCAGACGATGGCGCCGAACGTCCAGACCTCCGCCTCGGGCTGGAAATACACGGTGGCTTCCAGGCCCGGCGACTCGCCGGCGGGCAGCCCTCGACCGCCGCCATACGCAGCCGCGGCCACCTCCCGCCACGTGACGCGCCGCTCCGGCAGGCCGGCCACGTGAAAGCCACCGGAGACGCCCACCACGTCGGGAGCGGCGGCCTCGAGGAGCTCGGCCGCGATGCGGCGTCCCTTCTCGCGCACGTCCACAGCGACGCGCGCGAGCGCGCTCCCGCCGAGCGCGACGCTCCGACTCCCGAACGTGCCGAAGCCCTCCGGCCCCGCGCGCGTGTCGCCGTGGACGACGACGACATCGTCGGGCGTGACGCCCAGGTGATCGGCCACGATCTGCGCGAACGTCGTCTCGTGCCCCTGCCCGTGAGCGCTCGAGCCGGTGATGGCCGTCACCCGTCCGGACCGCTCGACTTTGAGGCTGCCGCTTTCCCAGCCGAGCGCGCACGGTTCGACGTAGGCGGCGAGACCGATCCCGACGATCTCGCCCCGGGATCTCCGCTCGCCCTGCTCGCGCCGTAGTCGGGAGTAATCGGCGACTTGCAGCGCGCGATCGAGCGCGAGCTGGTAGTCGCCCGAGTCGTAGACCTGGCCCGTGATGGTACGGAACGGGAAGGCGTCCGCGGGAATGAAGTTACGGCGGCGGATCTCGGCGGGATCGAGCCCGAGAACCCGCGCGGCCGTGTCCATCAGCCGCTCGATGAAGAAGGTGGCTTCGGGGCGCCCCGCACCCCGGTAGGCGGCGACCGGCGTGGTCGTCGTGAGGGCTCCCGTCACACTGATGTCGCAGGCTGGCACGACGTAGCATCCGGGCAGCAGCCGCACGTGATTCCATGGAGAGCCGCCCGCCGCGTTCAGCAGCGCCGTGCCGAGCGGTGCCGCGACGCGGGCTCGGAGCGCGGTGATGCGCCCGTCGGCATCGACCGCCAGCTCACCCTCGCACACCGAGCCCCGTGAGTGATTCGTCGTGATCTGGTCCTCGCTCCGGGTTGCGACCCACTTCAGGGGGCGGCCGAGCCGCCGCGTGAGCCAGGCCAGCAGGATCTCCTCCCGGTACGGCCCGCTCTTGACCCCGAAGCCTCCACCCACGTCGGGAGCGATCACCCGAACGTGCGACTCGGGCAGATCGAGCAGGCGCGCGACCTCCGCACGGATGCGAAACGGCGCTTGACAGGAGACCCAGAGGGTCAGCTGTTCGGTGGATGGGTCGAACTCGGCCAGCACCGAGCGAGGCTCCATGGGGACTCCGGCCAGACGCTGCTGCGCCACGCGGAGAGAGACGACCTGCGCCGAGGACGCGACCGCGCGTGCCGCGTCGCCCGCCCGCAGCGTGCGCGTGAAGCAGCGATTGCCCTCGATGTCGGCAAACAGCCGGGGCGCGCCGTCGGCCACCGCTCCCTCGGGTTCGGGCAGCGCCGGCAGTGACTCGTACTCGACGCGGATCAGCTCGACGGCGTCACGCGCCGCGTAGACGCTCTCGGCCACGACGGCGGCCACCGGGGTGCCGGCCGCGTGCACGTGGCCCTGCGCGATGATCGGATGGGGCGGCACGCGCATGTCCGGCATGAGCCGGTTCACGGGCATCGGGCCCAGATGGCTCACCTCACCGCCCGTCACGACCGTGATCACGCCGGGCGCGCGCCTCGCGCGATCGACGTCGACCGCCCCGATCCGGGCGTGCGCGTGCGGCGAGCGGAGGAGAACCACATGGGCGCAGGCGACCGGCCGCAAGTCGTCGACGTAGCGTCCAGCGCCCATCAGGAGGCGGCGATCTTCTCGCCGCTTGAGCGGCTGACCGATGAAGCGTCCGCCCGGGCTCTGGTCCGCCATCAGAACACGGCGAGCGGGTTGGTCGGCGAGCCGGTGCCACCCACGACCCGAAGCGGCGCGACGACCAGCATGAACTCGTCGCGGCCTTCCTCGACACACGCCTGCGCGAGCGGCTCGAGCAGCGCATTGTCGAGGAGCCCTACCCCGTACGCGAAGAGACAGGCGTGCACGGCCCATGGGATGTCGTAGCCGATGGGGAGATGGTCGAGCATGTCCCACACGAGCAGGCTCACGTCGTGATCGCGGAGAAACGGCAGACACGAGACGTGCAGGCCCGGGCGTGCCAGCGCCGGGCCGAAGGGCCGCCCGTACGGTGTGTCGGGATGCGCCGCGTGCCACGCTTCGCGCCCGGAGTAGACGCAGATGGCGTCGCCGGGCCCGAGCGTGATCCGGCGGGCGTTCAGGATGTCCTCGAGCTCCCAGCCGTGCACGGGCCTGTCCTGCGTCACGCAGGGAACGCCGCGGTGGCGTGGCACGTCGAGCATCACGCCGCGCGTGATGATGCCCTCGGCCCAGTGCTCGATGGCTCCGAAGGTCGCCCCCTCGAAGGTGATCTCCCGCTTCGGATCGCGGCCGTTCCACATCGCTTCGTCGTCCCACGTGTGGCAGAGCGCGTCGATGTGCGTCGACGCGACGCCGTGGTAGAAGATGCCGTAGTAGTCCGCGGCGAACCCGCCCGTGCCGCGCGGGACGGTCCGCATGTAGTGCTGCGCCGGCAGCGCATTGTGGATCCCCGGCTCCTTCGGGAAGGGCCGGCTCAGCGAGATGGAGCGCCCGCTCCTGACCAGTCGGGTCGCCGCCACGCGCTTCTGCGGCGTGATGAGGTTGATCGCGCCCTTCTGATCGTCCTTCCCCCAGCGGCCCCAGTTCCGGCGGTCGCGGATGTACGCGCGCACTTCAGCTTCCGTGGGCAATGGCCGCTCCGGCATGTCGTCCTCCGAACGGTGGGATGAGCCGCTGTCAGCGCGCGAAGGGCGCCTGGCGCCCTCCGACGCTCCTGGACACTATCACACGAGACCTGGCCAGGACCAGGGAGAGACCTCAGCCCTCGGGCTCGCCGCGGACGAGAGGGATCGCGAGCGGGACGATGACCACGAGCGCGGCGACGGCATTGAGCGCGAACGTCAGCGGCGTGCCCAGCGCCGTGGCCAGCGCACCGATCGTCAATGTCCCGAGCGGCTGAGTCCCGATGCACGCGGACAGGATGCCCATCACGCCGCCCCGCACCCGGTCGGGCACGGACAGGAGGACGAGCGTCGTCTGCATCGCCGAGAATCCCGAGTCGGCCAGGCCCATCAGGAAGAGCAACACGACACCGAGAGCGAGCCAGCGCGAACGGGAGAGCGCGATGAGCAGCCCCGGCCCCAGCAGCACGGACCCGCCGAAGAGCGTGCGATAGGCGAGACCGCTGCGCCCCGACGCGATCACCAGGGCGCCGAGGAGCGAACCGCAGCCCTCGCCGGCCACGAGGGCCCCCAGCGCGATCGGGCCCACCGCCAGGACGTCCTTGGCGAACACCGGCAGCATCGGCTGGTACGGGAAGAAGAGCGTGTTCATCGCGATCGTCACCAGCAGCACCGCACGTACGGTCGCGTTTCCCCATGCGGCGTGCAGTCCCGCGCGCAGGCTCTCGGCGACGGACAGCGACCTCGCGACGCGGGGCACGGCCAGGTGCGGACCGAGTCCGAGGGAGGCGATCATGCCACCGGCATAGCTCGCCGCCATCAGTGTGAAGCTTCCCGACGGGCCCACCCGCGCCAGGCACGCCCCGGCCAGGAGTGGGCCGACGATCTTGGCGACCTGCATCGACACGGTCTCGAGGGAGACGGCCTGGGCCACGCGGGAAGGGCCGAGCAGCGAGTAGAGCGCAGTGCGACGCGCGGGAAAGTCGAGCGTCCACATCAGGCCCAGCACGGCCTCGCACGCGATGAGCGTGCCGTAGCTGCCGAGACCGCTCCCGAAGATCATCGCGAGCGCCAGCGACGTCGCGGCCGACGTGGTCTGGGCGACGACGAGCACGCGCGCGCGGGAGGCACGATCGGCCACGATCCCGGCGAACGGCCCGCCGACCATGAGCGGCGCGGTGCGGGCAAAGACCGCGAGCCCGACGAGGAACGGCGAGCCCGTGAGCTGCAGCGCCAGCCACCCCAGCGTGACGAGATCCATCCAGCGCGCGATGTTGACGAGCAGGCCGGAGACGAAGAGCCGCCGGTAGCCCGGCTCGGACAACACTGCGCCCGCTGACAGCTCGGTCGACGCGCGGGCATGCCACCTGATCACGCGAGACACGTCGTTGGGCATCGCGATGAGCGCGGCACGGGGTCGCGCGCGGGTCAGCCTGTTCTGAGTTTCTCGAGGAGACGGGGGTCGGGGTCGACGCCGAGGCCGGAGCCCTGAGGCACGGCGATGCGGCCGTTCTTGGGATGGATGGCGTCGCCGAGCGGGTTCTCGGCGAAATCGCAGTAGTCGATCGTCATGGGCAGATTGAGCACGAGAGTCTCGACCCGCGTGATCCTCATGCGTGGTAGGGTACCCGAAGTACGGCGCCGGAGGGACATTCCGTGATCACGAGGGAGCGCTTCGCTCAAGGTCTCACGCTGTCGCAGTACCTCGCGCAGATGCGGATGAACCGCGACCGCTTCGACCGGGCCTTCGACGCCGCGGCCGTCCGCCCCGAGGACGCGCGGGTGCTCGAGCGGCTTGGCCGGCCGACGAAGCTCCTGGTGATCACGGAAGACTGGTGCGGCACCTCGCTGGCCTACGTACCGGCGGTCGCCAAGCTCGTCGCCAGCAGGCCGGAGATCGAGATGCGCATCTTCCTGCGCGACGAAAACCCGGACGTGATGGACCAGTTCCTGAAGCGGGGCCTCTATCGCGCCATCCCGGTCTTCGCATTCTTCGACGAGAACATGAACGAGCGGGCGCGCTTCATCGAGCAGCCGCTCGCCTAGGCGCGGATTATTCACGAACGATCACGCGCGGGGCGGCCGGGTCCTGCCACTGGGGACCGCTCCCGCGAATCCGGCTCCGACACCCGCTCGCCGGATCGCAGCGCTGCGCGCTGCGGACCGAACTCGGGGGGCCCACTCCGCCGGCTCCGCGGGAGCGGCCCCCAGTGTCACCCGTCCGATATCGGCTTGCGCGTTCGTGAATAGTCCGCGCTGGCGTCGTGAGTCAGAGGACCGTCAGAACCCGAACGCGGCGGTGAGGTCGCCCATCTTCTCGCGCGCGCCGGGCAGCGGCTCGAGGGCGAAACGGCGCGTGATGAACTTGATGATCGAGGTCGTGTCGTAAGGAGTCTTGTCCACGTGGCCGCGCTTGGCGAACGGCGACACGATGATCGCCGGCACGCGCGCCGCCGGACCCCAGGCGTCGCTCCACCCCGGGCCCGAGGGCGGCGGCACGTGGTCCCAGAAGCCGCCATTTTCGTCATAGGTGACGATCACCGCCATCTTCGGCCACTGCGGACTCTTCCGGAGCCGCTCCAGCAGCATCGCGATGTGGTCGTCGCCGCTCGTCAGGTCCGTGTAGCTCGGGTGCGCGGTGTAGCGCCCGGCGGGCTTGAGGAACGACACCTGCGGGAGCGTGCCGGCCTCGATCGCGGCGACGAACTCCTTCTCGTCCTTGAGGTGCGCGGCGCGGTCGGGCCGATCCGGCGCGAAGCGGGCGAAGTAGTTGAACGGCTGGTGGTGCGGCACGAAGATCGGGCTGCCGGGACCGCGGTTGTAGATGACGTCGCGCGTCTCCTTCGGGGGGCGGCGGCCATCAGTCACCGCCGCATCCCACCCGCCGGCGTACCAGGCCCAGGTGATCCCCTTGGCCGAGAGCGTGTCGCCGATGGTGCGCACCGTTTGCGCCGGCAGCGGACCCCGGGAGGGATCGGCGACGTCGGGGCTGCCGTCGGCGGCCGGCGGAATGCCGCTCGGTTGAAACGGCGGCTGCGCGTTGTTGACGAGGTAACCTTCCGGCGTCGCCAGGCCGTCGAGTACCTCCACCGGACCTTGCAGCACGGAGGCGGGCGACGTCGGCTTCTTCCTCAGGCGGCCGCGCTCGTCGAGCTGCGCCTTCCGCGCGTCGGCCACGTTCGGGTCGCGCGGCGTGCAGGCGCACACGAGCCAGAAGTGGTTCAGGAATGACCCACCATAAGCTCCCATGAAAAAGTGATCGGCGAGCGTGTACTCCCTGGCCCATTGCCACAGCTTCATCGACGAGCCATCGAAGTAGCCCATCACCCAGGCGCCCGCGTTCGACATCGCGACGTACATGTTGTTCTTCCCGCCATTGATCTGCTCGCGGCTCTGATAGAAGAGGTGCCAGGGGCTCGGGAGCACCTGATCGAGGCGCCCGTTGATGGGCGGGGCATCGATGCGGAACGGGCCGTTCGGCAGCGCCCGCGGAAAGCGCGCGTCCGGCTTGCCGTCGGTGTACACCGGCGGGAGGTGCGGCAGCGGCCGACCGTCGTGATCGAGCTGCGTCCTCTGCTCGGCGGTCGCATCGGCGATGCCTTCCGCGCCGGGAAAGAGGCCATAGAGATGATCGAAGCTCCGGTTCTCCGCATAGATGACGACGATGTGATCGATCTGCTCCAGGCCGCCGCCCTCCGCGGTCCATGCGTGGCCGACGAGCAGGGCGACTGCGAGCGCGGCCGGCCCGAGCGACCGGCGAACCCATGACGTCATTGGATCGATCCTCCTTCCTTCGTGAACGACAGCCGAGGCTTCTCCGGCGCCGCGCCGACCCGCTGGGCGCGCCGGCGACCTTGCCGTCGATGGTACACTCTCACGGCGTGCGTGGCGCTCGACCCGAGCGCTGTGCCCAGGAGACATTCGATGCGGTGATCGAACCACGACGAGAGACTGCGCGTTCCGCGACCGGCAGCCCGACTTCACCGGGAGCCGGGCCGCGATGCTCGGCGTGAGCGTCCTCGACGGCCACGCCAAGGACGTGCTCGAGGCCGTCCGCACCCTCTAACCCCCACGATCCAGGGAGGATTCCATGGCCATCAAGATTGGCGACAAGCTGCCCGACGGCTCCTTGACCGAGATGATCGATCAAGAGACGCCCGGCTGCACCATCGGCCCCAACAACTTCAACGTGTCGGACCTCACGAAGGGCAAGCGCATCGTCATCTTCGGCCTGCCCGGCGCCTTCACGCCGACGTGCTCGGCCAAGCACGTGCCGGGCTACGTCGCCAACCACGACAAGCTCCGCACTAAGAAGGTCGACGAGGTCTGGTGCGTCTCCGTCAACGACGCCTTCGTGATGGGCGCGTGGGGCAAGGATCAGAAGGCCGGCGGCAAGGTCCGCATGATGGCCGACGGCAGCGCCATCTTCACGAAGGCCCTCGGCCTCGAGATGGACCTGACCGCGCGCGGGATGGGCGTCCGCTCGCAACGCTACTCGATGCTCGTCGAGGACGGCGTGGTGAAAACGCTGAACGTCGAGCAGCCCGGCAAGTTCGAGGTGAGCGACGCCGACTCGATGCTGAAGCAGGTCTGATCTCCCGCGGTCCCTGCGGCGGGTGGCGTGAGGCGTGCCACCCGCCGCCACGCTCCCCTGCTATACTTCGCCGGTGCGCGACGCCGACCTGCCGCTCGAAGGCGTGACCGTCCTCGACCTGACTCGGGTGCTCGCCGGTCCCTACTGCACGCGCCTGCTCGCCGACCTGGGGGCCCGCGTCATCAAGATCGAGCGCCCCGTGGAGGGCGACGAGATGCGCCGGAGCCCTCACCAGATCGAGCCCGGCCGCGACGATCAGAGCACGTACTTCACGCGCGTGAACGCCGGCAAGGAGAGCGTCGCGGTGGATCTCGCGAAGCCACGCGGCCTGGAATTGCTGCTCGACCTCGCCCGTCACGCGGACGTCTTCGTCGAGAACTTTGCGCCGGGCGTCGTGGCCCGGCTCGGCTGCGACTACGAGGCGGTGCGCGCGGTGCGCCCCGACATCGTGTACTGCTCTATCTCGGGATTCGGTCAGACGGGTCCGTGGCGACACCGTCCAGCCTTCGCGCACATCATCAACGCCGTCTCGGGCCTCATGTACCTCGAGCAGGGCGACGAGCCCGCTCCTCGCGCTTCGAATCTCCAGGCGGCGGACGTGCTCGCCGCGACCCACGCCTGCAGCGCGATCCTGGCAGCGCTCCTGCGGCGGAGCCGCACGGCGCGCGGCGCTCATCTCGACGTGTCGATGCTCGAGGCGCTGGTGGGCGCCGACAGCATCACGTTCGCCTCCGTGCTGAACGGCGGTGGCGAGCACGGCAATCCGCGCCCCGGGCTGCTCGTGTACCAGATCGGCGACCGCTATCTCGCCCTGCAGAGCGTCGGCGCGCCGCGGCTCTGGTCGAGACTGCTCGCCGTGATGGGTCGTCCCGAGCTGGCCGACGATCCGCGGTTCGCCTCGTCGGACCTCCGGCGCCGAAACGCGCGCCCGCTCCACCGGATCATCGGCGACTGGGTGGCGTCGCGCTTCCAGAGCGTGGACGAGGCCCTGGCCGTGCTGGGGGAGGCTCGCATCCCGTGCGCGCCGGTGCTGCGCCCCGCCGAGTTGATCGCCGAGCCTCATCTGGCCGTCCGCCAGTTCTTCCCGACGGTGCCTCACCCGGCGCGCGGCGCCTTGCGCGTCACGGCCAGCCCATACCACTGGGACGGCGAGGCCGTGCATCCGCGCGGTCCCGCCGCGTATCGCATCGGCGAGCACACGCGCGCGGTGCTGCAGGGTCTGCTCGGCTACGACGCCGACCGTATCGCCGAGCTGTCCTCGGCCGGAATCATCCAGGCTGCGTGACGCCGCCACCCCGGGCCGTGGCGTGAGCCGTCACGGCCCCGGGGTCACTCCGGGGCCGGCTCGTCCTTGCTGCTGCGGCCGAGCTTCCTGTAGAGGGACGCGAGACTGATGCCGAGCACCTGGGCGGCCTCGCGCTTGTCCGCGCCGGTCTCGGCGAGGATGTCCAGGAGGTGCTGGCGCTCGAACCAGCGGAGGGCGCTCCGAAGGTCCCGCGGACCCGTGGCGACGATCCCGGCCGAATCCGGCGACAGGTCCCGGACGGAGATCAGGTCCCCGGTGCCGAGGACCATCGCGCGTTCCAGCGTGTTCTCCAGCTCCCGGACGTTGCCCTTCCAGGGCTGGCAGATGAGGACCTGCAGCGCGTCCCGCTCGACACCGAGGAACTGCGTGCCCAGCTTGACGTTGAGCCGGTCGACGAGATGCTCGACGAGCAGCGGGATATCGCTGCGACGCTCGCGCAAGGGCGGCAACGTGAGGTGCACGACGTTGATCCGGTAGAAGAGATCGCCACGGAACCGCCCCTCCGCTACCTCGCGGGCAAGGTCGCGATTGGTGCTGGCGATGATCCTGACGTCCGCCAGCACCGGCTTCGTTCCACCTACCGGCCAGACACATCGGTCTTCGATCACCCGCAGGAGCTTGACCTGTAACGAGAGCGGGAGCTCGCCGATCTCGTCCAGGAACAGCGTGCCCTTGTCGGCCGCCACGAACAGCCCGGGATTGGCCTGCACCGCCGTCGTGAAGGCTCCGCGGACATGACCGAACAGCTGGCTCTCCAGCAGCGCCTCCGGGATCGCGCCACAGTTGATCGCGATGAAGGGCCGGTCCTGCCGCGGGCTGGCATCGTGGACGGCGCGCGCGACCAGTTCCTTCCCGACGCCACTCTCGCCGGTGATCAGGACGTTGCTCCGCGTGCGCGCGCTGCGCGCGATCTGCTCGCGCACCGTCCGGATGGCGACGCTGTCGCCGATGAGGGTGTGCGCGGCCGGCGGCACGCGCGACCCGCCGCGCGCGAGGTGGTCGTTCCACGCCGTCTCGCGGTGCTGGAGCACGTGCTGCACGCGGAGCGTGAGGTCGGCGAGCGGGAACGGCTTCTGGAGATAATCCGCGGCGCCACCGCGGAAGGCGGCGATCGCGGTGTCGAGGCTCGCGTGCGCGGTCATCAAGATGACCGCCGCCCGAAGGCCGAGCACGCGGGCTCGACCGAGGACCTCGAGGCCGCCGAGACCGGGCAGCACCAGATCGGTGACGATGACATCGAACTCCTGCTCTTCGAGCCGAGCGACCGCCTCCTCACCGCTCTCGGCCGTGGCCACTCGATAGCCTTCCGAGGCCAGCGACCGATTCAGCATCTCGCGCATCGCGTGCAGATCGTCCACGACAAGGATCGATGCAGCCATGAATCATCCTCCCCCGGGCAGGACGCGGCGGCACCGGCCGGCGTCAGCGCAGGGGCGCGAGTCCGAACGACCCCTGACCCGAGACAAAACTGACTCGCTCGCGTCGCGCCGTCGATGCGAGCCACGAGGGCTCGCGCCGGGCTCATCATCGAGCGTGAATCCGAGCGACGACACCATAGCGTCCTTCACGCGCAGATACAAGAGTCCCGAGACCTGTTTTCTCGATTCTCAGCGCTGAGAATGCGCTGTCCCCCGCGCACCTCGCGATTGAGAACGCTCGGGATCGCATCGCGAGGGCCCATTCATGAATCTCACGCGCTTTCGCCTCATCGGCCACAGCGAGATCGCCTGGCACATCGCTTGCTCCGCAGACGCCGCGACGTCGTCCACGGATTTCACGAGTGACGTGTCTTCACGAAAGGAGCGCGCACGATGAGTCGGACGAAGATCGTTGTGTTGGCGGCAGTGCTCGTCGCCCCGTTGCTCGCCGGGTCGCAAGCGGCCTCGCAGAGCGTCGCCGTCCAGACGCTGGCCAGGGACCCCGGCGTTCGGTGCGGCGACCTCGGCGCTGGAGGAATGATCGGTGGTCTCACCGCCGACCAGATGGCGTTCTTCACCGCCGGGCAGACCGACTTCGCGGAGGCCGAGAGCGTTCCCGACGGTCTCGGGCCACGATTCAACCTCGACAGCTGCGCCGGCTGTCATGCGCAGCCCGCCGTGGGCGGCACGTCCCCCGCGCCATTCCTCCCGCGCGGCCCGGGGTGCAGCCCTGCCCCGAACCCGCAGGTGGGCGTGGCCACCTTCCTGGGCGCGCGCAACATGGTCCCGCCGTTCATCACCGCGAATGGCCCGGTGCGCGAGGTGCGATTCAAGTTCAATCCCGACGGCACGCGCGACGGCGGCGTCCACGCGCTCTTCGTGACCGCCGGCCGGAGCGACGCGCCGGCGGGCTGCAACATCGCGCAGGAGAGCTTCGACCAGTCGCAAAACATCATCTTCCGGATTCCCACGCCGACGTTCGGGCTCGGGTTGATCGAGCAGATCGCCGACAGCACGATCCTCGCCAACCAGGCCGCCAACGCCTCCGCCAAGAGCGCGCTCGGGATCTCCGGTCGCCCCAACCGGAACGGCAACGACGGAACGATCACGCGTTTCGGGTGGAAGGCGCAGAACAAGTCCCTGCTCCTCTTCTCCGGCGAGGCGTACAACGTCGAGATGGGAATCACGAACGAGCTGTTCCAGACGGAGCGTGAGGAGAACCCGGCCTGCCAGAGCACGAAGCGGCCGAACGACACAACGGACACGGCCGCGGCCACCGGAGTCGACACCATCAGCGCGATCGAGAAGTTCGCCGTCTTCATGCGCTTCCTCGCCCCGCCCATTCCGTCGGGGAGCGCCCCCGGGGGCTCACCGTCGATCAGCCGCGGCTCCCAGGTCTTCGCGAGCGTCGGGTGCGCGTTGTGCCACACGCCGACACTCCGGACCGGCGATTCGACCGTCGCCGCGCTGAGCAATCAGAACGTGAACCTCTTCTCCGACCTGCTCCTGCACGGCATGGGCGTCGGGCTCGCGGACAACATCCTCCAGGGCGGCGCCGGACCCGGGGAGTTCCGCACGGCTCCGCTCTGGGGTCTCGGCCAGCGCGTCTTCTTCCTCCACGACGGGCGCGCCAGCGATCTCCTGACCGCGATCCAGGCCCACAAGAGCAACGGCTCGGAAGCGAACGGCGTCATCAACAACTTCAACGGGCTGAGTGAGGGGAGCAAGCAGGACCTGCTGAACTTCCTCCGCTCGCTGTAGTCCGCGCCCCGTCCGCGCGCCGAGGCTCGGCGACCGAAGCGAGCCTCGGCGCGTGGGCGATCCGCCGCGCTTTCCGCCTCAACGGGCCTCGGGGGCGTCCATCACCTGCCGAGCGCACCTCGTGTCGACCAGATCCTCGTACCGGTGACGGCGCGTGATGAAGCCGCCGGCGAGGAGGATCTGCTCCAGGTCGTCGTAGCCGGGACGTCCGAGCAATGGCGTGTGCGCCCACGTGTCCTGATCGAGGTAGCGCGCCACGGCACGTTCGAGGAGCGTCGGGTCGACCTGCGGAAATGCCGGCCCGACGATCCGGGCGACGTCGCGGGGAGGATGGGCTGCGAGCCATCGCTGGGTCCGGTAGAACGCGCGGGTGAAGCGCAGCACGACGTCGGGCTCGCGGGCGAGAAATTCCGGCGTCGTCATGTACGAGGTGAACGGGATGGGTCCGGTGGCTCGCCCCATCGAGACCACGACGTGCGCCGCTCCCTCCGAGACGAGCTGCTCGACGACCGGCTGGGTTTGCTCCAGGAAGTCGCCACGACCGGCGCGAAAGGCAGCCACTGCTGCGGGCGACGGTAACTCGCGCTCGATGCGGACCCGCGCGGGGTCGACGCCGTGCCGCCGGAGCACGGTGAGCATGCACTGCCACGGCGTGGGGGCCTCCGCGAACGAGATCACGGTCGCCCCGACCAAATCCTGCCATCGGAACGCCGGGCGCGGCTCCCGGCCGAGGAGAAAGAACCCGTTCCGGCTGCACACCTCGGCGAAGTGCACGATGATCCGGCCCGTCCGATCGGCCAGCTCGAAGCTCCGCATCAGCCCGCTGAGGCTGATCTCGATGTCGCCGTCGAGCAGCGCCTGGACGGTTCCCTTGCCGAACAGCGCGGCGGGGACGGCGTCCACGTCGAGGCCCTCGTCCGCGAAGTGGCCGAGCGCTACGCCCGCGGGCAGCGGGGCGTAGAACGGGGTGTGAAACGGCATCAGCACGGTCATGCGGCGGCGGCGCATCGGCGGTCCTCCCGGGAGCAGTATAGTCGTCGGCTCCTCCGTCTTGACGTGAGGCGCCTCGCGGCGGAGGATGGGTCGCCGACGACATCGTCATCCCGAGGACCTTCGAGGAGGAGAACTCGATGCGAACCGCCCGCCCGCGCTTCTGGTGTGGGGTCATGCTCCTGACCACCTGCTTGCTCTCGACCGACCACGATGCCATCCGCGCCGCCGACGCGCCGACGGGCGGCACGCTCGTCCTCGGGCTCGACCAGGAGCCGCCGACCCTCGATCCCCACGCGTCGCCGTCGGCGGTGACCTATCAGATCATCGCGTCCGTGACCGAGAGCCTGCTCTACCGCGGACCGGACGGCAAGCTCGTCCCGTGGCTCGCGGAGTCGTGGACCACGTCGCGCGACGGCCGCAGCGTGACCTTCAAGCTGCGCCGCGACGTGAAGTTCCAGGACGGGACGCCGTTCAACGCGGACGCCGTCAAGTTCAACTTCGACCGCATCGTCGATCCCGGGTTCAAGGCCGGCGGCGCGCGCGCCGCGCTGGCCGGGTATGCGGGATCGAAGGTCCTCGACGAGTACACCGTGCAGGTGAGCTTCGAGACGCCGTACGCGCCCTTCCTGAACGCCGCTGCCAGCGGCGTGCTGTCGATGGTGTCGCCGAAGGCCGTGCGCGGGACGGGCGACCTGGTGCACACGCAGCCCGTGGGCACGGGGCCCTTCATGATCAAGGAGTACGTCGCCAAGGATCACACGACGATGACGCGCAACCCCGCCTACGCGCGCAAGGCGCCGTGGAGCGACCGGAGCGGACCCGCTCGACTCGACGCCGTGGTCTGGAAGTTCATCCCCGAGGCCGGGACGCGGGTCACCACCCTCGAGAGCGGCGAGACGCAGGGCATCTACCTCGTCCCGGCGCAGTCCCTGCCACGCCTCGAGAAGAACGCCGCGATCCGCATCGAGAAGATGCCCTGGCCCGGCGTGCCGCGCATCTGGCTCCTCAACACGACGAAGCCGCCCTTCGACGACGTACGCGTGCGCCGCGCCGTGAACTACGCGGTCGACAAGGAGGCATTCCTCGCCACGGTGTACAAGGGCACGGGCCTCAAGGCGATAGCGCCCCTCACGGCGGTCATGCTGGACGATCCCTCGCTGCGGCAGTTCTATCCGCACGATCCCGCGCGAGCGCAGGCGCTGCTCGGCGAGGCCGGCTGGGCGCCCGGAAGCGACGGCATCCGCACCAAGGGCGGCCAGCGCCTCGAGATCGTCCTGAACGCGATCGAGTATGGCGGCGGGCCGGACCCGACCGCCCAGCTCATCCAGGCCTCGCTGCGCGACGTCGGCATCGACGTGAAGATCAAGGCCCAGGCCCGCCCGCCGTGGTACGAGGACAACTACCGCTGCGCGACCCATGGCCCGGTCATGTTCCTGCGGTCGACCGATCCGGACGGGCTCTTCGCCCTGTTCCACTCCTCCCTGGTCGGGAGCAACTTCAACTGGTCGTGCGTGAAGAACGCCAAGCTCGACGAGATGCTGGAGCAGGGCCGCCGCGAGTCCGATCCGGGCAAACGCCGCGCGATCTACCTCGCGATCGAGAAGCTGGCGCTCGACGACGCGCTCACCGTGCCCCTCGTCGACGAGCTGTCGGTGTGGGCGTTCCGGTCGACCGTGCAGGGCGTGGTCTACAACTTCAACGCGTACCCGGTGCTGAGCGACGTGAGCCTCAAGCGATAGCCGGGACCGCCGACGCACGGGCCGGCTTCGACGAGAGCCGCGTGCTGATCTGGGTCGTCCGGAGAATCCTCGCCGTCATCCCGGTGCTGATCGGGGTGACGCTCGCCGTCTTCAGCATGCTGTTCCTGGTCCCGGGCGATCCGGTGAAGATGATGCTGGCCGAGTTCGTGACGACGCCCGAGCAGGTCGCCCGCATGCGCGCCCAGCTTCACCTGGACGAGCCCCTGCTCGTGCAGTACGGGCGCTTCGTCGCCAACGCGCTCCGGGGCGACCTCGGCACGTCGATCCGGACCCGGCGGCCCGTCGTCACCGAGATCGGCGAGAACATCGGGAGCACCGCGGGGCTCGCGCTCTGCGGCATGCTGGTCGCGGTGGCCGTCGGCATCCCGCTCGGGCTCCTCGCCGCGCTCCTCCGTAACTCGTGGCTCGACGTGGGCTCGATGGTGGTGGCGCTGCTCGGCGTGTCGATGCCGAGCTTCTGGCTGGGACTGCTCCTGATCTTCGCCTTCTCGCTCCATCTGGGCTGGTTCCCCGCCACGGGCGGGGGCGACCTCGCGCATCTCGTCCTGCCGAGCGTGACCCTGGGAGCCATCGCCTCGGCCATCATCGCGCGCCTGACGCGGTCCAGCATGCTCGAGGTGCTGGGGCAGGATTACGTCCGCACGGCGCGCGCCAAGGGGCTCGCGTGGTGGGGCGTGGTGGTGCGGCACGCGCTCAAGAATGCGCTCATCCCGATCATCACCATCTTCGGCTTGCAGTTCGGCAACCTGCTCGCGGGCGCCGTGATCGTCGAGACCGTCTTCAGCCGTCCCGGCCTCGGCCGCCTCATCGTCGGCGGCATCCTCGCCAAGGACTTCCCGCTCGTGCAGGGCAGCGTCCTGTTCGTGGCGACCGGCTACGTGCTGATCAACGTCCTCGTGGACATCGCCTATGCCTTCACCGACCCGCGCATCCGCTTCGGCTGACGGCGCCGCGGCCAGTGGTCCCGGCGTGGCGCGCCGTCTCGGGCGGCAGCGCGGCGCCATGCTTGGCGTGTCCATTCTCGGCGCGCTCGTCCTCCTGGCGGTCGGCGCGCCGATGTGGAGCCCTCGCGACCCCATCCGCACGGCGGCACGCGAGGCCCTCCAGCCTCCGGGACCCGGGCACCTGCTCGGCACCGACCAGTTCGGCCGGGACGTGGCGAGCCGCGTGGTGTACGGCGCGCGCATCTCCCTGACCGTGGGCCTGGTCTCGGTCTCCATCGCCGTCCTCCTGGGCGCCCCGCTCGGCCTCGTCTCGGGCTTTTACGGGGGACGCCTCGACGCGTGCGTGATGCGCGTGATGGACGTCCTGCTCGCCTTCCCCGGGATCCTGCTGGCTCTCGCCATCGTGAGCGTTCTCACCCCGGGCCTCACGAACGTGATGATCGCGGTGGGCCTCGCCGCCGTGCCCGCCTACGCGCGCCTGATGCGCGCGACCGCGCTCTCGGCGCGCGAGTACCTCTACGTGGAAGCGGCCCGCGCATTGGGGGGCCGCGATCCCTTCATCCTGGCGCGGTACATCCTGCCGAACGTCATCGCGCCGCTCATCGTCACGGCCACGCTCGGTCTCGGCACCGCGATCCTCTCGGCCGCCGCGCTCAGCTTTCTCGGGCTCGGCAGCCAGCCGCCGGCTCCCGAATGGGGCCGTATGCTGAGCGAGGGCCGCGACTACCTGCGCGAGGCCTGGTGGATCTCCACCTTCCCCGGCCTCGCCATCATGCTGATGGTGCTCGCGATGAACCTCCTGGGCGACGGACTCCGCGACGTCCTCGATCCCCGGCTCAAGACGTGAGAGCGGCGCGGCCGACGCCGTCGCTTGAACGGCAGGCGCGCGAGCGGTAGGATCGCGCGAGAGCGTGAGCGACTCGGCAGGGAGCGGCGATGCCCATCGAGTTCATCGGGATGATCGGTGTGAAGCCGGAAGGGGCCGACGGCGCCGCGGTCCACGTCATCGGCGGCGAGGTCGACCCTGCGTGGGTGCGTGACTTCTCCCGCGCCCACGAGCGGGCCGGCTTCGACAAGGTGCTGGTCGGCTACACGGGCACGGCGGCGGAGGGTTTCGTCGTCGCGAGCTTCGCCGCGGCCCAGACCGAGCGCCTCGGCTTCCTGATCGCCCATCGACCCGGATTCGTCGCGCCCACGCTGGCGGCTCGCAAGGCCGCCACCTTCGATCAGTTCAGCGGTGGTCGCATCGCCCTCCACATCATCACGGGCGGCAGCGACCTCGATCAGGGACGCGACGGTGACTGGCTCGATCACGACACGCGCTACCGCCGCACCGACGAGTACCTCACCCTGATGCGGCGGACGTGGACCGAGGAGCGCCCGTTCGATCACGCCGGCGAATTCTACCGGGTGGCGAAGGCCTACTCGGAGATCAAGCCCGTCCAGAAGCCGCACGTTCCCCTCTACTTCGGCGGCGCCTCCGAGTCCGCTCACCGGATCGGCGCCAAGCACTGCGACGTCTACATGCTCTGGGGCGAGCCGCTGGCCGCCATCAGGGAGCGGA
>Ga0335077_10001897_pt1 | contig 24915 bp, 21 predicted proteins | sample Lox_Sample_31_FD_207151 | JGI IMG/M metagenome (GOLD analysis project Ga0335077, IMG submission 207151) | Soil microbial communities from Loxahatchee National Wildlife Refuge, Florida, United States - Lox_Sample_3.1 | ecosystem: Environmental > Terrestrial > Soil > Wetlands | place: USA... | reverse complement strand
GAACGGCCTCATGGTACTCGCCGACGGACGACGGCGGAAGGTCGATGAGCACCAGCAGATTGGTCCGGGTCCGGGCCAGCATGAGCTCGCCCCGTCGCGCCGGGCGCTCGACGAGCACCTCCACCGTCTGCCCCACCCGAGCGAGATTGCGGGCGCGTGCCTGCTGCCGCACCACCGCGATGAGCCGCTCCAGCCGCGCTCCGGCCACGTCTTCGGGAACCTGCTCCGGCAGCCGGACGGCCGGGGTGCCCTCGCGCAGCGAATAGCGGAAGGTGTAGGCGTCGTCGAATCCGGCTTCCCGCACCAGGTCCAGCGTCTCGAGGAACTGGTCTTCCGTTTCGCCGGGGAATCCCACGATGATATCGGTCGAAAGGGTGAGCTCCGGCATTGCCTTCCGCAGCCGCTCCACCACGCCGAGGAACCGTTCCCGCGTGTAGCGCCGGAGCATGCGACGCAGGACGGCGTTCGATCCGCTCTGCACCGGAAGGTGCACGTGCTCGCAGACCGCCGGTACTTCAGCCATCGCCTCCACCACGCGATCGGTGAAATCGGTGGGATAGGGGCTGGTGAAGCGCAGGCGGCGAATGCCATCCACCCCGCCCACCGCGCGCAGCAGGTCGCTGAAATCGTGGTCACCGTCGTGGTAGCTGTTGACCGTCTGGCCGAGGAGGGTCACTTCGGTCGTCCCCTGCGCGGCGAGCCCGCGCACCTCCTGCACCACGTCCGCCAGTTTACGGCTCCGCTCTGGGCCGCGGGTGTACGGAACGACGCAGAACGTGCACCGATAGTCGCAGCCGCGCTGGACGGTCACAAACGCTGTGGCGCCGCCGGGCCGGATGCTGGGGACGTCTTCGTAGTGCTCCCAGGAGCGGAACGCCGTGTCGACCAGCCGCTCTCCGGCCCCGGCCTGGGCGACGAGGGCTCCCAGCGTGCGGTACGCGTCCGGCCCGGCGACCAGGTTCACCTTCGGCACCTCATCGAGGAGCCGCGGGCCCAGGCGCTGCGCCATGCATCCCACGACGCCGAGCACGCCACCGGCCGGCTTGTAGCGCTGCAGTTCGCCCAGCCGGCCGAGGACCCGCCGTTCCGCATTGTCCCGCACGGCGCAGGTATTGAGCAGGAGCACATCCGCGCCCTCGGGGTCCGTGGTCTGCGCGTACCCCTCGCGCGCGAACACCCCGAGCAGCAGCTCGGTGTCCGCCACGTTCATCTGGCAGCCGTAGGTCTCGATGTACAGGCGCTTCATCGGCTAGCGAGCGGTGGGGCCATAGGGACGGATCGAGAGCCCGAAACTTATGGAGAATGCCCGCTCCTTGTAAGCCGACCCCTCGTGCCGCCAGGCCTCTTCGATGGCGATATCGAGCCCGGCCCGGTCCTGGGCGAACCACTTCCCGGTTCCCAGCGATGCATCGATCTCCCGCGGTTTGGCGCCGGTGACCACCGGGAAGGGCAGATCGGCGTAGCGGATGCCGAAGCGAATCGGCAGATCGTTCGGCGAGCGGAGGTTGCGGATGTACTCGCCGCCGAAGGCGAGCTCGAGCGTGTTCCGCGAGCCGGGAGCGCCGAGGGTCAGCAGCTCGATGTCGGCGCTGCGCCAGGTCCGATAGGTGCTCGAGGCGGCTACCGTGAGGCGCCGCGAGGCGCGCAGCCGAAGCCCGGCGCCGAAGGTCCAGGGGAGGTCGATGTCGTAGACGTGGGCCGAGTCCTGGTCCACCGAGACCGATCCGTCGGAGCGGACCATGACCCCGAAGGTCAGCGCGGAGCCGATGAGCTGGGTGAGGCCCACCGCCGCGCCGAAACCGCGATACGAGAGCTCGGAGGTCTGCCTGAACGCGTGAAAGGCCGAGTCGCTGAACCCCCGCGCAGCCTCGATCCGGCTCGATCCGGTGATGAAATAGAAGGCGCCCCCGATCTGGGTCTTCGAGGAAAGGGTGTATGCGCCGGCAACTCGGATCTGGCTGAGCCCGCCGAGCGAGCTCAGCGTATCGTTCACCGTCACCTGCTCTCCCCGCAGGGGGAGCACCGTACTGGTGGCCAGGCGGAAGTCGCGGTCCGCGTAGCTTCCCACCGACACCCCGAGCGACACCCTGGAATGCGGTATCGGCCCCGCCACGTAGATGAGTGGAAAGCGGGTGTCCCGCAGATTGGCCGACCCGGCGGGGGTCTCCCAGGTGCGATACGTTGGAGTCACCCCGAAGCCGGCGACGACCGACGGCAGCCCGGCCAACGCGCCCGGATTGAGATCGCTTTCCGGATCGAACAGGCCGAAGCTCCCTTCGGTGGCCCGGGTAGCGGCCGTGAGAGGACGGCCCGGAAGCCCGAGCCCGCGCACCCCGAACAGCGACGACTGGGCACGGAGCCGCGAGGGCATGGCGAGGGCCCCGAGCAAGACCGCGCCAAGCAGCGCCGCCCGGAGGAGTCGCGGATCAGGGCGCATCGAACGGGTACCTGAGGGCGTAAGTGAGTCGCAGGATCGGTGCGATGGCGGGCGTCCGGGTGGAGCCGAAGGTCGCCCGCGTGAAGCTGCTCCCCTCAGGCGCAAGTTGCAGCATCAGGGCCGGCGGGCGAGCGGTCGTGCCTTGCCACAGGCCGATTCCGTTCAGCATCTCGATCCGCACCGTGTCCGTCTGCCCCGCCAGGATCGGAACGGTGGAGATGTTGGTGGTAACGGTGGTGGTGGGGCTCTTGGCCCCGAAATCCGCCAGCACCGGATCCACCAGGATGTGGGCGGTATCTCCGTTGAGGCCCTGGATCGGCCCGGTCGGGATCAACTCCAGCGTGGCGCGGATGAGCTGCGCCGAGTCCTTCAGGTACTCGGGCCACGGAAAGCGCATGATGGTGCGCGCGCTCGGCACTCCGCCCACGGTGAGGATGGTGGGGTCGAACGGAACCGTCGCCATCGAGAGGAACCGCTGGAACGAGGCCCCGCGCGCGAAGGTCTGAGAGACCGTCGTCGTGTCGCCGGTCTTGACGGTCACGAAGGTCCGGAATGTCGGCGCTCCCGTCCCCGCACTCGTGAGCCGGATGCCGGTTCCTGACGCGGCGCGGATCTGGAACCCGATGGCCAGGATGCCGGTGTCGGCCTGGGCAATGGCCACCCGCGACAGCGCGGCGCCGCGCAGCGTATCGGCCAGCGTCTGGATGACGCTGTCGTCCGAGACGTGGAAGCTGTCGATGATGCTGGCGGGCGTGAACGCCGAGTCGGCTTCAGCAAAGGTGTAGCTGGAATCGACGGTGGCCGGAAGCCGGTAGATATAGACGTAGAGGTTCTTGACGCTGGTGTCGCGATACGCCACCTGGAAACTGAGCTGCACCGAATCGATCGTGTAGGGGAGCAGGCTGTCGGTGCTGACCGTGAAGGAGTCGGGGCGAGGGATGAACCGCACTACCGACCGGTCTTCGCTTACGGGAAACTGCCACGACACGCGAAGCGACGTCCCCTGCCCCGCCAGGACATAGCCCAGGAAGCTGCTGTCCTGGTTCTGGAGCGGACTCAGGACGGTGTCCCGCAGCTGGTAGCCACCCGGACAGAGATTGGGGCAGTCGGCCGGGCCCGCCAGTCGTTCCTGACAGGCTACGACGGCGGCCGCGGCCAGTCCAAGCATCGCGCGGAGAATCGCTCTGCGTCCTGCGGTTGCCACGTTCACTTCCTCCGGGATCCGGACATGGGGTCCCCAGGTTTGAGCTCGGCGCCGAACGCCTCGGGTAACAGGTCAGCCAGGCGCCACCGCTGATGGCCGGACGGGCCAACGGCTTCGATCTCGAGGCCGGTGCCGAATTCCGACAGCACCTGGCGGCACGCACCGCAGGGCCGAATCGGCGGGTCCATCTCCGCTACGACGACAAGGCGCCGGAAGCGTCGCACACCCGCGGCGACCGCCGCGGCCACCGCCGCCCGCTCGGCACAGACGGTAAGCCCGTAGGACGCATTCTCCACGTTGCAGCCCGCGAAGATCCGACCGTCCTCGGCCTCGAGCGCGGCTCCGACCGCCAGCCCGGAGTAGGGACAGTAGGCCCGGTCACGCGCCGCGCGTGCCGCGTCGACGAGCGCGTCACCCATCCAAGATCTCCGCCAGGAAAGACTCACCGGATTCGAGCGGAGGAACACCGAAGAACTGCGCGAGCGTCTGCCCCACGTCCGCGAAGGTCCGCCGCTCCCCGATCGAGCGGGGTCGGACGCGGGGACCGTAGGCGAGCACCGGGACCCGTTCCCGGGAGTGGTCGGTGGACGGAGTCGTCGGGTCGTTCCCGTGGTCGGCGGTAATAATAATCAGGTCCTCCTCCCTCACCGGAGCGAGGAGCGCTGGCAGGGCCGCATCGAGCGCCAGGAGTCCCCGATGGTAGCCCTTCACGTCGTTGCGGTGCCCCCAGGTCTGATCGAACTCGATGACGTTGGCGAACAGGAGCCCGCGAGGCATCACCAGCATAGCGCTCTCGATCGCCGAGTAGGCCTCGTCGTTCCCGGACGGGTGGATGCTGACGATGCCGCGCCGCGCGAACAGATCGTCCACTTTGCCGATGCCGACCCGCGGGATGTGCCGGGCCGCCAGCCGGTCCAGCAGCGTCTCTCCGGGCGGCGGCAGGCTGAAGTCCCGCCGCCGCTCGGTCCGCTTCCAGCTGCCGTCGTGACCCGCGAAGGGACGGGCAATGACGCGCGCAACGGCATCCGGCCCGGTCAGGAGATCCCGCGCCACCTCGCAGGCCCGGTACAGCTCCTCGATGGGGACGATATCCTCGTGGGCCGCAATCTGGCACACGCTGTCCGCGGAAGTGTAGAGAATCCACTTGCCGGTGGCGACCTGCTGCGCCCCCAGCTCTTTCAGGATTTCGGTGCCGGAGGCCGTGCAGTTGCCCAGGACACCGCGGCCGGTGCGCTCGGTGAATGCCTCGAGGAACTCGGGGGGAAAGCCGTTGGGATAGGTGCGAAACGGCTGGGCCAGGCGAAGGCCGCACAGCTCCCAGTGCCCGGTGGTGCTGTCCTTGCCCGCGCTGGCGGGAAGCGCGGTCCCGAACGCCGCCGCTGGGTCGGGCACCGCGCGGACTCCCTCGAGCGGGGCGCAGCATCCCAGCCCCAGCCGCTCCAGGTTGGGCAGGCGGAGCCCGCCCACCGCGCGCGCCACATTCCCGAGCGTGTCGCTCCCCGTGTCACCGTACGCATCCGTGTCCGGGGCGGGTCCGATCCCCACGCCATCGAGCACGATAAGAGCGGCGCGGCGCAGGTTACTTCTTCTCCGCGGTGACGAACCGGAAGCGGAGCGCGGTCAGCGCTTCGGTCAGGAGTCGAGCCTCATCCGGGTCCAGGCGGTCCGAGGTCTTCTCTTCCAGCATGCCGAGCGTATCGATCAGGGCCCGCGCAATGTCCCGACCGCTGGCCGCGGGTGCGCCGGCCGGCAGCTGACCGTCGAGCGCTTGCTCGGCTTGCTGCGCCAGGCCAACGACCAGCGATGCGAAGTGCGGGTTCACGCGTACCTCCGTTCGACCCGCGGTCCCATCGCGGTCAGGAGCTCGTAGCTGATAGTGCCGGCCCGGCGGGCCTGCTCGTCGAGCGACACGAGGCCGCCGAAGATGGTCGCAACGTCGCCGACCGCGGTGTGCGCGTCCGCCGCGACCATGATGAAGTCCATCGTGACGCGCCCGAGGATCGAAACCACCCGGCCCCCCAGTTCGACGGCGCCATGGCCGCTGAGGGAGCGATGCAGGCCGTCGGCATACCCGATGCCGAGGGTGGCCACCCGCGTGTCCTGCGGCGCGGTCCACGTGGCGCCATAGCTCACGGTGTCTCCCGCACGAACCTGTCGCAGCGCGATCACCGGGGCCCGCAGCCGGACCACAGGCTCCCCGGCGAAGCCGCTGGCGGTGCCCCCATAGAGGTAGATGCCGGGCCGCACCAGGTCGCAGGCATAGGTATGTCCCAGCAGGGCGGCGGCGCTGTTGGCGGCGTGCACCAGCGGAGGTCGCGCCGGGAGCGCGGCCAGCACCCCCCGGAACCGCTCCCACTGGGCATGCACCGATGCGGGACTGGTCTCCACAGAGTGGAAGTGGGTGAAGACTCCTTCCCACCCCTCGGCCTCCCGGAGCATCTCGCCCCAAGACAGGTCCGCATCCCATCGAAACCCGGTGCGGGACATTCCGGTGTCGACTTCGATATGAAAGGGGCCCTGACCGGCCGCCAACCAGGCTCGAAGGCCCTCGAGGTCGCCGATGACCGGCCGCAAGTCGTGCGCGACGTACCGGCCCACCAGGTGCGGGGCGAAGGGGGTGACGACCAGAAGGGCCCGCTCGATGCCGGCTGCGCGTAGCCGAAGCGCCTCGTCCACCGTGGCCACGCCGAACCCCCAGGGGTTCAGTGGCTCGAGCGCCTGACAAACGCGAGTGGCACCGACACCGTACCCGTCAGCCTTCACCATGGGGAGCAGTCGCGCCCCCGAGACGGTGGCCACGGTTCGCGCATTCGCGACCAGCGCCCCGAGGGTCACATCGGCCCACGCACGCTCCGAACGTCTCTGAATTGACGTCATGCTCAAGCGGCGCGTATGATATGAGCCGAGGAGGATAAATGCAACAGCCTTCAGCGCTTGCGCGCGCGCAAGCGATGGTTCGCGAGCTCAGAATCCGGTGCCCATGGGACCGCGCCCAGACCCGGGAAACCATCCGGCCCTATCTGATCGAGGAGGTCTTCGAGCTCGACCACGCCCTGGCCGAAGGGGAGCCCGCCGCAATCCGCGAGGAGGTCGCGGATCTCCTCCTGCACCTGGCTTGGCAGCTCGTGCTCGCCGAAGAGCGCTCCGAGTTCACCGCCGACGAGGTGGCCGGTGACCTCGAGCGCAAGATGCGGCGCCGGCATCCCCATCTTTTTTCGCTGGGCCCGGCGGAACGCTGGGAGCGGCTCAAGCACAGTGAGCGGCCGCGCGGCGCGCTCGACGGACTGCCGCTGGCGCTCCCGAGCCTGCTGCTCGCGTACCGGCTGCAGGAGCGGGCCGCAACGGTCGGGTTCGACTGGCCCGACCCGAGCGGCCCGGCGGCGAAGATCCGGGAGGAGCTGGCGGAGGTTGAGGTTGCGGCCGCGCGGGAGCCGACTCTCGAGGAACCGCAACTCGGCGGCCCGTCAGGAGAGCCGGTGCTCGCGAGCCCCGCTCCGGCGCTGGTCGAGGAGGTTGGCGACCTCCTCTTTGCCGTGGTCAACCTGGCCCGAAAGCTCCGGGTGGACCCGAGCATTGCGCTCGAGCGGGCCAATCGGAAATTCCTGAAGCGGTTCCAGGCCCTCGAGCTCATTGCGAGGCAGCGGGGAATTGACGTGGCGACCGCCGGTCTCGAGGTATTGGATGGGATCTGGGACGAGGTGAAGCGCTCGCCGTCTACGGATACAGGCGATGTATCTGTCTCGGAAAGGCGATCGTCTCCCTGATATGAGCCAGGCCGCAGATCCAGGCGACCGTGCGTTCCACTCCGAGACCAAAACCTGAATGCACAAAAGTGCCGTACTTGCGAAGGTCGAGGTACCACTCATAGGCGCGTGGGTCGAGCTGGCACTCCTCGAGACGGGCCAGGAGACGGTCGTAGTCGTCCTCCCGCTGGGAGCCACCGATGATCTCCCCGTACCCTTCGGGGGCAAGACAGTCGTTGTTGAGCACCGTCCGCGGGTCCTCGGGGTTCTCCTTCATGTAGAAGGCCTTGATCTGCTTGGGATAATTGTAGACGAAGACCGGCCGGTCGTACTGCTGGGCCAGCAGCGTTTCGTCATCGCCTCCCAGATCATGCCCCCAGGTGATGTCGGAGCCGAGCTCCCGGAGCCGAGCCACCGCGTCGGTGTAGGAGATCCGGTGGAACGGCGCCTGGACGCGGGCAAGGACCGTGGTATCCCGCTGCAATTCGTCGAGCTCCGCCCTGCGCCGCTCCAGGATGCGCGCCACGACGTAGGAGACGAACTCCTCCTGCAGCCGCATGTTGTCGGCCGAGTCATTGAACGCCACCTCCGGCTCGACCATCCAGAACTCGGTGAGATGGCGACGTGTCTTGGACTTCTCGGCCCGGAAGGTGGGGCCGAAGCAGTACACCTTTCCCAGCGCCGCCGCCGCGGCTTCCACGTAGAGCTGGCCGGTCTGCGCCAGATAGGCCTTGCCCAGGTCGAAGTACTCGGTGCTGAAGAGCTCGCCCGCCTGCTCGCCGATGGACCCGGTCAGAATCGGGGTGTCGACCAGGGTGAAGCCCCGATCGTAGAAGAAGTCCCGGATAGCCTGCTCCACCTCGTGCCGCACCCTGGCAATCGCGACCTGACGTCGGCTCCTGAGCCAGAGGTGGCGGTGCTCAAAGAGGTACTGCGTCCCGTGCTCCTTCGGCTGAATCGGGAACTCATCGCTCCGTCCCAGCACCCGAAAGCTCTCCAGGTGCATTTCGTAGCCCCCCGGCGCCCGCGGTTCGGCGACCACGGTTCCCACGAGCGCGACCGAGGTCTCCAGCGTGAGCCCGGTGAACTGCTCCCAGGTCTCGGGCGTCACTTCCTTCTTCGAAAGCACCGCCTGCAGATACCCCGTGCCGTCCCGCAGCACGATAAACGCCACCTTCCCGCTGGAGCGGGTGTGCAGCACCCACCCGGAGACGGTGACCCGGGATCCCTGATGCTCGGAAAGCTCGGCGATGCGGACGGTAGACATGATCGAAGGGGACGAAATGAGCAACGCCTTCGTCGCGGGGCGTGGAGTCTAGCGGTGCTGCTCCTGAGCGTCAACGCGGCCTGTGGCGGCTACCGCCGGGTTCCCTCCTTCGTTCCCGGCCCGCCGCCGGCGACCGCTCCGCTGGCCGGCACCCCCCTCACCACGGTCTGGGAGATCCGGCCGCTCCGAGGACCGAGTGCCCCGATCGCTCACGACAGTGTGGCGGCCTACATGGGCGGCATCGACCGCCGCGTGATAGCGGTGGACCTGGTGAGCGGGCGCACCCGATGGAGCCATCGGGTCACCGGCCCCCTGCTGAGCGGCGTGCTCCTGGCGGGGGAGACCATTTTCGCGGCAACGGACCGCCCCGGCGGCAAAGTCCATGCGTTCTACCGGAGGAGCGGAAACGAACTCTGGTCGACCCGCACCGGGTATGTGGAGGCGCCGCTGGCCCTGGCGGCCGGCCGCCTGATCGTGCTCACCCGGGAGCAGCGGATACTCGGCATCGACACGATGAGTGGCAGGATCGCCTGGCGGAAGCGCCTGCCCTCGCATCGGGTCGGCCCCCTGGCCCTCGGCGACAGTGTCGTGCTGGTCACCAGCTACGACAGCCTGTACCGGGTCCACGTTGGCGATGGCCGGGTGGAGCTCCGCCGCCGCTCGCCGGGAACGTTGGTCTCGCAGTGGGTCCCGCTGGGCGGCTGGCTCATCGGCGCAACGGCCGACTCGCAGGTGGTGGCCATACGGCCGGACAGTCTGGATCTGGCCTGGAGCGCCACGCTCGACGCCCCGCTCCTCTCCTCACCGGCCATTCGCGACGACACCATCTACGCCGTAACCCGCATCGGCTCCGTCTATCGCATCGTTCCGGGGGACACTCCCGAGACTACCCAGCTCAGTAGCGAGCCTTGGCCCGCCACCGGCGCGCCGGCCATCTTCGGCAGCTGGCTCCTGGTGGGCGGGTCCGAGGGCGCGCTGCGGGCGTTCGAGCTGGCCGATGGAGCCGAAGCCTGGCACACCGCGATGGGCCGTCCCCTGGAGCTCGCCCCGTTGATCCTCGGTGACAGCGGCTTTCTCGCGCTGGGTGGCCGGGGTGACCTCTACCGGATTGGCCTATGAATCAGCGCCGCCACTCGAACCGCATTCTCACGCTGACGTTGGCGCTGGCGATGGCTGCTTCGGCGGGAGCCGCCGCGCAGAGCGAGGACTCCCTGCAGGTGGGACGGTCACCCACCCTCGTCAAGTACGGCAAGTGGATCACACTGGCGGCTGCCGTCGGCATGGGTCTCAAGGCAGCCTCGACGCACAACGCCGCCGACCGGGCCTACTCGCAGCTCACCACGTACTGTGATGTCGACGCCACGCGCTGCAACCTCGGGCCGACCGGGCGCTACCTCGATCCCGTGTCGGAAGGCTACTACCAGGCGGCGCTGGCCGGGGACCGGAGGGCTCGGGGCTGGCTGGTTGGAGGAGAGTTGGCACTGATCGGGACGGCGGGGATGTTCGTCTGGGAGCTGACGCGGCCCAGCGGCCCGCCTCGGAACATCCCGTTCGAGCCGACCCTGACCGTTGGCCCCGTCAGTACGCAGTTCGGAATCCTGGCCCACTTCTGAGCAGCCGACACTCGCTCAGCCGGTTCGAAACAGCTCCACGGCCCGCGGGTAACGGCCCAGGGCGCGCTCGCGAAGCCCGAGATGGGCGGGCCGGGTAAGAACGGGATCCTCGGCGAGAATGGCCAGCGCCTCTTCCCGCGCAGCCGCCAGGAGGTCGGCATCCTCCGGGAGCCTCGCCAGCCGAAGCTCGAACTCGCCCGCCTGACGTTGGCCGATCAGGTCGCCCATCTTGCGCTCCTCGAGATCCAGCTCGGCGATTCGGAATCCGTCGGTCGTGGCCGCGAACCCCTTGAGCCGCCCTGGCACCGGTGTCTCCGTCATCAGAATGCAGTAGCTCTCCGCCGCGCCGCGTCCGATCCGTCCTCGAAGCTGATGCAATTGGGCCAGGCCGAAGCGCTCGGGATGCTCGATGACCATGACCGTGGCATTGGGCACGTCGATTCCCACCTCGATGACCGTCGTCGCCACCAGCAGCTGGGTCTCTCCCGCGCGGAACGAGCGCATGCGCTCGTCCCGCTCGACTGGCTTGAGCTGGCCGTGGACCAGCCCTATGGCCAGGTCCGGCCAGCGGGCGGCGAGCGCAGTGGCCATGGTGCTGGCCGCGCGGAGATCCGCGCGCTCCGACTCCTCGATAACGGGCAACACCACGTAGGCCTGCCGCCCCGCCTTGCACTGGCCGTGCACGAACTCGAGCGCGCGCTCGCGCTGTGTCGGCGTTCGAATCCCGGTCCGCACGGTACCGCGGCCCGGTGGCCTGGTCCGGAGAGTGGAGACATCGAGATCGCCGAATCGGGTGAGGGCCAGCGAGCGTGGAATCGGGGTCGCGCTGAGCAGGAGGACGTCAGGCGCGCCTCCCTTGGCAATCAGTTCCGCGCGCTGGGCCACTCCGAAGCGGTGCTGCTCGTCGATGACCACCAGGCCGAGCCGCTGGAAGGCGACGCTCTCCTCGAGCAAGGCGTGCGTGCCCACGACCAGGCGCGCCTGCCCCCGCGAAAGCTGCGCCCGCCGCGCGGCCTTCTCCGCCGCGGTGAGCCGCCCGACCAGCAGCACCGGCCGCAGGTCGAGCGGCGCGAGCAGCTGAGTGAGCGTCTGGACGTGCTGTTCAGCCAGCAGCTCTGTCGGCGCCATCAGCGCGGCCTGGTAGTCGTTCTCCAGCGCCAGAAGCATGGCGAACAGGGCCACGACCGTCTTGCCGGTTCCGACATCGCCCATGAGCAGCCGGTGCATCCGCTCCGGGGCGGTCATGTCCCGCGTGATCTCCCGAATCGCGGTCTTCTGGTCAGCGGTGAGGGGCCACGGCAGCGTCTCGGCCAGGCGCCGGGTGAAGGTGTGACGCAGAGCAAAGGGAACACCGGTGCGCCGCCGCTTGGCCAGCAGCCGGGCCCGGGCCAGCATCAGCTGCAGATCCAGCAGTTCGTCGAACGCCAGGCGGCGGCGGCCCGCGTCCGCTTCCGCCAGCGAGCCCGGCTGGTGTACGGCCTCCAGCGCCCGGGCGACGGGCAGGAGGTCGAGACGCGCGCGGATCCGCTCCGGAAGCGGGTCGCTGGTACAGGCGATCAACGCCTTGAGGTTCCGCGCGATCACCCCGCGAATGATCTTGTGGGAAAGGCCCTCGGTCGCGCGGTAGACCGGCAGCACCCGTCCCTGGTCAGGCACCTCTCCATCTCCGTCCGAGCCGGAGTCGGAGAGCACGATGAATTCCCGGGGGTTCAACTGCCGGCCGTGGTAGAACCGGACCGGTCCGGCCACCAGCAAGGTCTGCCCGACCTCGATGGTACGGTCCAGGAACGGCTGTCCCGGCCACGCGCACTCCAGCATCCCACTGTGGTCCCGGAGAACCGCGGTGAAGATGCGGAGGCCGCTTCGGGTCGGCATCAACCGCTTTGCGATAACGGTGCCGACCGAGGCCACCTCGCTGCCGACCCGCGCCCGCGCCAGCGGCGTGAGAGAGGAGGCGTCCAGGTACCGGAACGGAATGTGCCAGAGCAGGTCCTGCGCAGTGTGCACACCCAAGCGGGCAAGCGCCTCGGACCGGCGCTCCCCCACGCCCTTCAGGAACTTGACGGGCGTGTCGGGACGGAGCGATGCCATCGGCGTAGGGAGGCGGAGCCGGTCAGTCCGGTGAGCCGAGCAGGCGGGCGGCGTACTCGACGGCGTCAAACGGGGCCAGATCGTCGAGGCCCTCACCGAGGCCCAGGAATCTGATCGGGATCCCGAGTTCCTTGCGGAGCGCGACGACCGCTCCGCCCCGGGCGGTGCCATCCAGCTTGGTGACGATGATTCCGGTCGGCGCGACCACCTTGGCGAACAGACGCCCCTGCTGGATCGCATTCTGTCCGACCGTTCCGTCGAGGACCAATAGCGTCTCGTGCGGTGCCCCGGGGCGCTTGCGGCCGATGACTCGAACCACCTTCTGCAGCTCGTTCATCAGGCCTTCTTCGGTGTGCAGGCGGCCCGCGGTATCCACCAGGACGGTATCGAGGCCCCTGTTCTGCGCCGCTTCAATGGCGTCGAATGCCACAGCGGCGGGATCTCCCCCCGCCGCACCGACAACGGCGGGCATCGCCAGCCGCTCCGCCCAAGCTTGAAGCTGCTGAATGGCGCCGGCACGGTAGGTATCGGCGGCGGCAAGCAGGACTCGCCGGCCCTCACGCTCAAGGCGCCGCGCCAGCTTCGCCACGGTGGTGGTCTTTCCGACGCCGTTGACGCCGATGAACACCATGACGGTGCAGCCATCGGTCGCCCGGGCGAGCGCGCCGGGGTCCGTGCCGGGGACCAGGAGCATGTCCACGATCTTGCGTTCGACCGCCTGACGCAGGTCCTGCTCGGTGCTGAGACGCCCGCGGCGCACCTCGTCCTCGACTGCCCGCACCAGCTCCACGGTGGCGGCGACACCGAAATCGGCCTCGATCAGCGTGCGCTCCAGCAGTTCGAGGTCGGCCGCGTTCATGCGGCGCGCAAGGGCACCGACGTCGGTCAGCGCCACGCGCTTGAGGCGCTGCCAGAGGGAAAGTCGCGGCGCTTCGCCGATGCGGCCGGAGGTCATGGCGGGGAATTTATCAGCGGAGCCCCAGCTTCCGCCTGATGAGCCACTCCGCGGTGAGCCCGATGACCGCGAGCGCGAAGAGCCAGATCCACCGCCGGGTGCTGGTGCGCCCGGCCGCCGGCTCCGCGGAGACGGGCTGGTCCTTAAGGGTCACCGCGCGCGGGAGCCATTCGTCCGACCAGGTGTCCACGGCGAGAAGCCCCTCTCCTCCGCCGTCCAGACGGTACGTCGAGGTGCCGGTCGGCAGCCACAGGTCGGCACGGCCCGACCCATCGAATCGCAAGGTATCGCGCGCCTCCCGATCGCCCCGCGTGAGGGAAACGCCGAGCGGAGCCGGCTTCCCGGGACCAACCCACTGGAACTGGACCGGGCGGGCGTTCGGGACCACCGCGTGCAGTACCCGCGCACGGGCCGCGGAGGAATCGGCTCCGCCGAGGAGCCAGCTCAGGGTGGCAGCGACGAGGGAGCGATAGGCCTCTTCGCTCGATCCGCCCCGGAATGCCCACCGCCAAACGCCATCCGCCGCGGTCATCACCCGGCGCCGTCCACCGCTCGCCTGCCCGACCAGCACCGGCCACGGCGCGCCCCGGCGCCCGAGTTGGGCGCTGATGCCCACCCACGTCTCGGGCCCCGGCGCGGGCTTGAGGGCTTCGACCTGGAAGAGTGGGGGAAAGGAGTCCACTGGGGCGCCCACGAACGCTCCAGCGATCGGGGAAATGGGCGACGCCACCGCGTACCAGTCTCCCGCGGTGAGCTGCGCGCCATCCTCTCCACTGGGCCAGAGCCAGGTGCCGGGCGCCCGAACGTCCTTTACCATTGCCGGTTCCGCCCCTTTGAGCACCAGCACTTGCGCGCGGCGCGTGGCGGCGCGGACCTCTTCCGTCCCGACCGGGACCAGTGTCTCCATCGAGCGCCACCGGCCCGGCTCCAGTTGCATGTAGCCACGGATGGGAAGCTCACCGACGTCGCGGAGCGTGCGGAAGAGAAAGCGCCCGTCCCAGTCGCTCGGATCGGCAATCACCACGATACCCGGCGTGGGAACCACCCGGACTATCCACTCCCGTGCATCGTCTCGCGGTTCGGCGTCGTGCGCCCCGGAAAGGCCCACCGTGAGGAGCACGTCACCGGTCAGCCCACGGGACCCGAACGCGAGAGGGACCTCGACCGCCGCGTCGGGTCCGAGTCGAACCGTCCGGTGAGCCAGAACGCGGTCGCCCACGCGGGCCTCGACGCTCGCGCTCTCGGCCGGGGCGCCGAACGCTCGGACCTCCGCCTCAAGGTGGACGGTATCCCCGACGGTGACACGCTCCGGTCCGCTGAGTCGAGTGACGGCGACGTCCGGCACGCGCGACCGCGGAAAGAGTCGCACCGCAGCCCGCGCGAGCGCCTCGGGGGCGACGTCGGTCGGGTCGGTCAGCTCTCCATCGGTCACGACGATCACCCGGCGATCGGACGCCGCCGCCGCCGCGATTGCCAGCCCGAGGTCCGAGCGCCCGTAGGCGGGCATTGAATCGACACCGGGCCGCCGGTCGCCGAAGAGACGCACCTCCCCCCAGACCAGCGCGGAATCGTGCGCCTCCTGCCAGCGTCCGCCCGCCGCGACCATGCTGAGGCTGCCATCGAGCAGCACCACTGGGCGCTCGCCGCCACCGTGGGTGGTCCACGCCGGGTCGAGCAGCAACATCCCCAGCGCACTCCATGCGAGGCCTCGCGCCAGTGCCGCCCCCCAGGCGCGCCGCCCCAACCGCTCCAGTCGCCAGTACGTGAACCAGGCGACGGCGCACGAGACGGCGACGATCAGCGCGGTCAGCATGCGCCGCGGGCCGACTCGAGCGCCTGCTCCACGGTGAACCTGCCTTCGTAGATGGCGCGCCCCACGATGACTCCGTGCAGGCCCGCAGCGCGGGCGCCCGAAATATCGGCAAGGCTAGAGACACCCCCGCTCACGATCACCGCCGCGCCATGGGCTTGAAGCCGTACCGCCCCGGCCAGGTCAGGGCCGTTCAGCATGCCGTCCCGCCCCACGTCGGTATAAATGATCGTCTGCGTGCCGTCGGCCACCACGCGACGGCAGACATCGTCCACCAGCAGGTCCGTCGTTTCCACCCAGCCGCGGATGGCCACACGGCCGCCCTTCGCATCGAGGCCCACGGCGACGCGTTCGCGCCCCGCGAGGCCGAGCGCCTCGGGAACCAGCGCCGGTTCGGTGACGACCACGGTACCCAGCACGGCGCGCTCGATGCCGAGTTCAAGCACCGCGCGGAGCGCCGAGAGGGTACGGATTCCGCCGCCCACCTGCACCCGGGTCTTCCCTCGGACCCGATCCGCCAGCTCTCGGATCACGCCGAGATTGTCCCCCGAGCCGAAGGCGCGATCGAGGTCCACCACGTGGATCCACCGCGCGCCCGCGCCAACCAGACGCTCTGCCTGGGCTACCGGATCGTAGTGGTAGGCGGTTTCGCGGCCCGCCTCTCCCTGGATCAGGCGGACTACGCGACCGGCTCGGATGTCGATGGCGGGAAACAGGTCCACGGGCAGATGGCCCGGAGTGGGCAGCTAGCTGCCGGCCCCGGCGGTCGGCGCGCTCTCGGGCCGGTCGCCGTCGTTCGCGGCGTACAGGGATCCGGGAGAGAGCAGGGCGGTAAGGTGGGCGCGCGCCAGGTCGAAGTCGCGCTGCTGGGCGAGTGGGACCGGCATCCCGGTGCCCAGGTCGGCGGAGCGTGGGTCCCGCGGCTTGCCGTTGACGCGGAACTCGTAGTGGAGATGCGGTCCGGTGGCGAGCCCGGTGGAGCCGACGTAGCCAATCACCTGGCCCTGGGCCACGCGGACTCCCGCCGCGATTCCCTTCGCAAATCCGCTCAGGTGTCCGTAGCGGGTCACAATGCCGTTCGCGTGGCGAAGCTCGATCAGGTTCCCGTAGCCGCCTGACCAGCCGCGCTGGGTCACGATGCCGTCACCGGCGGCCATGACCGGAGTGCCCGGGTCGGCCGCGTAGTCGATCCCTTCGTGCCGGCGGAGGATGCCCAAAATAGGGTGAAGGCGCGCACTGCTCAGTCGGGACGAGATGCGCCGGAACTGGACCGGCGCGAGCAGGAACGCGCGGCGGAGCGAGCGCCCCGCCGCATCGAAGAAACCGGTCTGCCCGTCCGGCGCTGTCCAGCGATAGGCCTCATGGGTGACGCCGCCGACCGTGAGCTCGCCGGCGAGAACCCGGCCCAAGCGGACCTCTCCATCCTCCGAAACGAGGCGCTCCGCTACGACACGGAAGCTGTCGCCGGGCCTGAGGTCGCGACTGAAATCCACCTGCCAGGCGAAAATGTCCGCCAGGTCCCAGGCCAGCCGCACCCGGTCGGCGGCCATGAGCGACTCGGCCGGAGCTTCGTCCGCCAGCGCGTCCGACAGCGTGGTCACGATCTGCCCGCCCAGCACAACCGACTCGCTGCGCCAGGCCACCGGCTCCGCGACCGCGTGCCAGCCGTCCGCTCCGAAGCGCAAGGTCACGCGCTGATCGGCACCGGTGCGGAGAATTACCTGGAGCGGCAGTAAATCGGCCGGGCGCCGCTGAAAGCTGAGCACCACACCCGGCCGCAGCCGACGGGGGTCGAACCAGTGGGAAGAGCCCGGGCTGAGCGAGAACCCCTCGATGCCCTGGCGCGAGAACAGAGTGGCCAAGCTCTCACCCGAACGCAGGGTGTCGACCTCTTCGGCGAGCCATTCCGCGGCCGGCGCGGTCCGGGCGGCTGGCCGAGGCCAGGGCCATTGGTCGCGCGCGGCGAAGGCCCCGGCCGCCACCAGGACGCCGGCGGCGGCGGAGAGCGCAACAAGGGACCGAGCCCCGGCCAGGTGATCCGCGTCCATCAATCAGCTCAGTCCATCTGGCGGCGAATGAAGGTCGGAATCTCCATTTCCGGCACATCACCGGGAGCGGCACCCCGCCTGGGCTCGTTCCGCGCCGGCGCCTCACGTGGGGCGGGCGAGGGGCCGGGTGGCGGGGCCACAGGCGCGGATCGCTTGGCGGCGGGGAAGTTGATCACCCCGGGCGCCGGCTTGGCCGGCGGCCCCGCGCTGATCGCCGGGGTCTCCACCCGGTCGAACCCCGTGGCGATCACCGTCACGCGGACCTCGCCCGCCATGGCGGGATCGGTCGCGGCGCCGAAGATGATCTCCGCCTCGTCGCCCACCGCGTCGTGTATGATGTCGTTGATGGTGGTCGCCTCACCGAGGGTGAGGTCGTTGCCGCCGGTGATGTTGATCAGCACGCCGCTCGCGCCGGCAACCGAGACGTTGTCGAGCAGCGGGCTCGAGATGGCCTGCTGCGCCGCCTCCATCGCGCGGTTCTCCCCGCGCCCGATGCCGGTGCCCATCAGCGCGGACCCCCCGTTCTGCATGATGGTCCGGACGTCGGCGAAGTCCACGTTGATGATGCCGGTCTTGGTGATCAGGTCCGCAATGCCCTGGGTGGCCTGCAGCAGCACCTCGTCGGCCTTCTTGAGCGAGTCCTGGAAGGGGATGCCCTTCCCGACCACGGCGAGCAACCGCTCATTGGGCACCACTATCATCGTATCCACCGAGACTCGCATCTCGGCGATGCCCATCTCGGCCTGGCGCATCCGCTTCTTGCCTTCGAAGAGGAAAGGCTTGGTGACGATGCCGACGGTGAGCGCCCCCATATCGCGCGCCATCTGCGCGATGAGCGGGGCGGCGCCGGTCCCGGTGCCGCCGCCCATGCCGCAGGTGACGAAGACCATGTCGGCGCCCTGCAGCACGCCCAACACGTCCTCGCGGTTCTCCTCGATGGCCTGGCGACCGATCTCGGGACGGGCTCCGGCGCCCAGCCCGCGCGTCAGCTTGCGCCCGATCTGCACCTTGGTATCGGCCCGTGAGGCGGTGAGTGCCTGCGCGTCGGTGTTGACCGAAATGAACTCCACACCCTGCAGGTGCTCCTCTATCATCCGGTTGACGGCGTTGCCACCGCCCCCACCGACACCGAGCACCTTCATGCGGGCGTTTTGCGCCCCCCCGGTCTCTTCCAGCTCGAAGATCATGAGATGTCCTCTCGGGCCCGCCTGAGTGTCAGAAGAAGTCCTGCAGCCATTGCCGCACCGGAATCACCCACTTCTCCATGGCCTGCGACCGCCGTTTGCCCGCTCCGAACGCCGCGCCACGCACCAGCTGCCGGGTGCCGTAGAGCGCGAGGCCGGCCACCACCGCCGAGCGGGGCGACTCCACGCTATCGGTCAGTCCCGTGAGTCCCTCTCCCGGATTGCCGACCCGCACCGGCAGAGCGAACACCTCCCGCGCCAGCTCCACGATGCCCGGCATCTGGGCGCCGCCACCGGTCAGCACGATGCCCGCCGGCAGGCGCTGGGAGTAGCCCGCCCGGGTAATCTCGTCCAGGGCGAACTCGAGTGTTTCCTGAAGCCGCATCCGGATGATGTGCGCCAGCACCTGGCGGTGCGCGGTGCGCGCCCCCTGCCCCGGCGTGCCCGGCAGCTGGATCAGATCGGACTCCGGCACCAGCGCTTCCCACGCCGCCCCCGAGCGCTCCTTCAGGCGCTCGGCATCCTGCTGGGTCACCTGCAGGCCGTGCACGATGTCATTGGTGACATGGCTGCCCGAGATCAGCAGCGATCCGGTGTGGCGGATCTTGCCACCCTGGAAGATAGCGACATTCGTGGACCCGCCGCCCAGCTCGACGAGGCCCACACCCAGCTCACGCTCATCGGGCGTGAGCACGGCGAGGCTGGCCGCGAGCGGCTCGAGCACGAACTCCGCGACATGGTAGCCCGCCCCTTCCACGCATTTCCTGAGGTTCTGCGGGACGCTCGAGAGGACCGTGACGAGATACACCTGGGCATCGAGCCGCGAGCCGGTCATCCCGATCGGTTCGCTGATACCCGGCTGCATGTCCACCAGGTAGTCCTGCGGGATGGCGTGGAGCAGCTCGTGATCCTTGCCGAGCGGGACGCTCGAGGCTACGTCGTTGACGCGCGCGACGTCGCCGGTCCGGATCTCGCCACCGGTGACCGAGACTACCCCGGTGGAGGTCTGCCCGGCCACGTGCTCCCCGCCGATGCCGCAGTAGACGCTCCCCACCTCGACCCCGGCCATGCGCTCGGCGTCCTTCATCGCCTTCTGGATGGCCCGGGTGGTCTCCTCGATGCCGCGCACCACGCCCCGGCGCACGCCCGCGGAACGCTCCAGGCCCACGCCGAGGATGCGCGTCACCGGGGAGCGCGCGTCGCCCTGCACCTCGGCGATGACCGCGGCGACCTTGGTGCTGCCCAGATCGAGCGCCGCGACCAGCCGGTTCGGGGCCACGCTCACGCGGCCCCCCAGCGCACCACGACCTGGCCGGCGAAGCGCGCATCGAGCTCCACCCACTGCTTGTCGTGTCTCTCGAGGTCCTGCTCTACGGCCATCACCGCTCGAATGACCTCCCCTCCCGCATCCGGCCGGAACCGATAGCGCCGGTGCTCGGTGTAGATCACCACATCACTCCCGTCCTCGCGGGCCGACACGACCCGGCCGAAGAATCCAGCGTCGGTCTCCCGCAGGCGCGCCAGCAGCCCCGCCACTCCCGAGTCGGCCACGCCGATGACCGGGAGGTCGGGCGCGGCCACCACCGGGTCGAACGGCAGAATTCGCCCGTCCGCGGCTACCGGGGCCAGCCGGCCTCGGGACATCGCCAGCGCCACCGGCGACATCTCCCGCACCTTGACGACCAGCGTGCCCGGAAGGCGCCGTCCGATCCGCACCTCCGCGAGGCCGCTGATCGTGTCGGCCGCGGCCTGCACCGGGGCCAGGTCGTCGAACAGGCTCTGTCCCGGTCGGATCGGAAGGTCTCGGACGATCTCCTCGGGGCGCAGATTCACCGCTCCGCGCACGTCCACCTTTCGCAGCCGGAAGAAGTCGACGTCTCTAAGCAGCGGAGGAACCGCAAACCACAAGATCGCCGCGGCGCCCAGGCCACCCAGCAGCTTCCATCCGGGGCGGCTCAGGCGGCTAGCAGCCACTGCACCAGTTCCCGGCCCACCCGCGTCACGTCGCCCGCCCCCAGCGTGAGCACCACGTCGCCCGGACGGGCGGCCTCGAGGATCCGATCCCGGAGCCGCGTCTTGTCCGGCTCGAAGATCACGGTGCGGCCGCCCGCTTCGGCGGCCGCCGCGACGGAGCGCCCGCTCACGCCCGGCAGGGGTTGCTCCCGCGCGGGATAGATCTCCGTGACGATGGCCACGTCGGCGGCCTGCAGGGCGCGTCCCATGGCCGCGCCGTGGGCCGCAGTCCGGGAGAAGAGATGCGGCTGGAAGACCGCGATCAGTCGCCGGCCCGGGAAGGCCTGCCTCGCGGCCGCGAGGGTCGCGACGATTTCCGACGGATGGTGAGCGTAGTCATCCACGAACTCGATCCCGCGCACCTCACCCAGTCGCTCGAAGCGGCGTCCCAGTCCCCGATAGGCGGCCAGGGCCTCCAGGGCGGGCTCGACCGCGGCATCGAGCGCCACTACCGCCCCGAGCGCGCCGGTCGCGTTCCGGATGTTGTGGAGGCCGGGCACCGCCAGCCGGAGCGTCACCCGTCTTCCGTCAGGCAGCCGGACCCGGGCCTGGCTCCCCGCCGGATCCCGGTGGACGTCGCTGATTTCGAAGTCGCCGGGCCCAACCCCGAAGCGCCACGCGCGGGAGCCGAGTCTGGTGGCGAGGCGCGCGGCGCCAGGGTCATCGCCGCTCACGATGACTCGAGTCGCACGCTCCGAGAAGGTGGCGAAGGCCTGCTCCAGCGCCTCCAGCGAGCCGTAACACTCGAGATGGTCCGCCTCGATATTGTTGACGATGGCGACGGCAGGCTCCAGCGTGAGGAACGCCTGATCGTACTCGTCCGCCTCCACCACGAACAGCCGATCGTCACCCAGGCGCGCGTTGCCGCCCCAGTCAGGCACGCGTCCACCCACGAGGCCGGTGGGCTCGAGCCCCGCGGCGCGGAGTGCCTCGGTCGTCATTACGGTCGTCGTGGACTTGCCATGGGTGCCGGCCACAGCCACGAGCCGGCCGGGCTTCACCAGCTGAGCGAGGGCCTGCTTGCGCTGAACCACGGGCACGCCCGCCGCGCGGGCCCGGACAAGTTCGGGATGTTCGGGAGGGACCGCCGCGGAGACCACCACCGCTCTCGCGCCGGAGATGTGGCTGGGATCGTGACCGGTGAAGATCTGCGCGCCAAGGGCTGCCACGTCGCTGGCGCCGGAGGGATCGGGATCGCAGCCGCTCACCGCGACTCCTCGGCGGCGCGCCACGAGCGCCAGAGCGCTCATGCCGGCGCCACCAACACCCATGAAGTGCACCGGGCGGGGATCGGCGGGGTCGAACAGATCCATGATTGAATGGCTAATCTAAACCCCCACCTAGAGTTGCGAAACCCTACGAGGCCTCGAAAAGGGCCGTCAGGTGGGCCACGATCTGCTGCGCGGCATGCGGTTTCCCGCGGCCGCGCGCGGCTTCGGCGATGCGCCGGAGCCGATCGGTATTCCCGAGCAGACCGCTGATTTCGGCACCCAGTCGGGCCGGGGTGAGATCGCGCTGCAGGATCATCACTGACGCGCCCGCCGCGGCCAACGCCTCGGCGTTACGCCGCTGATGATCGCCGGGAACGGTGGGAAGAGGGATGAGCACCGAAGGCAGGCCCCAGGCGCAGAGCTCTGCGCCGGTCATCATCCCGGCCCGGCCGACGGCCAGGCTGGCCACCGCGTAGCCGTCGGCGATGGGATCGAGAAAGGCAAAGACCTGAACCGCGGGTGGGCGGTGGAACCGGGCGAACCGGTCGTAACTTCCCCGGCCCGTCGCCCATAGCACGATCAAGCCCTCCCCTCCGCCGGACTCGAGCCAGGACGCTACCGCCTCGTTGATCGCGACCGCGCCCTGACTGCCACCCGTGATCAATACCACGGGAGCTTCGGGTCCGACCCCAAAGCGGCGCAGCGCCGCCTCACGCCGTGAAGGATCGGGAACCGGGATGGGGTTACCGGTATCGAAGACGCGCGTGGCGGGACCGAGCCGGAGCCGCGCGGCGGCCTCGGGCAGGCCGAGGTAGACGTGGCGCACGCTCCGCGCCAGCATCCGCGTGGCGAGCCCGGGAAAGGCGTTCTGTTCCTGGATGGCCGTGGGAAGACCGCGGCGGACGGCATACCACACGGCGGGGCCCGAGGCGTAGCCGCCGGTGCCGATTACCGCTACGGGCTGCTCGAGTGCAAAGACCTCGCGGAGACGCCGGAGCAGCGCCGCTGCCACCCACGGCCAGCGGAGGTTCTTCCACCACTGGCGCCGGTACAACGGCTCGGCGGGGAGGAGGTGATACCGGAAGTCCCGCGTCGGGAGGAGTCCCGCCTCGATGCCGCGCTCGGCACCGACGAGTACGGGCTCCAGATCAGGGCGGCGGGCACGGATGCAGCTCGCGATGGCGAGCGCGGGCATCAGGTGCCCGCCCGTCCCGCCGCCCGCGATCAGGACTCGCCTCACCCGCCAGCCCTGCGACGCTCGACCCCGCGCACCCGGGAACGGGGCTCCGGCTTCCCGCGCATGCGTCCAATGCTGATCAGAATGCCGACGCCGATCAGCGAAATGACCAGGCTGGATCGGCCGTGGGAGATGAAGGGGAGGATCAGTCCGGTGGTCGGCATGAGGTTCAGCGTCACAGCCATGTGCATGACGGCGTTCACCCCGACCGCCGCCGTGAGCCCCGTCGCCAGGTACTGCCCGAAGGGATCCTCGGCCGTCTTCGCGATCCGAAAGCCCAGCCAGCAGAAGATGCCGTACAGCAGCACGATCAACACCACTCCCAGGAATCCCCACTCTTCTCCGATCGACGAGAAGATGAAATCGGAGTAGACGTAGGCGACGTACCCGAACTTCTGCAGCCCCTGACCGAAGCCCACGCCCAGGAGCCGGCCGGACCCGATGCCCACCAGCGACTGGTGGATCTGACTGGTGACGTCGCTGCCGTTCAGAAAGGTCTCGAACCGGGCCGAGCGATACCCCGCGAGGTGGATGAGCTGCAGGCCGGCCACGACGGCGACGCTACCGAGAATGAGGAAATGGCCGATCTTGGCGCCGGCCGTGAACAGGACGATCCCACCCAGGAGGGCCACCAGGACGGCCATCGACATGTTCGGCTCGAGCAGGATGAGCAGCGCGGTGAGGCCGAGGATGAGGAGAAAGGGCATCACCCCCTTCTTGAACTCGCGCACCTGCTCTCCTTTCTTGGTGGCGAGCATGGCGGCCCATACGATCACCGCAAGGCGCGCGAGCTCGGACACCTGAAGCTGAAAGCCCGCAATCCGGATCCACCTTCGCGCCCCATTCAGCCGCGGCGCGATCGCATGGGTGAACGGCAGGATGATCACGAGCAGGAGCACGATCGACGCGATCATCATGGGCCAGGCCAGGGGCCGCAGTCGGCGATAGTCGATCCGCGAGACAATCAGCATCAACAGCCCGCCCACGAGAGCGCCGATGAACTGATCCAGCGCGTACGCGCCGCCGGCGATCCCCTGCCCGATTCGCACCAGACTGGAGGCCCCGTAGACGGTGGCAATTCCGAATGCCACGAGCGTAGCGGTGACGACGGCCAACAGACGAGTCTCCCACCGGAGCTCCCCCGGGAGCCGAATCGGTTCGGTCACATGCCCTCCACCAGCTGGCGGAACTGCCCGCCACGCTCCTCATAGTTCTGGAACATGTCGTAGCTGGAGCACGCGGGTGACAGGAGCACCGCGTCTCCCGGCCGGGCCAGGCGCCGGGCCTCGCCGACCACCGCGGCGAAGTCGGTCCCCATCAGGGTGACGGGAAGCCGTTCGCCGAGGTCCTCCACCACCAGCTCCCGGGATTCACCGTACGCCAGAACCGCGCGGCAGCGCGTACCCGCGGCATCCGCGAGGGAAGTGTACGGTTCTCCCTTGTGCCGGCCGCCGAGCAGGAGCACGAAGGGTCGCTCGAGCGCCTGCACCGCGACCCGCGTCGAGGCGACGTTGGTGGCCTTCGAATCGTTGACCCACAGCACACCATCGACGGTGCGCACCGGCTCGAGGCGGTGGGGCAGCGGGCGGAACGAGGCCAGGCCGGCCCCCACCTCCTCCACCGCGGCCCCCGCCCGCGTCGCGACCAGGGCCGCGCAGAGGGCGTTGGCGACATTGTGATCGCCCAGCAAGGCGAGCGCGTCTCGAGAAATGAGCCGCTCGTCGTACAGGCACAGCTCGCGCTCGTCCCGCCGGTACCACGCATCGGCGCGTCGCTGCAGGCTGAAGCCGAGCTGGGTCCCGGCCCGGCCCTCGGCCCGCCGCATCACTTCCGGGTCATCGGCATTGACCACCCAGCACGCGGTCTCGTTCGCGTGCAGGTAGAGTCGGTCCTTGTCGGCGTAGTAATCGTCGAGCGAGGTGTAGCGATCCAGGTGGTCGGGGGCGAGGTTTGTCGTCGCGCCGATGGCGGGGAGCAGATCGTTCGTATCGTGGAGTTGAAACGACGAGATCTCGAGCGCCACCCACTCGGGGCGGTCCCCATCCAGGGCCACCTGCGAGAGTGGCCGCCCGATATTGCCGGCCGTCACGGTCCGGAGCCCG
>Ga0335077_10001896_pt1 | contig 24927 bp, 21 predicted proteins | sample Lox_Sample_31_FD_207151 | JGI IMG/M metagenome (GOLD analysis project Ga0335077, IMG submission 207151) | Soil microbial communities from Loxahatchee National Wildlife Refuge, Florida, United States - Lox_Sample_3.1 | ecosystem: Environmental > Terrestrial > Soil > Wetlands | place: USA... | reverse complement strand
CGGCGTGCTCGGCGCGCCGTGCATGGGGCGGCTGCTGGCGCAGTTCCTCGCCCGTCCCGAGGCCGCGGCGCTCGATGTCAGCTGCCTCGCCGCCGCGGCGCCCCTGCCGTTCTTCACCAGCGTCAACGGGCCCTCGCCATGATCGAGGCCTGCGCGCTCAGCAAGAGCTTCGGTGCCGTGCCGGCGGTGCGCGAGGTGTCCTTCACCGCCCAGGACGGGCGCATCACCGGCCTGCTCGGCCCCAACGGCGCCGGCAAGTCGACCACGCTGCGCATGCTGTACACGGTGCTGCGCCCGGATGGCGGCGATGCGCTCATCGACGGCCTGAGCGTGCGCGTCACGCCGCTCGATGCCGCGCGGCGCCTCGGGGTGCTCACCCACAATCCCGGCGTCTACCCGAACCTGAGCGCACGCGAGAACATCCTGTACTTCGCCGCCCTGCAGGGGCTGTCCGCGCGCGAGGCGCGCGAGCGCACCGCGGCGCTGCTGCAGCTGCTGGAGATGGAGGAGTTCGCCGAGCGGCGCGCGCGCGGGCTCTCCCAGGGCGAGCGCCTGAAGACCGCGCTGGCGCGTGCGCTGGTGCACCGGCCGCGCAACCTGATCCTGGACGAGCCCACCAACGGGCTCGACGTCATGGCGGTGCGCACCCTGCGGCGCCTGCTGCGCGCGCTGCGCGCCGAGGGGCACTGCGTGCTGTTCTCCAGCCACGTGATGCCGGAGGTGAGCGCGCTGTGCGATGAGGTCGTGGTGCTCGGCGGCGGCGTGGTGCGCGCCTGCGGCACGCCCGAGGAGATCGGCAGCGGCGGCGCCCACGCCCTGGAGGAGGCCTTCGTGCAGCTGCTCACCGGGGAGGCGCAGGGCTAGCCATGGCGGCGATCCTCACCGTGTTCGCCAAGGAATTCCGCGAGAACCTGCGCGAGCGGCGCACGCTCATCACCGCGCTCATCCTCGGGCCGCTGCTCGGGCCGGCGCTGTTCGCGGCGCTGCTGGCGCTGCAGATCGAGCGCAGCGCGCACGCCGCCGAGCAGCCGCTGCCGCTGGCCGTGGCGCACGCCGAGCGCGCCCCCAACCTGATCGGCTTCCTGCGGAGCGCGGGCGTCACGGTGAGCGAGGTGCCCGAGGCGGGGGCCGCGGCGCGCGCTGCGGTGGCGCAGCACCGCTATGCGCGCGTGCTCGACGTGGGCAGCGAGTTCGCGCACGCGCTGGCGGCCGGGCGCCCGGCCCCGCTCGAGCTGTACACCGATGCGGCCGATGCCGCCACCGCGGCCGACAGCGAGCGCGTGCGTGCGCTGCTCAACCGCTACAGCGCGCAACTCGCGCACCTGCGCCTGCTGGCGCGTGGCGTCGACCCGCTGCTGCTCGATGCGGTGGCGGTGCACGAGCTGGACGTCTCGACCCCCGCGGCGCGCTCGGTGCTGGTGCTCGGCACCCTCAGCTACCTGCTGCTGATCACCATGCTGATGGGCGGGATGTACCTGGCGATCGATGCCACCGCCGGCGAGCGCGAGCGCGGCTCGCTCGAGTCGCTGCTCACCGTGCCGGTGCCGCGCGCGCAGCTGATGCTCGGCAAGCTCCTGGCCACCTGCGCCTACATGCTGATCACCCTCACGCTCGCCGTGACCGCCTTCGCGCTGCTGCTGCGCCTGATCGACCTGGAGCGCTTCGGCATGAGCGTCAACTTCGGCCCGCTGGTGGCCGCCGAGCTGCTGCTGTGCTGCCTGCCGCTGGTGCCGCTCGGCGCCGCCCTCATGACGCTGGTGGCCGCCTACACCCGCAGCTACCGCGAGGCCCAGTCGTATCTCGGCGTGGTGCTGCTGGTGCCGACGCTGCCGCTGGTGTTCGCCGGCGTCGAGGGGCTGCGCCCCACGCTGCCGCTAATGGCCGTGCCCTCCTTGAGCCAGCACTTCCTCATCACGAGCCTGCTGCGCGATGAGCCCCTGCCGGGGGCGTACCTGGCGCTCTCGGTCGCGGCGACGCTCGCCCTCGGGGCGCTGCTGGTGGTGCTGGCCGCGCGGCTCTACCGGCGCGAGGCGCTGCTCGGCTGAGCTGCGACGCCACGCAGCTGTGCGTGCAGCCGTGCGGCGTGGCGGTCGGCGAAGGCGCGCGCCTCGACCTCGAAGCGGTTGTTCCAGTAGCCGCGCCGCAGGCACTCGAGCAGGTAGCGCGGCACGCTCAGGCGGCCGCACTCCCACTGGTGCAGCACGTGGCAGTACTCGTGCAGCATCAGCCACGGGTCGGCGAAGAACTCCCGGGCGCTGCCGCGCAGGTAGATGCAGCGGCGGCGGGTGGTGGCGAGCGCGCGCCCGTGCAGGCGCGCCAGGCGCGAGTGCTCGATGATGCGGATGTGCGCCACGGACCCGCCGAGGATCCCCTCCAGGGCGGCGCGCACCGGGTGCGGCAGCTGGGTCTCGCGCGCGCGGCTCATGCGCGCCATGTTACGCGCGGGCGTGCACCCATCCCATGCTGGGGCGGAAGCGCAGGGCGCGCGGGCTGCCACCGGCCACGTCCTCGGGCAGCACGGTGACGCCGGCGTCCTCGAGGTAGTGGCGCACCATGGCAAGCACCGTGTGCGCGGCGCCGCCGGCGGCGTGCTCCTCCGCCAGGTGCGCCACGACGCGCGCCTGCAGGTGGCGCGCCTCGGGGCAGGTCTCGCGCAGCGCCGCGAGGCAGCGGTCCAGCAGCAGCAGCTCGGTGGCGAGCGTGGTGTCGGTGACGTCGGCCGGCTTGGAGCTGCGCACGATGCAGCGCAGGTGCAGCAGCGCACCGGCCTCCTCGGCCGCGTCGTAGACGCACACCGCCAGCGCCGAGTGCAGCTCGGTCAAGAGCAGCACGTCGCCGGCGGCGACTTCGAACTTGTCGGGCGCTACCTGGATTTCGCGGCTGGCCATCCGCACTTGTATACCGTCAGCTGCGGCGCGCGCGCCCGTCCGCCTGCCTAAACTATGAACTGCCGCACGCGCGGTGGGTAGAATATGCGACCGCGTTCCAGTCACGGTGCCGCCGCATGCAACGACTCACTCCCGCGCTCCTGAGCTGCGCGCTGCTGGCGCCGGCGCTCGCCCAGCAGCCCGCCACCGCGCCGGTGTCGTCGATCCGCGTCAGCGGCGAGGCGCAGGTGAGCGTCAAGCCCGATCGCGTGCAGATCGACATCGGCGTCACCACGCGCGCCGAGAAGTCTGCCGAGGCGGCGGCGCAGAACGCACGCCAGACCGAGGCGGTGCTCACGGCGCTGAAGAAGGCCGGCGGCAGCACCGCGGTGCTGAAGACCGTCAACTACTCCATCACGCCGGCCTACCGCTACCAGCAGGGCCACGAGCCGACGCTCACCGGCTACACCGCCAGCAACGTGGTGCAGGTGACGCTCGATGACCTCGCGCGCCTCAGCGACATCATCGACGCCTCCGCGCAGGCCGGCGCCAACACGGTGCGCGGCATCGCCTTCACGCTGCGCGACCAGGAGGCCGTGCACGCCGAGGCGCTGCGCAAGGCGGTGGCGCGCGCGCGCGCCGACGTGGACGTGCTCGCCCAGGCCCTGGGGCTGAAGGTGGTGCGCGTGCTGAGCGTGGAGGAGACCGGCGGGCGCTTCATGCCGGTGATGCGCTCCATGGCCGCCGGTGCGAATGCGGCAAGCGCTGACGTGGCAACACCGGTCGAGTCCGGCACGCTCGACATCAGCGCCAGTGTCATGCTGAGCGTCGAGGTCGCACCGGCCCACTGACGCCAACAGGCAACACCCGGGACGGCGGCCGCAACAGGGGAAGGATGCTTGCCGCAACGCCAGATGCCGGGTCGCTGGATCGCGCTGCTGCTCACGCTGCTCACCGTGAGCGGCTGCGCCGGGCTGCCCGGACGCGGGCAGCCGCGCCCGCCGGTGCCGGAGGCGACGCAGCCCCCCAACCCGCAGCTGGTGGATCCCCTGAATGCCTTCGGTGCCGCGCACCCGGGACTGTCCGGCTATCGGCTGTTCGAGGACGGCATCGACGGGCTGCTGCTGCGCCTGGAGCTCATCGCGCGCGCGCAGCGCTCGCTCGACCTGCAGTACTACATCCTGCGCGGCGATGAGTCCGGCCGGCTGGTGACCGAGGCGCTGCTGGCGGCGGCGCGGCGCGGGGTGCGGGTGCGCGTGCTGGTCGATGACGGCGAGAGCGCCGCGGGCGATGAGCAGCTGTGGGCGCTGGCCGGCGACCCGCACGTGGCCATCCGCGTCTTCAACCCCTGGCACTACCGCGGCCACAACGGCTTCCTGCGCGGACTGGAGTTCCTCGGCCACCACGGGCGGCTCGACTACCGCATGCACAACAAGCTCTTCATCGCCGACGGGGCGGCCGCGCTCATCGGCGGGCGCAACATCGGCGACCAGTACTTCCAGGTCGACCCGGGCTCGCAGTACGCCGACGATGACGTGCTGGTGACCGGCGGCGCGGAGGTCGGCGAGCTCGCCGAGACCTTCGAGCTCTTCTGGGACAGCGAGAGCGCGGTGCCGATCGAGAGCCTGGTGAAGGCCAGCGTGCGCGACGCGGCCGCCGCGGCGCGCCTCGCCGCGCGGCACACCGAGCCGCAGAAGGCTTCCGCCGCCGGCAGCAGCTTCGGCGCACGGCTGGCGGCGGGCCTGCCGCTCGCGGACGTGCTGAGCGGCAAGGCGCCGCTGTCGTTCGCGAGCGCGGAGCTGGCGCGCGACCTGCCCGACAAGCGCGCCGCCCACAAGGATGAGCGCAGCGGCAGCCTGATGTTCGCGCCCATCGCGCACGCCATCCGCGGCACGCAGAAGCAGTTCCTCATGGTGACGCCGTACCTGATCCCGACCCAGGAGGAGCTGGCGCTGCTCACCGAGGCGGGCACGCGCGACCGGCGCGTGCGCCTGCTCACCTCCTCGCTCGAGGCGAGTAACGATCCGGCGGCGCAGGCCGGGTACGGGCACTACCGCGTGCCGCTGCTCAAGGCGGGCGTGCAGCTGTACGAGTTGCGGCGCGAGCCCGACAGTCCGCGCGGCACCGGCCAGCCGCGCCACATGAGCCGCTACGGCAACTTCGGCCTGCACGCCAAGCTCCTGGTGTTCGATAGCAGCGCACTCTACGTGGGCTCGCTCAACTTCGATGCGCGCTCGCGCCGCCTCAACACCGAGATCGGCCTCATCATCCACTCGGGCGAGCTGGCCGCGGAGGTGCAGCGGCGCTTCGAGGCGATGGCGCAGCCGGCCAATGCCTATCACGTGACGCTCGACCCGGAGCACCCGGGGCAGCTGCGCTGGTCGACGCTCAAGGGGGGCGAGCCGATCACGCTGACGCGCGAGCCGGCGCACAGCGACTGGGAGCGTTTGGAGGTGGCGACACTGGCGCTGCTGCCCCTGGATCCGGAGCTGTGAGCGCCCAAGACGGCCCGCACTGACAGGCGTGTCAGCCGCGACCCGATTGCCGCCCGGGCCGCGCTAACGGTCCAATGCAGGCTGGACCTTTAACCACAGGGACGACCCATGAAACCCACACTGACGATGTCGGCCGTGCTCGCGGCGGCCATGCTCGGCACCGCCGGCCTCGCCCTGGCGCAGGACGCGGACGTCGATCGCTCGCACCCGAAGGCCTTCGTCAAGGATTCGGCCATCACGACCAAGATCAAAACCAAGCTGGCTGCGGATCACCTGCCGAGCCTGGCCAAGATCCACGTCGACACCGACGCCCAGGGCGTCGTGTGGCTCACCGGCAGCGCCAGCTCCCAGGCCGACGCCGACCGCGCGGTGCAGATCGCCAAGGACACCGACGGCGTGCGCGGGGTGAAGAGCGACATCAAGGTGCATGCGGACGAGTAACCGCCAGGCGGGCGCTGTCGCGCACGCGCGCGGCAGCGCTCACTTGCGCCAGTAGGCCGGGCGCAGCAGCACCGCGATACTGAAGATCTCCAGGCGCCCGAGCAGCATCGCCGCGGTGCAGATCCAGGTCTGCAGCGCGCTCAGCGAGTGCAGGTTGTGCACCGCGCCGGGCGCGCCGATGCCGTGGGCGGTGTTGTTGATCGAGGCCACCACGGTGGCGAAGGCGGTGTCGAAGTCGAGCCCGGTGAGCAGCAGCGCGAAGGTGAGCAGCGCCACGGTGGCGAAGTAGAGGAAGATGAAGGCGAGCACCGCGTGGCCGACCGCATCGGGCACGGCGCGGCCGCCGATGCGCACCGGCACCAGCGCCGCCGGGTGGATGAGCAGCTTCATCTCGCGCCCGCTCTGGCGCACCAGCAGCAGCGTGCGGAACATCTTGATGCCGCCGCCGGTCGAGCCGGTGCTGCACAGGATGCACGACAGGAACAGCATCCAGTAGGGGGCGAACACCGGCCAGCTCTGGTAGTCCTGCGTGGTGAGCCCGCTGGTGGTGGCCTGCGAGACCACGTTGAAGGCCGCGGCGCGCAGCGCGCCCATGAAGTCGGCATACACGCCGTGCGCGCTCAGAAGCAGCGCGATCCCGATGACGCTCAGCGCCAGCACCGCGAAGATCGCCTTGCATTCCGGATCTGACTTGTAGGGGGCGAGCGAGAGCTGGCGCAGCGCGGTGAAGTGGCGCGCGAAGTTAAGCGACGCCACCACCATGAGCGCGATCAGCACCGCCTCGATCGCCGCCGAGTTGAAATAGGCGATGCTGCGGTCGTGGGTGGAGAAGCCCCCGAGTCCCACCGCCGAGAAGGCGTGGCAGACGGCATCGAACCAGCCCATGCCGCACAGCTTCAGGCTCACCACCCCGGCCGCGGTCAGGAGCGCATACACGGTCCACAGGTTCCTGGCGGTCTCGGTGATGCGCGGGGCGAGACGCTCCTCCTTCACCCCCGGGGCCTGGCCCTTGTAGAGCTGCATGCCGCCGATGCCGAGCAGCGGCATGACGGCGAGCGCCATGACGATGATCCCGAGTCCGCCCAGCCACTCGAGCAGGTGGCGCCAGAACTTCAGCGAGGGCGCGAGCGCATCAAGGTCGGTGAGGACCGTGGAGCCGGTGGTGGTGAGCCCGGACATGGCCTCGAAGAAGGCGCCGGTGAAGCTCAGCCGCGGCAGCGCCAGCAGCAGCGGCAGCGCGGCGGCCGCCGGCAGCATGAGCCAGGCGAGCGTCACCAAGAGGAAGCCATCGCGCGGCTTGAGCTCGCGGCGGAAGCGCCGCGTGGCGAGGGCGAGCGCGAGCCCGGCGAGCGCGCCGCAGACGCTGGTGACGAGGAAGGCGCGCCACTGGCCGTCCTGGAACCACAGCGAGCACAGCAGCGGCAGCAGGCAGCTCGCGGTGAAGCTCGCCAGCAGCAGGCCGAGGACGTTGGCGACCGCGAGCACGGCGCGCTAGTGCGGCGAGCGCAGGAACAGCCGTTCGACCGCTTCCAGGTGGCGCCGGTCGGCGAGGAACAGGATGACGTGATCGTCCGTGAGCACGCGGGTGTCGTGGTGCGCCATGATGACCGCGTCGCCGCGCACGATGGCGCCGATGGTGGCGCCCTCGGGCAGCGGGATCTCGCCCACGGTGCGCCCGGCGACGCGCGAGCTGCGCTCATCGCCGTTCACCACCGCCTCGAGCGCCTCGGAGGCGCCGCGCCGCAGGGCATGCACCCGCACCACGTCGCCGCGGCGCACGTAGGCCAGCAGCGAGCCGATGGTGATGGTCTGCGGCGAGATGGCGATGTCGATGCTGCTCGACTCGACCAGCTCGGTGTAGGAGGGGCGGTTGATGAGCGCCATCACCTTGTGCGCGCCGAGGCGCTTGGCGAGCATGGCGGAGAGGATGTTGGCTTCCTCGGAGTTGGTGACGGCGGCGAACACGTCGGTGCTGTCGATGTTCTCCTCGATCAGCAGCTCCTCATCGGCCGCATCGCCGTGCAGCACGATGGCATTCTCCAGCAGCTCCGAGATGCGCCGCGCACGGCGCGCGTCGCGCTCGATCAGCTTCACCTGGTTGCTCCGCTCCAGCGTCTTGGCGAGGCGCAGGCCGATGTGGCCGCCGCCGGCGATCATCACGCGCCGCGCCGGGTCATCGCCGTGACGCATCTGCGCCATGGCGCGCTGCATGTCGGCGCTGGCGGCGAGGAAGAACACCTCATCGCCCTCGGCCACCACCGTGTCGCCCTCGGGCGGCACGGCGCGCCCGTCGCGGTAGATGGCCACCACGCGCAGCTCCGTGTTGGAGAGGTGCTTGGGCAGGTCGCGCAGCGGGTGGCCGATCAGCAGCCCGCCGCGCCGCGCGCGCACCCCCACCAGGCGCACCCGCCCGTCGGCGAAGTCCAGCACCTGCAGCGTGCCGGGGTGGTGGATGAGGCGCTCGACGTACTCGGTCACCAGCTGCTCGGGGCTGATGATGACGTCCACCGACAGCCCGTCGGTGCGGAACAGCTCCGCCCGCGAGGCGTACTCGTTGGCGCGCAGGCGCGCGATCTTGGTGGGCGTGCGGAACAGCGTGAAGGCCACCTCGCAGGCCACCAGGTTCACCTCATCGCTCGAGGTGAGCGCCACGATGATCTCGGCCTCGGCGGCGCCGGCGGCCTCCAGTACGTTCGGCAGCGCGGCGTTGCCGGCCACGGTGCGCACGTCGAGCCGGTCCTGCAGCTCGCGCAGCACTTCCTCGTTGAGGTCGACCACGGTGACCTCGTTGGCCTCCTCGCGCGAGAGGGCCTGGGCGGCGGTGCGCCCGACCTGGCCGGCGCCGAGGATGAGGATCTTCATGTCAGCCGGGACGAGCGCTCACAGCGGGGTGAGGTTCGCATACTGCACCATGAGCCACTTGGTGCCCTGCCGCTCGAAGCTCACCTGCACGCGCGCGTGCGCACCGTTGCCCTCGACGTTGAGCACCACGCCCTCGCCGAACTTGCCGTGGCGCACGCGCGCCCCCAGGCGCACCCCGCCGGCTGCCTCCTCGGCGGCGGCGCGGAAGCGCCCGACCGCGAGCGGGCGCGCCACCTGCACGCGCGGGCGCACCTCCTCGAGCAGCGCCTCGGGGATCTCGCGGATGAAGCGCGAGGCCTGCGCGTAGGAGTCGATGCCGTGCAGGCGGCGCTGCTCGGCGCAGCTGAGGTACAGCTGGCGCATGGCGCGCGTCATGCCGACGTAGCACAGCCGCCGCTCCTCCTCCAGGCCCTCGAGGTCGTTGAGCGAGCGCTGGTGCGGGAACAGCCCCTCCTCCATGCCGCACAGGAACACCACCGGGAACTCCAGCCCCTTGGCCATGTGCAGCGTCATCATCTGCACGCAGTCCTCCCAGGCATCGCCCTGGCCCTCGCCGGCCTCGAGCGCGGCGTGCGCGAGGAAGGCCTCGAGCGGCGGCAGCTCGGCGGACTCGGGCGTGAAGCCGCGCGCCGCGCTCACCAGCTCGTCCAGGTTCTCGATGCGTGCCTCGCCGCGCTCGGCCTTCTCCTTGCGGAAGTGCTCGATCAGGCCGCTCGACTTGAGCAGCTGGTCGACGCGCTCGTGCAGCGCGAGGCCCTCACCCTCGCGCGCCAGGCGCTCGATCAGGGCGAGGAAGCCGTGCAGCGAGGCGCTCGCCTTGGCGCCGAGTGCCTCGCTCCCGAGCACCGCGCCGGCGGCCTCCCACAGCGAGCTGCCCGCGCCGCGCGCCTGGGCGCGCAGCACCTCCAGGCTCTTGGCGCCGATGCCGCGCGGCGGCAGGTTGACCACGCGCTCGAACGAGGCATCGTCGCGGCGGTTGGTCGTGAGGCGCAGGTAGGCGAGGGCGTCCTTGATCTCGGCGCGCTCGAAGAAGCGCAGCCCGCCGTACACGCGGTAGGGCAGGCGCGCCGACAGGAAGGCCTCCTCCAGCACGCGCGACTGCGCGTTGGAGCGGTACAGGATCGCCACCTCGCGCCGCAGGCCGCCGTTGGCCACGTGCTCGCGGATGCGGTGCGTGACGAACTCCGCCTCGTCGCGCTCGTTGAAGGCGGTATAGAGGCGGATCGGCTCCCCGCGCGTGCCGCTGGTCCAGAGGTTCTTCCCCAGCCGCGTGGCGTTGTGCGCGATCAGCCCGTTGGCCGCCTCCAGGATGATGCCGGTCGAGCGGTAGTTCTGCTCCAGGCGGAACAGCTGCGTGCCGGGATAGTCGGCACGGAAGTCCTGCAGGTTCTCGGGACGTGCGCCGCGGAAGCGGTAGATGGCCTGGTCGTCATCGGCCACCACGAACGGCCAGCTCGCCGCGGCCGCCGCGGCGCTCGCGGGCGGGGCCAGCAGCTTCAGCCACGCGTACTGGATGACGTTGGTGTCCTGGAACTCGTCCACCAGCACGTGGCGGAAGCGGCGGCGGTAGTGCTCGAGCAGCGCGCCGTTGTCGCGGCACAGCTCGAAGGCGCGCAGCAGCAGCTCGGCGAAGTCGACCACGCCGTTGCGCGCGCAGGTCTGCTCGTAGGTGCGGTACAGGTGGATCAGCTGCGCGCGCGTCGGGTCGCCCGAGTCCTGCAGCTGCGCGGGGCGGCGGCCCTCCTCCTTGTTGGAGTTGATGAACCACTGCACCTCGCGCGGCACCCAGCGCGTCTCATCGAGCTCGAGGGATTTCAGCAGCCGCTTGAGCAGGCGCTGCTGGTCCTCCTGATCCATGATCTGGAAGCCCTGGGGCAGGTTCGCCTCGCGGTGATGGATGCGCAGCAGGCGGTGCGCGATGCCGTGGAAGGTGCCGATCCACAGCGTCCCGGCCGGCACGCCGAGCAGCCGCTCGATGCGGCCGCGCATCTCCCCGGCCGCCTTGTTGGTGAAGGTCACGGCCAGGATGTTGTGGGGCGAGGCGCCCTCGGCCTGGATGACCCAGGCGATACGGTGCGTGAGCACGCGCGTCTTGCCGCTACCGGCGCCGGCGAGCACCAGCACCGGGCCTAGCGGGGCGGTGACCGCCGCGCGCTGCGCGTCGTTAAGAGGATTGAGGATCGGGGACAGATCCATAGGGGGGCGCATTCTACGCCGAAACGACGGCGCTTCAGGCGGCCCCGGCCGGGTGCTCCTGCGCGAAGCGCACCAGCGCGACGACGAAGCTGAGGAGCACCGGACCCACGATGAGCCCGAGGATGCCGAAGGCCGCGACGCCGCCGAGCGCGCCGATGAAGATGGCGAGGGTTGAGACTTCCGCGTGGTGCGCGGCCAGCAGCGGACGCAGAATGTTTTCCGCGAGCCACATGACCCCGGTCATGAAGAGCATGAAGATCGCACCGCCCCAGTGGCCGGTGGCCGCCAGATAGAGCGCCGCCGGGATCATGACGATGGCCGCGCCCACCGGCAGAAAGGCGGCGATGGTGGCGAGCACCGCGAACACCACCGGCGAGGCGAGGCCTGCGAGCGCGAAGGAGAAGCCGACGATCGCGCCCTGCACCACCGCGGTCGCGGCCGAGCCGTACACCACCGCGCGCGTCACATCGCCCAGGTACTTCTGCAGCTCGGCGCGGCGCGTCGGCTCCACCGGCACCAGCTGCACCGCGCCGGCCACCAGGGCGTGGCCATCGCGCAGCAGGAAGAAGAGCGCGAAGATCATGATGAAGAAGCCGATCAGCGTGCCGAACACGTTGAGGGCGACGCTGCCGCCCATGGCGGCGGCGCTCTTGAGCACCGCCTGCAACCCGTCGGTGAGCCAGCCCTGGAACTGGTCGGCGGTGACCGCGGTGTTCTCCTGCACCCAGGCGATGGCGTGTCCCATGAGCGGGTAGTTCTGCAGGCGGTGCACCAGTTCCGGGTAGGACAGGTCGGTCTGCGCGCGCAGGTACTCGATGACGCGCGCCACCTGGCCGGCGAACACCGCGCCCAGGATCGAGAGCGGCACGAACACCAGGAACGGGGTGATGCCGGCGATCAGCCCGGCCGAGAGCGACTTGCGGCCCTTGAGGGCCCGGGTGAGGCGGTGCTGCAGCGGTGAGAGGATGAAAGCCAGCACGATGGCCCAGCCGAGGATCCCGAGCAGCGGGTAGAGGATGCGGAACACCGCATAGCCGAGGAGCACCGCCGTGACGATGAGGAAGCTGCGGCGGTAGAACTCCGAGTGCATGTCCTAGAGTAGCGGGAGCGCGGCCGCAACGCGAACGTTGCGCTATCCCGGCATGCCCAGGGATTTGGGCGGGGCCGACTACTCGCGGTTGACCTCTTTGCCGAAGCGGTAGTTGACGCGCAGGCCGATGACGCGTGGCTCATTGGTGGTCAGCCGCACGTCGTAGTTGCCGGTGTTGCTGTAGACGATGGTGTTCTTGTCGGTGAGGTTGGTGCAGTACAGCTCCGCCAGCCAGTGCCCGCCCTCGGGGTTGAGCCCGATGCGCAGGTTCATGAGCGAGTACTCGGGTTGCAGGACGCGTGGAATCCCCGTGAACGTGCTGTTCGGGCTGAGGTCGTTGTACATGTCGCCCTTGTGGCTCATGTCGAACTGCGCGTACATCCGCAGACGGTTGCCGAGAGGCGTCTCGTAGCGCACGTTCCAGCTCCAGCTGAAGTAGGGCGAGAAGGGCAGCCGCTCGTTGACCTCCTCCTGGAACGCCGCGTAGGGGCTGGAGATGATGCGTGCATCGTCGTAGGTGACCGAGGCCTGCAGCGACCAATTCTCGTTCATGCGGTAGTCGACGTTGGATTCGACACCGTAGATGCGCGCATCGCCCACGTTCACGTAGTAGCTGCTCGGCGCGCAGGTGAGCGGGTCGTAAATGATGGTCTGGAACTGCTTCCAATCCATGAGGTAGGTGGCCCCGTTCCACAGCAGGCGCCCGTTCAGGCTGGTGGTCTTCCAGCCGAGCTCGTAGTTGTTCATCGTGTCTGGCGTGTAGGTATGCGGCACGCCGGCGTCGTAGCACTCCTGCGGGTAGCCCGAGTTGGAGCCCCCGTCACGGAAGCCCTGCGAGAACAGCGCATAGCCGAGCACGTGGTCGGCGAACTTGTAGTTGACGCCGAAGCGGCTGTTCCATTTGTGCGAGGAGGACTCGCTCAGGGAGGGAGTGGTCGGCGCGTAGCTGAACTGACCGTAGGGGCTGTAGTACTTGCCGTCGGAGTGGAAATGCTCGGTGCCGGCCTCGACGTTCAGCTTGCTGGTGATGTCGAAGTTGATGTTGACGAATTCGGTCGTCTGCAGGTAGTCCGAGCGCGTGGTGTAGGCGTACCAGACACCGGCCGGCAGCGAGCCATTGGGCGAGCCACTGTAGTTGTAGTAATACCAAGCAGCGCTGTCGTAGCGCAGGCCGGGTATGTAGTAGGTGCTGCCGGAGTTCTTGTCGCGGGTCTTCTCCCAGTAGGCGCCCACGAGCCAGTGCAGCTTCCCACCCGTTTTGGACGCCAGGCGCAGCTCATTTGACCAGCGCTCGGGGTTGGTGTGGTACTCGTAGGACTGGAGAGGCGCGTTGCAGCCCGCGTAGGGCGTGCCCTGCCCGTAGAAGGGATCGGTCAGGCAGGTGAAGCCCTCCTGAACGCCCGGGAAACCCACCCCTAAGGTGTCACTGGGACTGGACGGCGGGAAGGGATTGTAGTTCTCCATGTACTGGGAGTACTCGTTCTGCTGGCGCGTCGGGATCGACCAGTAGGTGCTCGCGAACACCAGGTCGGCAATACCGATATCCCCGTCGACGTGGAAGTTCAGCAGCTTGGACTGGAAGTCATGCGACTCCGGGCCGAAACGCGACACGGTGCGTGGCGGTAGCGCCGGGTCTTCATCCCAGGCGCCCAGAGTGGAGAGGCGCTGGTAATCGTAGATCAGCGTGCCGCTCCACTTGTCGTTCAGGACGTACTTGAGCGAGGCGCGCGCGCCCTCCTGGTGGGAGCGGTTGTAGTTGTTGCGCGCCCAGGCGGCGTTATCCGACACCGCCTGGTTCACCCAGGTGCGCGTCGTCAGCTGGTTGTCGATGAAGCCGCCGTGCGAATCGCTGAACGCCGAGGCTCGAAACGCCAGCACCCCCTCGATGATCGGGATGTTGAAGAAGCCCTCGTAGGTCCAGTTCTGCTGTCCGCCCTTGATCGTGCCGGCGGTCAGATCGATGCCGCCGCTGACCGCGTTGACGTCGGGCTTGTTGGTGATGTAGCGGATTGCACCGGTCATCGAGCCGGCACCGAAGGTCGTGCCCTGCGGCCCGCTCAGCACCTCGATGCGCTCCATGTCGTACAGGTGTAGATCCGGCTGCACCGTGCCCCAGCTCAGGGACATGTCCTCGAAGAAAAAGCCGACCGAGGAGCTGTTGGAGTAGTTGGGGCTGCTGCCGTCGGAGGCGCCGCGCATAACCACGACCTGGGTGCCTGGTCCGACGCTTACGAAGGAGATCGCCGGGTCCTTCTGCGCATAGTCCTCCAGGCTGGTGATGGCCAGGTTCTGCATGTCTTTCTGGGTGAAGACGTCGACGCTCAGCGGGATGTCCTGCAGGTTCTCCGCGCGCTTGCGGGCGGTGACCACGACCTCCTGCAGCAACGGGCCTGCGCCGCCGGCGGCATCCGCGGCCGCCGCGGTCTCGGCGCGTGCCGGTGCCGGAGGCAGCGTGGCCCCGGCAAGCGCGGTGGCCACGGCAATGGCAATGCGCCGGCGCGTAGGCGAGGCATCGGTGAAGGTGAAATGGCGCGCGGCGCCTGGGCGGGCTGGTGAGGGCATCAGAAACTCCCCGAAAGCTTTTGTTGCCATTTAGTCACAGGCGCGGACAGCTCCATGGCGCGCCATTACCGATCATCCTTTGAGCAGCCGCCCTTAGTCAACGATCGTTCAACAAGGACGCCAGCGCACCCCGGCGCGAGCCGCCTCAGGGCGCGAAGCGCTGCAGCGCGTCGCCGAGCGCAGCGCGCAAAGGCTCGAGCTCACGCTCGAAGTGGCGCCAATGGGCCACGGCAGAGGTGTAAATGGGCTGGCGCACCTGCTCGGCGCTCGCGGTGCGCACCGGGCGCTGCGTGGCGTGGAAACTCAGGCACGCGGATTCGAACTCGAGCCCGCAGTGCGCGAGCAGCCGGCGGATCTGCGCCTCGGGCTCGCGGACCAGGTCCTCGTACTGCACGTGCAGAACCTTGCCCGGCAGCACGGTGTCCCAGTGGTCCATAAGCGACAGGTAGGTGCGGTAGTAGCGGCCGAGATCCTTGAGGTCGTAGCTGAAGGCCTGACCCGAGGCGAAGTGCTGCTTGAAGGTGCTGAAGCAGGCATCCATGGGATGACGCCGCGCATCGATCACGGTGGCGTTGGGCAAGATCAGGTGGATCAGTCCGACGTGGCTGAAGTTGTTGGGCAGCTTGTCGGTGAAGTGCTGCCGTCCGCTGCGCAGCGGCCGGGTCTCCTCCAGGAAGCGCAGTCCGAGGGCGGCGAGCTGGCCTTGGGGAATGCCGCGCAGCGTCTCGGGATAGCCATCGCGGCTCGCGGCCATATCATCGAACTGGTGTACGAAGCTGACGATGTTCGGCAGCTCCATGGTGCCCTCCACGCGCGGGTGGCTGGCAAGGATCTGCTCGATCAGGGTCGAGCCCGAGCGTGGCAGCCCGACGATGAAGATGGGAGCCGCGCTCGGATTCCCGCAGCCCGCGTATTTCGCCAGACATTGTGCGTCGAAAAAATTGCGGATGCGCGCGGCTCGCCGTTCGAAGCCTTCGATGTCGAATGGCGCATCCTGACGCCGCAGTGCGTTGCCTTGGGCGTAATGGGCGAACGACTCGGCGTACCGCTGCCGTTGCTCGCAGGCCTTGCCGAGCGCGAAATGGAGCTGCGCGATATCGCCCCGGGGCAGGTCCCGTTTGAGCAGGTTCTGCATTGCGGCAAGCTCCGCGTCGCTGAACGCGTAGTTCTTGAGGTCGGCAAGGCCCCACCAGGCCGCGCCCATGGCCGGGTTGATCGAGAGGGTCGCCTTGTAGGAGGCCTCACTGTCCGCACGCCGTCCGAGCGTCTTCTGGGCGTGGCCTATCGAGAGCCGGATGAGTGCCTCGTCGGGCTTGAGGGCTGCCGCCTTCTGGTAAGCCTCCAGGGCTCTCTCCTGCTGCAGGAGCCGCGTGGCCACGGCGGCCTCGGTCACCCAGGACTGAGGGTTCTGCGGTTCCACCTTCAGGAGCCGACTACTTGCTTGCTCCGCCTCCTGCACCCGGCCTAGGGCGAGCAAGGCCGGCCCAAGGCCGCGCAGGGCGAGCGGCACGTGCTCGGACTGCCTGAGCGCATGACGCAACAGTCGCTCGGCATCCCAGGGCTTGTCGGCCGCGAGCGAAAGGGCGGCGAGCCCGACCAGTGCGCCCACGTGGCTCGGGTCTTCCTGCAGGACTGCCCGGAAACGATCCTCGGCCGTGCGGCGATCCTCGGCGAGCAGCGCCTGGGTGGCGGCCTCGATGCTTGGGCGCTGCGGATCCGTGAGGCGTGCCCGCTCGAAGGCAATGCGTGCGTCATCGTACTGTGCCAGGTCAAACAGCACGTCCCCATAGGCGAGCCACGCGCGATGGTGATGCGGATGGATCTCCAACACGCGCCTCACTTCGGCGCGTGCTTCGCCAAGACGGCCCGCACGGCGGTAGGCGCGCGCCAGGTCGACGCGGGCGTGCGCGAAATCCGGCGCCTGCGCCAGCACGCGCTCGAGTACCGCGATGCCCTCGGTGGTCTTGTCCTGCTCGAGCAACGCCACCCCGAGGAGCCAGGCGCAGTTCACCTCGCCCGGGGCGCGCTCGAGCAGCCCGCGCAGCGCCCGTTCGGCGCTCGCCGCGCGCCCGGCGCGCAGGGCGGCGTGCGCCTGGCGGCGCGCTTGCTCGAAGGCCGCCTGCGCGGGGGGTGCGTTCACGGCATGAGCCTAGCATGGCCCCTGCGGTCAACCTGCTACGGCGGCGCCGGCGCCTCCGCTACACTTAGGGCCGAAAAACCGCTGGAACCGCCAGTGCCTGCGTCGTGAGCCGCTCAAGTGCCGCGCAGGCGTGAGGATCATCGTGCACCAAAGAACTGTCGCATCGCTGCTGTTGCTCCTGGGCCTCGCCTGCGCCGGCGCGCACGCGGGGCGTGCGCTGGAGCCGGAGGACTGGTACCGCTTCCAGGGGCTCTCGGATCTGCAGATGGCCCCCGACGGGGCCAGCGTCGCCTATCTCGTCACCCGCTACGACAAGGAGGCGGACGAGAGCCGCAGCGCCCTGTGGGTGAGCGACTTCGCGCAGGGCGGGGCGCGCGCCCTCACCTCCGGGGAGAGCGTGTGGGCGCCGCGCTTCAGCCCCGACGGCCGCTACCTGAGCTTCCTCGCCGCCCGTCCCGCCGAGGCGGCCACGCAGCTGTGGCTGCTCGACCGGCGCGGCGGCGAGGCCCGCGCGGTGAGCCACGTGAGCGGCAACCTCGAGGATTACGAGTGGTCCCCCGATGGGGTGCACGTGGCGCTCATCATGAGCAGCGAAGCCGACGCCGAGAGCAAGTCCAGGGGTGGCGCGAAGGCCCCGAAGCCGCTGGTGATCGATGCGGTGCACTTCAAGCAGGACAAGCGCGGCTACCTGACCGCCGGCGTGCGCACGCACCTGTACCTGCTCGACGTGCGCAGCGGCGAGGTGGTGCCGCTGGACACCGAGCCGACGCGCGAGGTGAGCGCCGCGGCCTTCGCCCCGGACGCACGCACGCTGGCCTTCGTCGCCAGCCCCATCGGCAGCGCGAGCGAGCTCGGCCGGGATGAGATCTACCTCGTGGCGCCGCAGCAGGGCGCGCGCCCGCGGCGGCTGCTGGGCACCTGGTCGCCGAACCGCCAGCGCCTCGAGTGGAGCCCGGACAGCCGGCGGCTCGCCTTCCTGCAGGGCGATGAGCCGAAGTTCAATGCCTACATCACCGACACGCTGGCGGTGGCGGACGTGGACAGCGGCGCGGTGCGCACCCTCACCGCACAGCTGGATCGCGCCGTGCTGCTGCCGCGCTTCAGCGCCGACGGGCGCTCACTGGTGTTCGCGGTCGAGGACGACGGCTACCAGTACCCCGCCACGCTCGAGGTGGCCTCGGGCAAAGTGACGGTGCTGGCGCGCTCCGTGGTGGTGCACGAGCTGGTCAGCGAGGCCGGCCACATCGCGGTGCTGGCCTCGAACGACCGTGCGGGCCCGGAGGTGTACGCGCTCGAGCACGGGCGGCTGCGCGCACTCAGCGCCCATAACACCGCGCTCTTCGGCGAGCTCGCCCTGGGCGAGGTGCGCGACATCCGCTTCGGCAGCGCCAACGGCACCGAGGTGCACGGCCAGCTCGTGCTGCCGGTCGGCTACCTGCGCGGGCAGCGCTACCCCACGATCCTGTGGATCCACGGCGGCCCGAACGGGCAGGACGACCATTCGCTCGAGCTCTGGGGCTACGGGCCCCCGCTCGAGCGGCAGTTCTTCGCCACCCACGGCTACGCGGTGCTGGCGGTCAACTACCGCGGCGGCACCGGGCGCGGCGCGCAGTACGCCCGCAGCATCGCCGCCGACTGGGGCCACCACGAGGTCGAGGACCTGCTCGCCGGGGTCGACTACGCCATCGCCCAGGGGATCGCCGACCCGGCGCGCCTGGGCATCGGCGGCTGGAGCTACGGCGGCATCCTCACCGACTACACCATCGCCAGCGACACGCGCTTCAAGGCGGCCATCAGCGGCGCGGGCAGCGCCAACCAGACCGGGATGTACGGCGTCGATGAGTACATCATCGAGTACAACGCCGAGCTCGGCCCGCCGTGGACCGACGCCGCGCTATGGCAGAAGCTCTCCTATCCCTTCTTCCATGCCGAGCGCATCAAGACGCCGACGCTGTTCCTCGGCGGCGACCAGGACTTCAACGTGCCGCTCGCCGGTGGCGAGCAGATGTACCAGGCGCTGCGCACGCTCGGCGTGCCCACGCAGCTGATCGTCTACCCGGGGCAGTACCACACGCTCACCCGGCCGAGCTACCTGGTGGACCGCACGCAGCGTTACCTCGCGTGGATGGCGCGCTACCTGCAGGCCTCCCCGCCGGCCGCACCCTGAAGGCGCGCGTTCCGCGGCGCGAGAACCCGTGGGCGCTCGCCAGGCGCCACTGCCCGTCCGCACCGCGCACCGCGCACCGCCGTGAAGTAGCCGCCCGCGTGGCGCTCGCCCCTCTGGGCGTCGGTCAGCACCTTCTCCCAGGGCGCGCCGATCAGGCGCGCCTGTCCGAGGCCGGCGTGATGCGCGCGCTGCCGAAGCTCAGGCGCTCGCCCTTCGGCAGCTGCGTGAGGGCCTCGATGCCCTGCGCCGCGGCGGCGCGGTCGGCGAACACCAGCGCACCGTCGGAGGCCATGTAGAAATCCGGGCGGCGAGCGCCAGGGGCCAGCAGCGCCGCGCGCGGCCTCACCACTTGTTGCGCAGCTCGCGCAGCTTCACGAACACCGTCTTCGGATCGGGGCGCTCGCCGATGTCGGGGAACCTCTCGCGCAGCCGCGCGATCACCGCGGGGTTCGAGAGGCGCAGAAAGGTGTTGAAGCGCTTCTCCTCGCCGAGCGTCGTCACCGGGGCTTCCGCCGGCGCTCGCTTCTTGGCCTCGCCGAGGAACTCGCCCGCGTCGCGGTTGGAGGGCTCACGGTCCAGCGTGAACTCCAGGTTGCGCGCGAGGTATTCGTGCCCCGGGTACACCTTGGTGGCATCCGGCAGGCGCGCCAGCTGCGTGGCGAAGGTGTCGTAGAGCACCTCGGGGTTGCCGCCGTTGAAGCAGTTGCCGGCGCCGGCGTTGAAGAGCGTGTCGCCGCAGAACAGCGCCGGCGTGTCCGTGTGCGACAGCAGGCACACGTGCGTCATGGTGTGCCCGGGGGTGTCCATGACCTCCAGCTCCACGCGCCCCACCTTGACCACGTCGCCCTTCTTCAGGCCGCGGTCGATGCCGGTGCCGATGCGCGGGGCGGCGCCCTCGTGCGCCAGGATCTTCGCCTTGGTGGCATCCTTCAGCCCCACGTTACCGCCGGTGTGATCGGCGTGCTCGTGGGTGTTGAGGATCTGGGTGATGTTCCAGCCGTGCTGCCGGGCGACGTCCAGCACCATGCGCCAGTCGAGCGGGTCGATCGCGAGCGCCTCGCCGGAGTCAGGGTCGGCGATCAGGTAGAAGAAATTGCGCAGCGAATTCCCCGACCAGATACGTTGCGTCAGCATCGGCCACCTCCGTCCGGTTTGTTTGCGGCAACGTACCCTGAAAAGCACCCCGCGCGCCATAATGGCCCCATGAAGCACAGCTACCTGTACGAGCCGGCGATCTGGTCTGCGACCGGGACGCTGTGGCGTGCCGACGGGGAACCGCTGCAGGCGCAGTCGCGCACCGAGATCGCGCACCGCCCGGAGTGCTGGCTGCTCTCGGGCAAGCTCAAGGTGCTCGGCTCCCCGCCCACCGAGTTCGTGCAGGCGTACCTGATCCGGCCCGAGGGCGCGACGCTCAAGTGGACCTTCGAGAGCGCCATGTTCGGCAAGCTCGAGGGGCGCTTCGCCGCCGTGGGCGACTCGATCATGGCGGTGTGCGGCTGCGATGCCTCCGGCTACCGTGGCGCCGAGTGCTTCACGCGGCTGGATGCGGACACCTATCGCTCCTGCGGCATGATGCTGCTGCAGGACAAGGTGGTCTATTCCTGGGAGATGCTCCACAAGCGCGGGACTTAGGCGAGCGCCCGGCGCTCGAGCGCAACGACCCCGCGTCGGCAGCAGCGTGGCGCGCGCGCGGTGGGTGCGTCTGGACGGTCTAGTGCAGCTGCACGCGCCGCCGGCGGTGCGCCGCCGTCAGCCCGAGCAGGGCGAGCGCGAACAGCGCCAGCGTCGCAGGCTCGGGCACCGAGGTCGCCCCCGACGGGCCGATGCCATCGAAGGTGAAGGTGGTGCCGTCGTCGGTGACCGTCACCTGGGTATCCACAAAGCCCGGCGCGTTGGTGGCGATGCCGTAGATGTTGCTGAGTGAGAGGGCGGGCAGCGCGGCCTCGGTCGTGCCGATGCCGGCAAAGCTCAGCGCATCGCCCATGCCGCTGCTGCGCGAGACCGTGCCGCTCGTGGCGCCGCAGACACCCACGCTGCCGACCGAGAACGGAGCACACGACTGCACGGCGGTGCTGAAGCCTGCAAACCCGGGCAGCAGCGCACCGAGCGCGGTCGGGGTGTTGCTGGTGGCGATCGCGAATCCGAAGCTGACACCGTTGGGATTCAGGTTCGAGCTCACCGCGAGCTCCTGGAACATCACCGTCATGCCGTTGCTGGTCTCGCTCTCAAGACCGGTGTTGTCGAGCACCATGATGGGCGGCGGCGGCGAGCCGCCGCTGTAGAGTGGCACGGCAATGTTGGAATCGCCGGGGGCGACGTTGACCGGCTGGGCATGGGCGCCGGTAACGGCGGCGAAGCCAAGCAGTGCGACGAGCGAGATCCATTTCCGCTGGGCCATGGGGCACTTCCAGTTTGCGACGTTTCCCTGCCGCGCCGCAACAGGGTGCGCCTCTGCGCGCCCGCCTGCAACCGCGGCCGCGGCCGCGGCCGGCAGCAGTCCCCCGGCGAAGACCGCTGCATCGTTGCCTCGAGCGGGGCCGGAGGCGGCCGGGCCTCGGCCCGATGGAGCGACCAGGCCGGCTGCGGCATGATGGCCGCTAGGGCGAGGGGCCGTTCCTGTGAGCTGATCCGCGAGCGCACTGGGGGCCCCTGTGGAGAAGGGAGGCACTGCCATGCTGCAGGTGCGCCGCAGCGCCGAGCGCGGCTTTTTCGATCACGGGTGGCTGAAGACCTACCACACCTTCTCGTTCGGGGATTACCACGACGAGACCTGGGTGCAGTACGGCGCGCTGCGCGTCATCAACGACGACCGCGTCGCGCCGGGGGAGGGTTTCGGGCGGCACGGCCACCGCGACATGGAGATCCTCACTTACCTGCTCGCCGGCGAGCTCGAGCACCGCGATTCCCTCGGCAACGGCTCGGTGATCCGCGCCGGCGACGTGCAGCGCATGAGTGCCGGCACCGGCGTGCTGCACAGCGAGTTCAACCCCTCGGGCGATACCGAGGTGCACCTGCTGCAGATCTGGATCCTGCCCGAGCGCGAGCGCCTGCCGCCTTCCTATGAGCAGCGGCACTTCGAGCCCGCGGACAAGCGCGGCCGGCTGCGCCTGATCGGCGCGCGCGACGCCGCGGACGGGGCCCTCACCATCCACCAGGACGTGCGCGTGTATGCGGGACTGTTCGACGGCGCCGAGCGCGCCGAGTTTGCCGTGCCCGCCGGACGGCGCGCCTGGGTGCACCTGGCGCGTGGGGAGCTGATGCTGAATGACACCGCGCTCCAGGCCGGCGACGGCGCCGGCAGCGCGGGCGCGGCAACCCTCAGCCTGCACGCCGGCGCGGACGCCGAGGTGCTGCTCTTCGAGCTGCCCTAGGCCTGCCGGCCGGCGCGCCGCGCGCGCCAGGTCGACGCGGGCAGCATGAGCCCGGCGAGCGCGAACAGCGACCGAGCGGCACGGGATGTCGCGGTCGCCGGGGGGATGTCCACGGGGTCGGCGGAGGCGCTGGTGAACGCACCGCGGCCGAGCAACAGCGCGACGGGCGTGAAGTCTGCGCTCTCTCATGAGCACGCCCTGTGCGCGCCGCGCGGGGGATGTCCGTTCGCAAAGGCGCGCGCTTCAGCCGTTCCCGCGCAGCCCCGGCAGGTAGTGATCCACCAGCAGCGCGGCGAACAGCCACATGAGGTAGGTCACCGAGAAGTGGAACACGCGCATCGGCATCCCCTCGCGCGCGGTGATCTTCAGCGCCAGCGCGTAGTAGAGGAAGCCGGCGTTGAGCACGAGCGCGGCCGCCAGGTACAAGAGCCCGCTGAGCCGCGTCAGGTACGGCAGCAGCGTGACCAGCATCAGCAGCACCGTGTACAGCAGCACCTGCAGACGGGTGTAGGCGATGCCGTGCGTCACCGGCAGCATGGGAATGCCGGCGCGCGCGTACTCGTCGCGCCGCGCGATCGCCAGCGCCCAGAAGTGCGGCGGCGTCCACACGAAGATGATGAGGAACAAGAGCAGCGCATCCGGATCCACGCGCCCCGTGACCGCGGTCCAGCCGAGCACCGGCGGCGCCGCCCCGGCGGCCCCGCCGATGACGATGTTCTGCGAGGTGGCGCGCTTGAGCCACACCGTGTAGATGACCGCATAGCCGATGAGGGAGGCGAAGGTGAGCAGCGCCGTCAGCAGGTTCACCAGGAACGCGAGCAGCGCCATGGAGGCAACGCCGAGGATGGCGGCGAAGGTGAGCGCCTGGCGCTCGCTGAGTGCGCCCGTCGGCAGCGGCCGCGCGCGCGTGCGCGCCATCTGCTCGTCGATGCGGCGGTCGAGGACGTGGTTGAGGGTCGCCGCGCAGGCGGCGGCGAGCGCGATGCCGAGGTTGCCCCACAACAGGGCATTCAGGGGCGGCAGGCCGGGACTGGCGAGCAGCGTGCCGACGATCGCGGTGAAGGTGATGAGCGCGACGACCCGGGGCTTGGTCAGTTCGAGGTAGCGCCGCCAAAGCGTGGGCGCGGCCGGTGCATAATGGGGTGTCGTCGTCGCCACGGTCGCAGCCGGAAGGGACCGCCGAAGTGATGCGGGATGAGCAGCCTAGCAGATCGCAGCCTGACTCAACCCGTGGCGCGCCGCCTCGAGCGACTGCCGGAGCCACGCCATGAGCTTTCCCGAAGACATCTTCACCGAACAGGACGCCGACCGTGACACCCTCGCCAACCTCGGGCCGCTGAGGCGGCTCGCCGGTACCTGGGAGGGCACCGGCGGTGTCGACATCAACCCCAAGGCGGATGGGCCCGAGCGGCGCGAGTTTTCCGAGCGCATCGAGCTCGAGCCGATCGACCCGCAGTCCAACGGACCGCAGCTCTTCTACGGGCTGCGCTACCACACGCGCATCCTCGCCAGCGACGAGGTGCTCACCTTCCACGACCAGGTCGGTTACTGGCTGTGGGAGCCGGCCACCGGGCTCGTGCTGCAGACTCTCGGCATCCCGCGCGGCCAGGTGGCGCTCGCCGTCGGCCACACGCACGCCGAGGCCACCGAGATGGTGCTGAGCGCACGGCGCGGGGACACCGCCTACGGCATCTGCTCGACCGAGTTCCTCGAGTACGCCTTCCGCACCGATTCCTACCGCATCGAGGTAGTGTTCAACCCGGATGGCAGCTGGAGCTACGTGCTCGACACCATGCTCATGGTGCGCGGTCGCCCCGAGCCCTTCCTGCACCGCGACCGCAACACCCTCAAGAAAGTGGCCGAGCCGCGCCCGAACCCGGTGCTGGGCGCCGAGCGCGCTCGCTGAGGCCCTCAGGCGGCGCGCAGGCCGCGCAGCAGCGCCAGCGTCGCCAGCAGCAGCAGCGCCGCGCCGGCGGTGTGCGCGGTCGCGAGCCCCAGCGGGAAGCCGCGCAGCACCATCGAGATTCCGAGCGCCAGTTGCAGCGCGAGCGCAGCGAGCAGCGCCCAGGCGCGCGGCCGCAGCGCCGTGAGCGCCGCGCGGCGCAGCACCGCGAGCGCGGCCAGCGTCAGGCTGAGGGCGGCCACCACGGCGCCGAGCCGGTGCGTCAGGTGGATCGCGAGGCGCGCGGGCGCCTGCAGCACGCCGCCCTCGTAGTCGAGCGCGCGGCCGTGCCAGAGCACGAAGGCGTGGCGGAAGTCTGCCGGCGGCCACCAGCGTCCCTGGCAGGTGGGGAAGTCCGGGCAGGCGATGGCCGCGTAGTTGCTGCTGGTCCAGCCGCCGAGCGCGATCTGCAGGATCAGCGCCACGAGGCCGAGCCGGGCGAGCCGGTAGGCGCGCGCGTACGGGGCGGCGCGTCCCCCGCCCTGCGCCGTGGCGACGCTCCAGGAGCCCGTGGGCAGCGAGAGCGTGAGCCACCATAAGAGCGCGAGCGTCGTGAGCCCGAACAACAGGTGCAGCGTGACGATGAGGGGATTCAGGCGCCAGGTGACGGTGAGCGCCCCGAGCAGCGCCTGCAGGATGAGGGTCGCCAGCAGGGCGAGCGCGAGCGCCACGCCCGCCGGGTACGCCCGCCGCGCGCGCAGCGCGAGCGCGAGGATGGCGAGGATCAGCAGGGTCAGCGTGCCGACCGCGTAGCGGTGGATCATCTCGCGCCAGGCCTTGCCCATCTCGAGCGG
>Ga0335077_10001895_pt1 | contig 24929 bp, 20 predicted proteins | sample Lox_Sample_31_FD_207151 | JGI IMG/M metagenome (GOLD analysis project Ga0335077, IMG submission 207151) | Soil microbial communities from Loxahatchee National Wildlife Refuge, Florida, United States - Lox_Sample_3.1 | ecosystem: Environmental > Terrestrial > Soil > Wetlands | place: USA... | reverse complement strand
GACCCGGCAGCACGATTCCCGTCAGGTTCAGCGGATCGGCCAGGGCGATCTCCATCATTTCTCCCGATTGCGCCGAGCGCCGCAGGTGGCGCAGCAGATCGAGCGCCTCGGGGCGCGCGAACTGCTCGCCCACGAAACCCGAAACGAAGCGGCCGCCGCGAATTTCGCCGCGCGCCTCCATCCGGCGCAGCGTGACGAGAAGGTCGCGCCATGCCGGTGCGAGCGTCTCGCGCGCGAGCAGATCGCGGAACACGACTCCCCAGCGGTCGAGCAACTGGCGCGCGAAAAATTCCGCGCCCACTTCTTCCGCGCCGCGATCGAGTAAAGCCCAGCGCCCCGCGGCGTGACGGGGACGCGCCATGCGCCCGCGGCCTTCCCCGCGCCGCCGCTTGGGATCGATCAGCGCGCGGAGATTTTCGAATCCATCGGCGGTCACCAGGCCCGCGGCCACCAGCTCCCATAACCCATCCTCGACTTCGCTCGCCAGGCGCCCGGTGGCGCGCACCAGCTCGTTGAAAAACGATGCGCCGCGTTTTTCGAGCGCCGCGAGCACATCCTTCGCCGCATGCGACAACGGCACAACGCCGGCCGCGGGAGGAAGCAGACGCGCCGCGTCTTCGCGCAGGAAAATCGCCAGCGGCGCGACTCGCGTGGGCCGCACACGACGCGCGCCTTCCGATTCGAGCGCCGGATGCGGCGACAATCGCCCCCACATCACTTCGCCCGCCAGGCACAAACGGTCCAGCCATCCGGGATCGTACTGCGCGATGCGCCGCGGCAGCACCACCGATTCCCACGCGGCCGCTGAAATTTCGTAGCCCTGAAGCTGGCGCAGGATCTGGAACAGTCCATCGACCCCGTGCAGTTGCGTTCCTGGCGCCAGATGCTGCCAGCGGCACAGGAAGCGCATGAACTCGGCCGAAGTGACCGGCTCGATTTCCTTGCGGAGGCGTCCCAGCGTCAGCCGATGGATGCGCGCGAGAATTCGCCGATGGCAAAACTGCGTTTCGCCAGCAGAAAACTGGCCGCGCAGAACCGAGCCTTCCGATTCGAGCTTCCCCAGCGCGATCTCGATCGCGGTACGCGGCAAACGCAGGCGTTCGGCCAACGCGGCGGGCGTTAGCGGGCCGATCGAGTCCATCCAGCCGCGCAGCACCGCCGCGACCGCTGCTTCGTCTTCGGCGATCGCTGCTTGCGCCTGCGCGATGCGCTCGGTCGCGACCCAGCGGCCATCGAGCACCGACGCGCGGCCCGTGCTGGCGAGCTCGTCGAAGAAAATCTTCCACTCCTCGACAGGCGGTAAAAGAATCAGCGTAAGCAGCGCGTCGTGCAGTTCGTCTCGATCGCGCACCACCGGCCACGATTCCGCGGCCACTTGCCCGATCGCCGCCGGATCGAGCGCGCCGATCGATCCTGCGTCCTCCATCGGCAGCGTGCGGCGAAGCTGGACGGCGCGCGCGCGGCGCTCCTCGAGCGGCGCATCGTCCAGATACGCGTAGGGATTCGAATTCAGGATCTCGTGCGAAAAGGGCGAGGGCTCCGGCGTGTCGATCGCGACCGTTTTGATCGCCCCTTTTTCGATGCGCGCCAGAATTTCGGTCAGGCCGTCCAGATCCATCGCTTCGTGCAGGCAGTTGTCGATGGTTTCGCTCACCAGCGGATGATCGGGGATGCGGATGTCGCCGGTGAGATTTTCGGGACACGCGATCTGATCGGGAAAAACGGCCGCGAGAAGATCGTCGGAGCGCATGCGCTGGATCGGCGGCGGAACTTTTTTCCCGCCCATGAAGCGCGGCACCGCGAGCGCGCGCGACGCGTTCCATTTCCAGCGCGCACCGAACATGGGAGCCGGAAGCATCGCCTGAGTCAGCACCGTTTCCACGGTCCGCGGATGCAGGAAGCTGAAAACTGTTTCGAGCGGGAAGGAATGTTGATCGCTCAGCGACAGCAGCAGACCATTGTCGGTGGCCGCGGCTTGCAATTCGAAATTGAAGGTGCGGCAGAAGCGTTTGCGCAGCGCCAGTCCCCACGCTCGATTGATGCGCGAGCCGAACGGAGCGTGGATGATCAACTGCATCCCTCCGGCTTCGTCGAAAAACCGTTCGGCGACCACCGTATTTTCCGAAGGCATCGCGCCCAATGCGCGGGCGCCGGCGCGAATGTAATCCGACGCCTGTTCAGCGCCGAGGCGATCGAGCGAGCATTCGCGTTCGAGAAACACGACCGGATCGGACGATGCGGCGACGTCCTCGCGCAGCTGCGAAACGGCCAACGACAGCTCGCGCGTGCGGCCAGGAGCTTCGCCGCGCCAGAACGGGACCGACGGCGCCGCGCCCTGCGCATCTTCCACGCGCACGCGGCCCGGCTCCACGCGGCGAATGCGCCACGAAGTGGTGCCCAGCAGAAAAACGTCCCCGGCCATGCTTTCGACCGCGAAATCCTCATCGAGCGAACCAACCACGGTCGCTTCCGGCTCGGCGATCACCTGGTATTGCGCGGTTTCCGGAATCGCGCCGCCGCAGGTAATGGCGGTGAGACGCGCGCCGCGGCGCCCGCGCACGCGATGGTTCACCTGGTCGCGATGCAGGAAGGCTCCGCGCCGCCCGCGCGAGGTCGCGATCCCTTCGGCGAGCATCTCCACAACCGATTCGAACGCTCGCCGCTCGAGCGAGCGGTAGGGATACGCGCGCCGCACCATCTCGAACAGCTCGTCTTCATTCCAATCGTCGGCCGCGCAGGAGGCGACCAGCTGCTGCGCCAGAATATCCAGCGGCGCTTGCGGAATTTCGATCTTATCCAGCTCCCCCGCGCGAATCGCGCGCACCACGGCCGCGCATTCCACCAATTCGTCGCGCGTGGTAGCGAATAAACGGCCCTTGGGCAGCGCCCCGATCCAGTGGCCAGCGCGGCCGACGCGCTGCAACGCGACCGCAATGGAGCGCGGCGAGCCGATCTGGCAAACCAGGTCCACCGTGCCGATATCGATTCCCAATTCGAGCGACGCCGTCGCGACCACGGCTTTCAGCTCGCCCGATTTGAGCCGCTGCTCGGCGGTGAGGCGCAGCTCGCGCGAAAGGCTGCCGTGATGCGGAAGCACCGCGTTTTCGCCCAATCGCTCGGCCAGATTGTGGGCCACGCGTTCGGAGAGCCGTCGCGTGTTGACGAACACCAGCGTGGTGCGATTTTCGCGGGCGAGCTCGGCCACGCGATCGTAAATTTCATCCCACATCTCGTTGCTCGCCACGGGCCCCAATTCGTCGCGCGGAACTTCGACCGCCAGCTCCATCTGCCGCCGGTGCCCGATCTGGATGATGGTCGCGCGATCGCTGAGGAAACGCGCGACCTCGTCGATGGGGCTCACCGTCGCCGACAATCCGATCTTTTGCAGCGGGCGGCCGCACAAATGTTCGAGGCGCGCGATGGACAGCGCCAGGTGCGATCCGCGCTTGTCGTCAGCGACGGCGTGAATCTCGTCCACGATCAGCGTCTTCACCGAGCGCAGCATCTCCCGCGCTTTTTCGGTGGTCAGCAGGATGTACAACGATTCGGGCGTGGTCACCAGGATGTGCGGAGCTTCGCGGCCCATCTGCTGGCGCTCGGTTTGCGAAGTGTCGCCGGTGCGAAGCGCGACGCGAATCGGCGCGAGATGCACGCCCTGCTCGCGCGCGAGTTCCGCCATGCCTCGCAGCGGGACCTCGAGGTTCTTGTGAATATCGTTGCTGAGCGCTTTGAGCGGCGACACATAGAGGACCTGCGTGCCTCCGGCGATCTCGCCCGCGCGCGCCTGCCCAATCAGCGAATCGAGCGCCATCAAAAACGCGGCGAGCGTTTTGCCCGAGCCGGTGGGCGCGGAAATCAGCACGTCCTTGCCCGCGCGAATCTCCGGCCAGCCCAGCCGCTGCGGCTCGGTAACGTTAGCGAAGCGCGAGTTGAACCAGCTTTGAACCAGCGGATCGGAAAGTTGAAGCATTCCTCTTCTTATCATCCCGCATCGCGCGAGCAACGCGATCCAGTATCCTAAGTGTTTGAGTTTGGTGTCATTTGACGAGGCCTACCTGGCGCGTCTCCGGTCCGGCGACGCGGAGACCGAGCGCCATTTCGTGTCCTATTTCACCAACGCGATCCGCCTGACGCTGCGCTACCGGCTCCGATCCTGGGAGTTGATCGAGGACATCCGCCAGGAAACCTTCCTGCGCGTGCTCAATTTCCTGCGCAGCGATCGCAGCCTGGACCGGCCGGAGCGTCTGGGCGCGTATGTTCATTCGGTGTGCATCAACGTGATGATGGAGTTGCTGCGCGCATCGACGCGCCATCCGCCGATTCCTGAAGAAGCGCAGCAGTTGGCCGATCGGAGCGCGAATCCGGAAGGCAGCGTGGTCACGCGCGAGCGCAAGGAACTGGTGCGGTCGATTCTGAACGATCTTTCCGAAAAAGATCGCGCCATCCTGCGCGCGGTGTTCCTCGAAGAGAGGGAGAAAGCCGAGATCTGCGACCGCTTTCAGGTGGACCGGGCGTACCTGCGGGTACTGGTGCATCGCGCCAAGATCCGCTTTCGGGAAGCGTTCGAGAAGAGCGGCCAGGCGAAGCCGTAACTTTTGATGAAACGCGCGGCATCTGAAATTCACTGAAGAAAATGAGGGCGAAGAATGGATCATGAGGAAGCGATTCAAATGAAAGCCGCCGAGCGCTACGTGCTCGGCGACCTTTCCGTTTCCGAAGTCGAAGAATATGAGCGCCATTTCTTCGATTGTTCCCAGTGCTCGGAGGAACTGAGAACGTTGTCCATTCTTCAGGAGAATGCTCGCGCGATGCTGCTCGAGCAGACTCCGGCCCTCCCCGTTGCGGCCGAGCCGGTGCGAGTGCAGACACCGGCGCGGCCGAGCCGGCAGCGCTGGTTTCAACTGGCGTGGGTGCCGGCGATGGCCGCGGTGGTGGTGGCGCTGTTCGCCGGCTACGAATTCGGCACTCGCAACGCGGGCGGCCCGCAGCCGATCTCCGCGTTTCCGCTGTATTCGGCATCGCGCGGCGAGCCGACCGTCATCACGCCTCCAGCCGGCGCGAAATTTTATTCGCTGTACCTCGATAAAACCTGGTCCGACGATTTTGCATCGTATCGCGCCGAGTTCCGCGACAGTTCCGGCGCGCAGCGGTTCTCGGTTGCCGTCCCGCCGCCGGCTTCCGGACGCGCGATTTACATCCTCGCGCCGACGCACGCTCTCACCGCCGGAAACGACGTTCTGGTGATCCTGGGAACCGATTCCTCCGGCAAAGAGACCGAAGCCGCGCGCTACCCTTTTACCCTCGCTTTCAAGTAAACTCAGTCGAACCGATGAAAATCCGATTCCTGTATCATGCCGAGGCAGCGGCGGCCACCGGGCAACTGACTCTGCCGCATCATGAGCTGGTGGAAGTGCCGGCATCGGCGTCAGTGCCGCTCAACGGCGGACACGCGCGCTCGCTGGCCGAAAATTTCAATCACCGCGACATCTTTTCGTTCCGGCGCGCGCAGGTCCAGGCGGTGGGAAGCTACAGCAAACACGACGGCGCGCACGGATCGGTCGCCGCGGTGTGCGTCGAGGACGTGAACATTCTCAACGTGGTCACCTGCGACCGCGTGATCCTGCGTCTCACTTCCAAGCATCCGCAGGACGGCGGGGAAGCGTCGTTCATCCCGCTGGGCTCACGCTTCGAAAATCTGCGAATCGCGGGACATCTGATCGAGACCGACATGGCGACTGGGCTGTTCGCGCAGCACAGCACGTGGTCCAAGCTGACCAATGCCTACGCGAACGACGAGCATTTTCGCGAGGAGGTGTCGCGGCTGTCGCTGGTGCCCGCGCAGGGTCATCAGCTTCCACATTCGAAGGGCACGCTGGGCGTGACGCTGGCGCGCATCCCCGCTAAGCTTCCCGCCGGGCTGACGCGCGCCGATCACGGCATTTACGTTCCGCATTTCGGCACGGTCTATCTGGCCGAGTACTTCGTCAGCGCGCAGTCGCATCGCCTGCTGATGCTGCACGTGGATCTGGGCTGCGCAATTGAGGGCTGCCTCGGGATCGGGGGTGGGCAGACCAACGGCCAAGGCTACCCATAATGCGGTTAGCGGCGCTGCTCCCGCTGCTGCTGGTGGCGTCGTGTACGCGGCGGTCTTTCCCGTCGCCGGACGTGCTGTATCGCGATTCCGAAGCGCTCTTGAAGCGGGGAGATCCCAAAGCAGCGCTTTCCCGCGCCGAGCAGGGATTGGAGCGTGAGCCGTCCTGGCGCTTTCGCCTGCTGAAAGCTGAGATTCTCCTCACCGCGGGGCAGGCGCTGGAGGCCGGCCGCTATCTGGAATCGATCCCGGCGCCGGATGAGCCGCAAGCTCGCGCCCTGTGGCGCATGTTTCAGGCTCAGGCCGACTACATGCAGTCGGATTACCAGCGCGCCGCGCCCGCGCTCGAAGAAGCGGCGCAGGTTGCGGCCGCGGTGCATTCCTCGCTTCTCGACGCGAAGATCGAGATGCGCCGCGCATCGCTCGCCCTTCGGCGCGGCGATACCGCCGCGGCGGATCCGATGTTCCGTCGCGTACTCCAGATCGCCATCGGGAGCGGTGACGATTATCTCGCGGCGAATGCGCTCGGAAACCTCGGTTATCTTTATCTGAACGCCTCGCGCTACGATCAGGCCATCTACTGGCTGGAACGCGCCCGCGAGGTTTTCGCCCGGCTACAGTCCGAGGTGCTCTACGCTCGCACGCTCGGAAATCTCGGCGCGTGTTATTACCGTCTGGGGGACTATGAGAAGGCCATCGCGTACTCGCAGGAAGCCGCGCGGCGGAGCGGGCAGGCCGGCAACAAGCGCGATCAGCAGACGTGGCTCGGGACCATCGCAACCGCGCGCCTCGATCAGGGCGAGTACGCCGAAGCGGCCAGGGATTTTCGCGACGTGCTCGGCATCGCGCTTGAAACCGGCGACAAGGAATCCGCGGCGTGGTGGCTGAACAATCTGACGCTAGCCTCCATCCACCTGGGCGATCTGGACGCGGCGGAGCGTTACAATCGCCAGACGCTGGAGCTGGGAATTTCGAGCTGGAGCGATTACTATCGCCGCGTGCATGAGGCCGAGATCGCCGCGGCGAGGCATGACTGGCCGCGCGCCGAAAAACTTTTTCGCGCGGTGCTCACGCTCAACTCCGCGGACCCGGCTCCGGTGCTCGATGCCTACGCCGGGCTGGCGCAAACGCTGATCCAGTCGGGCCGCGCCGCAGATGCCGATGCCGAATTCCGCACGGCGCTCGCATTGATCGAGCGTCAACGCTCCCAGCTCATTCGCGAGGAATACCGGCTGTCGTATCTTTCCAGCCTGATCGATATGTATCAGCAATACGTCGATTTTCTGGTGGATCGCGGAGAGGTGGACCGCGCGCTGGAGGTCGCCGAATCGAGCCGCGCGCGCGTGCTCGATGAAAAGCTGCGCTCGCCGCGCGAGGAGTCGCGTGAGGCCGCGCCGGCCGCGCTGAAGCAGTTGGCGCGATCGTCGGGCTGTGCGCTGGTTTCCTACTGGCTCGCTCCGCGGCGCTCGTTCGTCTGGACCGTCACCGCCGATCGCATCGACTTGGAGAAGCTTCCGCCGGATAAACAGATCGCGCCGCTGGTGGAGGAATATCGGTCATTTCTCGAAGCCCTGCGCGATCCGCTCGATACCGAGTTTCCGGCCGGAAAGGAGCTGTCGCGGATTCTGCTGGGTCCGGTGCGAGACCGGCTGGCAGGGTCGTCGTGCGTGGTGCTGGTCCCGGACCGCTCGCTCGATTCGCTCAATTTCGAAACGCTTCCCGATCCGGCCGATCCGTCGCGATATTGGATCGAGCGCGTCACGCTTTCACTCGCGCCGTCGCTCGGCCTGCTTGCCGGCGCGCCGCGCGCGGCCGCATCGAAGCCGTCGATTCTGTTGATCGGGGATCCGCAGCCGGCGGTCGAGGAATATCCGCGGCTGCCCTACGCCGGCGAGGAGATGGCGGGCATCGCGCACGAGGTTCGCCGCGCGGAAATTTTCGAAGGCGTCCAGGCCACGCCGGCTATTTATCGCGAAGCGCACCCGGAAACGTTCACCTGGATTCATTTCGCCGCGCACGCGAGCGTGAATCGCGACAGTCCGCTCGATTCCGCGCTGATTCTTTCTCCCGGCGCCGGCGGCTACGCGCTGTCGGCGCGCGAGGTGATGCAGGTGCCGCTGCACGCGGCGCTGGTGACGCTTTCGGCGTGCCGCAGCGCGGGCGCAAAGACCTATTCGGGCGAGGGGCTGGTGGGATTGTCGTGGGCGTTCCTGAGAGCCGGCGCGCGCAGCGTGGTCGCGGGGTTGTGGGATGTGACCGACGCGTCCACGGCCAAGCTGATGAGCGATTTTTATTCGCGGATGGTCAGTGGCGAGACTCCAGCGCAAGCCCTGCGCGAAGCCAAGCTGCGCATGATCCATTCGACGGGCGCGTATCGCAAACCGTTCTACTGGGCGCCGTTCCAGTTGTACACGGGCTCACAGTAGTTTAGATCCCGGCGACGGGCCGGATCGGCGAGCCCGTTCCGCCGCCAATTTTCAGAGGCAACGCAATAAACGTGAATTGTTTTACGCCCTCGCGCGCCAGCTCTTCGAGATCCAGGCATTCGATGATGTGGATCCCTTTTTCGACCAGCAGATGAACGTGCACTTCCATCTGCGACGGCGCTTTTTCAAACGCCACCGTATCCGATCCCGCGGCGAAAATTCCGTGCGAGCTCAGCCAGCGCGCGGCCGGCACGCCCGGACCGGGGCCTGTCACCGCCGATCCGCTGCCGCCGGTGATGAAGCGCGCCGCATCGTTCCAGAATTGCGCCCAGCCGGTGCGGATCAGCGCGATTCCGCCGGCTGTTGGCTTCACTCCGCACGCTTCGAGATGCTCCGGCGTTACGACGACATCGGCGTCGAGAGCGTCCACGTCCATCAATCGCGCGACATCGAACAATACGCCGGGCCGGATGATCGGCTCGACGGTTTCCACCGAGTGCTGCTCCACTCCGCCGTCATAGGATTGGCGAGGCGCGGCGCCGCCGTGCAATTTCCCGTCGCAGGTGAAGTGCGAAAGCGCGTCGATGTGCGTGCCCACGTGGCCGCCGAAGGTCAGCAGTTCCGAAGCCGAGCTGGCGCCGCTTTCAAGCACGAAATCGCCGTGCTTGCGCGTGAGCGTGCGCGCGAAGGGCGGATGCGTGGGATAGTGCGGCATTCCGGGGAACAACGGCTGTCCGAGATCGTACACTTTTGAAAATTTCATGCTTTGCGCGCGCGTTTTCGCGCGGCCGGCTTCACTACCGCGGTTTTCCCGCTCCAGCGGCCCAGCTTGTACTCGCGGCCGTAGTGCGAGGTCAGGTTGCGGATGGTCACGGTGACGACGCCCGCCGCGTCGCAGGCGTACTGCTCCTCGATCTGCTGGATCGCGGCGTTTTCGGAATGATTCACCGGCAGGGCATCGAGCGCGCGCACGTCGGCGAGCGCAGGATCGAAGGGGAACAGAATTTCATCCCACACGGTGATGTCGCCGGAGGGCTCTCCGTCGGCCACCTGGCTCGCTTCCATGTAGCGGAAATCGCCGACGTTGTGCACCGGGCGATAGCGCCGGCGGACGCACAGCGGAGGCTCGCCCGGACCGGGCAGGCGCGTGGCGCGCGGGAAAATCGGATCGAAGATCATCCTGGCGCCGGCTTCGCCTTCGCGCCACACGCCGAAAGTGCGCGTAAACATTTCGCGCAGCGCGTAACCGGACGTCGCGTCGGCCTGAATCGCAAGGCCGATCGCGGTGGCTGAGCGGGTGTATTCGCTGCGCTTGACCTTGCGTCCGAACTCCTCGCGCAGCACGCGCGAAACCAGGGGAAGTTCGCTGCCGCCGCCGGTGACGTACAGCGCTTCGATCTCGCCCTGCGCCGCCAGGCGCGCCGTCGGCGCCAGCGTTTCCTCGAGCAGCGGACGGCAGCGGGCGTAAAAATCGGCCACCGGAACGGTCACCTGTCCCATGCCTTCGCGCACCACGTCGAGATCGATCACGATGCGCCGCGAATTGGGATGCAGCGTTTCTTTCTGACGCCGGCATTCTTCATCCAGGCGAAACAATTCCGCCAGTTCGAGCGATCCGAGTTTTTCCGGACCGACGGCCATTTCGGCTAGGATCAGGTCGAAATCGTCGCCGCCGAGCGTGGAAATTCCTTCGCACGCGGCGACGGTGTGCGTGCGCGCATCGAGCTCGACGAGCGAAACGTCGAACGTTCCGCCGCCCAGATCGTAAACCAGAATTCGTCCGGAACATTTTTGCCGGTGGCCGAATTCAATGGAGGCGGCGGAGGGTTCATTCAGCAGACCCAGCACCGAAAATCCCGCGCGCCGGAACGCTTCGACGGTCAAGAAGCGCTGATTGCTATTGGCGTTGGCGGGCACGCCGAGCATGATTTCGAGCGGCTCGGACGCGCCGAAGTGGGCCTGGAGAGCGGCGCGCAGCGCGCCGGTCAATCCGGTCATCAGTTCTTCCAGCGCGACGGCGCCTTCGGGACCGGCCAGCATGGTTTCCGGACCGGCGTGCTCCAGGCAGCGCTTGAGCGAACGGATGACGGTCCAGCCCGGCTCGGCCTGCGCGCTCCACGCCTCCCAGCCGTAGCGTCGCTCGCGTCCGCGCAGAGCGACCAGGGGAGGGAACCAGTCGAACGTGGCGTCGGGCGTTTCGAACGGAACCAGCGGGTAATTCCCCCGGTCCGCCGCCGCGACCACCACGCGCGTGGTGCCAAAATCAATTCCCAGCCTCATTGTTTTATCCTACCCAATCGCAATTTGCCCGCACTACAATGATCTCAAATGAAGCGACTCTTTCTTCTCCTGCCTCTGGTATGCGCGGCGCAGCATCTGGAAAATCTGAAGCAGCTCACCTTCGGCGGCCAGAACGCCGAAGCGTATTGGTCACCCGACGGCAAGCGCCTGATCTTCCAGTCCACGCGCGACGGCCGCTCCTGCGATCAGCAGTACATCATGAACGCGGACGGCTCCAACGTCCATATGGTTTCGACCGGGAAAGGCGTCACCACCTGCGGATATTTCTGCGAGGACAACGGCCACATTATTTATGCGTCGACGCACGAATCGGGCGACGCGTGCCCGCCGCCGGCGGATCGCAGCCGCGGATACGTGTGGGCCGTCTATGCGGGATTCGAGATTTATCTCGCCACCGATGACGGGAAAATCGTGAAAAAGCTGACCAATACTCCCGGTTATGACGCCGAAGGGACTATTAACTGGAAACTGAAGAAGATCATTTACACATCGCTTGCCTCGGGCGATCTGGATCTGTGGACCATGAACGAGGACGGCAGTCACAAGAGGCGCATCACCACGGCGGAAGGCTATGATGGCGGCGCCGTTTTTTCGCGCGATGGAACCAAAATCGTGTGGCGCGCGAATCATCCGGATACGCCGGAGAAACTGGCGAATTATCGCAGCCTGCTCAAGGACAATCTCACCACGCCGATGAAAATGGAGCTGTACATCGCCGACGGCGACGGGAAAAATCAGAAGCAGATCACCAATTTCGGCTGCGCCAGCTTCGCCCCGACGTTCACTCCCGACGGCAAAAAAATCCTGTTTTCCTCCAACAAGCACAAATGCGACAGCCGCGATTTCGAGCTGTATTTGATTAATCTGGACGGTACGGGCCTCGAACAGGTGACGAATTTCGGCGGCTTCACTTCATTCCCCGAATTTTCGCCCGACGGCAAAAAGCTGGCCTTCGCCACCGATTACAAAACCACGGGCAAATACGAATTCAACATCTACACCGCGGATTGGAAATGAAGTCCTGGCTCACCCTTATGCTTGCGGCGGCGATCGTTTCGGGACAGCCCAAGAAAGTGCTGGCGATCGGTGCGGTTTACGGATATCAGCACGACGAAACCACGGATGGCCTGGCGACCATCTGGAAGCTCGGCAAAGACACCGGGTTGTGGGACACCTATATTCGCACCGACACGCAACTGATCACCAAGAAAAAGCTCGACAATAACGCGAAAAATCTGAATGATTTCGACGCGATTATTTTTGACACCACCGGCGAGCTGCCGCTCGACGACGAGCAGAAAGCGGCGCTGATGTCCTTCATCCGCGAGGACGGCAAGGGATTCGTCGGTATCCACAGCGCGCTCGACACGTTATACAAGTGGCCGGAATACGGTGAAATGATCGGTGCGTGGTTCGATCAGCATCCCTGGGGAGTGTTCGACGCGCCGGTGATCGTTGAGGACCCCAATTTTCCGGCGATGCGGTCTTTTCCGCGCGAATTCACGATTCACGACGAAATTTATCAGCCGAGCAAGGAATTTTCGCGCGACAAGGTGCGGGTGCTGGCGCGTCTGGATGAGACCAAGCTCGATTACAACAACCCGCTGGTGCATCGCGCCGATCACGATTTCGCGGTCGCGTGGGTGAAGAATTACGGCAAGGGTCGCATGTTTTATTCGACCTTCGGGCACACCGCGGAGGCCTGGAAGCGGGCGGACGTGCAGGCGATGTATCGGGAAGCGGTGAAGTGGGCGCTCGGCCTGGAGCCGGGCGATGCCACGCCGCGGCCGCGGCCGTAGGCTCTTCTAATACAAAATTCTGGTGCGGATCGTCCCGGGGACCTGGTCGAGACGATTCCGGATCTGCATGGAGTGCTCCCGCCCGTCCGTTTCGATATCGATCACCACGTAGCCGATGTGCGGATTGGTTTGCAGATATTGCCCGGCAACGTTGATGCGCTCCTCGGAAAAAATCGCGTTGATGGCCGAAAGAACGCCGGGCTGGTTGCGATGGATGTGCAGCAGCCGGTGACGGCCGGCCTGCTCGGGGAGTTGCACCTCGGGAAAATTCACAGCGGACAGCGTGGTTCCGGTGTTGCTGTAACGGATCAATTTTTCGGCGACCTCCACGCCGATGTTGGCCTGCGCTTCTTCCGTGCTCCCGCCGATGTGCGGCGTCAGGATCACGTTATCGAACTCGCGCAGCGGGGAATGGAACTCGTCGCCCGCGCCCTTGGGTTCCTTGGGAAACACGTCGATGGCCGCGCCGGCCAGGTGTTTCGACGCGAGCGCGGCGGCGAGGGCGTCGATATCCACCACGGTGCCGCGCGAGGCGTTGATCAGAAATGAGCCGGCGCGGATGCGCGCGATCTCGCCCGCGCCGATCATGCCCTTGGTCTGGGGCGTTTCGGGAACGTGCAGCGTCACCACGTCCGAAATTTCGAGCAGCGAATCGAGCGTGGGCACGGATCGCGCGTTGCCCAGCGCCAGCTTGGTCTCGATGTCGTAGAAGAACACGCGCATGCCCACCGCTTCGGCCAGCACTCCGATCTGCGTGCCGATGTGGCCATAGCCGATGATGCCCAGCGCTTTGCCGCGCACTTCGCGCGAGCCGGCCGCGGTCTTGATCCACTCGCCGCGATGCGCCGCGGCGCTGCGGTGGGGAATGCCGCGCATCAGCATGATGATTTCGGCGAGCACCAGCTCGGCCACGCTGCGCGTGTTGGAAAACGGCGCGTTGAACACGGGAATCCCGCGGTCCTGCGCGGCTTCGAGATCCACCTGGTTGGTCCCGATGCAGAAGCAGCCGATGCCGGTCAGGTACGGCGCGCCCGCGATCACTTTCGAGGTGAGCCTGGTCCCGGAGCGGATGCCGATGAAGTAGGCGCCCGCGATCGCCTTCACCAGCGCCGGCTCGGCGAGCGACTTGGGGTGGTATTCGACATCGGTGTAGCCGTCGCTGCGCAGCGCATCGACCGCGCTTTCGTGAATCCCTTCGACGAGGAGGATTTTGATTTTCGATTTATCGAGAGATGTGGTTTGCATTTAGTGTGGTTTGTGGATCGCAGTTCGTCGACGGCGATTTCGCAGCCGGCCATCCATCACGCACCCGCCAACGAACTACCCACCACGAACCACGAACTATTATTGTCGCAGCGTCCGCTCAGAGACCAAGAAGGCGCGCGGTGTTTCCACCCAGCATGCCGGCGCGATCGGTTTCGGACACGTCCAGTGCACGCAGGCTTTCGAGCATCAGCTTGGGGCTGCCGATCTGGTGCGCGTAATCGCTGCCCGCCAGCAGATGATCGGCGCCCGCGAAGGCGATTGCCAGCTTCAGCGCGTCCTGGTTGAAATTGACCGTGTCGAAATAAAATTTGCGCAGGTATTCGCTGGGCGGACGGTCGATATTCACGCGGCACTCCTTGAACGCGCGCCAGCCGCGGTCCAGGCGCTCGGCCATGTAGGGAATCGTCCCGCCCAGGTGGGTGAGCGCCCAGCGGATGCGCGGAAATTTTTCAGGAATTCCCGTGAAGACCAGCTTCGATGCAGCGAGCGTCGTGTCCATCAAAAATCCGACCAGCGGCATCAGCCAGAAATCTGTCATCGCTTCGACGCCGACGGGATGCGTGGGGTGAATATACAGCACGGCGCCCAGATCGTTGGCGAGCTCATATAGAGGAAGGAAGCGCGCATCGGCCAGGGCGAGGCCGTTCACGTTTGAAAACAGCATCGCGCCGGGCAGATGCAACTGGCGCATGGCGCGCTCGAGCTCTTTAACCGACGCCGCCGGATCGTTTAGCGGCAGTGTCGCCAGCGCGCTGAATCTTCCGCGATGCGCCGCGATCCCTTCGGCGAATTCGTCATTGACCAGCGACGCCAGGCGCGCCGCGGTCGCCGGCGATTCGACGTGCGTACCGGGCGTGGTCAAGGTGTACACCTGCATGTCGATGCCGAGATCGTCGAGCATCTTTCGCCGCACGTTCAGGTCGCGCTGGCCGGGAACCGCGATGTTGTAGTCGCCGGGATAATGCAGCAGCGGATTGCCGTGATCGTCGATGGTGACGCGCACCGCGCTTTCGCCGGATTGGAGCGCTTTCAGATATCCGGGCGGATAGTAATGGTTGTGGAAATCAATGATGGGCATGTTTTTTCGAGGTGATCCAGAAAAAGACGGGAAGGCCCGCGGCGACCAGCAGGAGGCCGATGGCGGACTCTTTCCAATCCGCGGCGAACTGGTTGACCACCACTACCGCGCTTCCGGCGATCAGCAGCAGCGGCGCGAGGCGGATGCGCCGCTCGAATCGCATCAGCCCCAGGGCGAGCAATCCGAAAAATAGAAATTCGGTGTACACCACGCGCGTGAACAGCGTGCGGTAGGTTCCCGTCAGCACCAGCGCGCAGGCCCACACGGCTTGCGCCAGAATCGCGAGGTGCGGCGTGTGAAATTTTTGGTGCGCCACGCCCATGCCGCGCGGCGCCAGGCCGTCTTCGGCCATCGCGTAGTAAACGCGCGGACCTTGCAGCACCACTCCGCTCAATCCTCCAAAGGCGGAGACGATCACCAGGATGGCGACGGTCGCGGCCGCGCGCGGCCCGATCAGCACCTGTGCCGCATCGGCCGCGATGTGCTGCGAATTCAGCACGGTCTGGAGCGGCAGAACGCGCAGGTACGCCGCATTCAGCGCCAGGTAACAGGCGGTGACGATCAGCATTCCGGCGATGAGCGCGCGCGGAATGGTTTTTTCGGGCGCGATGGTTTCACCTGCCGAGTAAGTGGCCTGGTGCCAGCCGCCATAGGCGAACAATCCCGCGCTGATCGCGAGCAGCAATTGTCCGATTCCGCCAGCGGCGGCAAGGGGCGGGTCGGTATGCGCGACGGGCGGCGCGAGCATCGCCACCGCGATGAGGATTCCGGCGATCGCCGCGATCTTGGCGATGGTGAACACGGTCTGCACCGTGCTGCCCGCGCGCACGCCGAAATAATTGACGCCCGAAAGCAGCGCGATCGATCCCACCGCCGCGGCGCGCATGCCTTGATCGCCCATCGGAAAAAGCACGGCCAAATACCGTGCCAGCACCACCGCGATCGCGGCGATGATTCCGGACTGCGCGCTCCAGAACATCGCCCAGCCCCACAGGAATCCCGCCGAGGGCGAGACGGTGTGCCTCAAATAAACGTAAACTCCGCCGGTCTGCGGGAATTTTCGCGAGAGCGCGGCGCAGACCAGCGCGCCGGCGATCGATAAGAGCCCGGCAGCGGTCCAGGCGGCGAACATCGCGGGGATGGTCGAGACGTGGCGGCTGACTTCGGAAGGTTGAACGAAGATGGATGCGCCGACGATGATGCCCACCACCATCGCGGTGGTCCGGACCAGGCCCATGGAGCGGTTGAGCAAGTTTTCAGTGTATATCGCGGGGTGTCATCGCGGTTTGTGACTCAGGGAGCTATCGCGGGTCAAGACCGCTTGCTAACGCGCGCGGCTCCGCTCCATGGCGCCCGACGGCAGCATCGCTAGCGGAGCCGCGACGGTCACGGAGCGGATACGGGCGCGCCACTAGCGCCAGATCTGATACCACTTGCGTGGCTCGGCGGGGATCTGCTCGGGGAGCGGCTCCAGAGGATCGCCAGTGAGCGTCGCGCGCGGATTGTCGACGCACAGGGCGTCGGCCCATGCTTCGCTGTAATTCTTGACCAGCCAGGCGTGCACCAGGTCCAGGCGGGGAGGACGATGCTCGCAATCGTGGGCGTCGCTCGCCACGAAATGAACCAGGCCCCGGTCGAGCAGCGCTCGCGAAAAATCCAGCGCGCGGCGGCCAAAATCGCCCAGCAGACTCTGCGCGGTGACCTGCACGTACGCTCCGTCGGCCACCCACGATTCGATCGATTCCAGCCGCTGGCGCAGCAGGCCGTTGCGTTCCGGATGCGTGATCACCGGGTCCATGCCGGCGTCCTGAAGCCGCGCGAAGATCTCCGGAGTGTTGCGGAAGATCAACAGGTCGGAGAACTCGACCAGCAGATAGCGCTGCTGATTGATGGTGTATTTGCGCGGATTTTCGATCGCGTCCTGGATATTGTCGTAGCTCAGGTGAAAATCGCAGCCCGAATACAGGCGGATTTCGGGGACCGCTGCGGAAAGCTCGGCCACGCGCTCGCGGATTTTCGCGGGATCGAATTTGTAGCTCAGATTGGCGTGTGGCGTGGCGACCAGGTCGGTGGTGCCGTTTTCAGCGGCCATGCGCAGCATCGCCAGCGAATCCTCAATAGTTTGTGCGCCATCGTCCAGAGAGTACAGCACGTGGCTGTGGATATCGACCAAGCTTCAGTTTATCCGAGGCGCATCTGTGGTATCTATTGGCCAAGCGAAAGGAGACCGTTTATGCCGGCGACCGCCGTGTGTACTCACCTCGACCAGATTCAGGATGTCAAACCGCGCACCAAGGGCTGTGAGGAATGCCTCAAAACGGGCGACCGTTGGGTCCATCTGCGCATGTGCCTGACCTGCGGCCACGTGGGCTGCTGCGATTCATCCAAGAACAAGCACGCGACCAAGCATTTTCACGCGACCCAGCACCCCATCATGCGCTCGGCCGAGCCGGGTGAAGAGTGGGGATGGTGTTATATCGACGAGGTGATGCTTGATCTCGACTGAGTGGCCCGCGCTCGACTTCGACGCCTGGGAAGCGACCTGCGACACGCTGCACATGTGGACGCAGATCGTGGGCAAGACGCGCATGGTGCTGGCGCCGCCGATGAATCAGTGGTGGCACGTCACTCTGTACGTGACGCCGCGCGGATTGACCACGTCGGCCATCCCTTATGGGCCGCGCACCTTTGAAGTCGCCTTCGATCTGATGGCGCACCTGGTGCGGATCACGGTAAGCGACGGCCAGGAGTCCGCGATTCCGCTGTATCCGCGCGCGGTCGCCGATTTTTACGGGGAATACATGAGCTGTCTGCGATCGTTGGGGATCGAGGTGAAGATTCCGCTGCAGCCCGAAGAGTTCGACGACACCACTCCTCACGATCAGGATCATCATCACGCGTCGTACGACAAGGAATCCGTGGAGCGCTTCCGGCGCGCGCTGATTTCCGTAGACCGGACGTTCAAAGAGTTTCGCGCGCGATTTCAGGGCAAGTCGAGCCCGGTGCAGTTTTTCTGGGGATCGTTCGATCTGGCGGTGTCGCGCTTCTGCGGCAAGCCGGCGCCGCCGCGGCCGGGCGCCGATCACATGAACGCGATCGCGTATTCGCACGAGACCATCAGTTGCGGATGGTGGCCGGGAGATCGCCGCTATCGCCGCGCGGCGTTCTACGCCTACGCGGTGCCGCAGCCGGAGGGTCTCGAAAAGCAACCGCATTGGAACGCGCAGTTGGGCGAGTTCATTTTGAACTACGGCGAAGTGCTCTCCGCGGATTCGCCGCACGACGCGGTGCTGGATTTTTGCGAGAAGACTTACGGGGCGGCGGCGAACCTGCGCGGTTGGGATCGCACGGCGCTGGAATTTTCCACACGGCCGCAGGCGGACGCCGGTGCGCGCGGGTAATCTTTCCCGGTGATTCCGCTTAGCCGCCTGACCGCTTGCTGACGCGCGCGGCTCGGGTTCACCCCGCCAGACCGCAACGCGAGCCGAGCCGCGACGGTCACGGAGCGGAGCGCGCTACTTCTGCTCCAGCTTGACGAGCTGAATGCGGCGGTTGCGCTTGCGGCCTGCATCGGTGCTGTTGGCGGCCAGCGCGTCGGCGTCGCCCTTGCCCACCGCTTCCAGGCGCGCGCGCTTCACGCCGCGATTCACCAGGTAATCGACCACCGCCTGGGCGCGCTTGAGCGAAAGCGCCTGGTTGGCGGCTTTCGTCCCGGTTGAATCGGTGTGGCCCTCGACGCGGATGCGCCAGTCCGGATTGTCCTGGAGCATGGCGAACACCTCGCGCAGCGTGATCACCGACTCCGGCGCGATGTCGGCGCGGCCGGCGAGAAACGTGATGCCGTATAGCGGAATGGTCCCCGCGTTTTCGAGCGCGTCTTCGATCGATGGCGCATCCACGATCGCGTCCTCATCAGGAGGCGCGGCGGTGATCTCGGTGACGGTGTAGTAGTGCGATGCGGCCTCGACCGTCAGCCACTGGTCGCCCTTGCGCGCGGTGATCGCGCCTTCTTTATCGGCGAAGGTATAGGGAAGGTCGAATCCGGAAGCGCGCAGCACGATGGAGGCGTGGCGGACGATATCGGCCGGCGTGGTGGATTCAGTGCATTCATACATCACCGCGCGCGTGTCGCCGTCGATTCCGGTGGTGATGGGTTCGCCGCCCTGGCCGTCATCGCGCACCGGAACGTCGAGATGGTCGCCGGTTTTCGACTCGCAGTTGTCGATGCGGCACATCACCAGCTTGGGCAGCGACTTGGAATCGGCGCAGTTAGCGGCGTCCGGCGCCAGGCGCGTTTGCGCAGCGAGCGGGAGAGCGAGCAGCAGTACGCCGATAGATTTCACCGGTGTTCAGAAATCGACGGATCGGGGCGAAAGCTTTAGATCAAAAGAACGCGTGGCCTGAAAGGCCACGCCTCAAAAGAGACATTGCGGACACGAGGCGCATCCGATTGGGGCGCGATCTTCAGATCGCGCGTTTGTGATCCCGGCGATCTCGCCGATTAGGGCCGGATTTTTTTACCGTGCGCGCTTAAAAAACTGCACCGCGCGTTCGTGCTTCTCGGCCGCTGCGCGCGTGGGGAAGGTCCCCAAGTTTCTGCGATGGCCGGACTTGGGGTCCTTCTTGCGTGAATACAACCGATATTCGCCGGTCTTGAGCTTGCGAATCATGCCTGGGACGATGCAATCGATTTACCAGGTCAGGCGCCCGAGCAGCACGATGCGGCGTCGCATTGAGCGCGGCGGATCAAACGGCCAGGTTTAGCTGCCCGCATCAACACATTTCCTCAAAGGAGCATTCCGCGTCCCCACTTCCGGGCCCGCGGCGCCGCTGGTGGGCCAGTTCGGGACGCTGGGCCGGAACGTGCTGCGCTTGGATCCGTTTATCGAGTGTGCCGTGGTTACAGCGGCACCGGATTAGGAGAGGGAAGTTTCCATTTCCGAGGAAAGCTGTTCCCATTCGGCTACGCGAGTTTCGAGCTCACTACGGCGCGCGGAAACGATCTCGTTCAGGCGCACGGTCTCTTCGACACTCTTGAAATCCGCCAACGCGGCTTCGTGCCGCGCGATCTCGGATTCAAGCGTGGCGACCTCGCGCTCCACTTCTTTCAACCGGTCCTGAAGTTTTTTGAGCTTGATCGGATTGACGCGCTTTTTCGCTTCCGAATGCGCGGGCAAGGGCGCGGGCGCAGGCTCGGGCTCGCGCACCGGCGATTCGCCTCCCTGCTTGCGCCACAGGTAGTCTTCGTAATTGCCGGGAAAGACGTGCACGTGGCCGTCTTCGATCTCGAAAACGCGCGTGGCGAGCTTATCGATGAAGTAGCGGTCGTGAGAGACGAACACCACCGTGCCCGAATAGCGGCTGAGCGCTTCGAGCAGCACGTCCTTCGCGCGCATGTCCAGGTGATTGGTGGGCTCGTCGAGCAGCAGGAAATTCGACGGCGCCAGCAGCATCCGCGCCAGCGCGTAGCGATTGCGCTCGCCTCCGGAAAGCACGCCGATGCGCTTGAAAACGTCGTCCTCGCTGAACAGGAAACAGCCGAGCAGCGTGCGCAGCTCGGTCAGCGTGGCCGACCGCGACGCGTTCGACAAATCGTCCAGCATACGCGCCTCGGGATCGAGCTCCTTATATTGGTCCTGCGCGAAATAATCCGGCAGCGCGTTGTGGCCCAGCGTGTAGGAGCCCGACGTGAGCGGCTCGGTCCCGGCGAGCAGCTTGATCATGGTCGATTTTCCCGCGCCGTTGATGCCCACGAGCGCAATGCGGTCGCCGCGCTCGATGATGAAATTCGCGCCGCTAAAGACGTGCTTGGCCCCGTAGCTTTTCGCGACGTCTTTGAACTCGGCTACGATGCGCCCGCTGGGCTTGGGCTGCGGAAAGGAAAAGTGGATGGTGTGCTCGTCCGGCGGAATCTCGATGCGCTCGATTTTTTCGAGCTCCTTGATGCGCGATTGCACCTGCTTGGCCTTGGTCGCCTGGTAGCGGAAGCGGTTGATGAACGCCTCGAGCTGCTCGATGCGTTCGCGCTGGTTGCGATACGCCGCCTCGAGCTGCGAACGGCGTTCTTCCTTCTGGCGCAGGTACGAATCGTAATTGCCGGAATAAAAATGCACCTGCTTGTTCCAGATTTCCACGGTTTTGTTGACGGTCACATCCAAAAAGTAGCGGTCGTGCGAAATCAGAACGTAGGCGTAGGGATAATTCGACAGATATTCTTCCAGCCAATTGCGCGCTTCGAGATCCAGGTGATTGGTCGGCTCGTCGAGCAGCAGCATGTTCGGTTTCTGCAGCAGAAGCTTCGCGAGCGCGATGCGCATCTGCCAGCCGCCGGAGAATTCCTCGGTGCGGCGCTCCCAATCCTCCTTGCGAAATCCGAGCCCGTCGAGCACGGTTCCCACCTGCGCCTCGATGGCGTAGCCGTCGCGATTGCGGAATTCCGTATCGATGTGATGCAGCCGGTCCGCGGCGGCGGAATATTCGGCGCCGTCGGGGTCGAGCTCGGCGAGCTTGTGATGCAGCGTTTCGAGTTCCTTCTCCATCTCGCGCAGATCGGAAAACACGTTCATGCATTCGGCGAAGATCGTGCGTCCGGAAAGCGAGAGTCCATCCTGCGGCAGATAGCCTTGCGTGATGCCGCGCTGCATGCTGAGCGTGCCGTAATCGAGCGACTCCATCCCGGCGAGAATTTTCAGCAGCGTGGTTTTGCCGGTGCCGTTGGCGCCCACCAGGCCGGTGCGCTCCTTCGGCGTGATCAGCCAGTCGCAATTTTCAAACAGGAGTTTGTGGCCGAATCGTTTCCCGGCCGCTTGGAGTTGGATCATTTACCCGAATTTGTTGCGCGGATAATTCCATTCTAGCGAACCCGTCTGGTCGACAGACCGCTCACTGACGCGCGGGGCTCTGCTGAGCCGGGTTGCGGCGGTCGCGGAGCGGTCAGCTACGAGCTTCCGATCAGCACTCCGGTGACGAACACCAGCGCACCGCCGAGGCCCACCTGAAGCGCGGCGGACAGCGGCGGCGTCTCCATATAGCGATTGCGAATCCAGGTGATGGCGGCCAGCTCCGCGATCACCACCAGCACGGCGATGGTCATCGCCGCGCGGAAATCGGCGAGCAGGAACGGCAGCGTGTGCCCCACCCCGCCGAGCGCGGTCATCGCGCCGCAGACCACTCCGCGAACCCACGGATGGCCGCGGCCGGTCAGGCTGCCGTCGTCCGACAACGCTTCCGCGAATCCCATGCTGATACCCGCGCCCAACGACGCCGCCAGTCCCACGCGAAACGCGTCCCAACTGCTGTGCGTCGCGAGCGCGGCCGCGAACACCGGGGCGAGCGTCGAAACCGATCCGTCCATCAAGCCCGCGAGTCCGGGCTGGACGATCTGCAAAACGAAAAGTCTCCGATTGGCTTCGTCTTCCTGCGATTTGATACCGGCTTCCAGCTTGTCTTCCTCCAGTTCCTCGGCGCGGACCTGGTGAACGCGCTCCTCCTGCGCCAAGTCGTCGAGCAGTTGGCGGATATTAGGATCGTGGGTGCGCGCGGCGGCGGCTTCGTAGAACCGGCGCGTTTCCATTTCCATGGTCGCGGCGAGATTGCGAACGGTCTCCAGGCCGAGCGGCCGGATCAGCCACACCGGACGGCGGTAAATAAAGCCCTTCACGTCCTGCCGGCGGATGAGCGGGATATGATCGCCGAACTTCTGGCGATACAGCTCGATCAGGCGACGCCGGTGACCGGATTCTTCCTCGCGCATGCCGTCGAACATCGCGGCAGAGCCCGGGAAATTCTGGCGCAATCCCTCGGCGATATCGGAGTAGACGCGCTCGTCTTCTTCTTCGAGCGAGATCGCCAGCGCCAGCACCTCGGGCTCGCTCAGACTGTTGAAATTTCGCATTTCGACTCCTCAGGCGTTTTAAGCCCCAGCATAATGCAGTCCACAGCGGAAGTGGATTGAGTGAAAATCGCCGAATCCCCGGACCGCTTCGCGCATCTAAGCGCGCAAGGAGATTTTTCGATGTCGAAACAGGACGAAGCAGGTCTCATTTTAAAGTTGTATGAACTTCGCCGCGAAGAAACCATGCGCACGGCGCGCAACTGGTACTTTCGCGAATTCAACCCCGAATCGATCGCCGATTTCCAGAACGCGATGTTCGGCGAGCACAGCCCGCACCTGCGCATGGTGGTCACCTATTGGGACATGGCCGCGTCGCTGGTAAATCATGGCGCCATCGACCTGAGCCTGTTCTCCGACGCCAACGGCGAGCACATCGGCGTATTCGCGAAAATCGAACCGATCCTGGGAGAGATCCGCGCGGCCTTCTCGCCGCAGTTTGCGCGCAACCTCGAGAAGTTGATCGACGCCATGCCGGACGGGCGCAAGCTGACCGCGGGCAATCGCGAGCGAATGAAGGCGATGCGCGCGCAGGTTTCCGCGGCGCAGGCCCGGGCCGCGAAGAGCTGACCGCCTAAGCGTTCATCAGCATTCCGACGACGTAACTCGCCGCGGCAAAGAACGTCAGCAGTTCCGTTTCTTTGCGATCCCACAGCTTCACGCCGATCAATCCGGCGACCGCCACGGTCGCGGCCATCGCGTGGCGCGGATCGTTGACGTAAATGGCAGCCAACTCCGGGCGCGTCAGGATTCCGATCGCGACGATCGCCGATGTCAGCCCCGCAACTACCCACCATGCCGTCCGCGCGACGCGCTTGGCGCGGGCTTGTTGAACACCGCCTGTCTTCAGTGCCAACCACCAGGCGCCAAGCATCGTCACGGCGGCCGATGCGGCGCATCCGATTATCGCTATGAACCAGATGTTTGCCATCGCCCGGACCTGTTGCACGAAGTCCGCCACTTGTAAGTTGTTGAAATTGCGAATCGCATCGCTCAATTTCGCGCATGCTGCGCGTTTTCACCCACCTATGCGCGTAACGATTCCCTCATATCAGCCGATGTTACGAATTCCTGTAGAATAGGAAGGGTTTCGTTAGGGATTGGGAGTGCTGCCGCAAGAATTTACGCAGCTTTTGAACAACTGGCGCAACGGCGACAAGACCGCCCTAGACCAGATGACTCCGATACTGTATGAGGAGTTGCGGCGCATTGCGCGGCATTTCCTGGCCGGCGAACGCCCCGACCATACCCTTCAGCCTACCGCTCTGGTGCACGAGGCCTACATGCGGCTGGTGGACCAGCACTCGGTCGACTGGAAAAATCGCGCGCATTTCCTGGGAGTGGCAGCGTCGATGATGCGCCGCATCCTCATTAATCACGCGCGCTCGCAGCAGGCGGCCAAGCGGGAAGGTTATACGCACGCCATCGCGCTCGAGGACGCTTTCGGCGTCTTCACCGATCCGCAGATCGATCTGGTGGAGCTCAATACGGCGCTGCAGGAGCTGACCGAGCTCGATCCGCAGCAGGGGCGCGTGGTGGAGCTACGCTATTTCGGCGGGTTGACCATCGAGGAGACCGCGGAAGCGATGGGCATCTCGCCGGCGACGGTCAAGCGCGAGTGGGGCACCGCGCGGCTGTGGCTGCTGCGGCAGATGGAAGGACCCGTTCAGTGACCGCGGCACGATGGGGTGAAGTGAAGGCCGTGCTCGCGGCGGTGCTCGACTCGGATCCGGGCGAGCGCGAACGGGCGCTCGACCAGCTGTGCCATTCCGATGCGGATCTGCGCCGTGAAGTGGAGTCCCTGCTGGCGATGGAGAATCGCGCCGGAGCCGTGCTTGAAAGCGCGGCCGCACCCGGCGTGCGCTTCCGGTCCGAGTTGACGGCAGCGCCGCCCGAAAACGTCGGCCCCTACCGGATTGTGAAAGAGATCGGACGGGGAGGGATGGGCGCGGTGTATCTGGCCGAGCGCGACGACGGCGAGTATCGCAAACAGGTGGCCATCAAGCTCATCAGCATGGGCCGCTTCGATCCCGGTCTTCAGAAACGATTCCGCCGGGAGCGGCAGATCCTGGCACGC
>Ga0335077_10001893_pt1 | contig 24938 bp, 26 predicted proteins | sample Lox_Sample_31_FD_207151 | JGI IMG/M metagenome (GOLD analysis project Ga0335077, IMG submission 207151) | Soil microbial communities from Loxahatchee National Wildlife Refuge, Florida, United States - Lox_Sample_3.1 | ecosystem: Environmental > Terrestrial > Soil > Wetlands | place: USA... | reverse complement strand
TTCTTCTTCGGGGCGGCTTTCTTCTTCGCAGCTTTCTTAGTTGCGTTCTTCATCGATTGATTCTCCCTAACATCAAATTTTGCGATCACGAAAATCGCAATGTGATTCATATATAAGGTTCTTCGGGCAGAATGTCAAGAAAAAAATGCATACTGCGACCCCGAGACGGAAACTTGAGGCCGCTTCACCGCGTACCAGCAGGCATGCGCATCGTGCTCGCGGTGGTTCCAATTGCGATCGCAGCGGCCCAGGGACCGGATGCGCGCGAGATTGTTCGCCGGTCGCTCGAAGCGAGCGAGCAGAACTGGAAAATCGCGCGCAACTACACTTTCCTCCAGCGGACAGAGGAGCACCGGATGGATGCCGGAGGCGGTGTGAAGTCGAAAGAGGTGAAGACCTACGACATCACGCTGCTCCAGGGTTCGCCGTACATCCGGCTGGTGGCGCGCGACGACCATCCGCTCCCGCCCGCGGAAGAAAAAAAGGAACAGGACAAGCTGCAGAAGAGCATCGCCGACCGGATGAAGGAGTCGCCCGCTCAACGCGAGCGCCGTATCAACGAGTACGACAAGCGCCGGAAGCGGCAGCAGGACGAAATGCGCGAGGTCGGCGAAGCGTTTGACTTCCGGATCCTCGGCACCGACCGCGTGGACGGCCATGACGTCTGGGTGCTCGAGGCAACACCCCGCCGCGGTTACGAACCGCGCAGCCGGGACGCAAAGATTCTTCCGCACGTCCGCGGGAAACTCTGGATTGACCAGAGAAGTTTCCATTGGGCCAAGCTGGAGGCGGAGGTCATCTCGCCGGTCTCCTGGGGCCTGTTCCTGGTGCGGCTCGATTCCGGTGCGCGTCTCCATTTCGACATGACGCGCGTGAATGACGAAGTCTGGCTGCCCCAGCGGATCTGGATCTCGGCGTCGGCGCGCCTCGGCCTGTTCAAGAAACTGCGAGTCGAGGAAGACACGACATACAAGAACTACCGGAAGTTTCAGACCGATTCGCGCATGGTCGCGAGCCAGTAGGAGACACGCCAACCCTGACCTACGTTATAATTGCGGCCATCCGGTCCGGCGGAGGGGACGCATGCGTTGCAAGAATCTGTGGGTTGCCCTGGCAGCAGCCGGCATTGCATCGCTCTTCGCGGCGGCTGACGCTTCCAAGCCATTCACTCCACAACAGCGGCGGTGGTGGGCGTTTCAGAAGGTAGCCAGGCCTGCTATCCCTCAACCCAAGAATAGCACCTGGGTCAAGAACGACATCGACGCAATCGTTCTGGCCAGGCTGGAAGAGAAGCATCTCACGCCGGCGCCTCCAGCCGACCGCATCACGCTTATTCGGAGGGCCACCTTAGATCTCACGGGTCTGGTGCCCACGCCGGAAGAGGTCCGGGCGTTCGTGAGCGATCCGGCGCCGGATGCGTTTACAAAGGTTGTGGACCGGCTGCTCGCCTCTCCACGTTACGGTGAGCGATGGGCGCGGCATTGGCTGGACCTGGCTCGCTACGCCGATAGCGAAGGCTTTAAGAGCGATGAAACGCGCCCCAACATCTGGCGCTATCGGGATTACGTTATCGACGCCTTCAACCAGGACAAGCCTTACGACCGGTTCATCAAGGAACAAATCGCGGGCGACGAGCTTTATCCGCAGGATGCCGCGGCGCTGATCGCCACCGGTTTCAATCGCCACTTTCCCGACGAGAGCAACGCTCGCAAGCTAATGGAGCGGCGCCAGGAGATTCTGAACGACATCACCGATACCGTGGGGGCAACATTTCTGGGGCTCACGTTCGCTTGTGCCCGGTGCCACGATCACAAGTTCGATCCTATTTTGCAGAAGGATTACTACCGCCTGCAGGCCTTCTTCGCCAACACGCGCATCGAGGATCACGCTGCCCTTGACTTTGGTGAACATCGCATTGCATACGAACAGCAGTACGCGGAATGGGATGCGAAGACCAGAGACATTCGCGCGGAGATGCACAAGTTGGCCGAGCCGCAGTTACAGGCGCTTTACAAAGAGAATTTCGACAAGTTCCCGCCTGAAATTCAAGACGCCATCACCACCGCGCCGGCTGAGCGCACGCCCATCCAGTGGCAGATGTACTACAAGGCCAGACCTCAGCTCGATCACAGCGAGGACGAGGCCGCGCGCGAGCTCAAAGGCGATCCCGCCGAGCGCTGGAAGGTGCTGAAGGCGGAGCTGGCGACCTTCGACGGGATCAAGCCCGCTCCTGAGCCGGTGGCCCAGGCCATGATCGATAACGGCCGTGAATCTCCCAAGACACATGTGCTCGCGGTGGGTGTCTACGACGCCTACAAGGAGGAGGTCCAGCCGGGTTTCCTCTCAATCCTAGATCCTGGCCCGGCCCGGATTGATCCGCCGGCGAATGTAAACTCAACCGGGCGCCGCACGGCGCTGGCCAACTGGCTGGCTTCCGCTGAAAATCCGCTGACCGCGCGCGTGATGGTCAACCGGGTCTGGCACTATCACTTCGGGCGCGGCCTGGTGGGAACCCCGAGCGACTTCGGCGTGATGGGAGAGCGGCCGGCAAATCCCGCGCTTCTCGATTACCTGGCCACCACTTTTGTCGAGAACGGCTGGAGCATCAAGAAAATGCACCGCTTGATCCTGCTGTCGAACACGTACCAGCAGTCGGCGCGGTTCAACCCGGAGGCCGCGAAGGTCGATCCCGAGGATCGCCTGCTGTGGCGGTACAACCGGCACCGTCTGGAAGGGGAAGCGATTCGCGATTCGATCCTCGAGGTCAGCGGGCGGCTGAACCTTAAAATGGGTGGCCCCGGCGTGTTCCCGCCGCTGCCAGAGGGTGTGGTCACTCGCGGCGGGTGGAAGAAGGATGAGGACCCATCCGAAGCCGATCGCCGCAGCGTATATGTTTTTGTAAGGCGCAACACGCGGTATCCGATGTTTGAGGTCTTCGATATGCCGGATACGCACGAAAGCTGCCCCCGCCGGAATGCGACGGTTACGGGTCCGCAGGCGCTCGAATTGCTGAATAATGAACTGGTGCTCGACTGGTCGCGTTCCCTCGCCGCAAGGGTTTCAAACGACGCCGGGTTGGCACCAGAGGCACAGGTGGATCGCGCCTGGCGCTTCGTGTATTCACGCCCGGCAACGGCGGAAGAGCGCCGGGAAGCTATGGGATTTCTGGACCGTCAGCGCGCCATGCTCGGCCAACGCATGTCCGCCGGGGATGCGCAGAATGCCGCGCTTGCGGACCTCTGCCATATGCTGGTGAACTCGAATGAGTTCATGTATGTAAATTGATATGCTGCGCACGCTCTCCCATCACTGGCCCGTCACCTCGCGCCGCGAATTCTTCACCCGCGCGGGCAGCGGACTGGCCGGCATCGCGCTGGCTTCTTTGCTGCGCGCAGAGGGCGCGGATCCTCTGGCGCCCAAGCAGCCGCATCATCCTCCCAAGGCCAAATCCATCATCTGGCTGTTCATGGAAGGCGGCCCCAGCCACGTCGATCTGTTCGATCCCAAACCCAAGCTTCTCGAACTGGCCGGCCAACCCATGCCGCCATCGTTCGGGCGTCCCGTTACCGCCATGGGCACCTCGAACAACACGCTGATGCCGAGCAAGCGCGTGTTCAAGAAGTATGGGCAGAGCGGCATCTGGGTGTCGGACTGGTATCCGAACATCGCGGAGCACGTCGACGACTTGTCCGTGATCCGTTCGGTGTGGGCCGACGGGTTGAATCACGTCGGCTCGGTTTGCCAGATGAATACCGGCTCCATTCTTGCGGGGCGGCCCGCGATGGGAGCCTGGACAACCTATGGACTCGGGTCGGCCAACCGGAATTTGCCGTCGTTTGTGGTTTTGCTCGACGACAGAGAACCCATAGGCGGGCCCAAAAACTGGAGCGCCGGTTTCCTGCCGGCGACTTTTCAGGGCACGCAGTTCCGCCAGGGCGATACGCCCATCCTGCACCTGAAACCGCCCGGCGGCGCCACGCCCGGCGAGCAGCGCAGCAAGCTCGATTTCTTAAAACAGTTGAATGAGCGGTACTCGCTGCAGAATCCGGGCGACTCGGAATTGGAAGCGCGCATCGCGGCGTACGAACTGGCGTATCAGATGCAGTCGGCTGCGCCTGAAGCCGTCGATCTGAGCAAAGAGACGGAAGCCACCAAGAAGCTCTACGGCCTGGATGCGCCGGAAACAGCGGCGTTCGGCGCCAACTGCCTGCTGGCGCGCCGTCTGGTCGAACGCGGCGTGCGGTTTGTTGAGTTGTTCGCGGGATCGGGCAGCGGTTGGGACGCGCACACTGATATCGAAGGGAATCATTCCCATCGCTGCCGGGCCTCGGATAAGCCCATTGCAGGCCTCCTGGCCGACCTGAAATCGCGAGGCATGCTGGATGAGACGCTGGTGGTGTGGGGCGGCGAGTTCGGCCGCACGCCCTTCAATGAGAAAGGCGACGGCCGCGACCATAACCCGTGGGGGTTCACCATGTGGATGGCCGGCGGAGGAACAAGAGGCGGGCAATATATCGGGGCGACCGACGAGATTGGCCTGCGCGCCGTCGAGAGGCCCGTTCACGTGCATGATATCCACGCATCCATTCTCTGGTTGCTGGGAATCGACCACGTTTCTTTAACGTACATGCACAATGGCCGGGCTGAGCGGCCAACCGAGGTCTACGGGAGCCTCATTCACGAACTGTTTGCATGACCCTCCTGCCGCTGCTGTTCGCCATCTACGTTGAGGGAGACGACCGGGACCTGGCGGAACGCCTGAAGCGCCGCGAGCCGGCAGCGATGGGTGAGTTGTACGACCGTTACGGCAAGCTGGCCTACTCGCTGATCTACCGCATCGTGCGGGACACCGGCGTGGCCGAAGACCTAGTGCAGGAGACTTTTTTGCGCGTGTGGAATCGCGCCCAGGGATTCGACGCGGAACGCGGCGCGCTCGGCCCGTGGCTGCTGGCGGTGGCGCGCAACCGGGCGATCGATTACGTTCGCTCATCGGGTGGAAAAATGACCAGAGGAGCGCTCGAACTCGAAGCGGCTGAGCATCCCACGGTGTTCGTGAACTTCGAGGCCGACGTGCTCAGCCAGGACCGCGCACGGCGGGTGCGCGGCGCAATGGACCGCTTGAACGAAAACCAGCGGCACGTCATCGAACTGGCGTACTTCGAAGGGCTGTCGCAGTCCGAGATGGCCGAGCGCATGGGCCAGCCGCTGGGGACAGTAAAGACTTGGGTGCGCACGGCGCTTAAGAATCTGCGGGAAGAGCTGCGCGAAAAGGCAATAACGGCATGACCTGCGACGAGCTGCGCGATCAATACGAACTCTACGCGCTCGGTGTGCTCGATGCCGCGGAACGCGCGGAACTGGACGAGCATCTGCACCGCGAAGGCGACCCGTGCATCGAGGGAGTCCGGCATGCGCGGGAACTTGTAAGCAGCCTGGCATCGTTGGCGCCGCAATCGCCGCCGCCGGCGCGGTTGCGCAACAAAGTCACGGGATTGGTCGCCGAGCCGAAGCGGATGTGGAGCTGGACTCTCGTCTGGATCGCGGCCACCGCGTGCCTGGCGGTGATGGCTGTGTGGCTCAATACGTCGCGCCGCGAGGAACAACGGGCACTCGCCCGCGCTCTCCTCGATGTGCAAAGCAGGAAGGTCGAGCTGGCCCGCCTCAATGAAGCCTTCGCCCTGATGAACGATCCCGCCGCCAAGCAGCTGGTGTTCGGCGAGGGCGCGCCCAAGCCGCGCGGCCGTGTCTTCGTCAATCCGAAGCAGGGCGTCCTGCTGCTGGCCTCGAACCTCACGCCCGCGCCGTCGGGAAAGATTTACGAGATGTGGATCATTCCCAAGGGCGGCAAGCCGCTTCCCGCCGGCCTGTTCCAATCGCAACCGAACGGCACGGCGATGTACCTGCGCGAAGGCGCGGTGGACGTGGCAACGACGGGCGCAATCGCCGTAACGCTCGAACCCGAAGCGGGCTCGCAAGCGCCGACTACAACACCGCTGATCGTCGCCGCGTTGTAACAGGTACCGCTCCCTGTGGTCGCGGCTCAGTCAGAGCGCTCTCTGCGGTGAATCATTCGTAACTGAGTTTTGCGTTCCAGTCGCCCCGGCCCTCCGGCGTCAGGTCGAAAATATTCCAGACGGGTGACAGCAGGTCGATTCCGCGATTGATCTGTTCTTTCATGGTCGCGGAGTGCGAATAGAAATGCTTCACTGAGCCATCGGGCGATCGCACGAAAACGCTGATCCCCGGCTGCTGGCTGCCGTCCGCATCCTGGTAATGCAGATCCGCCTTGAAATTTGAGCCCGCGCTCGAGACCAGGCGCAATCTGTGCCAGCCGCGTCGCCGGCCCCAATCGCGCAGCTCGCCGACGCCTACCTGCGCGATGACGGCGAAATTCACACGCTGCCGGAGATGATGAGCTACTCCGTTGAAACCGTCGATCCAAAGCGTGCACATCGGGCAGGGCTTCTTCTGGGCCCCGCCGTACATGTACTGATAGACGACCAGGGGCTTGTCTCGATCCGCGAACAATCCTGACAGACGCACCTGGGTGAACGGACCATCCCTTTCCAACTCTGCCGGGCCTTCCTCGAACACGTAGTCCTCGATGGCCGTCTCGACCGGCAGCTTGCGGCGCAACGCCGCCACTCGCTCACATTGATCGCGCAGCGCGATCTCAGCTTCAAGGAGCTCTGCCCGCGCTCTGCGGTAAGTCTCGCTCTCCTTCTCTAACGGCCCTTTCATGGCTGGTTCCCCCGTGCGGCCCGGTGAGTCGGCGTCGTAATCTGCGCCATCAGATCGTGGAAGCTGATTTCGGACCACGTTTCGGCAATGCGGCCGTCTTTCAGCCGGTAGATGTGATTCTCGGTCCAGTGGACCTTCTTGCCGGTCGCCGGCACGCCCTGGAACTCTCCAGTATGAACAGCGTGCGCAGTATGCCGTTCGACCACGCGATTGCCTTCCACGATGGTGTCGTTCGCGGTGACATGTACCTGCGAGAATGCATTGAAAATCGTTTTCCCGACAGCCTTCTGGCTTGCCGGCCCCGGCGGCAACTCCGGACCGGGAAGATGCAGTACAAAATCAGGAGTCATCAGCTCGTTGACGATGTCGAGATTTTCCTGGTTCTTGAACTCCTCCATGAAGCGCCTCACGACGGCGACCTTCTGTTCGCGGAAATAAGGAGCCATCTTGGACCAGTAGTATTGCCGCCAGCCCTGGTTGATTTCGTCGAAAGCGCCGGCGGGAACCCCGGTGTGAGTCAGGGAGAGCTGTGTTTGCCGGCCGCCATCGAGCGGCGTGAGGTCGTAGATTACGCGCGAGTAATGGCCCTCCGGCCAGTCCTTGGCGTGCCACTGCTGGACGATGCGCTCGTTAAGCTTCAGCTCCAGCGTTTTGCCGGTGAGCTGTCCGCCATAAAGCGCGAATGCGCCGCCGAGCCTGCGATCGATAAGAGCTGGGGCGCCGGTGAACACGCTGTGCTTTGCGGAATCCATGAGGGCTTCGAATACTTCAGAGGGAGCGGCGTTGAACGTCACATCATGCATGACGGTTCTAGTGGCTGCGCTTCTTTGAAAGTGCTCCGCCAGGCGGTCGGCAATCCGGCTCCAGCCGCCCTGGTGCTGCCGCACGCGTTCAACCGACGGGAAGCGTTCGTGTGTAAGGACCAGTTCGGTTCCGCCCGTGCGTTCCAATAGCTCAATGGTGACGAGCGTGGTCTTGAAGTCGGTGTTTGTTGAAATCCACGTGAAGCTCAATTTTGACGGCGGCTCGATCACCTGGTACTGGCCGGTGTGCTCGCAGTCTTCTTTCGGGCTTTTCATGACGATGCGAAGGGACCCGCCTACGCGGAAATCAATCTGCGCCTCGCTGTGCGTTACGTCTCCCGGACACATCCATGCGCGGATGCTCTCGGGATCACTCCAGGCGGCGAATACCTCTTCTCGGGATGCCGGTATCAGCTTTCGGATCACCAGCCTGTCGTCTGTCGCTTCAATCAGTTCTGCCATAAGTCCTCTTTTCGCGCTTCTTGCGTGTGACGATGTGACGCTCCAAGGCATCCAGCCTGACGTCCCAGAACTTGAGGTAGTGATCGAGCCATGCCGAGGCCTTCCGCAGCGGAGCCGCGTCCAGCCGGCAATGATGCTCGCGACCCGCGACTTCGCGGATGATAAGGCCCGCGCGCTCCAGGACCAGAATGTGTTTGGAGATCGCGTTAAGCGATACCGGGAACGGCCGGGCGATCTCGGTAACGGTTGCCGGCTTTTGCGCCAGCCCGGCAAGAATCGCGCGCCGCGTCGGGTCGGCCACGGCCGCAAATACTCGATTCAGAGCCTCAGAGCTATGTTCAACCACTTGGTTGAATATAAGTCCCGGCGCAGCGGCAGTCAAGTTCATTTCTGTAAAATCCGCCCTTCGCCGGGCCTGTGCCACACTGTAAGATGAGTCCCATGGATCAGGAACTGGATATTCGCGAAAAGGGCGGCGTCCGTAGCGGCGTCCAGCAGGTTTCCGATCACCGGCTGTTCATGCAACTTCTCGGCTTCGGTGACGCGGAAGACACCTCCGCCCTGGTTCGCGCGCTGGAGTCGGCCGGCATTCCCGGCGTTCTCTACGCGGATGCCAACGACGCGCACGGCGTCGGCTTACTCACCTGGAGTGACATCCCTGATTTCTTCGTGAGCCGCTTGCGGGAATTTCTCAAAAACGGGCAGTTCGCCGCGCTCACGCCCAAACTCGAATATTCCATGCTGGGGCGCTCGTACGCGTTAGGCCACGAGCCCGACCTCGAAGACTGGCTCGTCGAAAAGCCCAAGCGCGCCGTGACAAATCCCGTAGCTCCCTGGGCGGTCTGGTATCCGCTGCGGCGCTCCGGCGCGTTCTCGGCACTACCGCCCGAGGAACAGACCCCGATTCTTCGCGAGCACGGCAAGATCGGCCATGCCTTCGGCGAGGCCGGTTACGCCCAGGATGTGCGCCTGGCCTGTTTTGGACTGGACAAAAACGATAACGACTTTGTCATTGGATTGATCGGCAAGGAGTTGTATCCGCTCTCAGCATGTGTGCAGGCCATGCGCAAGACCAGGCAGACCTCGCAATACATCCAGCAGATGGGACCATTTTTTGTCGGAAAGGCAATCTGGCAAGATCAGTTATGAAAACACTACTTACATTAATCGCAGGCGCCGCCCTGGCATTTGGCGCGGATGCTCCGAAGACTTTTACGGGCGTTATCACGGATGCCATGTGCGGCAAAGATCACTCCATGATGGGCGTCAAGCCCGATTCCAAATGCGTGCTGGAATGCGTGAAAGCGGGCTCCAAGTACGCTCTGGTTGTGGGCAACGACGTCTACGAGTTGAGCGATCAGAAAACACCCGAGAAATTCGCGGCTCAGAAGGTCAACGTCAAAGGCACTCTCAACGGCAAGATTATCCAGGTGCAATCCATCAGCGCGGCCAAGTAAGGCTGGCGTGATATTGCGCTTTGGGCCGTACCAGCGCAACGCTGGCTCGGATATCATGAAAGGCCGATGCCCCGCTGCATGGCCGTTTTTGCGCTCGTGCTTGCCCTCCAACTCTGTGCCCAGGAAAACGCAAGCGTCACCAGTCATGTCGTAATCACCAACCTCGACGGCAGTTCGCCGCGTGAGGTTTACTCGGCGCCGAAGCGGATCGAAGCCCCGAACTGGTCGCCGGACGGAACGTATCTACTCTGGAACTCAGGTGGCAAGCTCTGGAAGTTTCCACTGGCGGGCGGTCAGCCTCAGACCGTTGACACCGGCACAATCCGCGACATCAACAACGACCACGGCATCACGCGCGACGGCCAGTGGTTCGCGATCTCCGCTGAGCAAATCTTTATTCTCCCCTCGGCAGGCGGCGAGCCGCGCCAGATTACGCGAAAGACGCCGAGTTACTTCCATGGCTGGTCGCCGGACGGCAGATGGCTGGCTTACTGCGCGGAACGCGACGGAAATTTCGATCTCTACCGCATCTCCAAAGACGGCGGGACAGAAGAGCGCCTGACGTCGAACCCTGGTTATGATGACGGACCTGATTACTCGCCCGATGGTAAATGGATCTACTTCAACTCGGATCGCTCCGGCAGTTGGGACATCTGGCGCATTCCCGCCGACGGCGCGGGGCCGGACGACGCGCGCGCCGAACGCGTCACCTCCGACGAATGGGAGGACTGGTTTCCGCATCCGTCGCCAGACGGCAAATGGATCGTCTTCCTTTCCTTTGCGAAAGGCACTCAAGGGCATCCTGCAAATCAAAACGTCATGCTCCGCCGCATCGCCATGCCCGGCAAAACTGCCGCAACAAGCGAGATCCTGACGCTCGCGAAGTTTTTCGGCGGGCAGGGCACCATCAACGTCAATTCGTGGTCGCCGGACAGCAAACATTTCGCGTACATCCGCTACTCGCTCGCCGGGGAGGCTGCGAAGTGAATCATCCGCGGCGCGCCGGCGTCGTCTTTTTGATGGTGCTGCTCAGCGTGATGACGTACATCGACCGCATCATTATCACCATCGCCGGCCCCGACATCATGAAAGAATTCGCCATTCCGGACATTCAGATGGGAACCGTGTATTCCGCATATCTGTTCACCTACACCATCATGATGATTCCGGGCGGCTACCTGGCCGACGTATTCGGTCCGCGCGCGGCGCTTGCGACAATGGCGTTCGGATCCGCGCTGTTTACCGCCCTGACGGCGCTCGGAGGCTCGCCCGGTCTGGGAACGTATATCGGAATCGTGCCTTCCTTCCTGGCTGTGCGGCTGGGCATGGGAATCTGCGCAGCTCCCATGTATCCGGCGAGCGGAAAAATGAATGCCAACTGGAACCTGCCGGCAGCACGGGCGCGCGTTTGGGGCTGGATCGCGTGTGGTGCGGGGATTGGCGGAGCATGCACGCCTGTGCTTTTCCGTTGGATGTACGCAAACTACACCTGGCAGGGCTCGTTCTATCTGGCGGCGCTGGGAAGCGCGGTCCTCGGCGCCGTTTGGTACTGGTATGTGCGTGATTATCCGCGAGAGGAAATGCCAGTGCGGGGCGCGCCGTCGCACGCTCGCACACCCTGGAAAGAGCTGCTGACCAATCGCGATCTGATGCTGCTGACGGCGGGCTACTTCACGGTCAACTATTTCGAGTACATCTTCTTTTTCTGGCTTTACTACTATTTCGGGACAATCCGCAAAATGGGCATGGATCAGAGCGCCGTCTATACGACGCTGATGTGGATCGCCTGGATCGTGATGACGCCCGTCGGCGGCTGGATCTCCGACCGGCTCATCCTACGCTATGGCATGCGAAACGGCCGCCGCATTGTGCCCGTCGTGGGGCTCAGCGTCAGCGCGATTCTGGTCTATGTCGGATGCAACGTTACCGGCACGCTGCCGACCGTCCTGCTGCTGTGTCTCTCGCTGGGCGTGGCCGCCAGCACCGACGGACCTTACTGGGCCGCAGCCATTGATGCGAGCGGCCAACACTCCGGCACGGGCGGGGCCATTTTCAACACGGGCGGTAATCTCGGCGGCATGCTTGCGCCCGCCTTGACCCCGCTCATCGCCAGTTGGGCAGGCTGGTCGGCCGGCCTGTATGCCGGCGGTGCGCTTGCGCTCATCGGCGTCATCGTGTGGTTCTTTATCGGAGCCGAATCAGCGGCCCGGGCCGGCGCCGCGCAGGAACAAGTTGGCTAGAATGGCGTCAAGATGCAAATCAACGAGGCGAATTCGTGAGTTCTAGCGATTTCGTATTTCGCGATGGGCTGTTTCGCGGCAAAGTGGCCTTTGTCACCGGTGGCAGCAGCGGCATTTGCCTTAGAATTGCCGAGCGCTTCGCCGCCCAGGGCGCCAAGGTCGCGCTGCTGGGCCGCACGCAGGAAAAACTCGACCGCGCGGCCGCAGGTATTCGTGAAGCGAGCGGCGATGCCGCCGGATTCGCGGCCGACGTCCGCGATTATGCGGCCCTTTCCGGCGCGCTCCAAAAAGCCCGGAATCTGTACGGTGAAATCGACATCCTGCTCTGCGGCGCCGCCGGAAATTTTCCAGCGCCTGCGCTCGGCATGTCGGCAAACGGGTTCAAGGCGGTGATTGATATCGACCTCCTTGGCACATTCAACACCTGCCGCGCGGCTTACGAGCATCTGCGCAAGCCCGGCGCATCGGTCGTTGCCATTTCCGCCACCCACGCGTTTCGTCCCATTCCGATGCAGGCGCACGTGTGCGCGGGGAAAGCCGGCGTCGACATCCTCATCAAGACCCTCGCCGTTGAGTGGGGCAGCGCGGGCATTCGTTTGAACGTTGTCTCGCCCGGACCGGTTGACGACACCGAGGGCATGCGCCGTCTCGCTCCGACTGAAGACATCCGCGCACGCCTCACTCAGTCCATTCCGCTTCGCCGATTCGCCGGCAAAGACGAAATCGCAAACCTGGCGCTATTCCTATGTTCCGACGCCGCGGCGTATATCACAGGAGCAGTCTTCGTCTGCGATGGCGGCCAGTCTCTCACCGGCTCGAGTTTCGCATCGGTGATGGCGAGCGGACCCCTTTAATCTGAACCTGGCTGCCGATACGCTCCGCTACCTCGATACACTATGTCGAGGAGCCAAACGCAATGCCAGACAAGAGTCTAGAAGACGACAGTTTCTCTGACGAACAAAAGCAATTGCTGAAAACGCTGGGCATGAAAGCTCTCGATTTTCTGGTCAAGATCGGTCCGGCGCCCGAGCTGGCTAAGGAAGGCTACAAAGTGGGTCGGGAGCTTTCCAAAACCTCTAAGACGCTGGACAACTTGGGCTCGGAGCCCGGGGAGATTACTTCCTCCGATTACAGCATCAACAGGCTGGCGAAACTCGCCAGATATCTGCACAGCGAGATGGCGAAACTGGCACGCCACGACGAGAACTGGTGGGTAGAGGTTTCCGGGGTCAATCTCCTTCAGCGCGAACAGACGACAGAGGCGCTTCAAAAACTCCAACAGCAGCGGCGGTTGCTACTGAACCTGCAGGAGTGCTGCGACGGACTGAAGGGGTTGGCGGTGGTAGCGATGGGGGCGGCGCATCTTAACATCAAGGGCATTGCAAAGATGTACATGCCGAGTCTCGTGGCTATCGATGGCATCGTAATCAACCAAACACTGGATCATTTCGACAATTGCAACAAGTGTATCGACTCGTCGCTAGGCAAGCTGGAGAACGCTATTCGCACCACCGCCGACTACCAGAAGAGCGTGGATCGCTTCCTGGCTCTGGTGAACAGCGGGGATCAGCGCAAGGCGCTGGATGCCATCCGGGAGAACTCATCCGGCAAAGCGGCCGGTGCGGGGAACTAGCGCGCTCTGTTAGTCGCCTGAGCAGCTTGCTCGACGGCGCGGCCGCAGCGCGAGTCTGCCGGATTCCGGATGTTAGAATCGCATTTGCTAATGAATCCGGATTTTCTCGTCGTCGGCGCCGGTGTGGCCGGCTTGCGCGCAGCTATTGAACTGGCGCCCGCGGGCGAGGTGCTGGTGATCGCCAAAGATACTCTGCACGAATCCTCGTCCGAATATGCGCAGGGCGGGATTGCCGTCGCCCTCAGCGATGACGATGAGGTGGAACTGCACGAACAGGACACTATCGCCGCTGGCGACGGGCTATGTGACCGCACCGCCGTGCATACGTTAGTCGACGAGGGCCCCGCTGCCATTCAGCAACTCATCGCATGGGGAGCTGAGTTCGATCGCGAGGGCACGCGACTGGCCTTCACGCAAGAAGGTGCACACAGCCGGCGTCGCATCCTGCATGCTCATGGCGATTCCACGGGCCGCGAAATCGCGCTCACACTGTACCGCAAGGCATCTTCGCTTCCCAACGTCCGTTTTCAGAGTTACGCTGCGATCACCGACCTGCTCCTCAGCGACAGCGCCGTTGCGGGCGCCATGGTTTTCGACGCAACTGCTCACGCAAGCCACCCCATCTTCGCTCGCGCCATCCTGTTGGCTACGGGAGGCCTGGGCCGCGTTTATCTCGAGACGACTAACCCGGACGTGGCCACCGGCGACGGAGTTGCCATGGCCTGGCGCGCCGGCGCCGAGATCAGCGACATCGAATTCGTTCAGTTCCACCCCACCGCGCTCCATGTCGAAGGTGCGCCGCGCTTCTTGCTCTCCGAAGCGCTGCGCGGCGAAGGCGCTCACCTGCTGAACTCCCGTGGCGAACGGTTCATGCACCGCTATCATCGCCTGGAGGAGCTGGCGCCCCGCGATGTCGTCTCGCGCGCTATTGTGGCGGAGATGCAGGCAACCGGCGCGCCCCACGTCTTCCTCGATCTCAGGCACCGCGGCGGCGATTTCATCCGCTCGCGTTTCCCGCGCGTCTATGAAACCTGCCTGCGCTACGGTGTGGATCTTGCCACTCAAGCCGCGCCCGTGCATCCGGCAGCGCATTACGCCATGGGTGGCGTGCGCACCGATCTGAATGGTCGTACCAGCCTGGCCGGTCTTTACGCCGCGGGCGAAACCGCATGCACCGGAGTCCACGGCGCCAACCGGCTGGCCAGCAATTCGCTGCTCGAAGGCGTAGTGTTCGGCGCGCGCGCCGGCCGCGCCATGCGCCAATCGGACGCCGTGCGCCCCGCGGCTGGCAACGTGAAACAGCCTGACGCCTTTTTTCCATGCACTACTGAGGAGCAAGTACGGGGTCTCGCTTGGGAAAAATGTGGCATCCTCCGTTCCGGTGAAGGATTGGCCGCCGCCTGCAAAACGCTCGAAGCCGACCGCCTGGTAGCCGACGCAGAAGCAGGATTGAACGAGTTCTGCCTGCGCAACATCCACACCGTGGCGCTGCTCATCGCCCGGTGCGCGCTGGCCCGCCGGGAGAGCCGCGGCGCCCATTTCCGCACCGACTTTCCCGAGAAACAGGCAGCGTTCGGGAAACATTCCATCATTGTGAAGGGCGATGCAGTCCGGTTCCACTAGGCAGCAGCAGATTATCGCCCCTGTCTGCGCGTTGCTGATCTTCGCCGTCATGCCGATTCGCGCGCTCCCGCCCAGTGCCGTGTTCTGGACCGCGCCTTGCATCTTGCTGGCCGCCATGCTGATTGCCTGGGCTGCGGAATCGGCCCAGTTTTTTGTGGCGCAGGGCTTCGCGTTGGCCATTCTAGCGTGGCTGCAGACTCTTCCTGAATTTGCGGTGGAGGCTGTCCTCTCCTGGAAGCAGCAGGTCCCATTGCTCCTGGCCGGTCTAACCGGCGCGCTGCGCCTGCTCACCGGCCTCGGCTGGCCCATGATCTATTTCACCGCCAGCATCATGCACCGGCTGCGCACCGGGCAAAAGCTGCGCCGCATCGTATTGGAGCCCGAGCATTCGGTCGAAGTTGTCGGTTTGCTCGCTTGCATGGCCTACGCCGCGGTCATTTGGTGGAAAGCCACGCTTAATTTGCTGGATGCCGCCATTCTCATTGCCATCTACGGCGCATACCTTGCCGTGCTGCGCCACGTACCGCCTAAAGAAGCCGAGGGCATCGAGGACCTCGAGCTCGTTCCGCGCACCATCGTCACATCGCCGCGGCTGGTACGCATCAATCTGATCGTGGCGCTTTTCCTGCTGGGCGGGGCGCTCATCTACTTCATGGCCGAGCCATTTCTTGGCAGCCTGTTGGCGGTCTCCGCGGCGCTTGGAGTCCCGAATTTCGTCTTTATCCAGTGGGTAGCGCCGTTCGTCTCCGAGTTTCCCGAGAAAGTCTCCGCGTTTTACTGGGCGCGCACGGTCGATCGCGCCTCCATGGCCCTCATGAACATGGTCTCCAGCAACATCAACCAGTGGACGTTGCTTGCCGCCATGCTGCCCATCGTCTTTTCAGCAAGCCGCGGGGCGCCTTCCACGATCGTGTTCGACTCTCAACAGCAGCTCGAAATTCTCATGACGCTCGGCCAATCCCTCATCGGCGCTCTTTTCCTGATCAATATGGAACTGGTGTGGTGGGAGGCGGCCTCATTGTTTCTTCTCTGGGCGATCCAATTTGCGCTCTCGCCGATTCCCCTTTCCGCAGGCCTGTGGGGGACGTTGGCCGGGCACATTCATCGGTATGTGACCTACGCCTATCTGATCTGGTCGGCCGTAGAAATCGGGCGCATGGTCATCGGATGGAGCAGGCCCGCCGCTTTCCAGCACTTCGCCGAAATGTGGCGGCAGCATGTCAGAAATCCCCGTCCTACGCGATAATGAAGTAACCACTCAATGCAAACGAAAATTCGCTCCACGACGGTCCTTTGTGTCCGTCGCGACGGCAAAGTCGTCATGGCCGGCGATGGCCAGGTGACTATCGGCCAGGAAGTCCTGAAAGCCTCGGCCAAAAAACTGCGCCGCCTCTATAACGACAAGATCCTCTCCGGATTTGCCGGCTCTACCGCCGATGCCTTTTCCCTCTTCGCGCGCTTCGAATCGAAGCTCGAACAGTTCAACGGGAATCTGCCGCGCTCGGTGGTCGAGCTGGCCAAGGAATGGCGCACCGACAAAATCCTTCGCCACCTGGAGGCGCTGTTGCTCGTCGCCGATGCCACCAACATCTTCATCGTCAGTGGAAACGGCGATGTCGTCGAGCCCGACGAAAGCGTAGCCGCCATCGGTTCCGGCGGGCCGTTTGCCATGGCCGCCGCCACCGCCCTGATGCGCAACACGAAGATGTCCGCCCGTCACATCGCCGAACAGGCCATGCAGATCGCCGCCAAAATCTGCATTTATACGAACGAAAACATCACCTATGAGGAGCTTGGATAACCATGGTGATCTATCTTCCCAGCCAGTCCGTAGATTCCGAGCCCATACTCGATGAGTTGACTCCGCGCGAGATCGTTCGCGAACTGGATAAGCATGTCGTCGGCCAGGCGGAAGCCAAGCGCGCCGTCGCCATCGCGCTACGCAATCGCATCCGCCGCCAGAAACTTTCCCCGGAGATGGCCGAGGAGGTGATGCCCAAGAACATCCTCATGATCGGGCCCACAGGCGTGGGAAAGACCGAACTCGCCCGCCGCCTCGCCAAGCTGGCCAACTCTCCGTTTCTGAAAGTTGAAGCCAGCAAGTTCACCGAGGTCGGATACGTGGGCCGCGATGTGGAATCCATGATCCGCGACCTGGTGGACATCGCCATCGACATGGTGCGTGAAGAGCGGCTGGAAGAGGTGGCCGACCGCGCCGAATCGAACGCCGAGGAGCGGCTGCTCGACCTGCTCATGCCGCCTCAACCGGAAAGCAGCGAAAGCGCCGAGCGCACTCGCGAGAAATTGCGCGAACGGCTCCGCGACGGCAAGCTCGATGACCGCATTGTGGAACTCGAAGTGAAAGAGCGCGGCCCTACTCTGGAGCTGGTCACCAACGCCGGCATCGAGGAGATGGGCATCAACCTCAAGGACATGCTGCCCAACTTCTTCGGCCAGCGCAGCCGCAGGCGCAAAATGCGCGTCAACGAAGCGATGGACTACCTGGTGCAGGAGGAAGAGCAGAAACTCATCGACATGGACCAGGTGACTCGCATGGCGCTGGAGCGCGTGGAATCGAGCGGCATCATCTTCCTCGACGAAATCGACAAGATCGCCGGGCGCGAATCCGGCCACGGCCCGGACGTCAGCCGCGAAGGCGTACAGCGCGATATCCTGCCCATCGTCGAAGGCACCACGGTTAATACGCGGCACGGCTTCGTGCGCACCGACCACATCCTGTTCATCGCCGCGGGCGCGTTCCACGTTTCCAAGCCCAGCGACATGATCCCGGAGTTGCAGGGCCGTTTCCCTATCCGCGTCGAGCTGAAATCGCTTTCCGTCGAGGATTTCATCCGCATTCTGAAGGAGCCGAAGAACGCGCTCACCAAGCAATACGAAGCGCTGCTCGAGACCGAAGGCATCAAGCTGGTGCTCACCGACGACTCGCTCGAGGAAATCGCCCGCTTCGCCGCGCAAGTGAACCAAAGCGCCGAGAACATCGGCGCCCGGCGCCTCCACACCATCATGGAGAAGGTGCTCGAAGAAATCTCCTTCGCCGGCCCAGACTTGAAAAAGAAGACCGTCAAAGTCGATGCCGCCTACGTCCGCAAGCACCTCGCCGACATCGTCAAGGACCAGGACCTGAGCCGGTACATCTTGTAGGAACTAATCATGGCGCATCTGGCTGACTACTACCGGGACACCGATCCCAAAGCGCTCGAAGTCTTTCTCTCGCTGCAGAGGCAGATGACCGGACCGGAGAAGATCGCCGCCGTCTTTCAAATGAACGAAATGCTGTGGAACCTCGTGGAATCCGGCGTTCGCCAACAATATCCGGGGGCGGGAGACAGGGAGGTCTTTCTTCGCACGGCCGCGCGCTTTCACGACCGCGAAACCATGAAGCGCGTCTACGGCTGGGAGCCGGACCCCGTCACTCCGTGACCCCCGCTGCCGCTCTTCAGCAACTGCTGGATGCGCTGGAGCGCCTGAACATTCCTTACCTGGTCACCGGCTCGGTCGCCAGTTCCTTTTACGGCACCCCCCGCGCCACCCGCGATATCGACTTGGTCGCCGCGGTTCGCTTGGATCATGTGCCCCCCCTAGTGTCCGCTTTGGGGCGCGACTTCTACGCCGATGCCGATATGATGCGTCAGGCGATCTCTGCCCAACGAGCGTTCAATGTGATCCATTTCTCAACCTCGTACAAGTTCGACATTTTTCCCGCTGGTTCTGATCCGTTCACGCAATCCCAATTCAAACGCCGGCAGAAGGCGTCCTTTGCAATCGAACACGAATCGGTTGAATTTCAGGTCGTCAGCGCGGAAGATTCAATCCTGAGCAAGCTGCTCTGGTACAGGTCTGGCGGCGGTGTTTCCGACCAGCAATGGAGGGACATCGTCAGCGTCCTCGATACTCGCCGCGGAACGCTCGATCTGGAATATCTACACCAGTGGGCACAAGAACTGGGGGTGCATGACCTCCTCACGCGAGCGCTAAGCAGGTAGCGCAGCGCCGCGCCCGTTTTCTGTGGGATCCGCGGGCTTTCGCGTCCCCGGCGGACTACAATAACGTTTTCGTTCATGCCCCGCCACCGTCGAAATTTCCTGACGCTCTCCGCCACCACCCTCGGCGGTCTGCTGGTCTACACCCTCGATCGCAAAGCTGGCCGCGTTCACGCGCAGGCCGGCTCTATAAAAGTTCCCCTCCGCTTCTTCACCGAAGACGAGGCCCTGACCATCGCCGCCGCCGCGGCACGCATCTTTCCTGCCGATGAATCCGGTCCCGGCGCCAACGAGGCCGGCGTCGTCATTTACATCGATCGCCAGCTCGCCTCGGCCTACGGTCGGGACTACTACCGCTACACCCAGCCGCCTTTCGAGGAAGGCGTGCCCGAGCAAGGTTGGCAGGGGAAGGAGACGCCACGCGAAATCTATCGTGCCGGCCTGAAACTCCTGGGCCGCTTTCATCGCTTGGCGCCCGCCGAACAGGATGCCCGCCTGAAACAAATCGAGACCAGTGTGTTCTTCTCCCTGCTCCGCACTCACACCATCGAAGGCATGTTCTGCGATCCCATGCACGGCGGCAACGCCGGCATGATCGGCTGGCAGATGGTCGGCTTCCCCGGACCCCGCATGAGCTATTTCGACGACGTGGACCGGCACTACGGCGCTGCTTTCCGCTCCAAGCCCGCGAGCCTGGCTCAAATGCTCGGCCATCCGGTCACGCCGGGCGAGGACACCGAAACGTGAGAACCCTTCCGCCGGTGGATGTCGTCATCGTGGGCGGCGGGTGGACCGGGTTAACCATGGCGAAGGAGCTGGCCACCCGAACGGGCCTCAAGATCCTGGTGCTCGAGCGAGGCGGGCCGCACAAGACCCGCGATTACCTCGACAATATGGATGAGCTGGATTACGCCATCCGTCTGCGTACGATGCAGCCGATTCGCGATGAAACCGTCACCCTGCGCCACTCTGCGCGGGACCGGGTGCTTCCCATCCGCCAGTACGGCTCCTTCCTGCCCGGTACCGGCGTGGGCGGTTCGGGCGAGCACTGGAGCGGCATCTCCTACCGCTACTACCCGCACGACTTTGGCCGGCTATCTCACCTCGTGGAAAAATACGGTCGCGCGCGCCTCCCGGAAGACTGCGCCGTTCGCGACTGGCCCATCTCCTACGACGACCTCGAGCCCGACTACGAACGAGCCGAGCGCCTCATGGGCATCTCCGGCAAAGCCGGCAACCTGCGCGGCAACAAGATCGAGGGCGGCAACATCTTCGAGGGGCCTCGCCAGTCTGACTACCCAACCCCGCCCATGAAACTGCCTTACCTCGCCGCGCTATTCCGCGATGCCACGCACTCGCTCGGCTACCATCCATTCCCTCTGCCTGCCGCGACCACCAGCGTGCCGTATACCAATCCCGACGGCGTCGCCCGGGCCGGCTGCGCCTACTGCGGCTACTGTGAACGCTTCGGATGCATGATCGGCGCCAAGGCCCAGCCCACCAATACCCTTATGCCCGTCCTCAGCCGCCGTAACAATTTTGAAATGCGCACTGGCGCTTGGGTGCGGAGGCTGGTGCCGGAAGGCGGCCGCGTCCGTGGCGCCCGCTATGTGGATGCGAACGGCGATGAAGTCTTCCAGCCCGCCGATGTCGTCTTCCTGGCATCGTGGACTTTGAACAACACGCGGCTGTTGCTGCTCTCGGGTATTGGCGAGCCCTACGATCCCAAAACCGGCAAGGGGGTCGTTGGCAGCCATCTGACTCACCAGGTGAGTGTGCCGGCCGCCACGCTGTTCTTCGAGAAGCCTCTGAACGCTTTCATGGGCGCCGGCTCGGCCGGCATTGCCATTGGAGACTTCGACTTCCTGGATCACAAGGATCTGGATTTTGTCTCGGGCGGCGCTTTGTATACCGTTTGTTATGGAACCCGCCCTATCGCTAATTTCGGGGCGGTTCCTCCCAGCGTTCACGCCCGTTGGGGATCAGCATGGAAAAAGGCGGCTCTGCATAATTACGATCGCACCGGTTTGGTGCGCTTTTATGGAGAACACTTGGCCTATTCCGGCAACTATATGGATCTGGACCCGGTTTATAAGGACCGCTACGGCGATCCGCTGCTCCGCCTTACCCTCGACTGGACAGATAACGAACGGAATATGGTCCGGCTTATTACCAGCCGGGCCGTCCAGGTCGGCCGAGCCATGGGGGCCGGGGAAATCCTGGCCTTTGAGGGGCTAAAACGGTACCAAGCCACCCGGTACCAAGGGACGCACGTGCAGGGCGGTACTATTGTAGGTGCAAAACAGACAGATTCTGTGGTAAATATGTATTTGCAGCATTGGCGAGCGCCGAATTTGTTTGTGTTGGGCGCTTCGGCCTTCCCGCAGAATCCCTCCAGCAACCCAACGCTGACTGCGGTAGCTCTTACATTTCGTGCGGCCGATGCAGTGATTCAACGGTATCTTAAGCACCCGGGTGCACTGGCTTAATCTTAACGACTCGCGCAAAGGTCTCAAGGAGCAACCCAATTCCTCATGGATAGTGATCGCAAGTACCGCCAGCGAGGCTACCAGGACTCCGATCGTCCCGAACACGGACCCGATCGAAACGGAAGCGACCGGCCCAGGCAGCCCGGCCCCCGTCCTCCGATCGACGTAACCGGCCCCCGGCTCCCTCGTCTGGTTCAAGCCGTAACGGCGTCCCGCTGCTACAACTGCTCAACCCAACTTCCCAACGGAACGGATTTCAACGGCAATTGCCCGAAATGCGGAGCCGCTTTGCACTGCTGCAAGCAGTGCGCCCACTTCGAGCCTTCCACCCGGTTCCAATGCCTGAAGCCCATTCCGGTGCGCATTCCGGTAAAGGATCAGGCCAACCAGTGCACGCTGTTCTCGCCGCGCGTGACTGTGGCCCGTGACGCTTCACCCTCCGCTCCCGCTCCCACCCCCATCGCCAACGATGCCCCCCGCAGCCCCAACGACGCCCGCAGCGCCTTCAACGCGCTCTTCAAAAAGTAGGGTTCAGGGTCGCAGCTCCAGCTCTCGTACTCCAAGCTCGCCGGTGCAGACGCTTATTTCCGAATTCGCTCAAAACACCCTTGAGGACGACAGCGGTTCACGCGCAGTCTCATCAGGGTTTTTCGCACGTGAATAGCATTCTCTTTCATGCTCGTTTCGATGGCACGATCCTATCGGTACGTCCCCGGTGCACGCTCCTTGGCCATCATACGCTCAGATACGCGCGCGCGACTTGATCCGTCAGTTCGCCGATCGAACCAGCAGCGACCCGGCGGCCCTTGTCGAGAATACAAAATTCGCTGGCCACGCGGCGCGCGAACGGCAGTTTCTGCTCAACCAGGAGCACGGTAAGCCCTTCTTCCTGATTCAGCTTCAAGAGGATGTCGCCGATTTCGTGGACAATATTGGGCTGGATCCCTTCGGTCGGCTCATCAAGTATCAAGAGCTTCGGTGCAAGCACGAGAGCGCGGCCGATAGCGAGCTGCTGTTGCTGCCCGCCCGAAAGGTCTCCACCACGCCGGTTCAGCATCTGCTTCAGCACGGGAAACAGGGCAAAGATCTGACTTGGAATCGCACGTGGGCCGTTCGTGCGCAGGCCGAGACCCACGCGCAGGTTTTCCTCCACGGTTAGATGCGAGAAGATTTCACGCCCCTGCGGCACGTAACCGATGCCAAGCCTGGCCCGCTGCTCGGCGGGGCACTTGACCAATTCCTTCCCCTCGAAGGTGATGCTACCGGAGCTGGCCGGGTGCAAACCCATGATGCATTTGAGGAGCGTCGTCTTTCCCATGCCATTGCGGCCGATCAGGCACATTCGCGAACCGCTGCGGACGGTGAGGTCCACATCCCATAACGTGTGGCTACCGCCATAGAAATGGTTGAGGGCTTTGACGGCCAGCACGCTCACACTCCAAGATAGACTTCGATAACACGAGGGTCCTTCTGCACCTTGTCCATATCACCCTCTGCAATGACCTGTCCTTCGTGTAACACGGTAACCCGCCGCGCGATCGATCGAACGAAGGACATATCATGTTCGACCACCACGATGGAGTGCTCTCCCTCCAGCGACAACAGGAGTTCGGCCGTGTGCTCAATTTCGTGCGGCGTCATGCCGGCCACCGGCTCGTCCACGAGAAGCAACTCCGGGTTCTGCATCAACAGCATGCCGATTTCGAGCCATTGCTTTTGGCCGTGCGAAAGGATTCTCGCCAGCGCTCCGCGCTGCCCCGAGAGGCCGATCATGTCCAGAACCTCGTGGATCCTCTGTTGTTGCGCGGCGGTAATGCGAGCACGCAGCGTTTTCAGGAATGACCGGGTGCCTGTCCACGCCAGTTCGAGGTTCTCGAATACCGTTAACTGCTCGAATACCGTCGGCTTCTGAAACTTCCGCCCGATTCCGGCCGACACAATCTCAGCTTCGGACATTTCGAGTAGGTTGTGATCCTCACCGAACCAGGCGGTTCCTGAGTCAGGCCGTATCTTTCCGGTGATGACGTCCATCATGGTGGTCTTGCCGGCGCCGTTGGGGCCGATGACGCAAAGCAGCTCCGCCGGTTCAACGTACAGAGTGAGCTTGTTGAGCGCCTTAAAACCGTCAAAGCTGACGGTCAAGTCCTCCAGATACAGCCTCTTGTTTCGAACCTTCATCCGGCAGTTACGCCCCGTCCGTCCTGACATTCGCCGCGGCTCGATCGGCCTCGCATTCGCCACCGCCCGTTTGTCCCTTATCTGTACCCAACGACGGCATAAGACCGATAATCCCACGCGGCAGAAACAGAGTGACCAAAACGAACAACGCGCCCAGCGCATAGAGCCATACCTCAGGAAACGCACCGGTGAGGTAGGTCTTCGCGTAGTTCACCACCACGGCGCCGGCGATCGCGCCGTACAGCGTACCCCGCCCTCCGACTGCGACCCAGATGACGGCTTCGATCGAATTGATCGGCGCAAACTCGCTCGGGTTGATGATCCCGACTTGCGGCACATACAGTGCGCCGGCGATGCCGGCGATGGCAGCTGAAAACACGAACAGCCACAGTTTGAAAGATTCAACGGGATAACCAAGGAAACGGGTCCGGCTCTCCGCATCGCGGATAGCCCGGATTACACGCCCGGCCCGCGATTCGACAATCACGCGGCAAGCCACGTAGCTCGCCGCCAGCGCGGCGGCGGTCACCACCAGCAGCACCACGTGAGTGCCGTCGGAGTGCAGGTCGAAACCCAGGATATCTTTGAAATCGGTGAATCCGTTGTTCCCGCCGAAGCCCATGTTGTTGCGGAAAAACGCGAGCATCAAGGCGTAGGTGAGCGCCTGCGTAATAATGGAAAAGTACACGCCGGTTACACGCGACCGGAACGCCAGCCAGCCGAACACCAGCGCCAGCGAGGCCGGAACCAGCGCCATCATGGCGAGCGCGAAAACGAAGTGGTTGAAGCCGTACCAGAACCAGGGCAGAGACCTCCAGTTCAGAAACACCATGAAGTCGGGCAAGATGGGATTTCCGTATACGCCCCGCGGGCCGATCTGCCGCATCAGGTACATGCCCATGGCGTAACCGCCGAGCGAAAAGAAAGCCGCGTGTCCCAGGCTCAGGATGCCGCAATAACCCCAGATTAAGTCCACTGCCAGCGCCAGCATGGCATAACAAAGGTACTTGCCTATAAGAACGATCCCGTAGGCCGAGAGGTGCAACGCAGACGATGAGGGAACCACCAGGTTGAGGACCGGCACGGCGATGGCCACAACGCTCAGCAGCGCCAGAAACCAGGCTCCTCCTCGATCGCTTCTCGTGATGAGATTCCAGAGACCAAGCACCTCTACTTGTCCTCTGCGGCGCGGCCGGCCTGAGGGAACAGCCCGCGCGGCCGGGCTTGAATGAAGAGAATCAGCGCGACCAGGATGAAGATTTTTGCCAGCACCGCCCCGGCCCAGGGCTCAAGCAGCTCGTTGACGATCCC
>Ga0335077_10001892_pt1 | contig 24955 bp, 16 predicted proteins | sample Lox_Sample_31_FD_207151 | JGI IMG/M metagenome (GOLD analysis project Ga0335077, IMG submission 207151) | Soil microbial communities from Loxahatchee National Wildlife Refuge, Florida, United States - Lox_Sample_3.1 | ecosystem: Environmental > Terrestrial > Soil > Wetlands | place: USA... | reverse complement strand
CAGTCGGGCGGCGCGATTCAAGGCTCCTCGACGGCGGTCACATGGCCGCTGAACCTCCCCGGAACCGGCACCCAGGATGCTGTCGATCTGACCATTCCGTACCGTTTTTGGGGACTTTCTGAAAACTTGTCCTGGCTTGCCCAGTTTGCGGGTCAGGGCTTCGAGGACATCTCAGCCCTTAACTAGCGGGGGCACGGCGTGGCGACACGCCGAGGCAAACTCCACTGTATCGGTGAACATCCTTCAACCTTTTGCTACTATAATAGTGAAGGTCACGGGACGATGCCGAGGCAATCCTGCTTCGTGGCAGGCGAGTCCGTAGAGACTAGACGTGGAGCACCTGAAATGGACTGGAGCAACCTTCGCAAGGACTACGAACGGTTAGGCTCGTTCACTGCCGTAGCCAGCGAGTACGGCGTTTCCAAAAGCTGGGTATCCCAGAAGGTTAAAGAGCAGGGCTGGCATAAGAAAGACTGGTCCGAACTCCCCGCTCTCTACGAGAGCGGCATGACCTACGAACAGCTTGCGGAACGCTACGGCTGCAGCATAGGCACCATCGGAAACGTCTTGCGGCGCATGGGCGTAACGCCCGAGCATCGCGGGATGCGCGGGCGCAAGTGGACCGCCGAGCACCGCGAAAGATTCCTCGCGGCAATCGGTCACGCCCCGGACTGGTCAGAAGAACGCCGCGCTAATCACCGTGCGGCCACTACTGACAATCCTGAGTGGCGAGCCAAGAATCGGGAGCATCTGAGGCACACGCGAAAGATTCGCAGACCCTCAGTCAATCCGCCTTCAGAGGTCAAACTCCAGCAAGCACTCATAGCAGCCCAGATCAGCTTCGAGACGCAAGCATCGTTGCTGAACCGGTACTGCGTAGACGCACTTCTCCATCAGGCACCAGTCATCATCGAAGTTGACGGCTGGTCACACAAGCTTCGCGAAGAGCGCGACGCACGACGTGATGCCGCGCTCACCCAAGCTGGCTACCGCATTTTCCGCTTCACCAACGAACAGGTAAGCGAAGATGCGGGCAGTTGTGTCCGTGAGGTCATGACGGCCTGCGGCCTGACACCGGAAGCTAACTCTGCCGCCATCGTCCGCAACTACCGGATAGGAATGCCTCGCGAGGGCAACCCGAACTGGGGTGGCGGACCGGACCTGCATGCTCGTATATGCGAGAACTGCGGGAAACCGTTCGAAGCAACAGTTCGCAACGGCGGCAAGGAAGCGCGTTTCTGCAAATATGACTGCTACTGGGACTGGATGCGCGGTCGCCCACGCGACCAGCGAACCAGTTCCTGATCCGCACTATTTCCAGGTGATGGCATAGTCCGTTCTGCATTCGATGACAAAGATGCAGAGGCAGGCGGAAACGTCCTGCCCACCCGCGCAACCGCTGCAAGGAGCAGCGCAGGCGTCGCGGGGAGTAACAACAATGCGCCAACCTGCTGTTGCTTCAGGAATTCATGCTGAATGAGGAAGCAGCGCATTTCGCGGCCACGTCTACCGTCATCTCGCCGCCCGGCACGCCGTCCGTTACCATGCGGGCACCGAACTCCGGCGAAACCGGCCTGACCGGCATTACCACAAACCTGTTCGTGGAAGTCACTGCCAACACGTTCTACGGCACGTCCGCAGTCAGCACCACGTCAGGAGCCGTTACGGCGTCCAACGGACAGGTCGCGGACGTTCAGATCGTTCCGTCTCCCGGCGCCCAGTGGTACAACATTTACGTCACCACAGGCTCTGTCGCCGGCACCTACTATCTGCAGACCGCTAACGTCGGCGGCCTGTACGTCACCCTGCAGGGCGCGCTCGCCACAACTGGCGGAACCGCCGCGCCAGTCGCCGCGAGCGGCACCTATTCCGCCAACGACCAGGAAGGCATCACCGCAGTCCTGTCCGGCCACTCCTCAGCCGGATCCGGTATCTATCCGACCAGCTGGCAGGCCGGGTATTTCACCCAGTCCACCGGCGACACGCTCCGCACCTCGGTTCTCAACAACGCGTTCCAGCAGCTGTGGGATGGCACCGGAAACGCATACGGTGCTTACCGCGCCGACCCGTCCGAGATCATCGCCGAGGGCGGCGATGTCATGCGCCTGTCCAATGACATCGTTCAGCAGGGCGCGGCCACGAACTATCGCCTGTTCGTCGAGCAGGCGGAAGTGCCCGGTGTGCGGCTCGGCGCAGCGGTGTCAGAGTTCCAGAACCCGATCACGCGGTCTGTGGTGAAGATCGTTGTTCATCCCTGGCTGCCGCAGGGCTCCGCGTATCTCATGTCGTACACAATGCCGTTCGCATGGTCGAACGTGTCCAATGTGCTGGAATTTGTTACGGTCCAGGACTACCTCAACTAACGGGGCCGCGGCGCGGCGACGCGTCGATGGAATCCGCACTGTTCGGGGAACCCCTCCATCATCGATGGGGAATCCCGAGCTTCAGCGATGCCCGCTGAAGTGTAGAGACTGTATGTGCGGGATCTGTGTCATGGATGTAGTTCCGGGGCATTACGGGGCTATAGCCGCAGATCAAGAGACAGTCCGCTCTCGCGCGAGATGGTAAAGCGCGAGAGGCTGGCAGAAATGACCAGCCCACGTTGTATTTTACAGACAACGTGTAACAAACCTAGGCAGTATATCCTGGCCTGTGATAGACGCCTCATTTAGGTATTCGATGTTCCTATACGGCGCTCTGGTATTTAACGCACCGTTCTACTGCGGACTAATACAAGGTATCCAAAAATCGGACAGATCGGGTACGGTCGGTACCTGGTCCTGACTAAACGCGGGCGGCCCGCGCAACCCCTGAAAGGCTGCGCGGGCCGCCCGTCCGCTTCACCAGTCCCGCGTACGAGTCTCTGAACCGTAGCGGGCCAGTATGCTCGGCGGAATGCATTTCCTGGCTAGTCCCAGGCCGGGAAGGTCCCGGCGTAACCACTGATCAACCAGGTAAGCGCCGTTTCCGGTCGTCACCACCTGGTACAGGTTAGTGCCGGGACGGTGATGGATCTTTTCTAGCATCACGTCCGTGGACTGCAGGATGTACTCCTTCATGTCCACGAGGAACTGTCTTGACCCCGAGCACACCGTCCAGCCTGGATAGCGGTTCCGGACGAGATAGGCACTCCCGTCCCCGTCAAAGTAGCCAAGCAGGAACGGGCGCCGTAGTCCGCCCAAGCCAGATGGCCACGGCACGATACGGCTCTTGCGCGGAACCACGCCCCACTGAGCGAGCGCAGCAGCCATCGGCCGGGACGTGCACTGGAAGAAGACGAAACCGTCTCGCGAAGACGTTGACAAGCCAGCTTTCGGGAACAGTTGGTCGCGGACGAAGGCGACGAGATGAGCGTCCTTTGCCTGCAGCCCGAATGCAATCCGGCCGTCATCGGTAACGTTGCCATCGGCAGCTAGAAGCCCTAGAACATAGGCTTGCTTAGCTGTCGAGATCCGGTCAAAATAGTCAGTTACGGCAGACTGTGTGACTAGCGTCTTGTGGCTGTCGAGACCAGTGTGCCGTGCCTGCTGGTACACCGCTGAGGGCGTGCGGCCTAGTCGCTTAGCAAGTTGTTGCGGCGGTTCCGTTGCATAGCACCTGTGTAGCTCGGCGAGATCCGCCTCGGTCCAGGGAATGGCATCCTCGGGGCGTTTTTCCAGGCCAAGGTGGCGAGCGCGGAGCCATATGGCGTCTGCAGTGCGGTCAATCCGCGCGCCAAGCGCTGCCGCGTCCAGGGTGCCGTACAGGTCGCGGACGACGTCGTCTTCGGCTTTGCTCCAGCGTCGGCGCCGGATGCGCTTACCATCGTTCATGTAAGCCTCCCTATCTAGGCTTGCCGTGCCCGGGAGCGTGCCAGCGCTCGCCGGGCTTCTGTGTAATTACTTTACCGGCTCCATATGACAGGCCAAAACACTGTCTGGATTTTGGGCTATTCTAGGGCTTTTTACCTTTTCCCGGCGCCCGTCCCGGCGCATCCCAGTGTAAAACCAAGGAGTTGTCCTAAATGGGTATGCCTCTGCCGCCGGCGGGCACACAAGTTGTAGCCGGACCCGAAACCTTCTACACCGCACCGTCAATGCCCGGCATCGTCACCACCCCGCCCACCGTCACCACCCCCACCTTCCCGGCCACAACAGTCGCGGCCACGAACACGACCGGCGTGAACGTAATGGCCTACATCACCAACGGCGTCGGCGCGATAACCGTCGTCAAAATCAACGGTGTCACCATCGGCGGCACCCCCTCGATCCCGGCCAGCGGGTTCGCCAGCATCCTGATTCCCGCCGGCCAGACATTCACCTGCACCTACAGTTCGGGCACCCCGACATGGGGCTGGATGGCGGTCTGAACCCGTGACAGGCTCACAGCAGTTCACTGTCACCACCACGCCGCAGGTTATCGCCGCGGCCCCGGCCGGGACGACCATAATGCCAGTCGGCTGGTTCTACCTAGCCAACGGCGCTGCCGCTATTTACCTCGGCGGCAGCGGCGTATCCGCGACGACAGGCGCGCTCGTGGCGATAAACGGGACATTCACGGGATTCTTGTTCCCCGGCGACCAGATCTGGGCTTATTGCGCTACCACATCGACGGTAACTATCCTGCAGACAGGCGGGTAACCGGTGACATACACTTTTGCTACCGTGACAGGTTCTTTCCCCGGAGCTACCGGAACTGTCACGTTCATGCCGCCAGATGTCATCACCGACCTGACCGAGACGACCGCCATCATCGGCCCGGGCGGATTCACCTATCCCCTTTCCGAGGGCACGTTCACTTCCGATCCGCTGCTGGCCACCGACAACGCCGGGCTTCTCCCGCCCGGCTGGACATGGCTGGTAACCGTCGCGCTCGACGGCGCGAAACCATACAGTTACCCGATTCTCATCCCGTCCACGCCAGCAGCCCATGATCTGGACTGCCTGGCTATCAACAGCACATGCATGTCCGGGTGGACGATCCCCCCCGCCGGTGACATCGGCGGCACGGCAGCCGACCCGACCATCGTAGCCACCCACCTGACCGCGCCGCTGCCCGTCGCCCAGGGCGGCACCGCGGCAGCGACTGGACCGGCTGCGCTGACTGCGCTCGGCGCTGCCGCGCTGGCAGGTGCCCAGTTCACCGGGGCAGTAGCCCCGGCGGCAGTCACGCTGACTGACGCTCTCACCGTCACCGTCGACGCAGCAGCCGGGAATGTGTTCGAGCTTCTGTGCACGTCAGCGGTCGGCGCGACCCGGCAGCTCGGTGCTCCGTCGAATCCTGCTGACGGACAGCACATCGACATTCTCGTCACGCAGCCATCCGACGACGGCGGCCCGTGTGCCCTGACATATGACAACACATACCTGTTTTCCACGGGGCTTTCGTCGCCGACGCTGACCACCACAGCCGGCTACACGGACGTGCTCCGATTCGTTTACAGCGCTGCGCTGGCCGGGTGGCTGCTAATCGCATGCATCCAAGGCTTTCCAGGACAGTCGCAGCCCGCAGAATTGCGGCAGCCGATCCAGTCGCGCGTCACCCAACCCGGTAAAGGCCACGTTCCCTGATGACACTTGTACGGCTCCCGGACGGCTGTTCCGGCCTGGATATGGCTAACGGCAAACGTTACGACGCCAGCCAGCCTGGCGGGACTGTGGAAATGACCAGCGCCGACGCCAGGTACGTGAACCGGTCCTGGTACGGGCAGGCCGGTGTTATGCACGGCGGCCCGCAGTTCACGGTGGGCACCCGCCGTGGGCGGTGGTGCCGGCCATGCCGGCGTGTATGGCAGGCGTGGAGTTCCCAGTGCCCTCGCTGCGGTGAGGCAACCAGTCTTCTGGAGGAAACGTGAAATCAGCAGTTGCCTACGGCATGAACGATCTTCTCCCGACACCGGACAACCCGGCAGGCGGTCAGGTCCGTGTTTCTGCTGACCGGGGCGGCTGCGGTGAATCGCATCAGGTTTCTGTCGACGGGCAGGGACGGCCGTGCATCACCTGCCCGGCATGCGCCCCGGTTCTGGTCGAAACACATTACGGGTGGGCGAACACGCCTTCCGGTGTGCCTTTGACCCCGGACGAAAGAGGCGAAGTTGAGATAGCTGAAAGGGAAGGGCAGATCGCTATGCGGATGGCGATGAAAGCCATGGGGTCGGCGGTCGCCCAGCAGGTGCAGGGTGTTCTCCCGGCCGCGGCGCCGCAGCCGGCTTTGACTGCGTCAGCGCTGGTCGCCCATCTGACGGCTATGCCAGCAGAGGAGCGCGCGGAGATCGCGAAACTGCTCAGAGGCAGCGATCCGGGTGCAGTGGAGGCTGTGAAGCCGGCCGGGAAGACGACGGCGTCTCGTGCGCCGCGGGCCCGCTAGATTCCCGGGTGCGGGCACGGCGACGGTCCCGGCCGCAGTGCGCCAGGTGCGGCGGCCCGAAACGGCATCCGTCGACCGCGAGCATTATCTGCCGGGCTTGCGGTGACCTGATCTGCCTGCGGCATGCGGTGGAGGATCCCGGTTGCGGTGCCTGGATCTGCACCCGGTGCGCCCGGGCTGCCCAGCCGGATACCGACCGGCCAGGGAAGGAATTCTGAATGGTGTGTCCGTCGTGCCAGCTGGCGGGCCGGGTTCTGCGGGACCAGCCGGAACGCGCTGACGTGATCGCCAGGTTTCATCTCGGCTGTCCCGGCGGCACATGGTGTGACTGCCAGCATGTCACCGCGTCGATGACCGCACGGTTCAGCTGACGGCCAGTTTTCTCACGGTAAACGAGTGGGGGTGATGCCCTCACCATGCCCGAATTGAATCCAGCGAGCGTCGCTGTCTCATCCGGCACTCCGTACGTCACTCCCCAGATGCTACTGTCTGCCCCCACGGGCATAGTTTTACGTCTGGTCTACTCTGGGGCCGGGTGCACGGCCGACTGAACAGCAGCAATTCAACGAGCAAGTCAATTTGTGCCGCCGTGCCACCAGCATGATCGACGGTTACTGTAACCAGCCGCTCAGGGCAACCTTGGATCAGGAAGTCTTGTACGGGCCAGGGGATTTCCGGTTCCAGATGCAGCCGAACGGTAATGCCAGGCTGCTTTTGTCCCGGTCGCCAGTCACGCAGGTAATCAATGCGTATGTGTCGCTGGCTGCCCAGTTCCCGCCTCAGTGGTCGGCAGCCGGCGCGGTTAACGTAGCGATCGAGAAACCTCTGATCGGTGTTTACGGCACGAGCGTTCCCAGTGGTTCCGATAATTCTGGTCAGGCTGTCCTGCTGGCCCCGGGGTACGTGTCATGGCTGGCGGGCAGGTTCGGGTATGCGGTTGCTGTCGAATATGTGAACGGCTGGCCGCATGGTTCTCTTACCGAGCCGGTTGCTGCCGGGGATGTGACTGTCAGCCTGGATGACTGTGCCGGGTGGGGGCCTGCGCAGTCCAGTTCGCTGCCCGGGACTGCGACTGGTGCGGCCGGGACAATTTACGATCCTGGCTGGCAGGAAGTATTTACCACGATAGCGGCGTCTGCTGTGTCAGGGGCCGGGGTGCTGACGCTTGCGGCGCCGGCTGCGTATTCGCATGCGGTCGGGACGATGGTCAGCACGCTGCCGAACACGATTATTCAGGCAGCGATTTTGTTTTGCGTGTCGCAGGCGCTTGTCCGCGGTGCTACCGCGACGACGATCCAGGCGATGCCGGGGGCAGAGTCGGTAGCCGGCGGCCGGGCTGGTGAAGACCTGGCTACTGAGGCTGAGATCCTGATCCACCCTTACAAGAGGGTTATCTAGCCGGGGCGAGCTGGTGAAAAAACGCAAGATAACCGCGAAAAGCAGTCATGCGGTTACCGCCGGCAAAACGAAAGTTTCGTCCGGGCACACGTCTTACGCGGCTTACCTGAAAGCGCATCCGTACAACAAGAAACAGCGGGCAGCGGCGCAGAAAAAGAGAAAAGCCACGGCCAGGGCGAAACACGCCGCTGGCAAAGCCAAACGCACGACACACCTCACACAGCCCGGCGCGGCCGGCGGCGGATGGATTCTCGGCGGCAACGACCAGCATGACAGCTGCGCTGCCGTAGCGGCAGCGAACAGTCTCCTGGCCTGCACGGGAATCCGGGCCAGCACCCGGGATGTGCTTGCACTGCATGCACTGGCCGGGGCCAGCATCACCGGCATCCTGGCAGTCCTCACGGACACCGGGCTCGCCGGCGGTCTCCTGGCTGGTGCGGCCCGGCTGGAAGACGGCGAGCCGCTGGATGAGCCGGGGCTGATCCTCGACCTGGATCTCACTACCGCCCAGCAGCAGCAGACCACATGGGACTGGGCGCCCGCGCCGCTGTGGGGGCCGCACGCCGCCGTTCTGCATCACGGCACGGTTATCACCTGGGGCACGACCGTGCCTGTCACAGACAGCTTCCTGGCCGTACAGGTAACCGCGGCGTGGCGGCTGCAATGGGGGCAGGTGGCGAATGCCTCTCAACTCTGTCAGCCAGTGGCTAGTCGGCTTGCTGAACGGGATCCCGCTGCCCGGGCCGGCTGGGGAAGCCGGGAACCTGGCCGCCTACCTTACCCCTCCGGATCCCGGGAACCTGACAGTTCCCACGGCCTATATCTGGCCGGAGAACGGTAACGAACGGCGGCTGACACCGCCGCGTGTCGGCGTCCAGAACGTCGCCGGACCCGGCTGGAAATACATCAGCCACCGTGTTGCCCTGTTCCTGACCTGGGTCGGCGCCGCGAACGACCCGTCCGCGGACACTAACTTCCCGGCTGTCATCGACGCAGTCATGTCGGCTTTGCGGATCAGCGACGATCAGGTCACTATCACTGATCCGGTGTCCGGGGCTTTGTCGTCGGTGCTGATCGGCATCGGCGAGGAACTCACCTACGATTTCTCGGTCGTCCACGCGCTCGCGGATCAGCGGTATCTGCGGTATGACGCACGGCTGACTGTGACCCTCGAAGAGTATTTCAACTCCTGACCATTTTCCTGCGGAGGCATGTGGAACCAGAAACGGCTCATAGCCCGGCGAAACATGCCGTCAAAGCTAACAGATATGTTTTCACGGCGTTCATGCCGTACACGTTCCCGGAACTACGTGATGCTGCCGGGGTTATTGTCGGCACTGTTGCCCCTGGTGATACACGGCTTTTCGTGCAGGCACCTGACGATACCTGGTGGGCGGCTGCGCCCGGGAAAGGCGCGTGACCCATGCCTGTTCAGGTTCCCGCCCCGGTTTACCCGGTCGCTGAATCTTTCCTCAACATGGCCCGGGAAAACATCAACGGCACCGCCGCTACCGGCACGTATGTGACAGTCCCGGTTGCCGGGTTCACCCCGGACCCGAAGATCACATGGCTGGAAGACAAAGGTCTCCGCGGTGCGATGACGTCGATTTTCGACCTGCAGCCGGGACCGTTCTGGACTGAGGCTGCCATCCCGGCGTCGCCTCTGTTCGGTGACACATTCGGGCATATCCTGTTCAACCTGTTCGGCGACTACACCGCCACCGGGACCGCGGCGTCACCGAGCACGACCCTGACCGCGAACGCGGCAGCCGGGGCCACATCGCTGACGGTTGCTTCCGGGTCGAGTTTCACTGCGGGCATGTGGATCCAGGTCGGTACTGCCAGCACAGCTGAGATAGTGCAAGTCCAGGCCGGCGCGGCGACATCTATCACGCTGCAGACGGCAACACCGCTGCGGTTCGCTCACCTCAGCGCTGCGGCAGTGACGAACACGGCAGCGGCGTATACGCACACGTTCAGCGTGATGAACCCGGCGAGCTCGACGGGCAGCGTGTCCGGGCAGCCGCCGTCGCACACGCTCGTGCACCGTAACCAGGTCATCGGCCCGGCCAGCTACTATGCCGACCTGTACACATACGGCTGTTTCTCCCAGGTGAAAATCACGGGCGAGGCGTCGGGGCTGCTGACATGGGAAGGCAACGTCACCACATGGCCGCAGGGTGCCCCGGCAGCACCGGTGACCTCGAACATCTCGACAGTCCGGATGATCCCGTCCTGGCGCGGCACTTCCACGCTCGCGTCCACTTCGGTGAATGACATTTCGTCGTGGGATATTACGCTCACCAGGGTTGTCGAGCCTGTGCCGACTGTTGACGGCGCGCAGGCCCCGTTCGTGCTTGCCCGCGGCCCGCTCGACGGCACCTTCGACCTGAAATATGACCCGGCGCTGGACGAATCCGCCCTCAACAACATGATCAACAACACGCAGCCATCGCTGCTGTGGACTGTCGGCAACGGCGGGACCGGTGCTTCCCTCGTCCAGTTCTCGCTGTCCGCCGCGCTCGGCGGATTCAAGGAAGCGAAACTGGTCGCCGACAAAACCCTGTTCGGCTATGACGTAACCGGGCAGCTCGTCGGCAACTCCACCAACATCGGCAATTCCGGTGGCTACGGCCCAGTCCAGATCATTCTCACGAACGCTGTCCCGTCATATTAACCACAAGGGGGAATGATTATGCGCATAGACCTGGCTGAGGGCCAGTGGATAGAACTGCGTGACCCGAACCGGCTCAACGGCGGCGACAAAGACGCCTTCGACTCCGTGTACGAGCCTGCATTCGCTCAGGACGTGTCCATTGACGGCGAGGACGACAGTTACGAACTGTCAGAAGACGGCACCGGGATGCGGCCGAAAAACAAGCGCACTATCCGGGTGACGATGGCGATGGTACATGAACAGCGGGACATTCTCCTGTCCCGGCTGATCACAGCCTGGTCGTTCACGGACATTCCGCTGCCGTATCAGACCGCGTCACGGGAGCTTCTGCCGCTGGATGCGTGCCGGGAACTGGAAGCTGCGATCCGGCCGCATCTGGAGAAACTACGGGAAACCACAGGCCCAAAAGGGAAAACCGGGACTACCTCTATCTCCGGCAATGGCTTGAAGGACGAATCACCAGTCCCCCAGCAGGCGTGACCCCGAAAACAGTCCGGCAGTGCATCTGGCTGCGTAAATACGGGCTCAAACCATGGGAGTATGACCAGCTGCCGTTGCAGATGGCAGTCTGGCTGGATGCTGTCGACTACACGCTGACAGCCATCGAGCACGGGAAAGGCTGACCAGGGTGGGTGAACTTGTCGAGCTGCTGACCCGGATCCGGGACGCAGTCGCGGAGCATGGCGCTGAGGAAGCATGCCGGGCGATGACCGAGACGTTCATCCCGAAGCTGAAAGGCAACACGCCGGTTCTGACGAGCGCGCTGCAGGCATCGGAGCGGCGGGATTCGATGACCGGCGGCGGTACGAGAGTGTCGATAGTCGTGTCAACGCACCTGCCATTGTATGCGTCGTTCCGGGAGCACGGCGGCGACATCGTCCCGAAGCATACCTTCATCGACAAGCGGACGGGCGAGGAAAAACTCGGATACCTGCACTGGCCCGGCGGGCCGTTCACACGGTTCGTGCATCAGCAAGGTTCCTGGTATATGCGCCGCACTGACGAGTGGGCGCAGGAAGCGCTTCAGGCACCGGCACGGGCAGCCATAGACAAGATCATCGCTGACGCTGGGGGGTGACGGCCGGTGGGTGATGTCGAAGAGACTATTACCGCCGACACCGGCCCGTTCGTTGACGCGATGGAAGCAGCCATCGCGGCTGCTAAAGAGTTCGAGGACCAAGTTCAGGCTATCCGTGATGCTCTCGCGGAGATGGACGCCGCCGGTGAAGGCGCGGAAGTTCTCGCCGGGATGCTTGAGGGCGGCGCAGAAGCTGCACAGAACCTGGCACAAGCATCTGATATCGCCCGCGATAAGCTAGCGGAAATCGGTGCGGCTAGCGCCGGGATCGAGGCAGTCGACGCGACCCTGGTTCAGGGCGCTGACCAGGCGGAAGCCTTCGCTGCCGCAGCCGGGCAGGTTCGCAACGAACTTGCCGAGATAGGCGGCGTCGGCGGGGCAGCGACGGCGGAACTCGCTGCCGGGCTCGGTGCGGATGCAGCCGCGGCGAAGGCTCTGCAGGAGGAACTGGCCGGTGTCCGTGACAAGCTCGCGGAAACGGATGCCGCTGAGGCGATAGAGCCGGTTGTCGCGCTGCTGCATAACGCTGCGGGCATGTACGACAATCTTCAGGGCAAGATTCATGCCGTGTCGGACGCGGAAGCGGCACTCAAATCGTCGGCGGCGGCGGCGGCTGCGAGCATGCGATCAGAGTGGAACACCGCCGTGGAAGGCGGTCTGGCCGGGTCGACCGCCATGGATGCTGCCCGGAACGCTGTCGAGAATACCAAGAATGCGCTCGCTGAAGCCGAGCCGGTCATTAATGCTTTTGAGGGCACTCTCGATGATGCTGCGAACGTCGCGGCTGTCAGCCAGGTAGGTTTCCAGAACCTCGCTGATACTGTCCGCGAGGCCGGCGCTGGCGCTGAGATCAGCGGACTGGCATTCGACGAGGTCGGCAGCACGCTTAACGACTCGATGCGGGCCGCGTCAGACGCCGGCCGCACACTAGGCGACGTCGGGCATGCGATCGACAATGTTGCTGTCGACGCGACTGACTCTGTCCGGGGACTGCAGTTCCTCGGCGGCGCGTTCCACGGTTTCTGGAACATCCTGTCAGATGGCGAAGGAATTCTCGGTACGCTGAAAAACGCGTTCGCCGGCATCGGGAATCTGATTAGCTCAGGGTTCTCGCAGGGACTGTCCGCAGCCGGAAGCGCCATCCAGTCAGCTTTTTCCAACATAGCACAGAGCGCCGGGCGGTTCGTTGGCATAGCCGGGCTGATCGCCGGGGCTGTCGCGGCACTGTCAGTACCGGTCACTGTGCTGCTGTCCGGATTCAGCGCGGCTGCTGTAGGAGTCGGCGCGTTCGCCGCCCTGGCACTGCCGACGATCATGAACGTCGTAAAAGGCTATCAGGCTATCTCGGCGGCGCAGAAGCAGATACAGACCGCGCAGACGCCTGCGCAGCATCAGGCTGGCGTCCTGGCCCTCGCGCAGGCGTGGGCCGGGATTCCCAAGTTCGAGCGGCCAGCCGAGCAGGCGATCACAAGCTTCATGGACACATGGCATCAGATGTCGAAAGCGTTCGCGCCGACAGCTTTCAAGGCTATTACGCCGTGGCTTCAGTCCGCCGGTGCCCTGCTGAAAAGCATCAGGCCGCTCGCAGACGCAGCCGCTACAGGGATCGGGTTTCTCGGGAAGCAACTCGACAAGGCTGTCAGCTCGCCGGCGTGGAAACGCGGCGTCGGCCAGCTGGTGCCTTATATCAAAGAAGCGATCCCGGCGATCGGTCGCGGTCTCTGGACGCTTGGGGTAGCATTTTCGAATCTGTTTACCACGTTCTCCCCGAAGCAGGTCGCCCACGGTATCACCGAATTTTTCGGGGTGCTTGCTGATATCGTCCACGCATTCGGTAACGTAGCGCATGCCACCGGGAATGTGATACACGCATTCGCGAACATCGGGCAAGCGGTAAGAAACGTTATTCATGCTGTCGGTAATATCGTTCACGCGTTCGAGAACGTAGGCCACGCGGCCGGTAATATAGGAAACGCAGCCGGCGGCATCGTACATTCATTTGCGGGCATCGGGAACACGCTCAAAGGAACAACCTCGGCTGTCACCAGCGTCCTGAAAGGTCTCCCCAGCGCCGCCCAGGGCGCGCTCGCCGGCCTGCAGAGTGCCCTGAAATCCACCGCCGGCGACGCTATCACCGGCATGGTCGGCGCCATCAGGGCAGGTGTCAGCCTCGCGTCATCGGCGGTAAAGAACATCGGCTCTGCCATCACCTCTGCAGCCGGGAACTTCGGCAGCATCCTGTCCGCCGCCGGCCATGCGGTCGTCAGCGGGCTCACCTCCGCGATATCAGCAGCATCAGGGCTGCCGCCTAGCGCGATACGCAGCATCGGCTCTGCCATCGTGTCTGCCGCCGGGAACTTCGGCGGCCTCCTTGTCTCCGCCGGCGCGGCACTCATCTCCGGTCTCGTCTCCGGCATCGAATCCATGACAGGCGCGGTCGTATCTGCGGCAGAAGGCGTCGCGCAGGCTGCAGCCAGTGCCGCCAGGAGCGTCCTGGGGATCTTTTCCCCGTCGACAGTGTTCCAGAAAATCGGCGCGATGACCGTCCTGGGATTCATCCGCGGTCTCCTCGGCGGCAAAGGCCAGATCGGTGCTGTTACCACTGCGCTGTTCGGGCATCCGTTCAAAGACGTGAAAATCGAGCAGTTCATCACCAAGCTGAAAACAGAAGTCGCCGCCGCCTACCGGGCCGGGGTCATCGGCAGCGAAGCCGATACCGGATTTACCCGGTTCATCCGCCGGGACAACCGGCGGCTGGAGAAACTGGCCAAAGACCGGTACCAGCTGGAAAACAATATCAAGGCCGCCGACGCGCTCGCCGCATCCGTTCAGAGCGAAGCTGTCACGTCAGCCAGCATCGGCACCTCATTCGGCAACACCTTCGCCGGCAAATACCAGTACACCCCCACGTACGCCACCATCCAGCAAGCCATGAAAGCACAGCTGCACAACATTCGTGCTTTCACCACCGACATCAAGAAACTAAAACGGGAAGGACTGGACGAAACCAGCATCAAGCAACTGCTCAGCATGGGCGTCACCGCTGGCCTGCCAGCCGCTCAGCAGATGCTCGCCGGGGGGCGCGCCGGTGTCCGGGAGATAGCGAAACTGCAGAACGAGATCGCCGGATCCGCGAAACTCCTCGGCATCCGCGGCGCCAACGCCGCCTACGAAGCCGGCAGCCAGATCGGCAAGGGCCTCGCCGCCGGCCTCAAACACCAGCTGAACCAGGTCGAAGCGTCGATGCGGCGGATCGCCAAAACGCTCATCGACGCCATCCGGACTGCTCTGCGGGTCAGGTCACCGTCGCAGGTCATGGCGGATATCGGCATGCAGACCGTTGCCGGGCTTGCCGCCGGGATGGACGCCGGCGCGCCCCTCGTCGCCGCAGCCGCACGCCGGGCCGCCGACAGCACAATGCGGCCCTACGCTGCTGCGGGCAGCCGGGCCGGCGGCTCCTATGGTGCCGGCGGGCCGGCCGGCGGGACCGTCAACATTCACACCACCCTCAACGTTGACGGCAAGGCCCTGGCCCGCACCGTGCAGACACACCAGCTGCGGCATGCCCGCCGCAACATCGCCACCGGCCTGAAACTCGCCTCCCGCGGCATATGACCCGCCCCCGCTGCCGCATCCCGGACGGAGGTGCGGGCCGCCGTGGCTGCCACCGTCGTCAACCAGTGGTCCGGGTCCTACGCGCAGCTGCCCGTCTTCGGCTACTCGATCCCCTCGCTCGCATCCTTGATCATCCCGCTCACCCCCGCATCATCCGCCGGCGCCGGGACCGGCACGCCCACCGCGGGGAACTGGCTGTTCGTCATCGCCGGATGGCGGCAGGAAATCGCCGGCGTCACCGCCACCCTGTCCTCTGTCGGCGACGACACCCACCAGTGGTGGCGGCCCATGCCCGCCAGCGACGCCGGCGGGCACACCCGCACAGCCATCTGGTATCAGCCGAACATCATCCCGCCCGGCAACGTCTACGTCGCGCCGACCAACTACTGCGCCGGCCTGGCCGCCCTCGTCGTCGAAGTATCCGGCCTCGCCCCATGGGACCTGCCCGGCGGATACGGCACCAGCTTCTCTAACAGCGCCACATCCCTGGCGTTGTCCGCTGACCCGGCCAGCGCGACGCCGCCCGTCCCCGCGCTGCTCGGCACCGCCACCATCTCCGGCGCCGCAACCGCAGTCATCCCTGTCGCCGCGGCAACGGTCACCACCGACGCACTCATCGTGTCCGCCGGCACCGACAACGGCACCATCACCTCAGTCACCGACTCCAAAAGCAACACCTACACGCAGGTCAACAACGCCACCGCCCCGGCCACTGTCGTCCAGCAGGCATCCGGGGGGACCACCGGCACGTCCCTGACGCTCACATTCGGGCAGAACACCACCCCCGGCAACGCTGTCATCATCGCCGCAGGCGGCTACTACGCCGGCAGCATTTCCGGCATCACCCTCGGCGGCACTGCCGGATTCACCCATCAGGTCGGATCCGGCGGATTCAACGCCGAAATCTGGGCTGACCTGAACATAACCCAGGCCAGCACCACGCTCACGCTCACCGCCAGCACCGCCGGCATCATCGCCTACGCCTACGAGATAGCACCCGCCGTCGCCGGCGGAACCTTCTCGCTCGGCCAGACAGCAGGCACGTACGGCGCGGCTGCCAGCTACACCACCTGGTCGTCCGGCGCCCCGGCCGCCACCACCGGCACCAGCCAGTTCTGGATCGGCTATGGCATAATCATCGACCAGGCCGGCAACATCACCGGCCCCGGCGACGGCAGATGGGTCAACTCCCCTCCCATCACCCACATCAACGGCAACGACCTGTTCTCCCTCGGCGCCGTCGCCGGCTACCAGCGCGCCGCCGCAACCGGCCAGGCCGCCGCCTACTCCGGGACCTCAGCGCCGACCCCCGCCTGGGCAGCCGTCACCGCGACATTCATAGCAACCGGCACCGCCCCGGTCAGCATCGCTCAGTACCTCGCCTCCGAGCCCACCGTCGCGCTGACCACATCCGACACCATCACCGTCCACCGGTCCACGTCCACGGGCGGCGCGCAGGCCGTCGCGCAGGCCGTCAACAACCTCGTCGCCTCGCCCGTGGACGTAACCGGTGCCGCGGCCAGCACTACGGGCGGCACCCCGACAGCCACCACGCCCGCCCCCGTCATGGGCGGCGAAACCTCCGTCGCCGCATGCATGGTCCTCCCCAACTATCCGGTGACCTGGACCCCCGGGTGGACACAGCAAGGCGCTCCCCGCAACGCGGACGGGACCTTCACTACGGCATGGCAGACCGGGACCGCGCTCACCCCCGTCACCGCGTCGGCCGCAGCCGCTTCCCAGTCCTGGGCCATGACCGTCACCACACTGCGCGCCTCCCCCCAGTCGTCATTCTTCATCGGCGCCACCACCACCAACCAGGCCGGCACGCAGGCATTTCTGCCATCCGGATGGACCGCCCTGGCCCAGACCACGGCATCCAACGGCGTTGACACGACCAGCACCGTCGTCATCAACGCTGCCTGCACCACCGCCTCGGCGCGCCAGTCAGTGTCCGGCACCGTCTCCCCCGCCGCCGTCATATCCGGTGCCCTGCTGTCCGTCCTCGTCACCGCCCCGTCCCCCGTGGCCAGCACCAACCCGAACTGGCCTTATCTCGTCTTCGAGGCCGCGTTCGGGTCCGGGTACCAGACCCCGCCCGACCAGATGACATGGACCAGCCTGCAAACCCGGGCCCTGTCCCCCCGGCTGCGCCGCTGGCAGGACTCCACCGGCGTCCAGTACGAACTCGCCGCCCTGGAAGCATCCGAGACCAGCCTGTTCCTCGACAACCCGGACGGGGCCCTCTCCCCGTTCAACCCTGCCTCCCCGTACTACCCGGACGTCCTGCCCGGCACCCCCGTCCGGATCCGGGCCGTGCCCCCCGCATCGACGGGCGTGAACCGCTGGTACGTCTTCGCGCGGAACATGGAACGCTGGCCGCAGAGCTGGGACGAGATTTACCGCGGGCAGTCCAACGCCACCGGCACCGACTGCTGGTCGGTGATCAACAAACTGCTGCCCACCTGCTACCGCGCCGAAGTCCTGGCCGACAGTCCCTACGCGTGGTGGCCCTGCGACGACTCCGGCGTCAACCGCGCCATCACCCTCATCAACGCCGCGCCCGGCAACGATCAGCCCCTGGCCGTCACCCGCAGCCCCCAGGGCCTCAACGCCTCCGTCACCAACTATCCATGGTCGCAGGCGGTTGTCTACTCGGCCATCGACGCGTTCTCCACCAACACCGGGTGGATGTACGGCGACCCGGTTTCCGCGACATGGCAGCAGACCGGCGTCGGGCTGGACAACACCGGCTGGTACCTGTACTGCCAGGACCCCGGGTTCCCGAACCTCCCCGGCGGCGTCACCATCGAAGGCTGGTGGAGCTTCCCGTTCCAGGACACCGGCGGGCAGGGCGCCCAGCAAGCCGGTGAATACACCCAGCCCGGGTCGAAACTGCTGCTCTGGCAGATGTTCGAAGTCGCCAGCCTGCAGCCGGTCGCCGCGCTGCAACTGGACGTCTCCACCGGCGCCCCCGACTTCATCACCTACAACTCCGGGTTTCCCACATCCAACGTGCTCACCAACCGGAACAAACGCGACACAACCTGGTTCGGTGTCACCATCTCCATGAACTCTGTCGGCTGGCAGGCCGTCATGAACGGCGGCGGCATAGCCCAGACCTCCGGTTCCTTCACCTTCAGCCCGGCTTTCTGGAACACGCTGTACGTCGGCGCTGAATACGACGCCGGCGGCGTCGACGGCATCGGCAACTACGCGGTCGGCCACATCGCCGTCTACCCCTACATCCTGCCCGCAGCCCGGGTCGCCGCCCACTTCAACGCCGCCTACTCCGCATTCGGGCAACTGCCCGCACCCCAGATCCAGGCAGACTTCTACCCCTACCCCGAAACGCCCTACGCCCCGGACGGGACCGCGCCGACCGGGACATTCTTCGGCCCGCCCGCCTCCGGGAAACCATCCACCCTCGCCGCCGTCGCCTCCAGCACAATCTCATCCTTCTACAGCACAGCGTCCTACCCAACCACCCGGGCCAACGTACTGCCCACCGACAGCCCCGGATACTTCTGGCTTTCCTTCACCGGCGCAGGCACCGGCGGCGGGTCCTTCGCCGTGCCCCGCACCAACTGGTTCACCAGCGCCGGCGAAGGCGCCCAGCTGCTGCAGGCCACCAACAGCGAGAACTACACCTACTGCAACTCCTTCGGCACCGGCGCGGCCTACCCGACCACCCCGGCGCCGCTCGGCGACACCGTCCAGTACCGGATCGAAAGACTGCTGGGCGCCGGATTCGCGCCGGTCCCCCGGTGCATCGACCCCGCGCCCGCCCCGTGCCTCGCCGCCCTCGACACCGGCGGCCAGGCATGCGGCGACGCGATCAACAACATCGTCGCCTCAGACGGCGGCCTCATGTTCGTCGACAACGTCGGGAACCTGTGCTACTGGCAGCAATCCCACCTGGCCGCCATGCCGGTCGCGTGGAACCTCGGCCCGAACATCGCCGGCGGGCAGATCCCATACCTGAACGACGCCACCTGGGACACCGACCCGCAGCGCATCCTCAACGACATCGAGATCACCCAGTACGACATCGCCGCCGCCGCAGCTAACGCCCAGTCCGGGCTGACCACCGGATCCGGCGAGCAGGCTGGCGGCCTCGTGTTCGCCCCGGCCGGGGCCTACTACGAGCAGGTGCTCGCGTCGCAGGAACAGTACGGCGACTGCCAGTACCAGATCACCAGCTACCTGCAGTCCACGGTGTCGATCCAGAACCAGGCCAACTGGCTGTTCTCCAACTTCGGCACGCCGGTCCAGCGGATCACGAACCTGACCGTCCAGGCCGCGGCGATGACCCGCAGCTGCCCGCAGGCGTGGGTGTTCGTGCTCGGCGCGAACGTCGGTGACGTGATCACGGTGACACAGCATCAGCCCGGCCAGCCTGCGTTCACCGGCACATGGCGGATCTCGCACATCGAGCGGACGTTCTCGTTCGGCGAGCAGGGCGAATTCACTGCTGCCGCCACCATCATCGGGGATTACTACACGGCGTCGTACTGGTCCTGACCGGGGGGTGACTGGTGACGACGACGACTGAGGTTTACGCCAACGACGCCACCACCACCGTTACAGCAGGCGGCCAGAGTTCGAGCCCGACTGACACGAACTGGACTGTCGCGTCAGCCGCCGGCTTCCCCGTCGCCTCGATCAGCGCGGGTACCCAGTTTCATGTCGCTGACCCGGCACAGCCGACCGAGCTCATCACCGTCACTGCCACCAGCGGCAACAACTGGACTGTCATCCGCGGCGCTGAGGGTACTCAGAGAGTCGCCCACGCAGCCGGGTTCACGATCTGGCAGGTTGTCTCCGCAGCCGACCTCACCGGCCTCGCCGGCCAGCGCACCAGCTTCGACATTGTCGGCTACGGCGGCGCCGACCCCACCGGCAGCGTCGACGCCACCACGGCGATCAGCAACACGATCGCTGCCGCCGTGGCAGCGATCGGTGTCGGCGCTGCCAGGGTCACCGCCCCAGCCGGCACATTCCTGATCAACTCCGGGACCGGATTCACGATCACCGCAGCGGGTCTCGTGTTCACCGGGGCCAGTACCTCACCGAACTGGACCCAGCCGACCGGGGCGGGCACGATCTTCCACCTCGGCTCTAATTTCGGCGGCAGCAGCCTGTTCACGATCGCCCCTGCCGCCGACCAGGTCACCCTGGCCGGGTTCACTGTCACCTCCTACAGCCCGTCCAGCACGGTCGGCATCACCGCTGCAGGCACTTCCGGCAACACAGTCGACGGGCTTCTGCTGAAAAACGTTTTCCTGTCCCAGGTCGGCGGCGTCACCCTGACATATGTCACCCGCAGCGTGGTTGAAGATGTCGTCGCCCAGGCCACGAACACTGCCACAGCTGCCCTGTCGTGCTCTGATTCCACGATCGTCTATTTCGACCGGTGCAACTTCGCGCCCGTCAGCACAGCCGCTTATGCCTGGTATTTCACCGGCTGTGAGACAATCGTCGCAACCGGCTGCCAGGGCAACAACAATCCCGCTTACAGTCTTTACCTGACTAACACGAACGATTCCACGTTCACCGACTTCGAGGCTAACGGCGGGTCGACAGCATCCGTGCAGGTCACCGGCTGCACGGATATCCGGTTCGCCAGCCTGTACGCTTCCGGGTCATCTACCCCGACTTATGTTTCCATCATCAATTCGTCGATAATCCAGATACTCGGCGGGTGGCTGAACGAAGCGACCGGCAGCGCGGTCATCATCGACGGGACCGGCGGCGCCGCCCATGACGTGACCATTTCCGGGATGCTGATCTCCACGAGCACCGGCGGCGTGACACCAGTCAGCATCACGGCCACGAACGTTTACAACGTCACAGTCACCGGGAACAGCATCAGCGGGCCGTCCGGGTCGACAGCCGCATGGCTTACAGACAATTCAACCAGCGTTGCCCGTGCTGGTGTTTACACGGGCAACACCATCACGAACCTGTCCGGCGGGGTGTCCCTGTCTCCCGGCCCGAACGTGGCCGTCGTCGGCAATGCTATATCTTCCGCGGCCGGGCAGGCCATCACGGGCGGCACTGACTGGATCAACGTGACAGTCTTCGGCGCCGACCCGTCCGGGGCAGCCGACTCGACCGCGGTGATCCAGGCTGCCATCACTGCGGCGAAGACGTCCGGCGCTGGCGTCTACTTCCCCGCCGGAACCTACAAGATCTCCGCGTCGCTGAACGTCGGCGGCGGTTCCCCCGGCGCGGTCACCATCTGCGGCGACGGCTGGGAATCCCAGATTTTCCTCGCAAACGGTTCCAACGCTTACATTTTCGACTTCGGCTCTACCGGCCCGGTGTACACGCCAGGTCTTACCATCCGCGACCTGTACCTCAACTGCAACGGCACAAACCAGACCTCCGGCGGCGGCGGGATCTTCGCCCGCGGCGCCGTCTGGTGCGTCTTCGACCACCTGTGGATCGAAGCGCCATGGGGCGAGGGCCTCCGGTTCTATCAGGACGGCACCGGATCCTACGGCCATCACAACACCGTCCAGAACTGCCTGTTCAAAGACGGCAGAAACGTCACCGGCGGCGCCGGGCTCGCCATGCGCGTCGAGCAGGCCGACGAGAACCGGTTCATCGGCTGCACATTCCAGGACTGCGGCAACGTCAGCGCCGCCTACAACGGCCAGGTCCATGACACGTCAGCCGGGAACAGCACCTATCTCGGCTGCGCCTGGGTCGGCGGCGCCACCGGCGCGTCATTCCTGAAAAGCGACTCCAACCCCGGGCAGCTGATGTTCTCCGGCTGCTCATTTGACGGGCCGAACACCGGGAACATGCTCGACCTGCAGGGCACCGGTCACATGGTCACCGGCTGCAACTTCATCAACATCGGCCAGGGCGCGACGTCCGGCCAGTACGCCGCCGTGTACCTCGACGGCGCGCAGGCGCAGGACTGTGTCATCTCCGGGTGCAGTTTCGCCGGGCTGAACGCCCACGCGACAGCGATCCTGGAATCCGGCGGGGCGAACAGCAACAACATCGGACTCAACAACTACACGGGAACATGGCTGGGCGGCGCGCCGGTCGCGCTGACCGGCAATGCAAGCAGGGCAGCGGCTTCGTCGCTGGGCCTGTCACCAGGCGGGACAACCCAGTTCCTGCGGGCGGACGGCAACTGGGCTGTGCCGTCGTCCGGGACCGGCACCGCCACTGCTCTCGCGTCTGCGACCACCACTGTCAACGTGTCCTCTGCTGCCGCGCCCGCCTCGCCGTTCGGCCAGGCGCTGACCGCCACGTCAGCGACCACGGCGATCTGGCAGCACACCACAGTCATGGACGTCACGAACCCGGCGTTCGCCGGCGGCGCGCAGGGCAACGGCACTCATGACGACGGCCCGGCCATCCTCGCCGCGATGAACGCTGCCTCCGCTGTCGACGGAGTCGTCTACTTCCCCGCCACCTCGAACTGGTACAACGTCGCCGAAACCGTCGTCTTGTCCGGTGGTTCATCCCTGACCCTCCAGGGAGACGGCTACCGGTCCGTCATCAAAGCCGGCGGGAACTTCGACATTTTCCAGCTGTCCAGCCTCGGCGGGCTGACCATCCAGAATCTTCGCTTCGACAGCAACGCAACCGGCACTGCCACCGGCGGCGCCGCACTGAACCTGGCCAACTGTGCCAACATGTTCATGATCTGGGTGCAGACCAACAATGTCTGGGACGGTCTCTACTCGACCGGGTCGAACACGATAACGATGTTCGGGTGTTTTTTCCACGGCGTCAACGCTGGAATGTACACGCAGAATGCCGTCCACGCTTACGCCTCACAGTACGGCGGGGGCACCTATGGAGCCGATCTTGACTCTCTTTCCGGTTCTGCCAGTTTCGTTACCTGCGCGTTTTTCGGCCCGTTGTCCCTCGTCACGCATAACAGCCTCGCCAAAACCCATCCCAACAAGGGGCTCACGTTTATTGACTCCGGACCCAACTTCGAAGCCGGGAACGGCCAGCCGCCGGAAGGCTACGGCGGATTCAACCTGGACTGGTGCGGCGGGAACGTCATCCTTGAGCAATGCTGGCTCGCCGGTGCCGGGCTGACATTCGGCGGGAACACAGCGCTTGACACTTTGCATATCGTCGGCGGCGAATACGGCGGGTCAGGGTCAGCGCAGGCCAGTTCGATCCTGATGAAAAACGGCGTGAACATCACCGTATCCGGCGCCAAAATCGGCGGCACCAAGAACAACACCACCGACAGTGTTGTCGTCGGCACGACCAGGACGGATCCCAGCGGTACGACACAATCCGGGGCCAGCGCCTCGATAGTCCTGGATCCGCTGGCCGTGCAAACCGATTTGAACAGCCTGATTTCCGGGACCGGCATCCCGACCGGTGCCACCATCACTGCCGTCAACTCAACCGTGCTGCCCTACAGTTACACGATTTCCGCCCCGGCCACGATCGCCGGCAGCACAGCGCTGGTCATCACCCAGAATGTGGACAACGTCATCATCACCGGCAACCAGTTCATCGGCACTTGCCGGTACTGTGTCGCTGCTGCCGTGCCCGGCACCGGCAACGGCGAGATCATGATCTCGGATAACGATTTCACCGGGGTGACTCCTTTCGCATCGAACCCCGTAAATTACCCGGCGGCATCTGCCGCGAGTTACAACATTCACGACAACACCTCCGGGCCGACAGTCTCGCTTACCCCGGCAGCTGTCCTCCAGTCGGCGACTACGAATATCAGCATCGGGACAGCGACCGCGCCGTCTGTCAACCAAGTGCTGACCGCGAAAAACAGCACGTCAGCGTCATGGCAGGTACTGCCTTCTGCGACTACTTCCGCCCAGGGCGTCATCAAGATTGCCACGGATCTCGGCGGGACGGCCGCGCTGCCGCAGGTGATAGGTCTCCACGGCAACCCGATCACGGCCCCGTCCGGCGGCGCGAGCAACTATCTGGATGCCACCGGCAACTGGTCTACTCCGGCCGGCGGCGGGGGCGGCGGGTCAGAGAACGTCATCGTCGGCGGCAACACCGGCAACGGCACTCTTTCCCCGACGTTCACCGCGCCTGGCACCGTCTACACATACACCCTCACCGGCGCCCCCACCTTCTCCTTCCCCACCGGGCCCTCCACTGCCACCGCAGTGACGATCACCCTGTACATCACCCCCGGCACCGGTGCCGCGCAGCCAGCCGGCTGGACGAACGTCACCTGGCTCGCCGGCGTCGCCCCCATCATCAACCTCATCACCGGGCAAGTCACCGTGCTCGTCTTCGAGAACCTCGGCTCCTCCAGCACGACCTGGTACGGATCGCAGGCCGGCTGATGGGCAGCGGCGGCAGGCGCATGATGCGCACCGGTCCCATAGACGCCCGGTCGCTGACCAGCATGTTCCCCGGCGCCGGGTCAACCACCCGGAACGTCTACGCCAACACGGGCCCCATCGCGCTCCTCGGCCCGGTCCTGTCAGCGACCTACCCGCTGCCTTCCCACATCGTCGCCGCGACCGATACCACTTCCGGGCCGCTCACCGCCGTTCACTCTTATCCCACCCCCGGTGCTGGGTGGCGCGTAGACGGCACCCAGATCGGCTACCAGCAGTCCAACTTCAACCTGCCCGGCTACTGGGCTGGCAACAACGCGTCAGCTCCCTATGTCTATAACAACGTCGCCACGAATCTCGGCGGGATTGTCCAGTCGTCGGGGACGGGCATCATCACCATCCCCTGGAACGGCACGCCGACCACCGGGATGATGATCGACGGTTATTTCGTCCCGTCCGGCACCTACGTCCTCCAGTTCATGGACCTGTCCGACGCCCCGGACCCCGCGACCGGCACCGGCACCGGCA